>Ga0180431_10007816_pt1 | contig 12371 bp, 8 predicted proteins | sample SS_ome_11_FD_132459 | JGI IMG/M metagenome (GOLD analysis project Ga0180431, IMG submission 132459) | Hypersaline lake sediment archaeal communities from the Salton Sea, California, USA - SS_1_MS_1 metaG | ecosystem: Environmental > Aquatic > Non-marine Saline and Alkaline > Hypersaline >... | reverse complement strand
TCAGGTGTCAGCCCCGCCGCCGGCGGAGCCGGATTAATCAAACAAGAAACTTCGGTCTTGCCTTGCTGTTTCAGGTTTTCTACTATGAGGGAAACCAGAAACGGCAGCAGTTAAGGTCCAAAAATCATTGGAGCGGTTATGCCCCTTTGTCAGCCTGGCCCCGGGCGGCCCATAATCATTGATGAGGCTTATGCTCTCTCCTATACAAGAATCGTACAAAAGCCATCCCGGGCTGTCGTTCCTGCACCCCAAGAAAGGAGACAGATAAAGATGGCCCGAAAGGTTAAAAAGGTCAAGGGTAAAGGCCACAAAGATTACCCGCAATCGCTTAAGACCATTCAGCCGCATTCGGCTGGGATCGATCTTGGATCACGAGAGCACTGGGTGGCCGGTCCACCATCTAAAGATGGAAAGCCAAACGTTGAACGTTTTGGCACAACTACCCCCGAACTATTACGCCTTGCCGATTGGCTCAAGGAGCAAGGAGTCGAGACCGTGGCCATGGAGAGCACCGGCGTATATTGGATACCGTTATTCGAGATCCTTGATAACCGACAGTTTGAAGTCGTGTTGGCCAATGCCCGCCAGATCAGCCACGTCCCCGGTCGAAAGACCGATATGCTCGATTGCCAATGGCTCCAACTACTGCATGCTTGCGGATTGCTCCGGGGTTCGTTCCGTCCTTCCGATGACATCTGCCAACTGCGATCCCTAATCCGCGAACGTAATACGATGGTGCAACAACGTTCGGACTGGGTCCGACGAATGCAGAAGAATCTCGATCAAATGAACGTCTGTGTGCATCATGCTGTTTCCGACATCACCGGCGTCACGGGTATGTCCATTATCCGTGCCATAGCAAACGGCGAGCGCGATCCCCATGTTTTGGCACGCCTTCGTGATTCTCGATGTCGCAAGTCCGAAGAACAAATTACCAATGAACTGACCGGCAACTGGCGTCCCGAGCATCTTTTCAACCTATGCCAGGCTCTGAAGATGTATGATCAGTTCTGTACTGTAATCGCGGACTATGACTCGGAGATCCTCAGCTACCTGGAAGTGATCCAACCTACAGATAACAATGATAAATTTGCACCGCCTCCCGCTTCCAAATCCAAAGCCATGAACCTGACAAAACGTGGTCAGGAGCCTTTACGCCAAGCTCTATATCGGCTTTGCGGTTTCGATCTGACAACCATCGATGGCATCGGCGTCGATACCGCTTCCGTGCTTGTAAGTGAACTCGGTTTAGACTTCACTGTGTTTCCCAATGAAAGACATTTCGTTTCCTACCTCAAACTCGCCCCGAATTTGTCCATCAGTGCTGGTAAAAAGGTCCCCAAAAAGTTTAAGGCCAGCACTTGTACGCGAGTTGCCACCGCGCTACGCATGTCGGCATTAACATTGCGCAACTCAAAAACAGCGCTTGGGGCTTTCTATCGCCGAATTTCCCGTTATAAAGGTGCATCTGTGGCCGTGTTTGCGACCGCTCGTAAACTTGCCCAGTATGTTTATCGATTGGTCTGTTATGGCCAATCTTACGTTGACAGTGGCGCACAGGCTTACGAGGCTCGTTTTAACCTACGTCGTGTGAATTTATATACAAAAATACTTAATGATTTAGGATACAAAGTTCAAACCTTAACAAAGGATGAGGCCATTGATACATGTTGAAGTTTCATACAAGGGTTAAGGGGGAAACGAGGTGCCCCATAGCAATTATATGGACGTGGAAGGACCTTGAGGTCTATAAAAAATTGTGTCGGTTACACATTTGTTGAATGGATTGGAGAAAACATTGGAGCGGAAAGTCCCAGAGCGAGAACGCCGCTGGCAGTTAGCTGAGGAATCGGTAGTGTATGGCGTAAATGATGAATCGTGCCCTCAGTTCTGCTTGCCTCCTGACACCTGAAACCAAATGGCCATGGCAATCTTAACAAACAACAGTCTTGATTTACACCCGTAAGGCGGTTTCAATATTTTGAATCCGCATACTCCACCCACCCCCCGCTCATTACCAACGCACGGTCAAACTCGGAAATTGAAAAAGATACTTCTAAATGGTGTTGGTTCGCTGTTATGATAAAGATATTTTTTTCAAGATTCGTTTCCAGATGGGTTTCTTTGTCGGAAAAGTCTCTGAAAATACGGTCGATGGTTTTCGCCGGTAGTTCCACGGCCATCATGCCACAATTAAACATGTTCTGTCTGAAAATTCTGGCAAAACTTTCCGCAATGACCAGGTTAATGTTGTTCCCCTCAAGCGCCCAGGCGGCATGTTCTCTGGAAGACCCGCATCCGAAGTTTATTCGGGTGATGATAACGCTCTTTTCTTGAATATCAACTCGGGGCATGAATCCGGCGAGCTTGATATCTTCTAAAAGGTAGGGCCGAAGGGCCTGCTTGGTAATTTCAGAAAGATATTTTGCCGGAATAATTTCGTCGGTGTTGATATCATTTCTATCAAGGAAGAGTACTTTTCCGCTGAAATTTTTCATAATTTAACCTTTTATCAATTTTTAAAGCAACTTCTCAATACGTTCTGGTGTTTAAAAGGATCTTATTGACCCGCCGACCCCATAAGGATTCGAAGTGTTACCTTTTGAAAAGTCTGGAATTTGTAATATAACCCGCGATGGCTGTAGCTGCGGCTGTGGCAGGGCTTACCAGGTGCACCATCCCTCCTTTGCCCATGCGGCCGTTGAAATTTCTGTTTGTTGTGGATGCACAGACTTCGCCTTGAGCCAATACGCCGTTACTCATCCCCAGACAGGCGCCACATGTGGGGTTTGTAACGCAAAATCCGGCGTCTAAAAATATTTTTAGAATCCCTTCCTCCATGGCCTGCCGAAAGATCTTTGGTGTGGCCGGAGAGACAATGCCCCGCACGGAATTGCTGATCTTTTGACCGGTAAGCTCTTTGGCGGCAACCCTCAGATCTTCGATTCTTCCATTGGTACATGAGCCGATATAGACCTGGTCCACCTTTATGGTTTCCATCTCCGTGACCGGTTTTACCTGATCGGGTTTATACCCAAAGGTAACCAGCGGTTCCAGACGACTGATATCATGTTCAATCACCTGATCATACCGGGCATCAGAATCAGAAGAAAACCGGCTAAAATCATCAAGAGCAGCTGTTTTATCCGGATATTCATTATTGATGAACTCCCATAGATATTCAACGGTTGTCATGTCGGGAAGGCAGATACCTGAGGTTGCCCCGGCTTCAACAGCCATATTGCAAAGTGTCATCCTCGATTCCATGGTCATGGCATCCACGACTGGACCGGTAAATTCAAGGACCTTGTTGGTGGCGCCGTTAACCCCCAGGCGGCCGATTATGGAAAGGATCACATCCTTGGCCAAAACACCTTCAGGTATCCGTCCGCTGATATTTATTTTAATGGTTGAAGGATAGTGAAAGGCACACACGCCTTTAAGAATCCCCACCTCAAGATCTGTGGTCCCGACTCCGGCGGCAAATGCGCCGAATGCGCCATGGGTACAAGTATGAGAATCACCCATAATCACCGTAAAGCCCGGGCGCACAAATCCTTTTTCAGGAAAAAGAACATGGCATATCCCGTTTCTGCCTATGTCAAAAAAATCAAGAATATTTTGGCGTCTGGCCCAATCTCTGAGAATTTTACCCTGTTCGGCAGTTTTTGAGTCTTTTGCCGGCGTAACGTGATCGATAACCGCCTTGATCTTTTCCGGGTCAAAAACACGGTCCTTGTTGCGGCTTACCAGATCATTGATTGCCATGGGTGTGGTAATCTCATGACAGAATACGGCATCCAGCCGGATGACATGAATATCTTCTGCAGGGTTATCAACATGGTGGGCTTCAAAAATTTTTTCGGCGATTGTTTTTCCCATTTATTCACCTTTGACGGCTTCGTAAAAATTCCAATTTCTGCGTTGCGCTTCATTACGTGTTCATTGCGGCGTACATAAGTGCGCCTCATTCCACGAAATTCGCGACGCCTTTTTATCCCGATAGATTTATGCGGGGGAACTTGAACTTTTTACTTTGCCGTCCCAATTTTGACTTATTACGAGGTCATCACCTTTTAATCTGTGTCTGTTTTCAGCACGGACAGAAATGCGGACTGGGGGATCATTACCTGACCTACCATCTTCATCCGTTTTTTTCCTTTTTTTTGTTTCTCGAGAAGTTTACGTTTTCGTGTTATGTCACCGCCATAACATTTTGCGGTAACGTCCTTTCTAAAGGCAGAAACCGTCTTGCGGGCAATAATATTACCACCGATCGCCCCTTGGATGGCTATTTTAAACATCTGTCTCGGAATTTCATCACGCAGTTTTTCACATGCGCGCCTTGCCCGCTCAACCGCGCGGTCGCGATGAACCAACTGGGAAAGTGCATCAACACGATCCCCATTGATCAGAATATCCACCTTAACAAGGTCGGTCTCTCTTTGTTCTATCAATTCGTAGTCAAAAGATCCATACCCCTGTGTAATAGATTTAAGCTTGTCGTAGAAATCATAAACGACTTCGGCCAGAGGAAGTTCAAATATCATTTCCAGTCGATTATTGGTCAGATATTGATAGTTTTTATTAATCCCTCTTCGATCCAGGCAGAGCTTCATAACCGGCCCCATATACCGATCAGGTATAATGATGGAGGCACGGATAAACGGCTCTTTGGTGTAATCAATCTTTGTTGAATCCGGGTATAAGGCCGGGTTGTCGATAGTTAATATCGAGCCGTCATTCATGACAATCTCGTATCTGACCGAAGGCGCCGTGAGTATCAAAGAAAGACCGTATTCACGCTCAAGACGCTCTTGAACCACCTCAAGATGGAGTAACCCTAAAAAGCCGCAACGGAACCCGAAACCCAGGGCCACAGACGTATCTTTTTCATATATAAGGGAAGCATCGTTTAGTTTCAGTTTTTCCAGGCCGGTAGCCAGATCCTCATAGCCGTCAGAGGCAATCGGGTAAATCGAAGAAAAAACCACCGGTTTTGCTTCCTTAAATCCCGGCATGGGCGTTGAACAGGGGGAGTCTTTTAAGGTTATGGTATCCCCGCATCGTGTGTCGCTGACCGTCTTTATCCCTGCGATCATATAGCCGACCTGACCTGCTGAAATTTCTATTTGGGGTATACGGTCGATTTGAAATATCCCGACTTCCTCAACCTTATAAACGGCATTATTTGACATAAACATAATCAGATCTTTTGGCTTTATTTTTCCCTGAAAGACCCGAAAATGAACAATCGTCCCCCGAAAAGGATCGTAGTGAGAATCAAAAATCAAAGCTTTTAAGGGTGCATCCGGATTTCCTATGGGAGGCGGAAGATAATCGACAATACACTCAAGCACATTTTCGATGCCGATCCCTTCCTTGGCTGAAGTCAGTATTGCCGTTTCCGGGTCAAGTCCCAGGTCTTCTTTTATCTGTTTTTTTGCCCGCTTAATATCAGCGGACGGTAGATCTATTTTATTGATTACGGGAATAATTTCAAGATCATGTTCCAGAGCCAGATAGAGGTTGGCCAGGGTCTGAGCCTCCACTCCCTGGCTGGCATCTATCAAAAGCAATGCCCCTTCGCAAGAAGCAAGTGCCCGGGAAACTTCATATGTAAAGTCTACGTGTCCCGGTGTATCGATAAGATTCAGGGAATAGGTCTGATTATTTTTTGATCTATACGGCAGACAAATGGTCTGGCTTTTTATGGTAATGCCACGTTCCCGTTCTATATCCATGGTATCTAATATCTGATCTTTAAAATCCCGGTCCATAATGACATGGGTCGCCTGTATCAGGCGATCGGAAAGCGTGGATTTGCCGTGATCAATATGTGCTACGATGCTGAAATTTCGTATGTTTTTCATTATCGGTTAAAATATCTCTTTTGACAATCAATCAAAACAAAATCAAAAGCTTGTTGACATAAAATTTCTTTGGAAATATAATTAGTGTTTACAATTAGATTCACACCATCCAAATGGATGGGCATCTTCCCTTTCTTAATAATGATTTAATGTGCTAAAATATTAACTAATTATCATCTCTATAATATTGTGTCACAATTTCAAATACTCAATTTTAGTTAAGTTACAGTAAAGAGAAGGCCTTTTATCAAATTGTTATTAAATATGTCAACCCCGGGTACCCAAGAAGCAGTTATCGGGCTTAACGGCTTTGGCCCAATGGCAACAGGATGCCCTTAGAAGTGTTGTAATTTCGGTTCCGTTTATAATAGGATAGATCTTCCAAGACACATAATTATAGAAAATATGTTCATATAAATACATTAGACTGGGCAAAAAGAGATGGATGACCTCGTTTTAATAGTAGACGACGATGCGGGTATAAAAGATTCGATGCACGAATTTTTAACCCGGTCGGGATACAATTCCATAACGGCTTCCAGTGCTGAAGAAGCGCTCGAATTAATAAAATCTAATCGTGTGAATGTAGCAATAACCGATATCATGTTGCCCGGCAAGGATGGTCTTCAACTGACTGATCTCATGAAACAAGATCATGATATAGATGTCATTGTCATGACCGGTTACAGTGGCGAATATTCTTATGAAGAAGCCATAAACAAAGGTGCCAGCGATCTTATCTTTAAACCCTTTCGTTTTGAAGAACTGCTGTTAAGATTAAAAAAAGTATTGAAAAATCGACAATTAGTCAAGGATCGTGACCGGGTGGTTAGCAAACTTGAGAAACTTGCAATAACAGATGGTCTCACAAAACTGTATAATTTAAGACACTTTTATAATCAGCTCGAAGTGGAAATTGGTCGGTGTATCCGTTACGGCCATTCACTTGCTCTTTTGCTTTTGGACATTGATAACTTCAAGGTGTATAATGATACATACGGACATCTTGAAGGCGATAAAGTGTTGGTCAGGCTTAGCCAGATTATTAAGTCATGCCTCAGAACAATGGATTCCGCTTATAGATATGGCGGAGAGGAATTTACGGTAATCCTTCCGGAAACAAAAGGTGAAGAGGCAAAAAACGTTGCCAGCAGGATTCGGACTGCTGTGGAATCAGAACGTTTTTTGCCGGAACCCGATAAAGTGGTAACAATAACCATAAGTATCGGTCTTACCGAATATTTTAAAAATGAACAATTATCAAGCTTTATCAAAAGAGCCGATCAGGCAATGTATAATTCAAAAGCCAAAGGCCGAAATAGAATTTCCTCCCTATTTGTTGAACCCGCTTCTAATCAAGATAACTGTAACCCCGGATAAACCGGAAATAACAAATCGTTCCACAATATTGGTCGGTTGATATATGTGAAGTAAACCTATAATTTCTGAACCCTGAACTTCTGAACCCCGATCTGACAATTAATAATCAATAATCAATTGTTAACCATTATTTATTCAACCCTGAATCCCTACATCCCTCACCTTCATATACCCGACTTTTCATAAAGACAGATCTACCATCCTTTGAACCGCTTTTAGTGCGGGCTGCTGTATTTCTTCAGGCACCTTGACCTCTCCTTCCATTAATTCTAAACTCCTGACGATATCATGGAGGGTAATTTTTTTCATGTCCGGGCATTCCATGGTACCGGAAGCCGGATAAAAATCTTTTTCAGGATTTGCTTTTTTCAGAGGATAAAGCAGCCCCACCTCTGTTCCGACAATAAACGTTTGGTTTTTGGATTCCCCGGCGAACCGAATCATTCCTGAAGTGCTAAAAACATTATCCGCCAGTGCAAGAACTTCCGGACGGCATTCGGGATGGGCCATAAAAACAGCATCAGGATATTTTTGTTTTACTTTTTTAACATCTTCCCGGGATAATAAATCGTGAATCGGACAGTATCCATTCCAGACATGAACCTTCTTGGTCGTATGAGAAGCGGTATACTTTGCGAGGTTTCGGTCGGGGACCATTAATACCGATTTAGCATCCAGACTGTTTACAACTTTTATGGAATTGGCCGAAGTGCAGCATATGGTTGAAAGTGCCTTGACCGCTGCCGTTGAGTTGACATAGGTTACCACCGGCATCGGGGGAAGTGTATCCATTTTGGCTTTGAGGGCTTCCGCTGTTACCATATCCGCCATGGGACATCCGGCATCTTTGCGGGGCAAGAGCACGGTCTTGTCCGGAGAGAGGATTGAAGCGGTTTCAGCCATAAAATGCACTCCGCAAAAGACGATGATCTTAGCGTCGGTTTGGGCTGCCCTGATGCTCAGTTCCAGTGAATCCCCGCAAAGATCCGCAATATCCTGGATCTCAGGCGGCTGGTAGTTATGTACAAGCATAATGGCATTTCTTTTTTTTAATAAACTTTTTATTTTGTCCTTCATTCTACAGTTCCTTAATAATCTTTATATGCCAAACATTTTTTTGCTGCCTTTATACCTATTGTTCATCAAGATGAAGTATTTCAACACCTTGCGGTATTTTAAAATTGAACATGGAATCATCCATTTTCTGCTTAAACCGAATGTTGTCAAGCTTGATTCGTGTCTCATCTCCGTATGAGTTATAGGTAACAATTTTACCCACTTCAAAATTCTTTGTCGAAATAAACAGATATATAACCGTTACATCGAATGTTTTCTGTCTGGGTAAAAGTTTCAACACATGGTAGTCATCTTCAGTTTTTTTGTCGAGAAGAATAGTGAATCGCTTTTTTACCGATTTCATATCTGAAAGAAAACTGAATCCTTTTCCATCCCCGAAAAAAGAAGGGGCCTCGCCGACCATGACCTGGTTGTCTTCCGGTCTATATATCCATAACCGATTGCCATCCGTTATTATGGTTTGACGGTCGGGTGTTTCATACTCCCATCTCATTTTGTCGGGGCGTTTGAAAAAGGCTTTCCCCGATGCGCTATCTGTTATTTCCATGGCTTTTATTGTTGAAGTTTGAAAAAAGTTGGCCGCAAAGCCTGAAACCGCATACCGTGTTTCAACCTTCTTCATGACATCATCTGGAGAAAGATCCGATACATTTGGAGACAAATCCTGCCCGAATACCCCTTGAGTAAAGCAAAAACAAAAAAATAGAATGAGAGCTGATTTAAATTTCATTAAATAATCTCCTAAAACCATTGAATAAAACCACGAATGAACACGAATACACACGAAATTAAAAATAACACAATGTTCACAGAAGGCATTTTTTTTAACTTCTCAATAAGTTCTGGTGGAATAATAGTGATATTGAGCCGCCAACTGATAATAAAAGGTAAAAGGTCTGGAACTCGAATATAAGTGATCCTAAAGAAAAAACGATGCCAATCTTTTAATACCGGCGGGTTAAACGCAACATCATATATTTAAAAGATGAACGATTTTAACCGCTGTTTTTTCTTAAGGCTCACTAACATTTTCAAACAGCCAGACCTTTTACATTTTATCACCAGTTGGCTCCATAATTTATTGTGATGTTACATGTGGTTAGAATGTATATTTGTGTTTATTTGCGTCCATTTGCGGTTAAGTAAAACCACGAATGAACACGTATATACACGAATCTAAAAACAACAACGCACCCTAATTTTAGGCATTTCTTCAGCTAAGGCATAACGCCATATTTTTTTAGCTTTTTATGAAGGGTTTTTCTGGTTATGCCCAAACGGCGTGCTGCTTCGCTTTTGTTGCCGGCGACGGATGCCAAGGTGCGCAAAATAGTGGCCTTCTCAACCTGTTCAAGAGATACATGATTATCTTTTTCGACAAAAACGGGAAAAAGTTCATCTGACGGCTCGGACAGATTTTGCATAATGGTAAAATCTTTATCACCAAGGTAATCCGTGCGAGAAAGCACAACACCTCTTTCAACCGCATTCATCAGTTCTCGGACATTGCCCGGCCAGTCATACCGGATAAGCCGGTCCATTGCAATGGGAGTGAACCCCTTTATCTCTTTTCGGTTCTTTACAGCAAACAGTTTCAGAAAATGCTGGGCAAGCAGCGGAATATCCTCTATTCTTTTTCTTAATGGGGGAATCTCCAGGCTGACAACATTCAACCGATAGTAAAGATCTTCACGAAAAATTCCTTGATTTTTCAGCTCCAGAAGATTTTTGTTTGTGGCCGCAATGACCCTTACATCCACTTTAAGTACCTTTTCTCCGCCTACACGGGTAAATTCTCTTTCCTGCAACACCCGCAGCAGTTTTACCTGCATGGTCAGAGGCATTTCACTGACCTCGTCCAGGAACAGGCTCCCCCCGTGTGCCTGATAAAAACTACCTTCCTTTCTGCGGTCGGCACCGGTAAAAGCACCTTTTTCATGTCCGAAAAGTTCTGATTCCAGGAGTGTTTCAGTAATGGCGGCACAGTTGATCTTAATAAAAGGCCCGTCTTTTCTGGGGCTGTTAAAATGGATTGTCCCTGCGATGAGTTCCTTACCTGTTCCGGATTCGCCGGTAATCATAACGGTTGCTTCGGAGGGAGCCACATGAGCGACGGTTTCCAGCAGGTTTAACATGGCCGGGCTGCGACCGATGATATTCTGCATGTCGAAATGCTTCCCGAGGTTTTCCTTTAAAATCCGGTTTTCCTCTTTGAGTCGGATGTGCTCCATGGCCCTTTCAAGTGTGAGACGCAGCTTGTCGAAATCAAGCGGTTTTGTCAGATAGTCATAAGCACCTTTTTTCAGAGCCTCAATAGCGGTTTCAACAGATGAGTAGGCCGTCATTATGGTTACCGGTATGGCAGGGTTGAACGCTTTTATCCTCTCAAGAGCTTGGAGACCTGAAACCTTCAGCATTCTAACATCCATCAAGATCAGATCAAAGGGGCGTTCTTGAACCTTTTTGATGGCTGTTGATCCGTCATCCGCCTCAACAGTATTATATCCCCATCCCCCGATAAGGGTTCGCAGCATGGTTCGATGGGTGCTGTCATCATCAACTATCAGTACCGATGGTTTGTTTTTCATGGGTTTTTTAGCGCTTATTTTTAAAATGTGTGCCTTTTGTGGTAAAACATTTTCAATTCTGCCACTAAGTCATCAAGACACAAAGAAAGAATAATAAATATATCCTTCGTGCCTGCCCGCCATCGGCTTCGCCTTAGGCGAGGCGGGCGGGTCTTTGTGTCTTGGTGGTAAATAATTTTGGTACGGCCCCTCTGCCTTCTTGTGCTTGTCAGGAGGGGCGGGCTCGTCAGGGGTTAGGTATAAGGTAATAATATCGTGACTGTGGTCCCCTGGCCTAACCTGCTATCCACCTTTATTTCGCCGTCGTGGGCCTCAATGATATTGTGGGCAATTGCAAGTCCGAGGCCGGTACCTGATGCTTTGGTCGTAAAGTAGGGATCAAATATATGTGCCAGATCATCTTCGCTGATACCGGCACCCGTATCTTGAACCCGGATTTTTATCCCATCCTTTTCTTGATTCTTTAAAAGCCATACATTAAGGCTCCCGCCTTTTTTCATTGATTCCATGGCATTAAGATATAGGTTCAGAAAAACTTGGTTGATCCTATCCGGATCAACAAGAATTTCATCTATTTCAGAATCAAGACGGGTTTGAATCTTAATATTTGCATCGGAAGTCTGCCTTTCTATGAGCTTGAGAGAGTTCTTTAAAAAGGTTCTGATGTTAATCGGTTTTTTTGAAACTGTAATGGGTCTCGCAAATTCATGAAGCTGACCCACAACTCTGTTTAATCTATCCACTTCCTGAATCATGAGGTTTGAGATTTGTTGGTTTTCCGGAACATCATGATATCTTTCTTTGAAATATGTAGCAAAGCCCTTGATTGAACTCAAAGGATTACGTATTTCATGGGAAATACCGGCGGCAAGCCTTCCTACGGATGCCAGGCGCTGGCTCCTTGCAATCTCTTTTCTTAAAGAACGAACCTCGCTGAGATCCTTGAAAAGCAAAACATACCCGAGAAACACACCGTCTTCATCTTTCAGTAATGTGGCGCTGACTTCAAGGGGAATAACCTTGCCTTCCCGGACAGTACAGTCGATTTCTTTTTCCACAACACCGTTTTCGGTATCGAGATTTTCCAGCAACTTCAATAATTCTTTCGGAACTACTTGCGTCGCATTTTCGCCGGTAACTTCCTCAGAGGAAAGGCTTAGAATGAATCCGGCCACATGATTTAAGGAAGTCACTTTTCGATGGTTGTCTATGGCAACAAGGCCGATAGGCATATTCTCAACCAGATTATCGGAAAAGGCTTTTATTCTGGAAAGGGACATCCTTGTCGCACGATAATTCTGGGCCAAAAAAAGCAGGGTTATGCCGGCAAATCCGATTAAAAGAAGAATCATACCCATTACCATTGTATGTCGGGTATCCGCCTGTATGGCCTCTTCAATGGAAGCCATGTCCAGACCCACAAAAATGATCGGATTGAATGTAGGAATATCTA
>Ga0180431_10007815_pt1 | contig 12371 bp, 12 predicted proteins | sample SS_ome_11_FD_132459 | JGI IMG/M metagenome (GOLD analysis project Ga0180431, IMG submission 132459) | Hypersaline lake sediment archaeal communities from the Salton Sea, California, USA - SS_1_MS_1 metaG | ecosystem: Environmental > Aquatic > Non-marine Saline and Alkaline > Hypersaline >... | reverse complement strand
CGCGCCAGTCGCGAGCGCGACGTCCAATCAGACCGTCTGCAGCGAGAGCGGTGCGACCAAGATCTGCCAGCGGCAGGGCCACGCCTCCTTGCATGCCAAGCCGGAGCCGCGCTCCGGGTCCGGGCAGCTGTTCAGCTCGCCCTGGTTGCCGGGCTACGGCCGGGGTCACCTACCGCCGTTGCTGGCACTGGGCTGACTGCCACACCTGATGCCCGAGTCCTCAGCAAGGACTCGGGCATCAAGCATGTGGCGGAACGGCACGCCGTTCCCGGCAGTAGCACTCGCCCGGCTAGGCTGCTAACAAACCCGCTGAGACCCGTAAACTGGGCAAATAGTGAAGGCGGGTCGAGGGCTGGTCAAAGGCTAGGGAGGTGTGCGTAGTGGGGACTGCCGACGATCGTCGTTTCGAGGTCCTTCAGGCCATCGTCGCGGACTTCGTCGCGACCCGCGAGCCCATCGGTTCAAAGGCCCTTGTCGAGCGGCACGGTCTCGGGGTGTCCAGTGCCACGGTTCGTAACGATATGGCGGTACTTGAAGCTGAGGGATATATCGCCCAGCCGCACACCAGTTCCGGCCGAGTACCCACCGAGAGGGGTTACCGCGAGTTCGTCGATCGCATCGACGGCGTTAAACCGCTGTCGACCCCGGAGCGTCGGGCGATCCTGTCCTTTCTGGAATCCGGCGTCGATCTCGATGACGTGCTGCGCCGCGCGGTGCGACTGCTGGCGCAGTTGACCCGGCAGGTCGCGGTCGTGCAGTATCCGACGCTGTCGGCATCGACCGTCCGGCACCTCGAGGTGGTCGCACTGACCCCCGCCCGGCTGCTCATGGTGGTCATCACCGACTCGGGCCGGGTGGACCAGCGCATTGTCGAACTCGGTGACACCATCGACGATGACCAGGTGGTCCAGCTGCGCGACCTGCTCAGCCAGGCGCTGGAGGGTAAACGACTGCCGGCCGCCTCGGCAGCGGTCGCGGACCTCGCCACCGGGCTCACCACCGGATCCGGCCAGCGCGGCAACCTCGGTAACGCAGTCGGCCGATCGGCGACGGTACTGCTGGAATCGCTGGTCGAACACACCGAAGAACGACTGTTGATGGGCGGTACCGCCAACCTGACCCGCAATACCGCCGACTTCGGCGGATCGTTGCGATCGGTTCTCGAGGCTCTCGAGGAACAGGTGGTGGTTCTGCGCCTGCTGGCGGCCCAGCAGGACGCCGGTAAGGTTACGGTGCGCATCGGCCATGAGACCGAAGCCGAACAGATGGCCGGTACGTCGGTGGTGACGACCACCTACGGTAACGCGGGAACTGTCTACGGCGGCATGGGTGTGGTGGGTCCCACCCGGATGGACTATCCCGGGACTATGGCCAATGTGGCGGCGGTTGCTTTGTACATCGGCGAGGTCCTCGGTCACCGCGCCGGCTGACAGCCAGTTACGGCAGGGGGATCCAGGGGCGCCCAGAGGCACCCAGAGGAATTTGGAAAGAGGTCAGGTGTGGCGCGCGACTATTACGGGATACTCGGTTTGGGCCAGAACGCCGGCGATGCGGAAATCAAGCGTGCCTACCGCAAACTGGCGCGCGAGCTGCATCCCGACGTCAACCCCGACGAGCAGGCCCAGCAGCGCTTCAAGGAGATCAGCGTCGCCTACGAGGTGCTCTCGGACCCGGAGAAGCGACGCATCGTCGATCTCGGCGGTGACCCGCTGGAATCGGCGGGCGGCGGTAACGGATTCGCCGGGTTCGGTGGACTGGGCGATGTGTTCGAGGCGTTCTTCGGCGGGGGAGGCGGGGCTCGCGGACCGGTCGGGCGGGTGCGTCCCGGTTCGGACTCCCTGCTGCGCATCCGGATGACGCTGGGCGAGTGTGCCACCGGGGTCACCAGGCAGGTCACCGTCGACACCGCGGTGCTGTGCGATATGTGTCAGGGCAGAGGCACCCACGCTGACACCACCACGGCCGTATGCGACATCTGCGGGGGGCGCGGCGAGATCCAGACCGTGCAGCGCTCGCTACTCGGGCAGGTGATGACCGCGCGGCCTTGTCCCACCTGCGGAGGTGTCGGCGAAGTTATCCCGAACCCGTGCGGCGGCTGCGGTGGCGATGGCCGGGTGCGGTCGCGGCGGGAGGTCAGCGTCAAAATCCCGGCCGGCGTCGCAGACGGGATGCGGGTGCGACTCGCATCCCAGGGCGAGGTGGGACCCGGGGGCGGCCCGGCGGGTGATCTTTACGTCGAAGTGCACGAGCAGCAGCACGATATCTTCGTTCGCGACGGGGACGACCTACACTTCACCATTTCGGTGCCGGTGGCCGACGCGGCCCTGGGAACCACGGTCAGCGTCGAGGGAATCCTCGACGACGCTCTCGAGATCACCATTGCACCCGGTACCCAGCCCAGCGCGGTGACCACCCTGCGCGGCCGTGGAATGCCGCGACTGCGCTCGGAGACGCGCGGCGACCTGCACGCTCATATCGAGGTCGTCATCCCGACCAAACTAGATGCCCGCACCCGTGAGCTGTTGACCGAGATCAAGACCGCCGGCGGCCAACAGGCGACGGTGAAATCGACCCGCGGCGCCGCCGCGGAGGCCGGCAGCGGCGGCCTGTTCAGCCGTCTGCGGGAAACCTTCACCGGCCGCTGAGCCCCGGCCCGCCGCCCGCGCCATGGTCGCCACGCTCTTCTACGCCGAGGCCATACCCGAAGTCGGCCAGTGCGCCTTGGTGGAAGGGGATGAGGGATTCCACGCCGCGACGGTGCGCAGGTGTCGGCCCGGTGAACGGCTGATGCTCGCCGATGGGACCGGCACCATCGCCGATTGTGTCGTCGAGTCGGCCGGCAAGCGGACTCTGGCCGCGCGGGTACTGGCCCGCAGGACCACCCCGCCGATGCAGCCTCCGGTCACGGTGGTGCAGGCCATTCCGAAGTCCGAGCGATCCGAGTTGGCTGTCGAACTCGCCACCGAGGCAGGGGCAGACGGATTCGTCGCCTGGCAGGCCGACCGTTGTGTTGCGAGGTGGGAGGGCGATCGTGCGGACAAGGGGCTACGCCGCTGGCGTGCGGTCGCCAGGTCGGCCGCCCGGCAAGCGCGCCGGGCGTGGATACCGGCGGTCGAGGGTCCGCTGTCAACTGCGGATTTGTGCGGGTATCTCGGCCGCCGTGTCGGTGCCGGCTCCCTCGCCTTGGTGCTGCACGAGTCGGCCGACCGCCACCTGGCGGGCCTGCCGACCGCCGAGACCGAGTCGATCGTGCTGGTCGTCGGACCTGAGGGCGGGATCAGCGACCCGGAACTCGCCGCGCTGAGCCGGGCGGGCGGGGTGCCGGTGCGGCTGGGGCCGACCGTACTTCGGACCTCCACCGCAGCCGCGGTCACGCTGGGGGCTCTCGGCGTGCTAACCCCGAGGTGGTCGATGCCGTAAACCGGCTGATCGGTAGGATTCCAACAGAGAGCGCCGACCGATGCGCCCGAGAAAGCTAAGGCATCGAATACCACGTGACGCCCCGCCAGACCAGTGCCGCCGCCCCGGTACGAAGCAATATGACGGTTCCGCCCGACCTCATCGTGGGTCTGTTGGGTTCCGCCGATGACAACCTGCTCGCCCTGGAAGCCTGCATGTCGGCCGAACTTCATGTGCGCGGAAACATCGTCACCATCTCCGGTTCGCCGGCCGATGTCGCACTCGCCGAGCGGGTGATCTCCGAACTGATCGCCATTCTGGCTGGCGGCCAGGCGCTCTCGCCCGACTCGGTACGGCGCAGCGTCGGCATGGTGACCGGCCGCGACAACACCCCGCCGGCAGAGGTGCTGACCCTGGACATCCTGTCTCGGCGCGGTAAAACCATCCGTCCGAAAACACTCAACCAGAAGCGCTATGTTGACGCGATCGACGCCAATACCGTGGTGTTCGGCATCGGCCCGGCCGGTACCGGAAAGACCTACCTGGCCATGGCCAAAGCCGTGCAGGCGCTGCAAACCAAGCAGGTCACCCGGATCATCCTTACCCGGCCGGCGGTTGAGGCCGGCGAGCGCCTCGGTTTTCTACCCGGAACACTCAGCGAGAAGATCGACCCGTACCTGCGTCCGCTCTACGATGCGCTGCACGACATGATGGACGCCGAGGCCATCCCCAAGTTGATGAGTGCGGGCGTGATCGAGGTGGCACCGCTGGCGTATATGCGGGGGCGAACCCTGAACGACGCGTTCATCATTTTGGACGAAGCTCAGAACACCACCGCCGAGCAAATGAAGATGTTCCTGACCAGGTTGGGATTCAATTCGAAAGTCGTTGTCACCGGTGATATCACGCAGGTCGACCTGCCCGGTGGCGCGCGATCTGGATTACGGGCTGCGGTGGATATCCTGGACGGGATCGACGATATTCACTTCTGCGAGCTCACCAGCGCCGACGTGGTGCGGCATCGACTGGTTTCGGAGATCGTGGACGCCTATGCCAGAGCTGCCGAGCAACCGGCCCTCAACCGGCCCCGGCGCCGGTCGCCGCGGCGTTAGGGGATGTGATGAGCATCGAGGTGTCCAACGAGTCCGGTTTGGACGTGTCCGAAGAGGAACTGATCAGCGTCGCTCGTTTCGTCCTGGCCAAGATGGATGTGAATCCTGCTGCCGAGCTGTCCATGGTGCTGCTCGATCTGGGAGCGATGGCCGACTTACATATGCGCTGGATGGACCTGCCCGGCCCGACCGACGTCATGAGTTTCCCGATGGACGAACTCGAGCCCGGCGGGCGGCCGGACGCCCCCGAGCCCGGCCCGTCGATGCTCGGGGATATCGTGCTGTGCCCTCCGTTCGCGGCGGAGCAGGCCGCCGCCGGTGGTCATAGCCTCGGCCAAGAACTGGCCCTGCTGACCGTGCACGGCGTTTTGCATCTGCTGGGATATGACCACGCCGAGCCCGATGAGGAGAAGGAGATGTTCGCGCTTCAGCGCCGTCTGCTCGAGGAGTGGGTGGCCGAACAGGTCGACTCCTACCGTAAGGACCGGCAGGCGGAGAAGGACCGGCGGCTGCTCGACAAGTCGCGGTATTTCGACCACCCGTGACCGACCTGGCGCCGCTGATCGGCGCGATCGCCCTCATCCTGCTCGGTGGAGTGTTCTCGGCCATTGATGCCGCCATCAGCACCGTGTCGATGGCACGAGTCGAAGAACTGCTCCGCGATGAACGCCCGGGTGCGGCACGGCTGGCACGGGTGATGACGGAGCGTCCGCGTTATATCAACCTCGTCGTGCTGCTGCGAATCGCCTGCGAAGCTACCGCCGCGGTGCTGATGGTGGCCTACCTTTACGACCACCTGGGGTTCACGTGGACCTTGATCGCGGCCGCGTCGATCATGACCGTTGCCAGCTTCGTCCTAGTGGGCGTGGGCCCGCGCACCATCGGACGGCAGAACGCCTACCCGATCGCACTGTTGTCAGCCCTTCCGCTGCAGACGATCTCAGTCTTACTGGCCCCGATCAGCCGGCTTCTGATCCTGCTCGGCAATGCGCTGACGCCCGGCCGTGGTTTCCGCAACGGTCCATTCGCCTCCGAGATCGAACTGCGCGAAGTGGTGGATCTCGCACAACAACGCGGCGTGGTTGCCGACGACGAACGCAAGATGATCCAGTCGGTATTCGAACTGGGTGACACCCCGGCCCGCGAAATCATGGTCCCGCGCACCGAGATGGTGTGGATCGAAAGCGATAAGAGCGCGGCCCAGGCCACGTCCCTGGCCGTGCGCAGCGGGCACTCCCGCATCCCCGTGGTCGGCGACAACGTCGACGATATCGTCGGCGTCGTTTACCTCAAAGATCTGGTCCGCCGAACCTATTACTCCGCCAGCGCCGCCCGCGATATCTCGGTAGCCGAGGTGATGCGTCCCGCGGTGTTCATCCCGGATTCCAAAGCTCTGGACGACCTGCTCAAGGAGATGCAGCGCGACCGAATCCATATGGCACTGCTGGTCGATGAATACGGTGCCACCGCCGGGCTGGTCACCATCGAGGACGTATTGGAGGAGATCGTCGGAGAAATCGCCGACGAGTACGACACCGACGAGGTGGCACCGGTGGAAGACCTGGGGGACAGCGTGTTCCGTGTTTCGGCGCGGCTGCCGATCGAGGACGTCGGCGAACTCTACGACATTGAGTTCGACGACGATCTGGACGTGGATACCATCGGTGGTCTGGTCGCATTGAGGTTGGGCCGGGTGCCGCTGCCCGGCGCCGAGGTGGTCTCCCACGGGCTTCGGCTCCGGGCCGAGGGAGATTCCGACCACCGCGGCCGGGTACGGATCGGAACCGTCCTGGTGCGACCCGTCGAACCCGAGACCCCCGGAGTCCAGCAGTGAGCGGATCGGAGTTCCGTTCCGGGTTCGTCTGCCTGATCGGCCGGCCCAACACCGGCAAATCGACATTGACCAACGCCCTGGTCGGCACCAAGGTGGCGATCACCTCCAACCGCCCGCAGACCACCCGGCACACCATTCGCGGGATCGTGCATCGGGAGAACTTCCAGATCGTGCTCGTCGATACCCCGGGTCTGCACCGGCCACGCACCCTGCTCGGTAAGCGCCTCAACGACCTCGTCCGCGACACCTATTCGGAGGTCGACGTGATCGGTCTCTGCATTCCCGCCGACGAGACCATCGGACCCGGCGACCGGTGGATCTACGAGCAGATCCGTGCGGTTGCGCCCCGCACCACCCTGGTCGTCGTCGTCACCAAGATCGACAAGGTCGCCAAGGACCGCGTCGCTGCCCAGTTGATGGCGGTCAGTGACCTCGTCGGCGACAACGCCGCCGCGATCGTGCCGGTGTCGGCTGCCACCGGAGAGCAGGTGGAGTTGCTCATCGAGGTGCTCACCGACCAATTGGAGGCCGGTCCGGCGTTCTATCCGGACGGGGATCTCACCGACGAGCCGGAGGAGGTGCTGATGGCCGAGCTCATTCGCGAAGCCGCCCTGGAGGGTGTGCGCGAAGAACTGCCACACTCCCTCGCGGTGGTCATCGACGAGGTCGCCCCGCGCGAGGGCCGGTCGGATGAGCAGGGAGCCCTGATCGACGTGCACGCGATTCTCTATGTGGAACGGGACAGCCAGAAGGGCATTGTGATCGGCAAGGGCGGAGCCCGGCTCAAAAAGGTCGGCACCACCGCCCGGCGTCAGATCGAGATGCTGCTGGGAACCAAGGTGTTCCTGGACCTTCGGGTCAAGGTCGCCAAGAACTGGCAGCAGGACCCCAAGTTGCTCGGCCGACTGGGTTTCTAACGACACCGACACCGGCGCGGGTGGGTCACAATGCCCGGGCGTGGTGACAGACTGGCCAGATGCGGCTGTACCGGGACCGGGCTGTCGTGCTGCGCCAGCACAAGCTCGGCGAGGCCGACCGGATCATCACCCTGCTCACCTGTGACCATGGTCTGGTCCGCGCGGTCGCCAAAGGCGTGCGCCGCACCCGCAGCAAGTTCGGCTCCCGGTTGGAACCATTCGCCCATATCGACGTCCAGCTGCACCCTGGCCGCAACCTTGACATCGTCACGCAGGTGGTGTCGATCGACGCTTTCGCCACCGACATCGTCTGCGACTACGGCCGCTACACCTGTGCCTGCGCCGTCCTGGAGACGGCCGAACGGCTCGCCGGCGAGGAGCGCGCCCCAGCGCCGGCCCTGCACCGGCTGACGGTGGGGGCGCTTCGGGCGGTTGCCGATGGCGTCCGCCCGGGCGAATTGGTGCTCGACGCCTATTTGTTGCGTGCCATGGGCATCGCCGGCTGGGCGCCTTCGCTCACTGAGTGCGCGCGTTGCGCGGCCCCCGGCCCGCACCGTGCGTTCCACATCGCCGCAGGCGGAAGCGTGTGCATGCACTGCCGCCCGTCCGGGTCAGCCACGCCACCGCAGGGTGTCCTGGACCTGATGACGGCACTCCACGATGGGGACTGGGCGGTTGCGGAGGCGTCGACGGCCGCACACCGCGGACAGGCCAGCGGCTTGGTTGCCGCGCATCTGCAGTGGCATCTGGAACGTCAGCTGCGAACATTGCCGCTGGTGGAACGTGTCCACGTCCGGGCCGATCCCCAAAGTTCCAGGATCTTCAGGCAGGATGTGCCCCATGGCGATGGACCGGGTGGCCAGCTCCTGGCGGGGGGCTGAACGCAGGCGGAAGGAGCAGCCCCCCCAGCTGCCCCCTGCGCCCGACGGATACCCGATCTTCCCCGACACGTCCAGCTGGCCGGTGATTTTCCCGGAGCTTCCGGCCGCTGCGGACGGAGGTCCGCGGCGTCCGCCCCAGCACCCCTCGAAAGCTGCGCCGCCGGTCATTCCGGCCGACCAGTTGCCGCAGCATGTCGCGATCGTGATGGACGGTAACGGCCGATGGGCCACCCAGCGCGGGCTCAGCCGGACCGAGGGGCACAAGATGGGTGAGGCGGTCCTGATCGATATCACCTGCGGTGCAATCGAACTGGGCATCAAACACTTGAGCGTTTACGCTTTTTCCACTGAGAATTGGCGGCGCAGCACCGACGAGGTGCGGTTCCTGATGGGCTTCAACCGTGAGGTGGTGCGGCGGCGCCGGGAGAACCTGGACATCATGGGCGTGCGGATGCGCTGGGTGGGTTCGCGGGCGCGGATGTGGCGCAGTGTGATCAAGGAGTTCGACATCGCCGAGGAGATGACGGTTGACAACCGGGTCATCACCGTCAACTACTGCGTCAACTACGGCGGCCGCGCCGAGATCGCCGAAGCTGCACGTTGGATCGCTCGTGAGGCCGCCGCGGGAAGAATCGACCCGGAGCGGGTGGGCGAGAACACCATTACCGATCATCTGCACCGGCCCGACATCCCGGATGTGGATCTGTTCATCCGGACATCCGGGGAGCGGCGGGCGAGCAATTTCATGTTGTGGCAGGCCGCGTATGCCGAGTACGTCTTTCAGGACAAGCTCTGGCCGGACTACGACCGCCGTGATCTGTGGGCGGCGTGCGAGGAATACGTGCACCGCAATCGCCGGTTCGGCCGGGCCTGATGGCCCTCGCCGAGACGGTGGCTGATGTCTTGTCTGCAGTCATGTCCGTCGAGGCGGAGGACGACGGCGCCCTGACGCTCCGGCACGACGGCACGGTGGCCTTGTTGCGGGTCGTCACCATCGCGGACGGCCTGGAGATGGTTTCGCTCACCCAGATGCTGGCCTGGGATCTGACCGCCGACTCTGAGTTGGTGAAAAGAGTTGTCACACTTGGGCAGGCGACCATGCTGGGCTCGATCATCCTCGCGGAGCAGCCAGAGGGGAACGCCGATGTGATGTTGCGTTACAACTTTCCGGCCGGTGGTCTAGATGGCCCGGCGCTGCAGACCCTGATCTTGATGGTGCTGGCCGCCGGGGCTACCGCCCGCGAGGCCCTGTGTTAGCGCCTGTGCGACGGCCCTCTTCTAAGGCGTCCGGCAGTCACCGCAGGTGCCGAACAATTCGATGGTGTGGTTCACGTTGGTGAACCCGTACGCCGCGGCGACCTCGGCGGCCCACGCCTCGACCTCCCGACCGCTGACCTCGACAGCCGACCCGCATTCGCGGCAGACCAGGTGATGGTGATGGTGCGTCGCGGCGCAACGCCGGTAGACCGATTCGCCGGTGTCGGTGCGAACCATATCGACCTGGCCGGCTGCCGCCAGGGTTTGCAGGGTCCGGTATACGGTTGTCAGTCCGATGTTCTCGCTGCGACGGCGCAGTTCCTCATGAAGTTCCTGGGCGGAGCGGAACTCCTCGACCGCGTCGAGCAACTCGACGATGGCCCTGCGCTGGCGGGTGTCGCGCACGGCGGCACCGACGGTGGGTGAACCGCTATCGGAAACCATTTCCGGGGACGATTCCACGGGCGGTGACGCATGTCAAAGCGCGGCCTATTCGTCGCCTAGGCTGTTGGGGGTTTTCTGCTAGCAGACCCAGAAGACCTCTGAACAGACAGGAGTGCATCCCACCGTGGCGTCCGTCATTGATTCCGTCGTCAACCTGGCTAAGCGCCGTGGCCTGGTGTATCCCTCGGGAGAGATCTACGGCGGCACCCGTTCGGCGTGGGACTACGGGCCGCTGGGTGTGGAACTGAAGGAGAACATCAAGCGGCAGTGGTGGCAGTTCATGGTGACCGGCCGCGATGATGTGGTCGGTTTGGACAGTTCGATCGTCCTGCCCCGCGAGGTCTGGGTGGCCTCCGGGCACGTGGAGGTGTTCCACGACCCCCTCGTCGAGTGCATGCAGTGCCACAAGCGGCACCGGCAGGATCACATGCAGGAGGCGCACTTCGAGAAAAAGGGATCGAAGGAGGGCGTCGAGTCCCCGGAATCGGTTCCGATGAGCGAGATCGTATGTCCGGACTGCGGCACCAAGGGTCAGTGGACCGAGCCGCGTGAGTTCAACATGATGCTCAAGACTTACCTCGGTCCTATCGAGAGTGAGGAGGGCCTGCACTACCTGCGGCCCGAGACCGCGCAGGGGATCTTCGTCAACTTCGCCAACGTCGTGACCACATCCCGGCGTAAGCCGCCGTTCGGGATCGGCCAAATAGGCAAGAGCTTCCGCAACGAGATCACTCCGGGCAACTTCATCTTCCGCACCCGGGAGTTCGAGCAGATGGAGATGGAGTTCTTCGTCGAGCCCGACACCGCTCGCGAGTGGCACCAGTACTGGATCGACACCCGGCTGCAGTGGTACCTGGACCTGGGTATCGAGCGCGACAATCTCCGGCTTTACGAGCATCCCAAGGAGAAGTTGTCGCACTACTCGGACCGCACCGTCGACATCGAGTACAAGTTCGGTTTCCAAGGGAACCCGTGGGGTGAGCTCGAGGGTGTTGCCAATCGCACCGACTTCGATCTCAAGACCCACTCGCAGCACTCCGGTACCGATCTGTCGTTCTACGATCAGGCTGCTGACACCCGATTCATTCCCTATGTCATAGAGCCCGCAGCCGGCCTCACCCGTTCGTTCATGGCGTTCCTGGTCGATGCCTACGCCGAGGACGAGGCACCCAACGCCAAGGGCGGGGTCGACAAACGCACTGTGCTGCGCCTCGACCCTCGACTGGCCCCGGTGAAAGCCGCTGTCCTTCCGCTGTCCCGTCATGCGGATCTGAGTCCGAAGGCCCGTGATCTGGCGGCGCAATTGCGCCGGACTTGGAACGTCGAATTCGACGACGCCGGGGCGATCGGTCGTCGCTACCGCCGTCAGGACGAGATCGGCACGCCGTTCTGTGTGACGGTCGACTTCGACACCCTCGAGGACCAGGCGGTCACCGTGCGCGATCGCGACGCCATGACCCAAGAGCGGGTCGGACTCGATGCAGTCGCCGGCTATCTGGCGGCCCGGTTGATCAACTGAGGCTCGACGTCGAAGGTAAGGCCCTCCGGGCGGCTAGAACCGGCCTCCACCGCCGAGCCAGCCGCCACCACCACCGCCTTGCGATCCGCCGTAGGTGGTGGAGGTCCAGTCACCGCCTCTGCCGCCGCCACCGCCGAAACCCCCGTTGAGGATGCTGCCGAGGATGATCCCGCCGACCATCGCCCCCATATTGGATTGGCCACGGCCGCGATAGTGCGAGTGGTAGGCCCGCTGTCCGGCTTGAACATCCTGGTTGGCCAGCTGCTGCGCCTGGGCGGCCAGCATCGCCGCACCGTTGGCGTGGGCGATCGCCTCGCTGATATCGCTGGTGCTCTTGACCTCGGCGGCCTCCAGTTGGCGGACCGCCTCGCTGAGCCGGGTCCGGGCCTGGGGGCCGATGCTGCCGCGGCGGGTGTCGATGTAGTCCGACACCGAACGCACCCGCGACTGGGCGGTGAACAGAGACTGGCGGTAGGACTTGGTCAGGCGCTCGGCCGCCTCACGTTCCTCGGCGACCCCCGCGAGCAGCCGGTCCAGGTCGGAATCGGCCTGGGTCAACTTGGTGAAGGTGCCCAGCGGGTCCGACGACCCGTTGGCCTGCGCCGCTGCCACGGCGGTGACCGCGGCGTCGCGGGCCGCAGACAGCTCGGTCGCCTGGGCCAACCCACCCCGGGCCAGTTGGCCGGATGACTGGCTGATGCCGCGCTGGATGTCCTCGATGGCCGCGGGCAACTCGGCGACCGCGCGGCGAATGTCGCTGGCCGCGCTGTCCACGGCATCGAGCATTCTGCCGGCCTGCTGCAGTGCCGATTCGGCTGCGCGCACCGAATCGATCAGACCGGCCACCTCCCCGGCCACCGGTCTGGCGGCTAGTTCCCGGCCGCGGGTGATGGCCTGCTCGGCGAAGCCCAGCCGCTCCCTGGCCGCGTCGACATTGCGTGAGACCGACGCCAGCGCCGACTCGTCGAACTCGATTCGAAACTGATTCAGCTTCTGCTCGGAGGGTTG
>Ga0180431_10007814_pt1 | contig 12373 bp, 6 predicted proteins | sample SS_ome_11_FD_132459 | JGI IMG/M metagenome (GOLD analysis project Ga0180431, IMG submission 132459) | Hypersaline lake sediment archaeal communities from the Salton Sea, California, USA - SS_1_MS_1 metaG | ecosystem: Environmental > Aquatic > Non-marine Saline and Alkaline > Hypersaline >... | reverse complement strand
TGGCACGAGCACCCCGACTGCGTCGTCGAGGCCGTCAGCGATCTGCGGCCCGAACGGCGCGAGCGGCTGATGCGCGTCTACGGGTGCAGCAAGGCCTACAACTCGCTCGAGGAATTGGTCAAGGACGGGAACATCGACGCCGTGGCCGTCTTCACCGAGGGACCCAACCACGTCAAGCACGTGATCGAGGTGATGAAGCACGGCAAGCACGCGATTTCGGCGGTGCCCGCCTCACTGGGCGGCGGCGTCGAGGAGGCCGAACGTCTGCTCGACGCGGTTAAGAAGTACGGGCTTACCTACATGATGGCCGAGACCAGCTATTACCAGCAGCCGACCATCTCGGTCCGCCGGTTCCACGAGCAAGGCAAGTTCGGCACGGTCTATTACTGCGAAGCCGAGTACCAGCACGCCGGACTGGAAGTGCTTTACTTCGAGAACGGCAAGCGCACCTGGCGGCACGGACTGGCGCCGATGCACTACCCCACGCACTGCACCGCCTTCCTCACCGGCGTCACGGGCGAACGACTCACCGAGGTCGTCTGCCACGGCTGGGGCGACGACGATCCCATCTGCAAAAACAACGTCTACAACAATCCGTTCTGGAACGAATCGGCCATGTTCAAGACCGACCGCGGCCACGCTTTCCGCTGCAACGTCTGGTGGAAGGGCGCCCATCGCGGCACCGAGCGGGCCCAGTGGATCGGCAACCGGATGAGCTTCTATTGCGGCGACCCAAACGGCCTGGGACCCGTCATCGTGCGTTCGGCTGAAGGACGCCAGGAAAAGGACGATGCCGGCTTCGTCCGCGACCTGCCCGCCATGGAACAGTACCAGCAACCTCAGTGGTGGAAGACCGACATGCTCCCCGAGCCCCTGCGGCACAACAGCGGGCATCACGGCTCCCATACGTTCCTGACCCACGAGTTCATCGACGCCCTGACGCGCGACCGCCGGCCCACCGTCGATATCTACGAGGCCCTGGCGTACACCGTCCCCGGGATCGTGGCGCACGAATCGGCCCTGCGCGGCGGCGAGTTGCTCAAGGTCCCCCAATACAACCAGTCCACAGAAGGCTGAAGGAATTAGGAGGGACACGCCCACATGAATCCTACACGAGTGCTTTGGTTAGCGGCGGCGACCGGCGTACTGTCGGCGTGCATGGCCTTCGGCGCGCAGGATCAACGGATAGGGCAGCTTGCCAAGGAGGTCGCTGGGAAAGGATGGATTGTCTATGCGGCCCGCAGCGCCGAGAACGAGACATGGGACCTGTTCGTCATGCGGCCCGATGGCGCACAGCGTCGCAACATCACGAACACGCCGGACCAGGAAGAAGGCGGCCCCCGCTTTTCACCCGACGGCAAGCGGCTGCTCTACCGACGCTTCCCCAAAGGCACCGTCATTCACCACGACCTCTGGGGCTTCCAGGGGAACCTCGTGATCGCCGCCGCCGATGGGACGAATCCCGTCGAGATCGGCGCCAACAGGGAGCATCCCTGGGCATCCTGGTCGCCCGACGGCAAACAAATCGCCTGCCTGACCCTCAAAGGGATACAGGTTCTCGACCTGGAAACGAAGAAGATCGTCAGGCAGTTACCGCGCAAAGGCATCTACCAGCAGCTCTTCTGGTCGCCCGACGGACAATGGTTCTGCGGCGTGGCCAACGCCCGGATCATGTGGACCGTAGTGCGGATGGACGCCGCGACGGGCGCGCTGAACGTCGTACATGAGTTCCAGAGTTGTACGCCGGACTGGTTCCCCGATTCGCAGCACATCATCTTCCCCAGTCGGCCCGCCGGTCAGAAGGGCTACGGCTTCACCCAACTCTGGATGAGCGACGGTGAGGGCAAAGAGCCCACGATGATCTACGGCGAGGACGGCTATCACATCTACGGTGGAGCGTTGTCCCCGGACGGGAAATACGTTCTCTTTACCCGCTGTCGCGACGACGGCGGCGGCTCCGAGAAATCCGGGGCCCCCATCTGCATCATGCGCCTGTCCGACGCTCCCGCCATCGGCGGGCCCAGCCCCGCCCTTCGCAGGCTTCACCCCGGCGCAAAGGACGCCCCTGTGCTGGAGCTTGTAGACGGTTGGGAAGCGCACTGGACATACGCCGAGATAGGAGTGAAAGAATGAAAGCAACTTTGGTGCGACGGTGTATCCGACATAGCCTCAAGGCGGCACCGCTCTTGTGGCCGGTGTTGCTGCTGATGGTTTCCTGTGCCAGGCACGTGGACACGGGCGAAGACGCCAACGTCACCAGCCGGGGCAGCTTCGAAGTCACGGCCCGGCTGGAAGAAATACGCGGCAATCTCATCGACGACCCGATGTACGATTACGCCCACGTGATGAAATACGAGGTGCTCCGGGTCCATCGAGGACAGATACCTGAGGACACGATGTACGTCGGCCACTACAATCCCGCCAAACCGCGCGACCGCGTAGCCGATGCGCGGGTCCCGGAAATAGGAGGCAACGTCAGGCGGTTCCGCGTGGGCGACCTCCATCGCATGGCGCTGGAGGTCCCTATCGACGAGCACTACATGGGCGGGATTATCAACAAGTATTTCGGCGAAATCGAGGACCCCGTCTATTGGGCCATTTGGACCAACAAGGTCGCACAATAAATCATGGCCTTCACGTCGCACATATTCCTTTTCTACTTCCTGCCGGCCCTGTTGCTGCTGTACTACGTGCTGCCGAACGGATTGCCGAGGATGCGAAACGCCCTGCTCGTGGCGGCCGGCTACGTCTTCTATGCCTGGATCAGTCCGTGGTTCGCAGCGTTGCTGTTTGCCATGACGACGGTCAACTACCTGTTGTCTCGTCTCATCGCGGCCGGTCGAACGCAACGAACGCGCCTGCTGCTGACGGTCGCGACCGTCACGCTCGACCTGGCCGTGATGGGTTTCTTCAAATACATCGTCTTTCTCCAGGACAACCTCAACAGCATTCTGCTACTCGCCGGCCATGACGCGCGGCCCGTTCTTCGAATCGTCCTGCCGGTCGGAATATCCTTCTACACCTTCAAGGTCATCAGTTACATTGTGGACAGCTACCGTGGCCAAGCGCGTCCGGCCCGCTCGCTGCCGGCCTTCGCCTGTTACGTGTCGTTCTTTCCGCAGCTCTTGTCAGGACCGATCCAGCGCTACGGCACGATTGACCTCAAGTCGGCGCATGTGCCCACTTTCACCGACCAGCTTCTTCACCGCGAGCACACGGTAGAGAAATTCGCGCGGGGAGCGGCCCTGTTCATGCTGGGATTTGCCAAGAAGATTCTCCTGGCCAACGCGGTAGGGCGGGCAGCCGACGCGGTCTTCGCCGCCCAGGCGCCGGGCACGCTCGACACCTGGTTCGGCGCGCTGGCGTACTCGTTCCAGTTGTACTTCGATTTCTCCGCCTATTCCGAGATGGCGATCGGCCTGGGCCTGATGTTCGGGTTCGTCTGTCCGCGCAATTTCGATGCCCCGTACCGAGCCGACAGCTTCGGCGACTTCTGGCGGCGTTGGCACATCTCGCTGTCGAGCTGGCTGCGCGATTATCTCTACATCCCGCTGGGCGGCAACCGCGCCGGCACCGGCCGGACGTATGTCAACCTGATGATTGTCTTCTTGTTGTGCGGCCTGTGGCATGGCGCCGGGTGGACGTTTGTCGTCTGGGGCGCCTGGCACGGTCTCTGGCTCATCCTGGAGCGAATCCTCGGGCGTAAGACCTTCTATGCCGCCTTGCCTGCCTGCGTCCGGGTCCTGCTGACGTTCCTGTTGTTGACCGTCGGATGGGTCATTTTTCGGGCCCCGACGCTGACACACGCGACCAGAATGCTGGCGGTCATGTTCGTGCCACAGGCCGCAGAGGGTGGCTCGGTGCTTCTGAGCGCTGTCCTCTATGCTCGAAGCAACGCAATCCTGATGGCCCTCTGTGCCGTGCTGGCGTTTCAGCCCGTCCAGGCTTTCGATTGGACGCGCAGATTGAGTTGGCCTGGAATGCTCGTTACCATCGTACTATTCGCGCTGGCGCTGCTGACAATGTTCGGCCAGGCATTCAGGTCGTTCCTGTATTTTCAGTTCTAGGAGGCCCACAGGTGAGGACAACCCGCAGACAAGCGGTCTGCCTGATCGTCATCTTCCTGACCCTGCTTGGTCTCCTGGCGCCGGTCGAGATCGTTCTCGCCCTGCGCGCCGGCGATATGCCTGAGATCGCGGACTTGTTTCGACGGGCGCCGACGCAGGCAAAGCTCAAGCAGCTCCAGCGCAACCTGGAGAGCAGGTGCCGGTTGGGCAAGGCCGTGCGCCCCTGGGTGCAGCTTGCACGCTTCGTCGTACTGCGGGACGTAGGAGACAAAGCCGTGCTCGGACGCGACGGCTGGCTTTTTTACCGGCCGGCGGTCCGGTACCTCATCGAGCCGTGGACACCCGAGGCCGGCGAGAACAACATCTTCAACGCGATCGTTTCGTTCCGCGACGACCTGGCCAAGCGCGGCATCCGACTGGTGGTGATGCCGGTACCGAACAAGGCAAGTATTTTCCCCGACAAGTTGGCCGTGCGAGCGACCGAAACGTGCGGCCCGGTGAATCCTGCCACGCGTGCCGTCCTGGCCAGACTCCAGCAGGCCGGGGTGGAGATCATCGACCTGTTCGAAATCTACGGGCAAGCCTGGCACGATCCCGCTGCCCACGAGTGTTACTTGGCCCAGGACAGCCACTGGTCCCCCGAGGGCATGCGCCGGGCCGCAGCGGTCGCTGCCCAAAGACTGTTGGAGTCAGGTTTGATGACGAGGGGGACGGCCCCCTACCAGCCGAGACCCGTGACCCTCCAACGATACGGCGATGTGCTGCGCATGATACGCGTGCCCCAGATTGAGAGGTTCTTCGAACCCGAACGAATCGATTGCACGCAAATCGTCGACGCCCAAACCCGAAGGCCCTATGCCGACGATCCCAATTCGCCCGTCCTCGTCCTCGGCGACAGTTTTCTGCGTATCTTCGAACGCGACGAGCCCGGCAACGCCGGCTTCGTTGCCCATTTGGCCTGCCACCTTGGCTTTGGCCTGACCAGCGTCATCAACGACGGCGGAGCGTCTACGCTGGTGCGCCAGCAAGTCGCCAGCAGGCCCGCTTTGCTGGAAGGCAAGAGAATTGTCCTCTGGGAATTCGTCGAGAGAGACATCCGCTTCGGCACGGAAGGCTGGCAGATCATCGGCTTGCCGTAAGGGCAGTCCGGACCACAGGGCCAACCGCCCACCGCCAGAAACCCGGGCCGCAGGTTACGCGAACGGTCTCCACGCTGACACGCGACCTTTTCCTCCGAGGACAAATCTGATACTCTCGCAAGGACAACAAAGCAATAGCAGTAACAAAGTCCCGGACAACAGGAGCGATTGCTATGAACAAACGTGTCGCAGTCCTTGGATTCTGCATGATGCTCTGCTCCACGTCGGTCTACAGCCGGAACCGCACCCGCATCGACGAACGTGGCCCTCGTCTTTCCGACGCCGAACTGTTGGGCTGCCTCGACCCGGGCTTACCTGGAATGCAGAAAATCATCGCGTCGCGCGATGCAGGCGAGACCGTCAGGGCCCTCTCCGTGCTGGTGGATTTCGTTCGCGCGCGTCGAGAACCAGCCGACTTCGGCCAACGCGCAGCGCGGAATCCACGAGCCAACACGGCAGGGGCCCGGAAAATCCTGGCGCATCAATTTACCAGCGTAGGCATTGAGCATACGTTTGGTGCAGATATCGACTGGGGCTTCAACCCGACCACAACGCCGGACTCCAAGTACGCACGCGATCACGAATGGACCTGGCAACTCAATCGGCACGGCGCCTGGGTCACGTTGGCAAGGGCTTACCAGGCCACGGGCGACGAACGCTTCGCCAAAGAGTTCGACGCACAGTTCACCGATTGGGCCAAGGACTGCCCCGTTCCGGTCGAGACCGCCAACCAGCGGCCCTACTCGAAATGGCGAACGATCGAGGCCGGCATCCGCATGTCCTGGACGTGGCCTTCGGTGGTCACCATCTTTCGCAAGTCACCGTCGGTGCGGGATGAAACGGTGCTGTCGCTGGTCAAGTCCATGGTCGAGCACGGACGCTACCTGCGGCGGCATCCCACGACCGGCAACTGGCTGACGATGGAAATGAACGGGCTGTACCACGCCGGTGCCCTGCTGCCGTTTGTCAAGGAGTCCGCCGGCTGGCGCGACTTCGCCGCCTCGCGGCTCCTGGCCGAGCTCGACACGCAGGTATATCCCGACGGCGCGCAGATCGAACTGACGCCGGGCTATCACAACGTGGCGCTGCGCAGCTTCCTCGGTCCGGTGGACACCGCGGCGGCGTACGGACATCCTCTGCCCGACGGCTACCTCAACAAGCTGGAGCGCATGTTCGCTTACAACCTCTGGGTCATGCGTCCCGACCGCGATGCCCCGCGCTGGAACGATTCCTGGCACGTCGATGTCCCGAGCGTCGTGAGCAAGGGATTCGCCCTGCTGCCTCATCGAAAGGATTTCCAATGGATGGCCACCGACGGGAAGAAAGGCGAGAAGCCGGACCACACGTCGCATTTGTTTCCGTACGCCGGCCAGGTTGTGATGCGGTCGGGTTGGGAGCGCGATGCCCTGTTCCTGGGCTTTGAAGCCGGTCCCTTCGGCTACGGCCACCAGCACGAAGACAAGCTCGGCGTCGTGCTCTTCGCGTACGGCCGGGACCTGCTGGTCGAGGGCGGCAGCTATGCCTACGACGCCTCGAAATGGCGCCGCTACGTGCTCTCGTCCTACGCCCACAACGTCGTCCTGGTAGACGGGCAAGGCCAGGCGCGCCGAGGTCTGCCGCGCCGGCAGTACGTCAGCGACACACCGCTCGATCTTGCCTTTCGCTCGAACGACCGCTACGATTATGCGCGCGGCGTCTACGATCAAGGCTTTGGCAGCAGGGAAAACCGTCCGGCCCGCCACACCCGCGAGGTTCTGTTCGCCAAGCGAGAGCGGCTGTTTCTCGTACGCGACACGTTGACCTCGCTCGATGGCAAGCCGCACTCGTATGAAGCTCTGTATCATTTGGATGCTGCCGAGGTTGACGTAGACAACGCCAAGGGGACGGTCGAAACGCGCGACGCGGCCGCCGCCAATCTGCGCATCGTACCGTTCTGCACCCAAAGCCTGACGACGCGCATCGTCAAAGGCCAGGAAACCCCCGTGGTGCAAGGCTGGATGCCACGCGGTCACGGAATCCGGGGCGTCAGACCCATCCCCACCGTCGTGTACGAATGTCGATCCGCCCGGCCCGTGACATTTCTGGTCGCCTTGCAGCCCCTGCGAAATAAAGAAGACCGCGTCACCGAAGTGTTCTGTGAGGCCGACAAAGTCCGTATCACCTTCGCCGGGGGCAGAGATCTTGAACTGACGCTGCCGCCGAATTGACGCTGGCCCGCGAAAGGAGACGAAATGGGAAGGAGAACGATCGCAAGCGTTTGTGTGCTCTGCTGTTTGATTGCCGGTGTGGTTGCGGCGGCCTCCGAGAGGATCGCCGTTTTGCCCGAGACGATAAACGGCGGCGGCGGCCCGAGCGAGATGATGAGGCACTATCTCGGTCGGCAGGCCCAACGTCAGTTTGCCCGGTGGCGAGAGCGGTACGAGCAACTCAAGACGCCCGAACAGATAGCGGCCTACCAGAAAGAGCTTCGCGAGAAGTTCATCGAGGCCGTCGGCGGCTTGCCCGCGCGGACGCCGTTGCATCCGAAGGTCACCGGCGTCGTAAAGCGGGATGGATATCGGGTTGAGAAGATCATTTTCGAAAGCCGGCCCGAGCATTACGTCACGGCCCTGCTGTTCGTGCCGACCGGTACCGAGTTTCGCCCGCCGTTTCCGGGCGTCCTCGTACCCTGCGGGCATTCTTCGCAGGCCAAGGCCTCCGAGGCGTACCAGACGATGGGGGCGCTGCTGGCGCTCAACGGCATAGCGGCCTTGGTCTTCGACCCGATCGATCAGGGCGAGCGCAGCCAGATGCCCTCGGCGTTGCCCGCCCTGTGGGGCACCACGGCGCACACCATGATCGGCGTGGGCAGCATTTTGCTGGGTCGCAACACCGCCGGCTTCGAGATCTGGGACGGCATACGCGCAATCGACTACCTCCAGTCGCGCCCGGAGATCGACCCCGAGCGAATCGGCTGCACCGGCAACAGCGGCGGCGGCACGCAGACCTCGTACCTGATGGCCCTCGACAGCCGCATCAAGGCGGCCGCCCCAAGCTGCTACATCACCGGCTTCGAGGCCCTGCTGGCGACCATCGGGCCACAGGACGCCGAGCAGAATATCTTTGCGCAATTGGCGTTCGGCATGGACCACGCCGACTACCTGGTGATGCAGGCGCCCATGCCCATTCTGATCTGTGCCGCCACGAAGGACTTCTTCGACATCGAGGGCACGTGGCGGTGCTTCCGATACGCCAAACGCTTGTACACCCGGCTGGGCTGCCCCGAACGGATAAGCCTGCTGGAGAACGATGAGCGGCACAACTACGACCGCACGCAGCGCGAAGGCGTCGTACGGTGGATGGCACGATGGCTGCTCGGGCAAGACAGGCCCATCACCGAGCCGGAGATTGTAATCCTCAGCGACGAGGAAGCCCGCTGTACACCCGACGGCCGGGTCATGCATCTGGAGGCGGCGCGTTCGACGTACGATTTGAACCGCGACCTCGAACGCGAACTGGCAGCCCAAAGGAAGAAGCTCTGGAAGACCACGCCGCACGCAGAGCTGCTGGACCGAGTCCGTCGCCGGGCCGGAATTCGCCCTCTGGCGGAATTGCCTCAAACACAGGTGCAGGAGCGAGGCGTCGCCGAACGCGACGGCCTGCAAATCCGAAAACTCGTCCTGGCACCGGAGGAGGACGTACTGCTGCCGGCGCTGGTTTTCCTTCCGAAGAAGAACGCCCCGCAAGGCGCCGTGCTGTACGTACACGAAGAGGGCAAGGACGCCGACCGCGAGGAAATAGACAAACTCGTCGCCGCCGGACGGGCGGTCATGGCCGTGGACGTCCGCGGCATTGGCGAGACGCAGGGCAACCGCAGTTTTGGCAAGTACTTCGGGACCGACACCAAGGATGTGCTCACCGCGTATCTGCTGGGCCGTTCCTACGTGGGAATGCGAGCCGAGGATATCGGCGACTGCGGCCGTTACCTCCGCGGGCAATACGAAGGTCCGCTCGATTTGGTGGCCGTGGGACACGTCTGCGTGCCCGCCCTGCATGCGGCGGCTCTGGAGTCCCACGTGTTCGACTCCGTCAAGCTCGTGCGCGGCCTGGTCTCGGGGTCGAACATCATCAAGCTGGGTCGTTCCCGCAATCAGCTCGTCAACGCCGTACACGGCGCACTGGCGGAGTACGATCTGCCCGACCTTGCACGGACGTTGGGCGACCGCCTTACCGTCGAGCAACCTCTCAATGCGATGGGCGAACCCGTCCGGCCCGAGCCTGCCGATGGAATGGTATTGAAGAGAGCATTGGATGCCCGCGAGGCCGGGGCGAATCTGCTCGACGCCGGCGCGTGGGAGCCGTGGGACAAAGGCTTCACGCGGCAAGGCGCGGCGTTCGTCTGCGACAACGCCGATGACGCTCGGGTCCAACGAGGCGCATCCCAGAGGATCGTGCTCAACCAGGTCCGGCCGGAACCGATCGTAGCGACCGCCTGGAGCAAGGCCGAAGGCGTCGGCGGCGGGCGCAACAGCGACTACTCCCTTTACCTCGATCTGACCTACCAGGACGGAACGCCGTTATGGGGACAGGTGGACGCCTTCAACGCCGGCTCGCACGACTGGGAAAAGGCCCAGGTCATGATCCTGCCCGAAAAGCCCGTCAAGTCGGTGTCGTACCACCTTCTCCTGCGCCGCCACACAGGCAAAGCCCTGTTCCGCGATCCCGAGTTGCGCGTGATGACGCCGCCGGCGGGAGCGTGCCTGTTCGACGGCGTTGCGGTCTCACCTTCGGTCCGAGTTGGGGAGGGATTCCAGGTGCGCGACGTGGCCGGGGCAACGGACTTCGTCGCCATCGAAAAGTCCGCGTTGAACCTCGAACTCGACTGCCAGACCACCCAGGCCAACGACGCCACCTTCTTCGACGTCAAGCTCTCCGACACCAGCGGCAAAGACCGGGCCGTGACGCTCGTTTACACCATCCCTGTATCAGCGGAGCAATGCCGCTGGTTCCACGACCCGCGCCGGACCATGCAGACAGAGCCGGGGCGGGAGTACCTCAACACAAGCGGTTTCGCCGCCGGAGCCAACGGCCGGCTGTCGCGGTACCCGTTTGCAGCGGTGGCCACTCCCGAAAAGGCGATCGCTCTCGGTATCGACCTGAGCCGGCCGGCTTTCTTCCGCGTTGGGTACAACGCCGCTACCGAGGAGCTCTTTCTGGCCTGCGACGTGGGACTCGCGCCGGAGAAGCCGACAGCTCGGCTTCGGTTCTCCCGCTTCGGCTTCAATCCACGGTGGCAGTTCCGCGCGGCTCTGGAGCGCTACTACCGCATCTTCCCCGAGCATTTCCAGCGGCGCGTGACGCAGCAGGGACTCTGGATGCCGTTTGCCAAGATCAGCGCCGTGAAGGACTGGCAGGACTTCGGCTTTCGCATCAAGGAAGGCACGAACGAGACGGCCTGGGACGACGCACATGACATCCTGACGTTTCGATATACCGAACCCATGACCTGGTGGATGCGGATGCCCGAGGGCATGCCGCGCACCCTCGAGGCCGCCCTGGCCGAAGCCGAACGCCTGGCCACAAAAAAGCAGGACCGGCGAGCGCTGGCACTGCTGGCCAGCGGCTACCACGATGAACGCGGGCGCTACAGCGCCCGTCTGCTCGATACGCCCTGGTGCGACGGCGCGGTCTGGAGCATCAACTCCATGCCGGGCATCGCCGGCGAGGTCACCGATTTCAAAAACAAGTGGAACAACGACCTGCGCGAGAAGCTCTACGGCGCCGAGAGGAGCGCCGACCTCGACGGCGAGTACATCGACTCCAGCGAAGGATACGTCACGGACGAGCTTGACTTTCGGCGCGACCACTTCGCCGCCGCCCGGACCCCTCTGACCTTCTCCCTGGCCGACCGCAAGGTAGCGATCTTCCGGGGCCTGATCGCCTTCGAGTACATCCGGGCCCTCGCACAGGACGTCCACGCGATGGACAAGCTGATGATGGCCAACGCGACCCCGATCCGGCTCTGCTGGCTGGCGCCGCTGCTGGACGTAATGGGCTCGGAGACCAACTGGAACCCCGGCGGCACGTGGCGACCGATGTCCGACGCCGATCTGCTCTATCGCCGGGCGCTGTGCAAGGGCAAGCCTTACTGCTTCCTCATGAACACCAACTTCGAGCATTTCTCTCACGCGCTGGTCGAGAAATACATGAAGCGCTGCCTGGCCTACGGGATGTTTCCGGGCTTCTTCAGCCACAACGCCTCCGAGGGACACTACTTCACCCGGCCCGACCTCTACGAGCGGGACCGCGACCTTTTCCGCAAATACGTTCCGTTGTGCAAAAAAGTGGCCGAGGCCGGTTGGGAACCGGTCACGCAGGCCCGCTCCAATCGGCAGGACGTGTACGTCGAGCGATTCGGCCGCGAGTATCTCACCGTCTTCAACGCCGGCGCCAAGCAGCAGGACGTGACGGTCACAACGCAAATGAACGTCGCGGCGCAAAGCCGAGAACTGCTCACCGGACGAGAGATCGCCTGGCGGAAAGGGCGAGTGACGCTCACGCTCGCTCCCGAGGACGTCGCCGTGCTCACGCTGAATTGAATCACAGGACTCTTTCACAGGATGGACATTATGATGCTTGCCAAACCGACCTGGAAAACAGCCGCCCTTGCATTGTTAAGCTGCGCCGTGGCCGGCGCGTATCAGGCCAATCCGTTCGTCGTCCGCCTCGACATACCGGCGCCGCAGGACTCGGCGGGCGGCATCATCGTCGCCGACGTCGATAACGACAGACGGATGGACTACGTAGTCACCGTGCCCGGACACGTGGCGGCCTACGCCAACGACGGTACCAAGCTCTGGGTGCATAAGACCGACGTTGTCGTCGGCGGCTCCAGCGAGGGCCAGGGCCTTCCGGGCCACAACGGTCCCGGCGTCGCGGCCGGCGACATCGATGCCGACGGCAGGTGCGAGGTGCTCTTTCTAACGAAAGATTCCACGCTGCACGTCCTCGACGGCAAAACCGGACGCCCCGAGGCCACAGCCAAGCCGCCTCACCCCAAACAGGCCGAGCGGTGGGAAGTGGCTATGATCGCCGACTTCCGCGGCACCGGCGCCGACCGTGACATTCTCCTTCAGGCGACCAACAAGAAAGGCTACCGGATGGGCAAATTCCTGGCCGCATACTCGG
>Ga0180431_10007809_pt1 | contig 12378 bp, 10 predicted proteins | sample SS_ome_11_FD_132459 | JGI IMG/M metagenome (GOLD analysis project Ga0180431, IMG submission 132459) | Hypersaline lake sediment archaeal communities from the Salton Sea, California, USA - SS_1_MS_1 metaG | ecosystem: Environmental > Aquatic > Non-marine Saline and Alkaline > Hypersaline >... | reverse complement strand
CTGAGCCACGATGAGGCGATTGCCGCGGTACAGATCGGCCGCGGGATCGCCGATGAGGAGGTGGACGCCGGGGCCGACCTGCTGATCGCCGGCGATATGGGCATCGGGAACACCACCGCGGCAACGACATTGATCGCCGCACTGACTGACACCGAACCGGTGCTCGCAGTAGGGCGGGGCACCGGTATCAATGACGCGGCCTGGTCGCGTAAGACCGCGGCGGTCCGCGATGCGCTGTATCGGTCCAGGTCGGTGCGGTCGGATCCGGTTGCGCTGCTGGCCGCCTGCGGCGGTGCCGACCTGGCTGCGATGGCAGGGTTCTGCGCCCAGGCCGCCGTCCGGCGGACCCCGCTGTTATTGGACGGTCTGGTGGTGACCGCGGGCGCATTGGTCGCCGAGCAGCTGGCGCCGGAGGCCCGCCTTTGGTGGCGGGCGGGGCACCGCTCACCCGAACCGGCGCACGGCCTTGCCCTTGCCCAACTGGGACTCGAGCCGATCCTCGACCTGGGGTTACGACTCGGTGAGGGCACCGGCGCCGCGGTGGCTCTGCCGATCCTCCGCGCCGCGGTGGCCACACTGTCCTCGATGGCGACGTTCACCGATGCCGGGATATCAGGCCCCGGGAGTCCATCATAGCCCTGATCTCCAGCGTGGCAGGCGCTTTCGCTTTCGGCACGGTGATTCCGGCCGGGCGCGGCCACCGCGACCCCGGCGGCACCGGCGGCACCGGGGGCTCCAGGGCTCCCAGCGGCGCGACGGTCAGCGCGCTACCGGTGGTTGGACTGGCACTTGGCCTGGCCGCCGCGGCCGCCCTGGCGGCGGGGCACTGGGCGTTCGGTCCGCACAGTCTGCTGGCCGGTACGGCGGCGGTGTGCACATTGTTGCTGCTGACACGCGGGCTGCACCTCGACGGGTTGGCCGACACTGTCGACGGACTGGGCTGCTACGGGCCGCCGGAGCGCGCGCTGGCGGTGATGCGGGAGGGCTCAACCGGGCCGTTCGGCGCCGGCGCGGTCACCGTGGTTCTGCTGAGTCAGTCGGCCGCTTTCGCGGCTCAGCCACCGGGGTGGCCGGCGACGGCGGCCGCGGTGACTGCCGTGGCGGCCGGCCGGGTCGCCGCAGTGCTGGCCGGCCGCCGTGGTGTGCCGGCCGCGGCGGGCAGCAGCCTGGGCGCGATGGTTGCCGGAACGCAGTCGCCGATGGTGCTGGTCGGATGGTTCCTGGCGGTTACCGGATTGTCGGTGCTGGCGACCCCACGGCCCTGGCAGGGCCCGGTTGTCGTCATCCTTGCCCTGCTCTGCGCGGCCGCGATGATTTCGCACTGCGTGCGGAGGTTCGGCGGGATCACCGGCGATGTCATGGGTGCCGCGATCGAATTGACCACCAGCCTCAGCCTGATCGGCCTGGCGATCAGGCCCTGACTACAGAGCAGGTGACCGAGCGGGCTCAGCCGAGCCTGGTCATCCAGTCATGGGTATCGGCGAAGTTTCCACGCTGAATGCCGGTGAGAGTGTCACGCAGCGCCATGGTGACTTCGCCGGGCGCGCCGTCACCGACAACGAACTCGCCGTCGCCGTACTTCACTTGAGCCACCGGGGTGATCACCGCGGCGGTGCCGCAGGCGAACACCTCGGTGATTTCGCCGGCGGCCACCTCCTTGCGCCATTCCTCGACGTCGATCCTTCGTTCCTCGACGGCGAATCCGGCGTCGCCGGCCAGTTGCAGCAACGAGTCGCGGGTGATGCCGGGCAGCAGGGATCCACTGAGTTCGGGGGTAACCAGTCGCGCCGACCCACCACTGCCGAAGACGAAGAACAGGTTCATCCCGCCCATCTCCTCGATATAACGGCGTTCAATGGCGTCGAGCCAGACCACCTGATCGCATCCGTGCGCGGCAGCCTCCGCCTGGGCCAGCAGCGAGGCCGCGTAGTTGCCACCGAACTTCGCCGCGCCGGTGCCGCCCGGGCTGGCACGCACATACTCGGTGGACAGCCAGACGCTGACCGGCTTGATACCACCTTTGAAGTACGCCCCGGCCGGCGAGGCGATCACCATGTAGCGGTACTCCGCCGACGGGCGCACACCGAGACCGGGCTCGGTCGCGATGATGAACGGCCGCAGGTACAACGACTGCTCGCCACCGGCAGGCGGAACCCACGGGTGGTCCGTCGCGACCAGCTGGCGCAGCGACTCCAGAAACAGCTCGTCGGGCAACGCCGGAATCGCGAGTCGATGAGCCGATGCGCGCAGCCGGGCGGCGTTGGCTTCGGGCCGGAAGGACACGATGGACCCGTCGGCCCACCGGTAGGCCTTGAGGCCCTCGAAAACCTCTTGGGCGTAATGCAGGACTATCGCCGACGGGTCCAGTTCGATTGGCCCGTACGGCATCACCCGGGCGTCGAACCAGCCCCGATCTTCGGCGTAGAGCACCGACACCATGTGATCGGTGTAAAACTGCCCGAAGCCGGGATCGGCGAGGATGGCCGCCCGCTCTGCCTCACCGGCCGGCTGCGCGGAGCGCTCGACGGTGAACTCAAGCAGTGGGACGGACATGAGGAGATCCTATAACCGCCACTTAGCGGGTTTTGACGTCGACGAACGGCGGCTTGACTAACCGGCATTCCAGTGGCCGACCACGGACGTCGACACTGACCGTCGCGCCGTCGGGCAGGTCGGCATCGGTATCGATGAGCGCAAGCGCGATACCCGCGCCCAGCGTCGGGGAAAAAGTCCCCGACGTGGTCAGACCCACCGGCGCGGCATCACGCAACACGGTCATGCCGGCTCGAGGCACACCACGGCCGACGGCTCGAAGCCCACGCAACAGCCGGCGCGGGCCGGCCTGTTTCTCGGCCAAGAGCGCGTCGCTGCCCCAGAAACCGTCCTTGGACCAGCCGATCGCCCACCCGCAACGGGCCTGCAGAGGCGATATTTCCGGCGACAGTTCCTGGCCGTGCAGCGGATAACCCATCTCGGTGCGCAGGGTGTCGCGGGCTCCGAGCCCGGCCAACTGCCCGCCGCAGGCCAGGACCTGTTCGGCCAGAGCCTCGAACAGCTCCGGCGCCGCATCCCACGGCGGTAGCAGCTCGTAGCCGTGCTCACCGGTGTAACCGGTCCGGCAGACCCGCACCGTCACCCCGGCGTACTCGGCGTCGACATAGGCCATGTAGTCCATCGCGGTCGGCAGACCCAGAGCGGACAGCACCTCGGTCGAGCGCGGCCCCTGCACCGCCAGCACCGCATACGAGCGGTGCTGATCGGTCACCGAAATACCCTGCGGCGCAACTGCTTGCAGCTCCGCTACTACCGCCGCCGCATTGGCGGCATTGGGCACCAGAAATATCTCGTCATCGTTGACGTAGTAGGCGATGAGATCGTCGATCACCCCGCCGTCGGCGGCGCAGCACAAGGTGTACTGGGCCTTGCCGGGCCCGATCCGGTGCAGATCGTTGGTCAACGCCGAGTTGACGAATTCCGCGGCACCCGGGCCGCTCACGACAACCTTGCCCAGGTGACTGACATCGAACAGGCCGACGGTCTCCCGCGTCGCGGTGTGTTCGCCCACCGTCCCCGCGTAGGACACCGGCATCAGCCAGCCGCCGAACGGGGCGAAAGTGGCGCCATGCTCGCGGTGGCGGCTTTCCAGCGGGCCATGCAGCAGCTCGGAGGGATCGGTTACGACGTCGGTCACGAAACCAACCCTAAACGCCCGCCCGATTAGGGTTGCTCTGGTGAGTACCAAACCCGGATACCAGACCCCTACCGTCACCGTCGCCGCCGCCCTGCCCAAACGGGGGACCGCAGGGGCGGTGCTGGTCGTGCCCGTTGTCACGAACGAGGACGGCAACCCGTCGGTCGTCGGCGGGCCGTTTCTCGACGCCGAGGCGATCGGCGAGATCGAAGTCGCCCTGCAGGCGCTGGGTGCCAAAGCGGGCCCCGAGCAAGTCAGCCGGCTGCACATTCCCTCACTTTCGGTGGCAAGTGTCCTCGCCGTGGGCCTGGGCTCACCCCGAGAGGAGTGGCCTGCCGAGGCGATCCGCCGGGCCTCGGGCGCGGCGGCGCGGTCCCTGTCGGGGGTTGAGTCGATCGTCACCGCCCTGAGCGCCCTGCACCTGCCGGCCGCCGTGGAGGGTCTGATCCTGGGCGCCTATCAGATGAACGAGTTCCGCAGCCCGAAGACCGCACCCAAGGAATCGGGTCTGAGCAGCATCGTCGCGCTGAGCACCGCCACCAACGCCAAGCGGCAGGCCGCCCGCGCGGCTGCCGTCGCCGCGGCGGTGGCATCGGCCCGCGATCTGGTCAACACACCACCCAGTCATCTCTACCCCGAGGAGTTCGCGAACCGGGCCAAGGCCTGGGGTGCGGCCGCCGGTTTGAAGGTGGAAGTGCTCGATGAGAAAGCTCTGGCCCGCGGTGGCTTCGGCGGCATCATCGGCGTCGGTCAGGGCTCGGTGAACCCACCCAGGTTGGTGCGGATGACCCATCGCGGCGGCAAGGGCCGTCCAGGAACACCGAAGGTGGCATTGGTCGGCAAGGGCATCACCTTCGACACCGGCGGTATCTCGATCAAACCGGCCGCGCAGATGCACCACATGACCTCCGATATGGCGGGGGCCGCATCGGTGGTCGCCACCATGCTGTTAGTCGCTGGCGAGCAACTGCCCATCGACGTCGTCGCCACCGTGCCGATGGCCGAGAACATGCCCTCGGCCACCGCGCAACGCCCCGGGGACGTGCTCACCCAGTACGGTGGCACCACCGTCGAGGTGCTCAACACCGACGCCGAGGGTCGGCTGATCCTGGCCGACGCAATCGTTCGGGCCTGCGAGGACGAACCGGACTACCTCATCGAGACATCGACGCTGACCGGCGCACAAGTCGTCGCGCTGGGCTCTCGCACCCCGGGCGTGATGGGCAGCGACGAGTTCCGCGACCGGGTCGCCGCGCTGTCCCAGCGCGAAGGCGAGAACGGCTGGCCGATGCCGCTGCCTGACGATCTCAAGGACGACCTGAAGTCGACGGTGGCGGACCTGGCCAATATCAGCTCGCAGCGGTTCGCCGGGATGCTGGTGGCCGGGGTGTTTCTGCGTGAGTTCGTCGCTGAAGGGGTGCAGTGGGTCCATCTGGACATCGCCGGACCGGCCTACAACACCACCTCGCCATGGGGTTACACCCCTAAAGGCGGAACCGGCGTGCCGGTGCGGACCCTGTTCGCGATATTGGAGGACATCGCCGAGAACGGCTAGACCACGCCTCAGACGACTCTTCCGCGCGCGGTGCTGCGCAGCGCCTGAGGCATCAGCCGAGATGTCGCGTACAGCAGATACGCCTCCGGGGTGACCGGCCGGATCGGCGTGTCCTTCCGCACCGAGGCCAGGATCGCTCTGGCCACTTTCTCCGGGCCGTAACCGCGGATCTCAAACATCCGCTCCAGGGCCGCGCGGCGTCGTGCGACCCCGGGCTGCCCGGCGGCCGGGACATGGATGCCGGTGGTGTGCACGATGTTGGTGTTGATCACTCCGGGACAGACGGTGGTCAATCCGACTCCCGCGGAGGCGAGTTCGGCACGCAGGCAGTCGGAGAACATGTACACCGCGGCCTTCGAGGTGCAGTAGGCGTTCAGTGAGCTCAGCGGGGCATAGGCCGCCATCGACGCGACGTTGACCAGGTGTCCCCCGGTGCCGCGCTCCACCAGGAGGCGGGCGAACGCGCGGCAGCCGTTGACCACGCCGCCGAGGTTGACCTCGAGCACCCGGTCGAACTGCTCTGCGGGGGTGTCCAGAAAGGAACCCGCCATTCCGATACCGGCGTTGTTGACGACGACGTCGGGAACACCGTGGTCCGCGCAAACCTGGTCGGCGAATCGCTCGATGGCCTCGGCGTCGGCAACGTCGAGGGTGTAGACATGCGCCGTCCCGCCGATATGGGTGATCTCGGCTGCGGTCGAGTCGGCCGCGGCCCCGTCGATGTCGCTGACCACGACCTCGGCACCGCCGGCCGCGAAGGCCTTGGCCGTTTCGCGCCCGATCCCGCTACCCGCGCCGGTCACGACGACCAGGGTGTCCCCGAAGGTTTTGCGCACGCGACCGACCTCGGCCCGCAGCAGAGCACGCGGCGCAGGGGCGCCCTCGAGGTGATCGACCAGTTCAGCCACCGCGGCGGCGACCACCTGCGGATGCGACAGCGGCGACCAGTGACCGGCCCGGATATCGCGGCGCCACAGCTTTGTCGCCCAGCGCGAGGTGTCGTCGTAGACATCGTCATAGACATCGTCATAGACATAGGGCCGCACGAACTGGTCTTGGGTGTTGACCAGTAGCTGCACCGGCACGCTCACCTGGCGATCGCGGCGAGCATCCCGAGAAGGATTGCGCAGCGCGCGCGGGAAGTTCGCCCGGTAGATCTTCATACCGTTGGCCGCGTCGGCGACGAAGGTGGGGCCCTGATGGCGATGCTGAGACGGCAGCCCCGCGTTGATAACGAACCGTCGGCCGGCCTCGGCGAGGAAGGCCCGCATTGCTACCGGTGCCAGCGCTGTCCGAAAAAACACCATGTAGCTGAAGTGCAGCCCCTGCGACAGCGCCCGGGCGAACCGCTTCGGCCGGTACGGGCGGGCGAGTCCGTCGCGCAGATAACGGCTCAGATGGCCGGGGTCCGGACCGGATATCGAGGTGTAGGACGCGACACGGGCGCCCGCCTGCGGACGGCTGATGTACTCCCACAGTGTCGCCGCGCCCCAGTCGTGGGCGACAACGTGCACCGGATCCTTCGGGGATACCGCCATGGCCACTGCTTCGAAGTCGTCGGCGAGTTGGCCGAGGGTATAGGCCGACGCCGCCGCGGGCACATCGGAGGCACCGGCCCCACGGACGTCGTAGCGGACAATCCGGTAGCGGCCCAGTTTCGCCACCACGCTGTTCCAGAGCACGTGGGAGTCGGGCCATCCGTGCACCATGACCAGTGTCGGTCCGGCCGGGTCACCGTCCTCGTAGACCGCGAGGCGGGTTCCGTCGGAGGCCTGCACAAATCGGGTCGGCATTCGACGATTATCGCTCGTCCAGTTCGGCGCGCCTGGCGCGGCGGCGCTCGATGCGGCGCCGTTCGTCGAAGTTACGCATCCGCTGCGGGTAGCCGACCTTCTGCACGTCATAAATCGGAATTCGCAACTGCTGACCGACCCGTCTGGCGCCGGCGGGCCCGCCTGCGGCACGGCGCGTCCACTCACCGTCGGCCGCCACCAAGACGACGGTCAGCGGCGTGACGGGTGTCTGCGGCTCCACGAAGGCCTCCACACCGACGCGCTGGGCTGCCCACTGTCGCAGGTAACGCAGGTCGGCGGATCCACCTGAGCGACGCCGGAATCTGTCGAAAAACCCCACGGCTCGATGGTGCCAGACGACTTGGGCGTGCCTGCCCCTACGGTATACGCCCGGGAATGACAGGATTGGGACAAGCTGCTGTGGTAAGCCAGAGGTCGACCGACTTATAGGAGTCAACACATATGGCCGTCTCCGTCCAGATGCCTGAACTCGGCGAGAGCGTCACCGAGGGCACCGTCACCCGCTGGCTCAAACAGGAGGGCGACACCGTCACTGCCGACGAGCCGCTGCTGGAGGTCTCGACCGACAAGGTCGACACCGAGATCCCGGCACCCGCCTCGGGGGTGCTGAGCAGAATCGTCGCCCACGAGGACGACACCGTCGCCGTCGGCGGCGATCTGGCCGTGATCTCCGAGCCGGGCGAGGCCGGGCAGTCCGCGCCTGCCCCGGCCGAGCAGTCCGCGCCTGCGCCGGCCGAGCAGTCCGCGCCGCCCCCGACGCCGGCCGCGCCATCCCCGGCCCCGGCCAGTGCACCTGCCGACCCGCCAGCACCTGCCGCCGACTCCGGCTCGGCAACGCCGGTGCTGATGCCCGAGCTCGGCGAGTCGGTGACCGAGGGCACCGTGACCCGATGGCTGAAGAAGGTCGGCGACACCGTCGCCGTCGACGAGCCGCTGGTCGAAGTCTCCACCGACAAGGTCGACACCGAGATTCCGTCGCCGGCGGCGGGCACCCTGCTCGGCATCACCGCCGAGGAGGACGTCACCGTTCCGGTCGGCGGCGAGTTGGCCAGAATCGGCGCGGCCCAAGCAGCCCCGGCGGCCCCGGCACCCACCCCGGCGGCACCCGCCCCCCCGGCGAAGCCGACCCCGCAACCCACCCCCGCACCCCCGCCTCCCCCGGCAGCCGCCGCACCCGCGCCTCCCCCGGCAGCCGCGCCTCCCCCGGCACCCGCGCCTCCCCCGGCACCCGCCGCTGCCGCACCCTCCCCGGCCGCCGGCGACAGCGGGCCGTACGTCACCCCGCTGGTGCGCAAGCTGGCCGCCGAAAGCGGGATCGACCTGGCCTCAGTCAAGGGCACCGGTGTCGGTGGGCGAATCCGCAAACAGGATGTCCTGGCCGCGGCCGAGGCATCCAAGACGCCCCAACCGGCAGCCGCTCCGGCCCCGTCGAGCAAGGCGGCGTCGACTCCGGCAGCGTCCGGCGGCGCACCGCCGGCCGCAGCGGCGCCGTCCCCACTGGCGCATCTGCGCGGGACCACCCAGAAGGCCAACCGGATACGTCAGATCACGGCGCGCAAGACCCGCGAGTCGCTCCAAGCCAGCGCCCAGCTGACCCAGACGCACGAGGTCGACATGACCAGGATCGCCACGTTGCGAGCCCGGGCCAAGAAAGAGTTCTCCGAACGGGAGGGCGTCAACCTGACCTACCTGCCGTTCTTCGCCCGTGCGGTCATCGACGCCCTCAAGGCGCATCCGAATATCAACGCCAGCTATAACGAGGATGCCGGTGAGATCACCTACTACGACGCCGAGCACCTCGGCTTCGCGGTTGACACCGAGCAGGGTCTGCTATCTCCGGTGATCCACAACGCCGGCGACCTGTCGCTGGCCGGGCTGGCCCGAGCCATCAGCGATATCGCCGCCCGCGCCCGCTCCGGCAACCTCAAGCCCGACGAACTGTCCGGCGGAACCTTCACCATCACCAACATCGGCAGCCAGGGCGCCCTCTTCGACACCCCGATCCTGGTGCCCCCGCAGGCCGCTATGCTGGGGACTGGCGCGATCGTCAAACGCCCCCGGGTGATCGTCGACGAGTCTGGCAATGAATCGATCGGCGTTCGCTCGGTCTGCTTCCTGCCGCTGACCTACGACCACCGTCTCATCGACGGCGCCGATGCCGGCCGATTCCTCACGACGGTACGAAAGCGGCTGGAGGAAGGGTCATTCGAAGCCGAACTCGGACTCTGAATTGACCGGCACGTTGACCATCGCCGTAGCGGGCTCCTCCGGACTGATCGGCACGGCGCTTGTTTCCGCCCTGCGCGGGGCCGGCCACCGGGTGGTGCGAATCGTCCGGCGTCCGCCGCGCGGCCACGACGAACTGTTCTGGAATCCCGACAGCGGGGAGTTCGACGCGGCCGGCCTCGCCGGTATCGACGCGGTGGTCAATCTGTGCGGCGCCGGCGTTGCTGACAAGCGCTGGTCCGGCGCCTTCAAACAGCTACTGCGCGACAGCCGGATCGACCCCACCGAGGTGATCTCCGCGGCGGTCGTCGAAGCCGGTGTGCCGACGTTGGTCAACGCCAGTGCGGTGGGCTACTACGGCGACACCGGCGGCGACATCGTCGACGAAACCGCGCCGCCCGGGTCCGGTTTCCTGGCCCGGCTGTGTGTGGACTGGGAGGCCGCCACCGCACCGGCCAGCGATGCCGGAGTGCGGGTGGTGCTGGCCCGCACCGGACTGGTGCTCTCCCCCTCCGGCGGGATGATGGGCAAGCTCAGGCCGCTGTTCACCATCGGTCTGGGTGGGCGACTGGCCGGCGGTCGGCAGTACATGCCGTGGATCAGCCTGGAGGACGTGGTCCGCGCTCTGCATTTCCTCGTTGAAACACCGGAAATGTCCGGACCCGCGAACCTGACCGGTCCCGCACCGGTGACCAACGCGGAGTTCACCGCCGCCCTCGGCCGGGCGCTGAACCGTCCGGCACCGTGGCCGGTTCCGGGTTTCGCCCTCAAGGCCCTGCTCGGGGAGTTCGCCGACGAGGGGCTGCTCGGTGGCCAGCGCGCCATCCCCACCGCACTGGAGCGGGCCGGTTTCGTGTTCCACCACAACACCATCGGGGAGGCGCTCGCCTACTCCACCCGGTCAGCCACCGGGCCTGACACCGGGTCCGCCCAAGGCGAGTAACGTCGGTCAGATGCGGCAGTCCATCCGCGCCGGTGACGACCCCGTCCGCGTCGAACAGCTCGGTGTCCTCGACTACGCCGAGGCCTGGCAACTGCAGCGCGACATCGCCGACGCCCGGGTAGCCGGCGGGCCGGATACGCTATTGCTGCTCGAACACCCGCCGGTCTACACCGCCGGTAAGCGCACCGAGGCGCACGAGCGTCCCCGGGACGGCACCCCGGTCATCGACAGTGACCGTGGCGGAAAGATCACCTGGCACGGCCCCGGGCAGCTGGTCGGCTATCCGGTCATCAAGCTGAGCGAGCCGATGGATGTGCTGGATTATGTTCGGCGCCTGGAACAGTCGCTGATCGCTGCGTGCGCCGACCTCGGGCTGACCGCAGGCAGGGTCCAGGGCAGGTCAGGCGTGTGGCTGTCGGCGGTGGCCGGCCGCCCGGACCGCAAGATCGCCGCGGTCGGCATCCGGGTGGCCCGCGGCGTCACGCTGCACGGCTTCGCCCTGAACTGCGCCTGCGATCTGAGCCCGTTCTCCACGATCGTCCCGTGCGGGATCACCGATGCGGGAGTCACCTCGCTCAGCGTCGAACTGGGCCGGCCGGTCGCCGTCTCCGACGTCCGGGCCAGGGTCGCCGAGACGGTCTGCGAGGCGTTGGACGGCCGACTGCCGATCTCGGCTGCCGTAGCATCGCTGCCATGAGCGTCGAGCCGCAAACCGGGGTCGCCGGCCAGGCGGCCGCGACAGTATCCGTGACACCGGCGGATCCGGGAAATCGGAAGCTGCTGAGACTCGAGGTGCGCAACGCCGAGACCCCCATCGAACGCAAACCGCCGTGGATCAAAACCCGCGCTCGGATGGGCCCCGAGTACACGGCCCTCAAGGGGCTGGTCCGCCGGGAGGGCCTGCACACCGTCTGCGAGGAAGCCGGCTGTCCCAATATTTTCGAATGCTGGGAGGATCGCGAGGCCACCTTCCTGATTGGCGGGGAGCAGTGCACTCGACGCTGCGATTTCTGCCAGATCGACACGGGAAAGCCGGCCGAGCTTGACCGGGACGAGCCACGCCGGGTCGCCGAGAGCGTTGCCACTATGGGACTCAAGTACGCCACCGTCACCGGTGTCGCCCGCGACGACCAACCCGACGGCGGCGCCTGGCTCTACGCCGAGACGGTTCGGGCCATCAAGGCACTCAACCCGTCGACCGGTGTGGAACTGCTTGCGCCGGACTTCAACGGTGAACCCGCGCTGCTACGGGAGGTCTTCGACTCCCGGCCTGAGGTGTTCGCGCACAACCTCGAGACGGTGCCTCGCATATTCAAGCGAATCCGTCCGGCGTTCCGCTACCAGCGCAGTCTCGATGTGCTGACCGCGGCACGGGAGTTCGGTTTGGTGACCAAGAGCAACCTCATCCTGGGCTTGGGCGAGACCGTTGAGGAAGTGCACACCGCCCTGGCCGACCTGCACGCGGCCGGTTGCGACATCATCACCATCACCCAGTATCTGCGACCGTCTCCACGCCACCATCCGGTCGAACGGTGGGTCAGACCAGAGGAATTCGTCGAACTGGCCGGCTACGCCGAGGGACTGGGGTTCGCCGGGGTGCTGGCGGGGCCATTGGTGCGCTCGTCCTACCGGGCCGGCCGCCTCTACCGGCAGGCTGCCGCCACGCATCGTCTTCCGGTCGCCACTGAGCCCCGGGTCTGATCCGCCCTACGTATCCTTGTCAGCTATGGCGAAAACCCGCAAGCCCGCCCAGACCAAGGTGGCCAAAGCCGAAGCCAAAGCCGCTCGCAAGGCCGCCTCCAAACAGCGACGTGTTCAGCTGTGGCAGGCCTTCAAGATGCAGCGCAAAGAGGACAGCCGGCTGCTGCCCTACATGATCGGCGCTTTCGTGATCATCGTCGCCACGACAGTGACCATCGGCCTGCTGATCGGCGGCTACACCAAGTACCTCATGATCGTGTTCGGTGTGGTGCTGGGTGTCCTGGTGGCGTTCATCATCTTCGGCCGGCGCGCACAGAAGAGCGTCTACCGCAAGGCCGAAGGGCAGGCCGGGGCGGCCGCCTGGGCGCTGGAGAACATGCGCGGCAAGTGGCGGGTGACACCCGGCGTCTCAGCCACCGGCCACCTGGACGCGGTGCACCGAGTGATT
>Ga0180431_10007808_pt1 | contig 12379 bp, 6 predicted proteins | sample SS_ome_11_FD_132459 | JGI IMG/M metagenome (GOLD analysis project Ga0180431, IMG submission 132459) | Hypersaline lake sediment archaeal communities from the Salton Sea, California, USA - SS_1_MS_1 metaG | ecosystem: Environmental > Aquatic > Non-marine Saline and Alkaline > Hypersaline >... | reverse complement strand
TTTCTTCGATGCCTTCGTCTGGCAGGCTCCGACTCCAAGCAACGGTGCGCTCAGCAGCACGCAGATGACCTATTTCCACGAAGCCGGGCCCGGTGCGACTGATATTGTCACGGGTACTTATCTCTGGCCGAAGGGCGTGCAGGGGATGAACCGGCACACCGGGCTTGTGCACTGGTATGGCAATCCGAGCGGCGGCGGGGCAATTGGCAGGAGGGCTCCCGGCTTCTCGAACGACGGAGCAGTGATCTATGTGACAAACGACTCCTCGACGACGCCCTTGATGGCCTTCGCCACGACGACTGGGCCCTCGACCTACTGGCACAACGGGGCCGATCCGGACCCGAACCTGTTGAGCAGGGAGTCCCCGACCATAGCCCCGGACGGGCGGATATTCCTGCACAGATGGAACGACAGGCCCTATGCCGGGACCGACATGGCAACGTACATCACCTGCACCTGGGCCGCTGTTTCAGAGACAGTTTCCTGTTACAGCGATCCTGCGCTTTACGAGGATGGCGCCACACTGAAGGTGGTCATCGGCGGACGAAACGGGTGGGTGTATTGCTTTGACGGCAGCGACGGGAGCCTGCTCTGGTCGGTGAACACTGGCCAAGGCTCGATAGATGCGAGTGTCAGCATCGATCCAGGCAACGGGGATATTTATGTGAGCTCCGGGACCGACAGCATCTTTGTCGTAGGGCTCACCAAGGATGGAGAGCCGCTGTGGGGCAGCAATCCGGCCAGGCAGGTCTTCTGGTATCAGAGCGGGGTGAACAATCCACAGCGGGCGCAGTCCACCGGATGCCTGAGCTGGAATGGCTGCACCTATTACTTCCAGACCAACAGTACGGAGGGAGACGGCCGGCTTTACGCTATCGACACGTGGAACGGCTCAACCAAATGGTCTTACGCGACAAACAGCCTGGGCTGGGAGACATCTTCTGCCTCGCCGATCGTCACGCCGAACGACGTGATAATCGTCGGCAACAACCAGGGCGACACCTACTATGCGATCAGGGACGACGGGTCGCAGGGCACGCTTATCGATACGCTTGTCGTGGACTCCAGCGGCGAGGCCCGCGCGAGCGCGACGCTCGCCCCGGATGGAAAGCTCTATTTGCCGCTGACGATCGAGTGGACGGTCCCCTACGGTGGAGGTGGAACGCCTACCGGCTTGGTGACAAACCTGTTCGCCTGCATCGACTTGACCAACCCGCCGCCGTCCGTGGCTACGACGCCCAGCGGCCCGACTTCCGGTGTCAAGCGTACGTTGTACACGTACAGCACGTCGAGCACGAACGAACCCGTGTGGGAGCTGGTGAAGTACGAGTTCGACTGGGACGATGGCGAGCCTACCGAGTACACCGGTTGGTATCAATCGGGGCAGACGGCGAGCCTGAGCCATTCGTGGAAGAAAGCCGGCACATATCAAGTGCGTGCGCGTTCTTGGGATGAAGCTGACCAGACCTCCGGCTGGTCGCAACCGCTGACGGTGACGATCACGAATCACTAATCTATTGGTTCCCCGGGGGGAGCGGCCCCGGGCCGCTCCCCCTGGCTGTCAATGGAATCCAAACCCTGAGAATCGGGTAGACGGAAGTCAGAGACACCGTACCTATTCCAGCCAATGCACGGGCCATCCTCTGGAGGCAGAAAGTGCGGTCCGTGTAATCGAGGTCGTGCGCTGGGCCGGCAGAAGATTGCGCGGCGCGGAAGTGGGGCCACACGACGCCCATTTCGCCAGGCTGAAGCTCCCCGGGGCCACGCGCGCTGTCGGACGCAGCAAGGGGCCTCTCCTCTGAGACCCGGGCCTCCTGGTCGCCGCTCCGCTCTGGCGCTGCAGTGCGGTGGGTGGTATAAATGTCGCCAGGTACATGAGTCGGTCAGGAGGAGGCCGTGAGGGACCTGGCGAAACGCAAGCGGATCATGAAGCGCTCGATGGCGCTCGGCCACTGCATCTGCGATCCGAAGCTGCCGTGTCCCTGCCAGGTTTTTCTGGAAAAGAACGTGTGCCTGTGCGCGGGCGAGACGCTCGAGGTGTCGAGCGGCCCCGTGCAGCTCACCCGGTTGGTCGAGAACGCGGGCTGCGCGTCCAAGGTGGACAAGGCAGCGCTGAAGGCCGTGCTCGAGAACCTGCCGGCCATTGATGACCCGCGCGTCCTGGTCGGTGTCCCGGCCGGCGATGACGCGGGCATCTACAAGGTCAACGGCGATCTCGCGCTCGTGCAGACGGTGGACGTGTTCTCGCCGTCCGTGGACGATCCGTACGTGTTCGGCCAGATTGCGGCGGCGAACTCCGTCAGCGACGTGTACGCGATGGGGGGCAGGCCGGTGACCGCGCTCTCAATCGTCGGCTTCCCCGTGAGGAAGCTGCCGAACGAGGTGATGCACGAGATCCTGCGCGGCGGGATTGACAAGATGAACGAGGCGGGCGTCTCGGTCGTCGGCGGCCACAGCATCAACGACAATGAGGTGAAGGCCGGCTTCGCGGTGACCGGCGTCATTGACCCGGGCAAGATCATGACGAACGCGGGGGCCCGGCCCGGCGACGCGCTCATTCTGACCAAGCCGATCGGCATCGGTATCCTCGCTTTTGCCGCGCAGATTGATCGCGCTCCGCCGGAGGCCCTCGAGGCCACGGCGAGGTCCATGGCGACCCTCAACAAGGCCGCGGCGGAGCTGATGGTGGAGTTCGGGGCCCACGCCTGCACGGACATCACCGGCTTCGGCCTCATCGGGCACTTGGCCGAGATGGCGGCCTCGAGCACGGTTGACGTCGAGATCACGTGGGACGATATCCCGCTCTTCCCGGGGGTGCTCGAGTGCGTCGGCATGGGCATCGTCCCCGGCGCGATCGAGCGCAACCGCGAGGCGTCGGGCGGCACGGTCGAGATGGGCGAGGGCGTCGAGGAGGCGATGGTAGACGTGTGCCTCGACGCGCAGACCTCCGGCGGGCTCCTGATTGCCGTGCCGTCGGCGAACGCGGACGGGCTGCTGACCCGGCTGCACGACGAGGGCGTGGGCGAGGCGGCCATCATCGGCCAGGTGCTCGCCAAGGGCACCGGGCGCGTCCATATCGAGACGCGGGGGACGCGGCCGATCCCGAAGGTCAAGTACGAGAGACCGAAGAAAGCGGCGGCAGCGGCGACGGCAGCGACTCACGCTGCTGCGGAATGCTGTACTGATCAAGGAGCACAGGCAATGGAATGCTGTCCAGGCGGCCCACCGGCGGAGGACGCCGTCGCCGGCGTTGCACAGGAAGACGTCAGCGCCGCGGGTGATCTGCAGAAGTTCAAGGACTTCATGGCGGCGGTGAATGCGCCCGGCGCCGTGGACGTGCGCACCAAGAAGTTCGCGGCCATCGCCCTGTCGTTGCTGGCCAAGTGCGAGCCCTGCACGAAGATCCACATCAGGAAGGCGCGCGAGATGGGGTTTACGCAGGAAATGATTGACGAGGCGGCCAACTTGGCTATTGAATTCGGTGGCTGTGGTGTCATGATGTTCTACGATGAAGTCAAAGGAGCGGAATAGGGAGGTGACTGGTGCCTGGTGGTGCCCCTGGTCTTCAAAACCAGTGTGGGGCCCGAGAGGGTCCTGGGTGGGTTCGATTCCCATTCACCTCCGCCACTGTCCCCGCGTGACCGCATGAAGATACTTGTCGTCATCATTCCCCTCGTCGTGGGAGTTGCGTTCCTCATCTACGGCGTCGGCTTCCACGGCCGGACGGTGCATTTCGATAAGGAGGTCGCGATTGAGGCGCCGCCCCTCGAGGAGGACCCATTCTTCGGCGGCGCCGCTGGGCCGCCGGTGGAGCCCTCGCCGGAGGGTGCATCCGAGACGGTGACCGTCCTCGAGGGACGGAAGACCGTCGAGCCGGAGCATGCTCTCGTGCTCGAGGTGACGCGCGGCGGCGTCGTTCGCCTTGCCGACGGGAGAATCAAGCGGACGTACATCGCCGGGGCCGCCCCGCCTGCGCTCTGCCCTACGTGAGTGCACTAGGGCTGGTCATGGTGGCCATGGCCAAGAAGGGCTTGAGGCGGAAGGCTTCGTGGTTCGTTCGCTGGCGACTGCTGGTGCAGACGGTTTTTCTCGGCGTTTGGCTCGACCCGCTGATGCTGCGGATGCACCGCGTCTGCTCGCCGGTGTTTCACTGCTACGCGTGCCCGCTGGCGACGTTCGCCTGCCCCATCGGCGCGATCGCCCAGTTCAGCGCGCTGCACGTCGTGCCGCTCATCGCGCTGGGGACGCTGCTCGTCGTCGGCGGTTTGTTCGGCAGCTTCATCTGCGGGTGGGTGTGCCCGTTCGGGTTCCTCCAGGACCTGATTGCCAAGGTCCCGACGCCGAAGATCACTTTGCCGCGCTGGACGGCGCACACGCGCTACGTTGTTCTCGTCGGGCTGGTACTGCTCGTGCCGTTCTTTCTCGGCGAGGCGCACCCGCTGTTTATCTGCCGGGTGTGTCCGGCCGGGGCGCTCGAGGGCTCGGTGCCGAACATGGTCGGCGAGGCCGTCGCGGGGAAGCCGATCTCGTGGCCGAGCGTGGCGAAGAGCGCCATCCTCGTCTTTATTCTTGTTGCGATGTTCTTCAAGTACAGGCCGTGGTGCACGCTGTTCTGCCCGCTGGGCCTGATCTTCGGCCTGTTCAACCGGATTTCGTTCTTCTTCTTGCGCTTCGACCGCAGCAAGTGCACGGACTGTTCGATCTGCCACGACATTTGCCGCTACAACGTGAAGCCTGACGAACGTCCTCACGACTCGCGGTGCAACCGCTGTCTCGACTGCACGCGCTGCAGATCACTGACCTTCACCAACGTCTTCAGCCGGCCGAAGAACGCGGACACATCCCAACCACCTGACGCTGCGAACGCGACGGGGTGAGGGGGACAGGGCTTACGTTCCAGGGTCTTCGCCCTTCCGGGTCTTGAGGTAGCGCGTGTTGTGGACGCGCATGGTCACGCCGATCCGGTCGAAGTAGTCGAGCAGCGGCAGCGCGTACTTGCGCGTGGTGTCGAGCATGTACTTGAACTTGACGCTCTCGAGCTTGCCTTCCTTGCGGATGTGCTCGACGAGGAGTTGCTTCGCCTTCTCGACGGCCTCCCGGTGAAAGAGCATCCTGTCGGCGACTTTGACGAGACGGCCATGCTCGACGAGCAAACGGATGGTCTTCTGCACGTCGGCCGGCGAGATTCCGGTTTCATCGGCGACGTGGTCCGGCGCCGGGGGATCGAAGGCGTTTTTGCGGAAGGCGGCTTCGATCCGGTCCATGGCCTTGCGGTCCTCATCTGAGAACGCTTCCTCGTGGCCTGCGAGGGCGAGCCGCCCGCGTCGTTCCGCAATGCGTGCCTCGTTCTTGAGGCGTGTGATGACGGCGTCGAGCGCGTGCTTCGGCAGTGCCGTGCTTTCGCGCAACTGGTCGAGCGTCAGGCCCGGGCTTTGCGGTGAGGCCGTGTGAAACTCGTCGAGCGCAGTGAGGACTTGTTCGCTGAGCCGCGTGGCCGTGTCGGCGTGCATGGAGAGGCGCGGGGGGAGCTCGAAAATGGTCCCTTCGCGGGTGAGTTCGTCGAGGATCTCCTGTACGCGCTTGACGGGAAGCTTTGCGCGCAAGGACACCGCGTCGGCGCCGGCGGTGTGTTCATCGGCCGTCTTGACGCAGTACTCGACGAACGTCTTCTCGTCGTGAATGGCTTGGGCGCGTTGCTCGACGTCTTCGAGGACGCCGGGGCGCGTGCGTTTGAGCTTGCCGGGGATGGCCTCGATAATCGTGCCGCCGCCGATAGTGAGCATGGGCGAGAGCGAGCGGAGAATGAAGCGGTCGCCGGGGCCGGCAACGAGGGGCTCGTCCGAGCGGACCTGCACGATGCCCTCTTCGCCGCCCTGGAGCAGGTCGCCCTTCATGAGGTACAGGGTCGCCGGGGACTCGGAGGTGCCGGTGTGGAACCTCGCGTGCGTTCCGTTTTTCAGAAACGCCTTTTCGTGCGGGAGCAGGCGCAGCGTGCACGCATACCAGTTCTGCGGCTTGAAGTAACCGGGCAGCGTGACGGTGTCGCCTCGCGTGACGGTCCCGTGCTCCCATTGGCGCACGTTGAGCGCGGCGCACTGGCCGGCGCGCGCGGTGTCACCCGTGCGGTTATAGACCTGAATGCCGCTGATGCGTCCCATGGAATCCTGCGGCAAGAGCACGACCTCGTCGCCGACTTTGATCGAGCCGGCCACGGGGATGCCCGTCGCCACGGTCCCGTAACCCTTCACGGAAAACGTGCGATCCACTGGCAGCCGGAAGATACCGCCGGTTTGCTTCGGCGTGATGGAGCGCACGAGCGCGGCGAGGGCGTTGTAGAACGGGTCGAATCCGTCGCCCGTGATGCTGGAGATCGGGACAATCGGCGCGCCTTGGAGAAACGTGCCTTTCAGGTATTCTTCAAGGTCGTCGCGGACGAGCTCGACGTGGTCCGCGGCGACACGGTCGATTTTCGTCAGCGCCACCATCCCGTGCTCAATGCCGAGGAGCGTCAGGATGTCGAGGTGCTCGCGCGTCTGCGGCATGACGCCGTCGTCCGCCGCGACGACGAGGATGACGCCGTCCATCCCGCTGGCACCGGCCACCATCGTCTTGATGAAACGTTCGTGGCCCGGCACGTCAACGATGCCGACCTCGAGGGCGGAAATGACGCACGGGGCAAACCCGAGGTCAATGGACATACCGCGCTCTTTTTCTTCCTTGAGGCGGTCTGTATCACAGCCGGTCAGGAGCTTGACGAGCTCCGTCTTGCCGTGGTCAATGTGACCGGCGGTGCCGAGCGTGATGTTCGCCTGCTCGACTTCCATGAGCTCAGCGTCCTTGTCCGCCGAGGACCCCGACGAGGATCTCGATGAGCAACGGCTCCTCGCCTTCTTGGAGCGTTCGGGGGTCGATCAGCACCTGATCTTTCTGGATGCGCGTAAAGACGGGCGGCGAGGAGCGCCGGAGGCGGGCAGCGAGCTCGGAGGCGTCGAGCGCGGCGGCGTTGACGGCGACAAGCCACGTCGGGATATTCTGCGTCGGCAGGGAGCCGCTGCCCATCTGCGACGCGCCCTCGATGACCGTGACGTCGGCTCCGGAAGCTCTCTGACGGACGGCGCCGGCGATCCGGTCTGCTTGTGCTTTGATGTCCGGGAGCTCGCGTCGGAGCATGCGCAATGTAGGCAACTCTTCGAGGACGCGTTCCTCGTCGAGGAAGAGGGTGAGCGTCGCCTCGAGCGCGGCGAAGGTGAGCTTGCCGATGCGCATGGCGCGTGCGAGCGGGTTCCTGCGGACCGCCTCGATCCACTTGGCCTTGCCGAGAATGATGCCGCCCTGTGATGCGCTGATGAGTTTGTCCGCGCTCGAGGTGGTGAGGTCCGAGCCGGCGCGGACCGATGCCTGGAGCATCTCCTGGTCGTGAAAGCCGAACTGGGTGAAGTCGGTCAGGGCGCCGGCGCCGACGTCGTCAATGAGGGGCAGGTCGTGCGCGTGCGCGATGGCGATCATCTCGTCGAGCGGGACCTCGGCGCTGAAGCCCATGATTTTGTAGTTGCTCGGGTGTACGCGCAGGATGGCCGCGGTGTCCTGGGTGATGGCGTGCTCGTAGTCGCGCGCGTGCGTCTTGTTGGTGGTGCCCACCTCGACGAGTGTGACGCCGCTCGCGGCCATGACGTCGGGCAGGCGGTACGAGCCGCCGATCTCGACGAGCTGCCCGCGCGAAACGATCACCTCCTTGCCCTTGGCCACGGTGTTGAGCACCAGGGCGGTGGCCGCCGCGTTGTTGTTGACGACGGTGGCGGCCTCGCAGCCGGTCAACTGCCGGAGCAACCACTCGATACGCGCGTCGCGTTGGGAGCGCTTGCCGGTCTCGACGCTGAGTTGGAGGACGGAGTACCCTGAGAGCTCGTCCTGGATCTGACGCAGCGCCCGCGGGGCGAGCACCGCGCGACCCAGTCCGGTGTGAAGGATGATGCCGGTCGCGTTGATCGCCTTGCGATAGTGGGGCCCCATGGCGGCGCGCGCCTTGGCCTCGACGCGCGAGAGGATCGAGTCGCGAATCGTCGCCTCGTCGCAGCGGCCCGTTGTGTCGGAGAGGATCAACTGGCGCGTCTCCTCGACCGACTCGCGGATCGCATCCACGACGAGCCTTCGCGGGACTCCTTCGACCAACCGCTTGACGTCCTCGTCCTGAAGAAGGACGTCCACGGCGGGGATCTTTCTGAGCAGGCTTTCCTTGGTGGGCGCCATCGTTTCTCCTCCGGTTACAGGACGGCTCTCGTCACGTTCAGCGCGCAAGTCTATCCCCGGCAGCGTAGCGGGTCAAGCGCGCCGAGCGCGCGTCACCGAACGGTCGGGAAAAGCAGCGCCGTTCGAGCGTGCGGTCGCCAGGCAGGGGCTATTCCGTTTTGGGCTCTTCTTCCGGCTTGAGTTCGAGGCGGTAGGTTCCATGCTCCTTGTGGCCGCGGGCGTACTCGACGGTGAAGAGCCCGATGTCCATGAATCCGTAGTACCACGTGTCGTTGACGTTCGCGCGCAGCATGAGCAGGCCGTTTCGGCCGACGACGTCGATATAGCCGAACGGGTTCGGTTTGAGGGTGCAGCCGGTCGCGGTCGTGTAGGCTTTGTACACGGGCCGGTCTTTGAAGGTGTAGCGGCCCTGATCGTCCGTCTTCCCGGTCATGACGGGCTCATTGGGGATCGTGCCGTTGCCGGTCGTATCGCGGCCTTCGCCCGCCTCCCACTTTTTCTGGTACACGCTCAGTTCGGTGTTTCGGAGCGGCTGCCCGTCGAGGACTATCTGCACCGTATTCTTGTCCGGGATATTCCAGAGGTACTCGCCGAAATAGCCGCGCCGCTTGCCATAGGTCGCCTCGTAGCCGGCAATCGTCATGTCGGAATAATGCGTCCGCCCGCGACCGTACGTGCGGCCGCCGCCCATCGAGCCGCCGTCGGGCTGGCCGAACGGTTTGCCGTTGACCATGTTGTGCTTGGTCGGCAGATCCATCTGGTAGTTGTCAATAATGCCGAACTGGTGCGTCAGCTCGTGGCAGAGCGCCCACATGTAGACGTTCGCCAGGTTGCAGTACTCGATCCAGCTCCGCTCCGGATAGTACCAGCCGCCGTCAATGTGGTCGTCCGGTTGCCTGTCGGCCGGAACGTTTTTCACGTCCTCCACATAGACGATCAGGTCAATCCGGCCCTGCACCCGCGTGCCTTTCGGGGCAAAGTCGTAGGTGGAGTTGCGCATCATCCAGTTCATTCGGCCCACCGTCTGGGAGCGCAGCCAGTCCTCGAACGAGAACGAGCCGAGCGCGTTGTTCACCTCGCTGACGCGTCTCGCGCATCCTTTCTCGACGACGGCGAAGAGCGTGTAGGCGTTCGTCTGGATTGTCAGGTCGTTGTTCTTCTTCGAGATCTCGTCGAGCCGGTTCCCTGTGTCCAGCTTTGCCACAAGCACGTGTGCGCCGCTCTGCCACGCCCAGGGCACTTCGACGATCGTCTCCGATTTCGGCTTCATGGCGTCGAGTGTCACCTGCTTGACGGGCACGCCGTCAATCGTGCAGACGAAGTCCGTCGGCTTGGACGCGGCGAACCCCTCGTTGCGCACGTGGACGAGCCAGCGCACCGGCTCGCCCTCGTCGGGCCAGCGCTTGAGCTCCTTCCGCTCGGGCTTGATTAGGGGGAACACCTTGGAGTAGTCGGGCAGGTAGCGACGGTAGCGCGGCAGCCGCTCAGCGTAGGTGACCGTCAGGTCCGGCTTGTCGAGAGAGCTGAGCCACCACTGGACGGGCTCGGCCCCGCGCGGGTTGAAGCGCATGTCGTCGAGATAGAGCACGAACCCGTAGCCGCCGGTGTCGTCGTGCACCTCAATGACGCCGACGTGCCTCCAGTTGAAGTCCTTTTCAAGCTCGAGCTTCCAGCCGAAGGCTGCAGCGTTTCGCGCGGCATCCGGCCCGACGGGCAGCCCGTACGGGACCCACTGGTGCAGCGTCAGCGGCATCCGGTTATGCGTTGTCGTGTACCTGGCGGTGCGGCCTTTCATGTCCTTGAGGATGATCCAGACGTCCGGGCCCCAGCGGTTCTTGTTTTCGGAATGAAGGAGGAACGAGATCGAGCCGACCGCGGTGCAGTCGAGGTCGAGGTCTTTTGTGTTCGGGAAATAGGCCCACGCGTCGAACCCGGTCTCCGTGTAGAACTTGATCGAGGCGTCGCCGACCTGCCTGACCGTCTCCTCCGCCGTGATCACGTTGATGTGGCCCTGGTCGGTTGCGCCGTAACCCCAGCGTCCCGCGTACGCCTTCTCCGTGATCTCGCCGGTGTGCCACGTGCCGGCGGAGCCGTCGCGCAGGATGGTCGAGACGGTCGGGGAAGGCTCGGCGCCCGACGAGGCCACGGCCGGCGTCGTGCATGCCAGCCACGCCGCGAGCGCGATAACTCCAAACAGATATGTCGTTTTCATCGTGTCTCCTCACAAACGTCGTTCGGTGTCTTCTTCTTGACTCGCGCCCTACGCGGATTCAGTCCTGGATGTGCACTCGGACCAGCCGCTTGAGCGTGCCGTCAATGTAGAGCAGGTCACCTTCCTCGTCGTCATAGGCGATGCCGCGCAGGTCGTCGAGCTTGGGTCGCTTCATCGCCGGAAACGACCATTCCAGCTTGCGCCATTGTCCGTCATGGAGATACAAGGCGAAAATGCGGCCCAGGCCGCGGTCGGCGATCCAGACGTGCTCGTTCATGCCGATGCAGCAGTACGTCGGCTGCTCGAACCCGTCGAACGCCGCGATCTCTTTCCATCCATCACCCTGGCGATCCAGAACGGCGACGCGCTTGGCGCCGGTATCGCACACGACGAGCTTGCCGTCGGCCAGCAGCGCCTTGTGCGGCTGTGTGAAGCCCTCGACCACGCCGTGCTCGGCGACCTTGCCGTTGGCGTCGAGGATCTGGACGCGGTCGTTGCCGGTGTCGGCCACGACGATCGTGCCGTCTTGCGGATCAACCCATATCCCCATCGGCTTGAGGAAGCGGCCGGGCTCCTTGCTTTCGAAGTCGCCGCCCGCGAGGTCCTTTCTTGCCCATTCACTTGCACTGACCCGCGGGTTGATGCGGCGGATCCAGCTCCGCTTGGGGTCGTAGCCGTCGGGCCACTTCGCCACGTAGAGAACGCCGTCCTTGTCCGTGGCGTGATCGTAGGAGCCCTCCAGGTGCCAATGCACGCTGCCGATGAAACCGACGGCGCTGCCGTCGGGCCTGAGCATAAGTGTCCGGCCGTTGCCGCGGTCACGGACGAAGCGGACGCCGTCGGGCGCGAGCGCCAGGCCCCAGGGCTCGCGCATGGACGCCACGCCGAAGGGCGCGGAGCGGGCCGACAGGACGCCGGCCTCCTCGGTGCACGCGGCATAGCGGTACAGGCCGCCCCTCGGCAGCGTATCGACGTACACTTCGCCCTTTGGATCGCCGACCCGCTGCCAGTTCCACGTGCCGGGGTCCGCTCGCATCACGACCCAGTCGGTGGCGCCCTCGAGGGTCACCTGGGCGCGGTTGCCGGCGAGCTCGACGTGCGGCGTCGGCGGAGCGGCCGCCGCGCCTCTGACGGGCAGTTGTGTGTCGTAGACCACCGTGGCCGTCTTGCCGTCGCCCCGCTCCTTGGCCACGTTGAGCTGCGTGATTTCCAGCCACTCGTAATCGGTCTGGCCGCGGGCCGTGATCTCGAAGAGCATCACGCCGTTGAACCCGACCACGTGGATAAGGCCGAAGGGATTGTCGCGCAGCTCGTAGCCGCTATCGAAATCGCCGTGGGTCACGACGTGCGGAGCTTTCCGGTTCGGGAGCAGGAAGCGGCCATCCTTGTCGGTCGTGCCGGTGAACGTCGGCTCGCCTTCAAACGTGTGCCTGTGCATGTCGCGCTGCCAGAACCTGAGCCTCGCGCCGGGCACGGGGCTGCCCGACGAGTCCTTGATGAGGACGTAGTTTTTCTCGGCGAGGTTGTAGTAGTAGTCGCCGTAGTAGCCCCGCCGGCGCCAGAGCTGGTGGTTGAGCGCGATTGCCTGGTCCTCGCTGAAGAGCACCGGGCCGTGGCCGTGCATCATCGTGCCGCGAAACACGCTCGAGTGGCTGGTGAGCAGCGGCGATCCGCTGGCGTCTTGCACGAGGTTGTGCGAGCCGCCCGCGTCGAGCTGGTACAGGTCGGTCAGGCCGAACTGGTGGCCCCATTCGTGGATGAGGCCCCAGTCCATCCTGGCCGCCCACCGCGCGCAGTCCGGGTTGCGCCCGAACCACCACCCGCCGTCGTAAGTCCACATCTGCGCCCGCCCGAGCTCCCGCTGCTCGTTCAGATCCTCGTACACGTTGATGACGTCGACGGAGACGCGCTCGAGAATGC
>Ga0180431_10007806_pt1 | contig 12380 bp, 10 predicted proteins | sample SS_ome_11_FD_132459 | JGI IMG/M metagenome (GOLD analysis project Ga0180431, IMG submission 132459) | Hypersaline lake sediment archaeal communities from the Salton Sea, California, USA - SS_1_MS_1 metaG | ecosystem: Environmental > Aquatic > Non-marine Saline and Alkaline > Hypersaline >... | reverse complement strand
TTCGCCGCGGCGCTGCACCAGCGTGCCGGGAGCACCGATGAACTGGTGACCCGCGAGAACGGGATGCCGATAACACTGTCCCGAACCGCCAACGGCCTCTTCCCGGCCGCCCTGCTGGGCTACTACGCGAAGCTGATCACCCAAACCCCGATCGAGGAGGTCCGGCCCGCGGCGACCGGGCACACCATCGTGCGCCGGGAGCCGGTTGGCGTTGTGGCCGCCATCGTTCCGTGGAACTACCCCCAGGCGCTGGCCGCGTTCAAGCTCGCGCCCGCCCTTGCCGCGGGCTGCACCGTCGTCCTCAAGGCGGCGCCGGAAACGGCCCTGGACGCGATGGTCTTCGCTGAAGCCGCGCAGGAGAGCGGGCTTCCGCCGGGCGTTCTCAACATCGTTCCCGGCGCGGTCCAGGCCGGCGCGCACCTGATTTCACATCCGGGAGTCGACAAGGTCAGCTTCACCGGGTCGACGCAGGTGGGCCGGATCATCGGTGAGGTATGTGGCCGGCTGCTGCGGCCGGTCACCCTGGAGTTGGGCGGAAAGTCCGCAGCGATCATCCTCGACGACGCCGACCTCGAAGCCACCCTCCGCGGGCTGCGCACCGTCTCGTTCATCAACAACGGGCAGACCTGCTTCCTGAGCTCGCGGATCCTCGCGCCGAGGTCACGCTACGGCGAGGTGGTCGACGCCCTCGCCGAGCTGGCGGGCGGGCTGACGGTGGGCAACCCGCTGGACGAGTCCACCGACATCGGACCCGTGGTCAGCTCCCGGCAGCGCGAACGCGTCCTGGGCTACATCGAGGCGGGCCGGAACAGCGGGGCCAGGCTCGTTGCCGGAGGCGGCATCCCGAAGGATCAGCCGCGCGGATGGTTCGTCTCGCCCACGGTGTTCGCCGACGTCGACAACACCGATCGCATCGCTCAGGAGGAGATCTTCGGACCGGTGCTGGCGGTGATCCCCTACGACAGCGATCAGGAGGCGGTCCGACTCGCCAACGCCAGCGAGTTCGGGCTGGCCGGCACGGTCTGGTCGGCCGACACCGAACGCGCCACCGAGGTGGCCCGCGAGATCAGGACCGGCACGGTCGGGGTCAACGACTACCAACTGGACATCAATGCCCCGTTCGGCGGTGTCAAGGCCAGCGGTATCGGGCGCGAACTGGGTCCGGAGGGGCTGGAAGAGTTCTTCACGCTCAAGTCCATTTACCGGGTCGGCGCCCCCGGGCGGTAGACCGGCGGCAGTCACGCCGGTGTTAGTTTCTGACGGGTGTCAAACCAGCGGAAGGGGCTGCCGATGAGCCTGGACCCCCGGACTCCGGTGCTCGTTGGCGCGGGGCAGGTCAATCAGCGCGAGGAGAGCCCCGAGACCGAACCGGTCGACCTGATGGCGGCGGCCGCGCGGGAGGCTGCCGACCCGCGGGTGCTTGCCGCCGTCGACTCGATCCGCGTGGTGAACCTGCTGTCCTGGCGCTATCGGGACCCCGGTCTGCTGCTGGGGCGGCTGATCGGCGCCGCTGCCCCGGCGACGGTGTACACCGGCATCGGAGGCAACACCCCGCAGTCGCTGCTCAACCAGACCTGCCTGGACATCCAACGGGGCCGCACTGATGTGGTGCTGCTTGCCGGGGGCGAGACCTGGCGCACCCGGATGCGGCTTCGCGCCAAAGGAATCCGACCGGACTGGACCCGGCAGGATGAGACGGTGGCTGTCCCGCCGGGCGGGGAGAGCGAAGTTCCGATGTCGGGCCCCGGCCAGGACCGGATCGGTCTGGACCGGCCCGCTTTCGTCTACCCCCTCTTCGAGCAGGCGCTGCGGATCTCCGCCGGCGAATCCGTGGCGGAGCACCAGAGCCGGATCGGTGAGTTGTGGGCGCAGTTCAGCCGGACCGCGGCAGGCAACCCGCACGCCTGGGTGCGGGATCCGTTGTCCGCGGATCAGATCGCTCGGCCCGGCCCGGGCAACCGGATGATCAGCTGGCCCTACCCCAAGCTGATGAACTCCAACAACATGGTCGACCAGGCGGCGGCGCTGGTGCTCTGCTCGGCTGAAAAGGCCGACTACCTCGGAATACCCCGGGACACATGGATTTTTCCGCAGGCCGGAACTGACGCCCACGACACCTACCTGATCGACGAAAGGGACGAGCTGCATCGCTGCCCGGCGATCCGGATCGGCGGGCAGCGCGCCCTGGAACTCGCCGGCGTCGGGGTCGACGACATCGACTACGTCGACCTGTACTCCTGCTTTCCCTCGGCGGTGCAGGTTGCCGCCCGGGAGCTGGGCCTGCCGGTGGGTGACGAGCGGCGCCCACTGACGGTGACCGGCGGACTGACCTTCGCCGGGGGTCCCTGGAACAACTACGTCACGCACTCGATCGCCACCATGTCGGAGTTGTTGCGGCGCAACCCGGGAAGCCGTGGTCTGATCAGCGCCAACGGCGGCTATCTGACCAAGCACAGTTTCGGGGTGTACTCGAGTACGCCCGCGCCCGGCGGTTTCCGCTGGGAGGACGTGCAGGACGTGGTGGACCGTGAGCCGACCCGCCGTGCGCATACCGAATGGGAGGGCACCGGATCGGTGGAGTCCTGGACGGTGCCCTTCGACCGGGAGGGCAAGCCGCAGAAGGCTTTCCTGGCGGTGCGCACCCCAGACGGCGGCCGGACCCTGGCGGTGATCGCCGATGCTGACATGGCCGCCGCGGCGGTGACCGAGGACATCGCCGGGGCCAAGGTCCGAGTGGGTCCGGATGGGCGGGCCGACCTCGGCCCGGTCGGTGCGTCGGCAGCCCCCTGAGAGTCGGTGCGAATGCAGCAGGCCTGCCGCCCTGGGGCGACAGGCCTGCTGGTGACGGGAACTCAGGCGCCGGATGGGGTAGCGCCGAGAACCCGCTGCATATCGGGGATCATCTGCTGCAGCTGGGAACCCCAGTAACCCCAGCTGTGGGTGCCGTTAGGCGGGAAGTTGAACACCCCGTTGCGGCCGCCCGCTGCCAGGTAGTTCTCCATGAAGGTCTTGTTGGTGCGCAACGTGAACCCTTCGAGGAACTGTGCGGCCATCAGGTTGCCGCCGCCGCCGGAGGTGTCCAGTTCCGACGGGGTGCCGGTGCCACAGTAGATCCACAAGCGGGTGTTGTTGGCCACCAGTTGGTTGATGTTGACCATCGGGTCGTTGCGCCGCCAGGCCGGGTCCGAGGACGGGCCCCACATGCTCTGCGCGTTGAAGCCCCCGGCGTCGTTCATGGCCAGACCGATCAGCATCGGCCACCAGCCCTCGGAGGGGTTCAGGAAGCCTGACAGCGACGAGGCGTAGACGTACTTCTGCGGGTAGTAGATCGCATAGGTCAGCGCCGAGCTTCCCGCCATCGAGATGCCGACCACAGCATTGCCGTTGGGGTCGATGCCGTGGTTTGCCTGCAGGTAGGCCGGCAACTCCTGGTTCATGAACGTTTCCCACTTGTAGGTGTAGTTCTGACCGTTGCCCTGCGACGGCTGGTACCAGTCGGTGTAGAAGCTGGACTGCCCGCCGACCGGCATCACCGCCGAGAGGCCGGAGTTCAGGAACCACTCGAAGGCGGGGGTGTTGATGTCCCAGCCGCTGTAGTCGTCCTGGGCGCGCAGACCGTCGAGGAGGAAGACCGCGTGCGGTCCGCCGTGCTGGAACTGCACCCGGATATCGCGTCCCATCGAGGGCGACGGAACATCGAGGTAGAGCACCGGCAGGCCGGGCCGGGAGAACGCCGACGCCGTCGGCGTGGCGCCGACGGCGCCGATCAGACCGGGCACGCAGGCTGCGGCAGCCACGGCTGCGGCCGCGCGGCGCACCCATTTGCCTCGCAACTTCTTGACCAATTTCATGACGACTCCCATCACCTTTAGTACGACTACGTCAGCGTCACTGCTGTGCTTCGGTAGTCAAACACCGGCTCGGGTCGACGAAAGGCACGCAACACGGTGTGCCTAGTCGCAGTTGGGCAACGATCAGATCACGCGGTGAAACACATGCGGGGACAGGCTAGTTCGAGTCAGGATTAGCGGTGTTCGCGGTCCCCGCCGCCAGTTCCCGAAAGCGATGGCGGCGATCGTCGATCGCCTGGCTGAAGTCCTGCAGCAGATCGGGCTTACGAAAAACCAAGCGCTCCAGAGTTTCCCGGTCGATTTGCAGAACCGTGACCTCGTCCAGCGCATAGCCCATGCCGATGACAGGTTCCCTCGTCAGAGCTGACTGTCCGAGGAAATCCCCCTCATCAAGGGTGGTCACCGGGATGATCTGACCATCTGTGCCCTTGACGACCATGCGAACCCGGCCCTTGATCAGGAAGGACATGACAGCCGGTACCTCCCCGCTGCGCTGCATGGTCTCCCCGGATCCGTAGCGGACGATGTCGACCTTCGGCAGCAGCGTCTCCAACTCGGTACTGCTCGCCCGCAGGATCGGGGCGATCCTCCGCAGCGCCTCGGCCCGCCGGGCCGGTGTGGAGAAATCGTCCGCCACGCCGTCGAGCACCAGCCCGGCTCTGCGGGATGCGTACCACAGCCAGCGCTGGAAGGTCGATCGTGCGGTGCTGTCGTCAGCCGCCGAGCGCAGCGGAATGACGACGCTGTAGTCGGTGCTGGACGTCGCGGTCGCGACCGGACGGTTTTCGGCGTGCAACTGCGGAAGGTCACCGGCGACGGCGGTGAGCAGAGCGCAGACCGCATCGGGTGCGGCGGTTCCGGCGAACTTCGTGTCCACGGTGATGGTGTGGCCGTCGATCGGCCGGCTCAGATTGGAGAAGGCCTGACCGGCCAGCACCGAGTTGGGGATGATCTCCAAGCCGCTGCCGGTGTCGATGTGGGTGGCCCGCCAGTTCACCTCGACGACCCGTCCAGTTGCTGACGTGGTCTTCACCCAGTCGCCCAGCTGAAAAGGCTGCTCGAACAGCAGCAGGAGCCCGGAGATGATCTGGCCGACCGAATTTTGCAGGATCAGGCCCAGGACGATGGAACTGACGCCGAGTGCGGTGAATACGCCGCCGACGTTGGCTCCCCATACGTAGGCGAAGATCATTGCGACGCCGACCGCGATGATGCCGAAGCGCGCTACGTCGACGAAGATCGACGGCATCCGCCGCCGCCAGCTGCCGGCCGGGGCGTTCTCGAAGACCGTGCCGCTGACCCCGGACAGCACCATCATCAGCACGAGGATGCCGAACACGGTCGCCAGCAGCCGAACCCCGGTGGTCTCCACGGAGATCGAGGTGGTCTTGAACATCAGCAGGAGCACCGCGCCCAGCGGCACGATGTAGTTGCGCAGCAGTCCGACCTGCTTGGCCCGGAAGCTGCCGCGCCGCTTCAGGGACTGTTGCAGTTCGGTCAACAGCACCAAAATGGTCGGCAGCCCGATCGCGATGATCACCGACCAGTAGAACCACGGTGCGCTGATGACGCTCATCGCTGGTCCTCCGCCAGCCGCCAGACCTGTTCCTCTTGGTCGTCCACGGTGATGGCGCCCGCGGGGGTGTACTGCCGGGTGTCGCGCGTGGCTTCGTAGACCTTCTGGCCGACGTAGACGCCGGGCTGATCCGCGCCGTGCCTCATCCGTGAGGCCAGGTGCACCGCGCCGCCCCACAGGTCATAGACCAGTCCGGCCCGCCCGATGAGGCCGCTGGTGACCGTGCCTGTTTCGATGCCTGCCCACAGTTGAACCTTCTGTCCGGTCTCCGCGTTGAACCGCGTGACGATGCGCTGCATATCGAGGGCGAAGTCGACGGTGCGGTGGATGTTGTCCAGGCGCGGCACCGTCAGGCCGCAACTGGCCAGGTATCCGTTGTGGGTGTTGCGCACCCGTTCGACCCCGTGGGTGACCGCCGCGGCGTCGAACTGGTGCACGAGTTTGTTGATGATCTTCAGCGAATCTCCGGCCTCGAGTTCCCCGGAGAACTCATCAAGGCCGATGACGTCGGCGAAGATCACCGTCACGTCCTGATGTTCCTGGGCGATGTTCTCCTCGCCTCCGCGGTAGCGCTGAACCACCTTTTCCGGCATGAGCGACCGCAGCAACTCGTCGTTCTCCTGCTGTTGCTCGGTCAGCAACTGGTCTTTGACCGAGAGGTTGCGGCTCATCTCGTTGAAGGCCACCGTGAGGTCACCGAACTCGTCGTTGGAGTTCACCGGCAGTGTGACGTCGTAGTCCCCGACACTGATCTTCTCCGTGCCTTCCTCCAGGCGCCGGATCGGTCGGACGAACAGTTTCGACCACAGCATCGCTGCCAGGCAGGCCACGAAGATGACGATCACCGTCGCACGCACCAGACGTTTGCCGAAGTTCGACTCGGGGGCGAAAGCCTCATCGGAGTCGATCGAGGAGATGATGACCCAGTCCAGTCCCTTGATGGCGAGGGGAGCGTAGGCATGCAGTGCCCGCCGACCGAGGTAGTTCGTCGCGATCAGGGTGCCCTTCTCGCCGCGCCTGGCCGCCTCGGTGGCCTTCGTGCCGACCGGTTGGATCAGAACAGTGGTGCCCTGTGCGATAGCGCGGTCGGCCACATCCGGAGGTGTCCCCGCGCTGATGACGTCGCGCCGGTAGGCCTCCGGATCCTGAAGGAACAGCCGCGAATCCGAGCGCATCAGATTGTCGTCGCCGACGACGAAAGTCTCCCCGGTCTGCCCCATACCGGCCTGTTCCCAGCCCTGGTTGTCGGTCACCAGGTCGGTGACGACGGATGACGGATAACCGACCGCCATCGCCCCGGAGGGGCGGCCGGGCGGGCCGATCGGGACCACCATCCAGGCCATCGGTTGGCTCGATGGCAGGTATTCGGCGAAGTCGGTACTGACGACGTAGTTGATGTCGTTGGAGGCCATGACTTTTCGGAAGGCGTCCGGGAGGTCGCCTTCCCCGCGGTAGGGGCCGGTGAGAACGTTCATGCCGAGTTCGACGCCCTTGCCCGCGCTGTAGACGACATCACCCTCGGCGTTGATCAGGAACACGTTGATGAATCCGGTCCCGGTGGCGATATCGCGGAAGTAGCTGTTGTACCGGGCGTTGGCCGCCGACCATGCACTGCCGTCCTTCGCGTCATCCACCGCGACCGCCTTCTCGGGCTCGGCCAGGGGCACGGTGTAGGTGGCCTGCAGGTAGCGCGCCGCGTTCGACGTCGGCATCAGCGCGGCGACATCGACACCGTCCTCGGCCGCTTTGACGAACCGGCGGTTGTAGAAGTCGGTGATCGCGGTGTCCTGCGCGGGGGAGATCGGGGCGTTGGCGAGGTCCTCGAAGCCCGCGTCGAAGGCTCTCAGGGCACTCGAGACCGTCTCTCCGCGGGAGAATATCTGCAGTGAGCCCTGCAGATCGGACAAGCCCAACTCGAGTATCCGGGCCTGGGCCTGCCGGATTCCGGTGAGTTGTTCGAAGACCGCGGCGCGCAGCGATGTCCGTCCGGACTCGAAGCCGATACCCCCGGCGACGGCGGTGGCCAGGATGGTCATCGCGAGCAGCATCAGCATCAGCTTGGACTGAATGCTCAACCGTTCCAGCAGTCCGCGCTTGGCTTTGCGCCGACGCAGCTTCTCGGCCAGGGCCGAGCGCGTGGACGAGGCCGTTGCGCCCACGTCGGTCTGGGGCGGTGCCGACATCTGGTTCCTTTCGGTCGACCTCAGCGAGGGTAACGCGTCCGACCTCGCCGGTCGTATCACTTGGTGCCCGGCGCCGACCGGTGCCGGACGAGCTCACCGGGGGCTGAGCACCAGCCACCCGTGCGGGGCCACCATCGCCGTCCCGACCACGTCCTGCGGTGGAGCGCCGGTGCCCGCGACGACCAATGCCGGCCGTCCGGTGATCTCCTCGATCGGCAGCGGCCAGGAGACGTCCTCGACGTTGAGAGCGACGATCAGCGCGTCGTCGCCGCTGTGAACCCGGTAGGCGTACCGCCGGTTCTCCACGGCCAGCGCCTCGGTCGCGGCCCGGTGGAGCCAGGGATGCCGGCGGCGCAGCCCGATCAGGTACTGGTGCAGGCCGAGAGTGTCGGGGCGGGGCTCACTATCGGTGCCGGCGTGGGTGACGACCGGTGGCCCGAACTCCGGCCGGACGGCGTCATCGCCCCCGGCGCGGTCCTCTTTGACCCCGCGATAGTCCAGCTCGTCGCCGGCATAGATCGAGGGGACCCCGCCGACGGTGAGTAGCACCACCAGTGCGTGGCCGAGATGCTCGGCCCGCTCCAGCCGGCTGGCGATCCGGGTGACGTCGTGGTTGCCCACGAAGGTCAGCGGGTCGAAAGCGCGCAGGAATCCGTTGTGACGCCTCAGGGCCCAGTCCAGTTCGTGGAAGTTACCGTCGTTGAGGCTGCTCCAGATCGCCTTCCACAGTTCGTACTGGGTCACCGAGTCCACCCGGGAGGCCTCGACGAACCCGCCGTAGTCGCCGTGGATTACCTCGGCGACGAACCAGGCGTCCGGGTGATGAGCGCGGACCCGCGGCAGCACCTGGGCCCAGAAAGACTCCGGCACCGCGTAGGCGGCGTCCAGGCGCCATCCGTCGGCCCCACGGCTCAGCCAGTGTCGCATGACTGCGACGGTGTAGTCGGCGACGGCGGGGTTGCGGTGGTTCAGGGTGATCAGATCGGCGTGGCCCTCGAAAGTGTGGAATCGCCCCGGTCGTCCCCGGAACCAGGCCGCTGCCTCATCATCGCCGTGCTCGACCGCGTCGCGGTAGCGGGCGAAGTCGGTCCCGACGTGATTGAACACCCCGTCGAGCAGCACCCGCAAGCCCCGGCGATGCGCTTCGTCGGCGAGTCGGTCAAAGTCGGCGTCGTCACCCAGTCGGGGATCGATCCGGTGGTGGTCGGTGGTGTCGTAGCCGTGGGTGCGAGAGTCGAATATCGGCCCGAGCGCGATCCCCGAGGCCCCCAGTGCGATGGCATGGTCGAGCCAGCCGATGATCCGGGCGAGTCGGTGCTCGGCCGCGGCGGGAGGCTTGTCGGCGGGGTAGGCGCCGACGAAACCCAACGGGTAGACCTGCCACCAGATCGCGTGGCGTACCCAGCCCGGCTCGGTCATGAGGTCAGGTTAGACACCCCCGCCGGGGCGTGTTCTAGTTCATGGGTGCTGGAATTCACCGTCGAGGACTGGTCGAGCGAGGAGCTCGCGCGGCTGCGCGGAATCTACGGGCCGCTCACCGAGTCCGTGCGCGATCTGGTCGATGCGACCATCCGCACCGAGGCCGACGCCGCGACTGTCGCGGCCGCCAAGAAAGAGGTCGACGCTGTCGTCGCCAGGCTCCGCCGCCGCCAGATCGACGGTGCGTTCGGGGTGCGACGGACCGCTGCGGGAGAGAGCGTCGGATGGGGCAATGCGGTCATCGGGATCCGCAATGCACTGGCCCCGCCGGTGGTCACGCATCGCGATGACACGGGCACGGTCCGCGCCGAGTTCCAACTCGGCGCGGCCTACGAGGGCCCGCCCGGCCACGTTCACGGCGGGGTGTCGGCCATGATTCTCGACCATCTGCTCGGGGAGGCCGCCAGCCCGGACGGCACCCCGCGTTTCACCGGCGGCATCACGGTGCGTTACCTGCGGGCCACCGCACTCGGCGGGCTGAGGGCTGAGGCTGTCCGGACCCGGACCGACGGGGTGAAGACGTTCTGCTCGGGCCATATCGCCGATGGCGAGGGGATCACCGTCGAGGCTGAGGGAGTGTTCATCACCCCGCGCTGGCTGCGGGACGCAGGCACGTGACGGGGCGCTGATGGAGAAAGTAATCGTGGTGCTGCGGGCCGCCGAGTCGGGCGACGACTGGGTGGAGGCTCTGTGCGGGCCGGTCGCCGAAGCACTGCTGGGCCTTGACCTGCCCGGGGTGTGCCTCAACGTCCGGGATGCGCCGGTCCGGGACTCGCTGATGACGCTGACCACCCTCGATCCGCCGGTGCAGGCGGTGGTAAGCCTGTGGAGCCAGAGCTACTACGGAGACCAGATCAGCTCCGCACTCGACCTGCTTGCTGCGCAGTGCCAGACAGCGTCGGCCTACCTGGTCACCGAGTCGGTCCCGATGCCGCCACCAGCCTCGGCGGCCGGTGTGCGTGCCGCGGGTCTGGCGAACGTCGCGCTGTTGCGAAGGCCGGCCGGCCTGGACGACGCCACCTGGTTGACCCGCTGGCACCGAGACCACACCCCGGTCGCGATCGCCACCCAGTCGACGTTCGGTTACGTCCAGAACTCCGTGGTGCGGCCGCTGACCGACGGCGCCCCGCCGCTCGCGGGCATCGTCGAGGAACTGTTCCCGATTGAGGCGGTCGGCAGTCTGCACGCTTTCTTCGGCGCCGCCGACGACGCCGACCTCGCCGACCGGATGGCTCGGATGATCGCCAGCACATCACGTTTCGGGGCGAACGCAGATGTCGACACCGTGCCGACCGGACGCTACGTGTTCCGTGATCCGTTCCGGGCCCTAGGCTAACTCCGGTGACGCTGCTCATCGCCGACGGGAACCGGGTGCGGACGCTGACGCTCAACCGCCCCGACGCGCTCAACGCCTTCAACGAAGCGCTCTACGACGCCGCCACCGACGCCCTCGACGCCGCCGGTGCGGATCCTGACGTCGCCGTCGTGGTGATCACCGGGGCCGGCCGGGCGTTCAGCGCCGGCCAGGACCTCACCGAAATGCAGTCCCGCATCAACGATCCCGACTTCACCCCGGGCCGACACGGGTTCCCCGGACTCATCGACGCGCTGAGCCGGTTTCCCAAACCCCTGATCTGTGCGGTCAACGGGGTCGGGGTGGGTCTGGGAACGACGATCCTCGGCTTCGCCGATCTGGCGTTCATGGCGACCACCGCTCGGCTGAAGTGCCCGTTCACCAGCCTCGGGGTCGCTCCGGAGGCGGCATCGTCCTACCTGCTGCCACAGCTCGTGGGTCGCCAGAACGCTGCCTGGCTGTTGATGTCGAGCGAGTGGGTCGACGCGGCCGAAGCGCTGCGGATGGGTCTGGTCTGGAAACTGTCCGAGCCCGATGCCCTGCTCGCTGAGGCCCGTGCTCACGCTGAGGTGATCGCCGCACGGCCCATCCCGAGTCTCATGGCGGTGAAACAGACGATGATGGAGTCGATCCGCCCCCAGATCGTCCACGCGCGGACTCGGGAGGACGGCTATTTCGCGACGCTGATGGGGGCTCAGGCGAACGCCGAGGCGCTGGCCGAGTTCAACCGGGGGCGTTCTAGCTGACGGCTCGCACGGCGTCGCCGACGTGTGCGGCGTCGATGATCGCCTGCAGGTTGCGGTGGCAGCGCCGACAGTCGAACCCGGCGCCGCATGCCGCCGCGACCTGACGGGCCGTGGACGCGCCACGGGCCACCGCTTCGGTGACCGCCGCACAGGTCGCCCCACTGCACAGGCACACGTACATCCAGCCACACCTCTCGCCGAACAACTAGGTAAACCTACCCTAATTAAGTGCTACCTTACATGCGGGCGGGCGGTAGCGGGTCTACATTGGCGTTCGCAGAGCGATCTTGACCGAATCCAGATCAGGAGGGCCGCAGGTGCAGGGTGATCCCGAGGTCTTGAAACTGCTCAACGAGCAGCTGACCAGCGAACTGACCGCTATCAACCAGTACTTCCTGCATTCCAAGATGCAGGAGAGTTGGGGCTACACCGAGATCGCCAAGCACACCCGCGAAGAGTCCTTCGAGGAGATGGTCCACGCCGAGAAGATCACCGACCGCATTCTGCTGCTGGACGGACTGCCCAACTATCAGCGCCTGGGGTCGCTGCGGAACGGCCAGACGCTGCGAGAGCAGTTCGAGTCCGACCTCGCCATCGAGCACGAGGTCCTGGCCCGGCTCAAGCCCGGCATCGTCATGTGCCGCGAGAAGCAGGACTCGACCACGGCGGCGTTGTTCGAGGAGATCATCGCCGACGAGGAGAAACACGTCGACTATCTGGAGACCCAGCTGACACTGATGGACACTCTGGGCGATGCGCTCTACATCGCTCAGTGCGTGGCGCGCCCGCCGGCCTGAACCGGTTCCGACCCGGTCGGCGTGTCAGGCGAGCAGGCCGACGGGCTGTTCCGGCAGCCGGTTCAGTGCGATGCTGCCGACTTCGGTCAGATCGGTGAGGCTGTACCCCGTGATGCGGCCGTCGGTGACCGCATACAGCACATCCCCGACCCGGACGGTGCGCTCGACAGTGTCGTCGGTGTGGATGACCCCGACCGTCTCGATCCCGTCGCCGATCCGCAGCACGTGCAGGCTGGTCTGGTAGCGGTATGCGCCGGTGTCGGAGTCCAGCCCACCCGACACCACCGGGACGACAAGCATCCCGCCGCCGTCTGCTTCGGGGGTGTACAGCAGCGCGTGATGGTCGAACTGGGCCTGTGACCATGACCATTGGGCTGACCATTGGGCTGACCAT
>Ga0180431_10007805_pt1 | contig 12380 bp, 10 predicted proteins | sample SS_ome_11_FD_132459 | JGI IMG/M metagenome (GOLD analysis project Ga0180431, IMG submission 132459) | Hypersaline lake sediment archaeal communities from the Salton Sea, California, USA - SS_1_MS_1 metaG | ecosystem: Environmental > Aquatic > Non-marine Saline and Alkaline > Hypersaline >... | reverse complement strand
CCTTCACAAATAAGAGATTCGGACCTTTATGCCATGTAATGTTAAGTCGTCCCTTCCCTTCCCTCCCTTATTTTAAAGAGAAGCATCCTTGCAAAGAGGGTGCTTCTCTTTGGGGTAGAATGCGGTATGGCCAAGCATTGTGTCATGGCGTATGATATTGACTGTAACAGATCGAGACCGGGGGCGCGCTTGTTCATCATCCTTTATGGCGAAGACGATTTTACAGTCAGAGAATCACTGAGACAAATCAAGTCCGAGTGTGGCGTTGCTGATATGGGGGAAGCCAGCACTACCATATTTGATGGGAACAAAGTCACTTTTGGGGAACTGGCGGCTGCCTGCAATACCATCTCCTTTTTGATGCCAAAGCGAATTGTTGTAGTTGAAGGATTGCTGGGGCGTTTCGAAATCAAAGCTAAACGAGGCAAAGGTAAAAACAAGTCCCCTGAATTGAAGCAGTGGGAATCGCTCGCTACATTGGCCATGCCTGAAACCACGGTGCTGATAATGATGGACGGGAAGCTTTCCCAAACAAATTCATTGCTTAAGAAACTCGCTCCGGTGGCTGAGCTGAAGGAATGTTCCCCGCTGGATGTAAAAGGGAAGGAATTGCCGGAATGGATTCACTCCCGGGTGAAAGCCAACGGTGGTGATATCTCGCCTCGGGCGGTAGGGCTTCTTATCAGTCTTATCGGGAATGATCTGTGGATACTTGCCAACGAGATCGACAAGCTTTGCCTTTACGCTATCGGACGGAAAATCGAGGAATCCGATGTTAATTTACTGGTAAGCGATGCCCGCGCATTGAACATTTTTCACCTGGTCGATGCCATCGTTCAGCGCAGGCAGGGCGCCGCTGCAAAAATGCTGCATCAGCACCTGGCTGAAGGGGTTGCCCCTGCCTATCTCCTTTTCATGATAACCAATGAGTTTCGGCTGCTGATTCAGGCCAAAACGCTCAGTTCATCGAAGATTCCGATAAAAGAGATCGGGCCTAAAATAGGGGAGTTCAAGGAATGGAAGGTGGAAAAGATGCTGCGTCAGTCTCAGGGATATTTAATTGCCCGGCTGGAGCGAACTTACCGTAGATTGCTGGAAGCCGATATTTCCATCAAGACCGGTGTGATGGAGGGGGAAACCGCCCTTGACCTTCTAATCACCGATTTGTGCCGAAAATAGCCGTTTACCGCGTGCTATCTTCACAGAGTGCCGGGCCTATAATGCTGGTAGGAGCTCTATGCCCCACAGATTTTCGTTGACAATAGTTCGGTTTCGTTCTACTGTACAGATGTGATAAGATGAAAATGTTCTACTCACGAGGTGACCTGAAATGAATTATGATGAAGCTCTGGAGAAAGCGCTGGAAGATTTCGGCGGCTTGAGGCCGTTCGTGGCTGCTTCCAAGAGCGGCACTGATTTTGCCGATGGAAAATTCATTGTCCCGTTTTTCAACCGCAAGTTCAGGCTCAGTTACCCCGATGGGGAGGTTGAAGAAGTGGATAGTAATGAAGAAAGCTATCCACAATGGTTGCGTATTCTCCTGATGCATTACCTGACCCAAGCCGATGGCATGGCTTTGGCTGATACCTGGATTGCCTATCGTCAGTTGCCAGGGGCCAGCTTATTCCAGCAACGTTTTATGAATATGTGTATCAACCCGTTGAAGCAGGCCTTTGGCGAGGATATCGAAGGGTTCAAGCGAGGTGGGATGGCGCTTGGAGGAGAATCGATGTCACGCTCCGGCGATGCGTCTTTCCGGTTTTTAGCTCTTCCCAAGATACCGATGGCCTGCATCCTTTATCTGGGCGATGACGAGGTTCAGCCATCGCTCAGTGTCCTTTTTGATGCTACTGCGGCCAACTATCTGCCTACAGAAGATCTCTCTCTGCTGGGGGTTTATCTCAACGGCATGCAGAGGTATCGGACTCAATAGCCTTACGTTTTATCCCTCAGCAAATATCTAAGCCGCCGGGCACTTCATAGTTGCTCGGGCAATCGTTGGCACAGAGCATACCCAATACCGGAGGCAATAAATGGAATTTGTCAATGACAAGGAAAAATTAGCAGAGCTTGCAAATTTGATGAATGAGCAGTCCGAGGCGCCTACTATGGTGACTGACGACCTGCTATATATATTTGATGCGGCATTGGAACCGGAGGAAGTGGATTTTCTCTTGAAAATGGGCGGGGGAAACAAAATACGTGCCGATATCGAAAGGAATGTTGCCCTTTCAGGAGAAGAGTTCGATCGTATATTCAATAATCTTCTGGACAAAAGCCATATTGCCCAGCCTTCACCGGTAAGAGGGAATGATCAGCCTGTATATCATCTCATGTCCATATTCCCGGGATGGTTTGAAATCTACCTGATGAGAGGGGCCAACACACCGGACAGGCAGGAATTCTGCAGGCGCCTGACGATGTTTTTCAATGCTGCTACTGAAATCCCTGCTGATCTTATCAACGAAATTATGCGTGATGTAGCGCCGCATCGCTCGCTTGTCGTAGTGAATCCTCCTGAAGCTAAGTTGATTTCTGTCAACGAGGCAGTGAAACCTGATGTTAGCGAGATTTACCCTGCACATAGCATTCTAAATATCTATGAGAACCTGGGTGAAGATGAAGTCATCACTTTAAGCCACTGTTTTTGTCGCGAGCATCGGAGGGTGGAAGGTGATCCATGCAGGGTGGGTCTCCCGCAGGAAAGCTGCATGGCTACCGGTCCTGCTGCAGAGCATTTAATCAATCGGGGCATTGCTCGTCGTATCACCAAGCAGGAAGCAATTCAATTTATAAAAGAGTTCCAGCAAAAGGGGTGTATTCATCAGGTTGGCAGGCTCATGCCGCTTAAGGACTTCAATGCTAGATATGATGTGGATATACTCTGTAATTGTTGTTGGGACTGTTGTGCGGCTTTCGGTAATTACAACAGAGGGCTTATTCCCTTCATGTTAAAGGCATACTATATTGCCAGTATCCCTGACGAGTCTGTTTGTACCGGGTGCGGCACTTGCGAGGAATATTGTCCTGTCCGTGCAATTGCTGTCAATAGGGCCGGCACCGCTGAGATCAATTCCGATATGTGCTGCGGGTGCGGATTATGCGCCCTGCATTGTCCGGATGAAGCCGTTCATATGATGCCTTTGGAACGTGATGTTTTCCTGCCGATACTTGAGGGAGATCAGAGAAGGATTATTCTGTAGCTATTCCTTCATGTGACGAACTTTGACTTTCCCCCAGTCTTAGTTGAAAGTGGCTGTTATTGAGGTCCCTTAAAATTATTGTGCCGTCAGTCCTCCATCGATACTGATCATAGCCCCAGTGATGAACGAGGCCTCGGCGGAGCAGAGCCACAGAACCGTGTTGGCAGTCTCTTCCGGTTCGCCAAGCCTTCCGACCGGCACCAATCCGGTGATATAATCCTCAAATCCGGAATCAATAAGATTTTGCATGAATGGTGTCCGACAAGTGCCCGGACAGACTGCATTCACCCGAATACCGATTTTGGCGCACTCCAGTGAGGCCGTTCTGGTCAGGCCGGCGACACCATGCTTGCTGGCAGTATACGCCGGTGCCCCAATGGAACCAACCAGCCCGGATGTAGATGAGGTATTGACGATAGCCCCACCTCCCAGTTTTTTCATCCGGCGTATCTCGTATTTGAGGCAGAGCCAGACACCTTTAAGATTTATACCCATTACCCGATCCCAATTTTCTTCGGTGCAGGTGGCCACACTATCCAAATCCCCGTTGATTCCGGCATTATTATGCGCACAGTCCAGTCGGCCGTAGGTATCTATGGTGGTATCAATCAGTGATTTCACTTCGTTCTCCTGACTGACATCTGTCTTAACAAATATAGCCTCCCCACCAGCTTCCCTGATTAATCTCACGGTCTCTTCTCCTCCATCGACCGCTATATCAGCTATGACGACTTTGGCATTCTCTCCTGCAAAGGCAAGTGCGGTAGCCCGGCCTATTCCCGAACCGGCACCCGTTACCAGCGCGACTTTTCCCTCAAAACGTTTCATGTTGTCTTACCTCCTTGGTCCCTTGATTATGGCCATAAATCGGCGGCAACATCCGTGAGCCCCAGTGCCTGAAGCCTTTCCTTGCTCGGTCTGCCGGTTTCCAAATCCCAATCCATACCCTTGAAGAACGCAGTTCGCATATCTTGGGCATCAACAGTTATGTTGGCGGTTGGGCCTTCCGTCAGTGGCGGATTGCCAATAACTCTGCCCGAAGATATCTTGAAATCGTCCGGTTTCAGGCCCTCTCGTACCGTGAATGACTGTCGCATATCGGATATCCTCTCACCAGCCTCAAGAATCTGGTTCATACCGAATTCCCAGCCGGTTGCGGCTGCCACCAACTTATCGAGGAGACCGAATTGCGCGGCAGTCCATTGCAGCAGGCACATTCCGCTGGCATTCATAACCTGGCTCATTTTTGCATACATTGGATCAGCAGCACCCGAAGTGTGGCGACCCGGGGTAGCATCGCATTCATAGGAAGGCGCAAAGATGGACATTAATTTGGGATCGTGCATAGGCAGTTCCTGCCCTCCCGCATGAATGGCATACTTTTCTGACCCCTTGCCGATTCTCTCGGAGGCACGCTTGACCCCATCAGCAAGGATGTCACCGAAACCCTCACGATTGGCCAGATTTTCTGTCATGTATATGATTGCATCATGTTTGCCCCAATCCAATTCAATTCCGCCGGTATCTCCCTTTGTGATGATTCCATTCTCGTAACACTCAATGGCAAATGCGATAGCGGCACCGGCCGAGATAGTATCCAGCCCGTAACGATTGCAGATGTCGTTAGCCTTAACCAGTGATTCCAGATGATTGTTAAGCAAAAGCATCCCGAACGCGCCAGAGGTCTCGTACTCGGGTTTGTGACCCCCGGCTTCATATTGATACGATGTCCCCGCCTTCATAATCCCCTTGCAACGAACCGGACACCACAGACAACCGTGTTTACGTTCCTGCAGAGCGATTACAGCATCTCCACCAATAGCGTCTGCATCAGGGAAATCCACCACTCCAACACCGGCCCAGTTTTTAACCGGCGAATCCCCGTTGACGGCAGCATTAGCATTATCGCCACAGGTGCCCCATTTCTTGAATCGCTCGTAGTAGTCCCCCGAAAGGTTAGCCACAAACTCCTTTGACACCTGTGTGATTCTGTCTCTATCAGGCACCGGGACTTCGCTAATCCCCGTGGCAACTACGGCCTTGAGTTTCTTTGAACCCATGACTGCTCCCAAGCCTGACCTACCGGCAGCGCATCCGATATCATGCATAACGCACGAAATGAGTGACAGCTTCTCTCCAGCAGGCCCTATGCAGGCAATCGCAATGTCCTTGCCAAGATCAAACTTGAGCATTTCCTCGGTTTGCCGGGAGTCCTTCCCCCATAGTTGACCGGCATCTCTCAATTCAGCCTTGCCGTCTTTGATGAAGAGATAAACCGGAGTGTGTGATATCCCGTTGAAGAAGACCGCGTCATAACCGGAGAATTTGAGATACGGGCCAAAATACCCCCCGCAGTTTGCATCTCCCCAGCCACCGGTTAACGGCGACTTGCTCACCACCGTAAACCGTGAACTGAACAATCCGCGTACACCCGTAAGGGGACCGGTAGTAAAACCGATTGTGTTCTCAGGTCCTAGCGGATCAGCACCTTCCCGCTGCCGACTGTACAGTATTCTGGAACCTGTTCCGTATCCTCCTATGAAATCCCGGTAAAACTTTTCATCAGGTGTCTCTTCGTTGATTTTCCCTGAGGAAAGGTCAACGAACAGTATTCTACCCATATATCCTGCAATCATATAATCCTCCTTTGCAATGAGATTCGCCGGTCGATACACGACCGGCATATGCCTCACAATTGACGTGTCATTCCGGACTTGATCCGGAATCCACTATCCCCACCCATCTGGATTCCCTCCTTCGCGGGAATGACATAATTATGTTTAGGTTTATTGATATGTGACACGACACTAGCTCATTCCGTCTCTACAACCTGTCGATAGATGTGGTTTACCTTTTGAATAGAGATTTTCCACTCTCCGTTCAGTTTGACATACTCCTCATCATACGAAGCCCCAACTCTAACCGCTTTATTGGCCCGAGCTTCAACCATGGTGTTATCCAGTTGCCAGAAGCCGCGAGCGGTTGTGGAACTTAGTATCTCAATCTCAGGATTGTGCCCCTGTGGATCAACCAGAGTGTAGGCTGAAGCCATACTCCCTTTATAGAAATCCTCTAGGGCTATTTTGCCCTCCAATTGAAGCCCGTATCCAAAATCCACCGCCGCATCATCAGCGTAACAATTCATGAGTTCATCCCACTGGCTCTTGTGAATACAGCGCCAGTATTTGTACCTCAATTGCCTGATTGCCTCAATATCGCTGAGTCTTCTGCATTCTTCTTCGAGAAGCTTGATTCTCTGTTCCAGATTCTCAATATCAGTCATAGTTTTGCCCCTTGACTTGAATTAGTATTCATCAAAGAAAACCGATTCGACAATCCCTCGTGTGCAACGGGCACCAGGCAGGTCTATTTTGAACTCTGCAGCCAGGTCAAGACCTGCATCCATATCCTTCACACCGAGTGCGGCAAATCCGGCGAAGATGCTTCGAAATGATTCCTCATCACAACTGGCACGAACCATGTTTCGCCCCTCAACAAAGCCCGCCATCACAGGAGTCACAACACCGTTTACTTCACCCACCTCTTTCAGTAAATCCAGTGACAAACCGGATGCCTGGGCCAGTCGGGCACTTTCATGTATTGCCACGAAGGAGGCATATGTCATCAGATTGTTGCAGAGTTTCAAAGTAAGACCTGCCCCGACATCGCCTGCGTGAATGATCCTGGCGGCAGATGCCTCGAAAATCGGGCGGCAGCGTTCAAGAGTTTCTGCGGCCCCCCCGACCATATAACATAAGTTTCGCTGCTGGGCACCAATGGCGCCCCCACTAATGGCAGCATCTATCAAGTGGACATCGTGCTTGTGAGCCTTGTTTGCCAATCGAAGAAGAGTGCTCTTTTTGACCGTGCTGTGAATAGCTACGATTGTTCCGGATGTGGAGGCAGAAAACACTCCTTGTGGTGAGTGAAGAACCTCCTCGATATCTTTATCATCGCGCACGCAAATGCAGATTATATCGCAGGCGCAAGCCATCTCTGCTGTACTTGCACTCACCCTTGCTCCTTGATCGGCGAGTTCCTTGCACCTTGATTGATCTATATCATATACGGATAAATCAAATCCGTCATTTGCCAGATTTAAGGCCATCGGCTTCCCGATGTTCCCCAGCCCTATGAATCCTATTCTATCTGTCATTTTGTCCATCCCTAGTTTTGCGTTTGCTTAACTATCGGAACTCAATTGTCATAATCCAATCCAGAATTCAGCAAGCTGATTCCGCAAATTATAATCGCAGATCATACCCTGCCAATCTCTGTGAGCTATGGTTCCAATACCACTTTGATCGCACCTGCTTTTCGGTCACGCGCTATGGAAAAAGCTTGTGCGGCTTCAGCCAAGGGTAAACGGTGGGTGATAAGCGAACCGGCTATATCAGGATTCCTTGAAAGCATTGCCGCCGCAAGATCAAAATCACGTTCCCCGTCGCTTTCGGCATACATATAAGAATTTACGATCGTGATCTCTTTCATCATTGCCGTAAGCTGCGGGAATGAAACCCCTGCCCAGTATGTGCTGAGTAATAGAATTTTCCCGCCGGACCTGCATAGTCCCATAGCCTGATTAAGTGCCTGATCTGTTCCCGCACATTCCACAACAAGATCGTATTGACCTTCAATATCCCTGGCACTAAAACGACGACCAATCGCCATTTGGTGATCGTACCGCGCAGCAAGTCCCACCTCTGCAGAGCTTGCTCTGGCGACCGCAACAGCACAAAGGCCAATCGTGCCGCCGCCGATAACAGCCACCCGTTGATTCCCGTTTGCTCCCGCTTTGCGCATTCCATGCACAGCTACCGCAAGGGGCTCAACAAAGCAGGCATCTTTTACATCAACATTCGATGGCAAATAAACCAGGCAGCGTTTGGGAACAATGACTTCATCCGCCATGCCTCCGTTTCTGGCAATACCAAGTATCATTACCTGTGGGCACAAATTATAACTTCCAATCCTGCAATATTCACATTCCCCACAGGGGACCACTGGTTCCACTGCCACCGGCGTTCCATCATCAAGCACGCCTGCAATCTCATGTCCAGCCACGAAAGATCCGGGGAATTTCATTTCAAGCATGTGCAGGTCAGAACCGCAAATGCCGATTGATCTCACATGCACCTTTTTACCTTCATCGGAAAGTCCATCAATTTCTCTTAAGTCTACTTTTCCATCATCGAAATATACAGCACGCATTTTTTTCGCTCCTTCTAATACTAGACATCCCCCGTCATGTCCCGTAATCCGTATATTTCCACGATGCCTCTCAATCCCTGCAGATCGCTTTCAGACGGTGGCTCCAATCCGTCAAGCGGATAGACCATACCGTATTGTGCGTACTTCGAAGTGCCCATTTTGTGATAAGGTATCAGTTCAATCTGAGTAAAACCCAGTTCAGCAATAAACCTGGCTGTGTCTTCAATATTCTCCGCAGTGTCATTGCAGCCGGGAATTACCGGAATCCTAATAATGACATCCTGAGGTTCTTTAACGGAGAGCACTTTTTTAAGATTGCCCAAAATGAGTTCATTTGATTGCCCTGTCAGTTCTTTATGCTTTTGGGGGTTCATGTGCTTGAGGTCCATTTGTAGCAAATCAACGTGTTTGAGGACAGTTTCAAACTGATTCCAGGGAGCATGTCCGGTGGTTTCGATGGCAGTGTGGAGATACTCCTCTTCGGCTGCCTGGAGAATCGCTGTAGCAAACTGGTATTGCGTCAGCGGTTCGCCGCCACCGATGGTCAGACCTCCGCCCGATCTTCTGTAAAAAGGCCTGTCTTTTTCTACTTCCGCCATCACCTCATCAACGCTCATCTGGTGGCCTACAATCTTCAACGCGTCATGTCTGCACGCTTCAGCGCACTTACCGCAGACGTCACAATTTTTTCTATCGATCTCAGGCTTGCCCTGTCCATTCAAATGAATCGCATTGAGAGGGCACGATAATACACATGGAGCGTCGCATTCCGCTGACCCAACACATCTGGCTTCGATAAATCCAAGTTCAGGTATGGCTTTCTGCGATTCCGGGTTGGAACACCACAGGCATTTCAAGGGACAGCCTTTTAAGAAAACCAGCGTCCTTATGCCGGAGCCATCATGTAGGGAATACCGCTGAATATTAAAAACCCGGCCTGTGATATCGCTGGTCACCGTGACTCCTTTAGTGAACTATACCGCATGCTCTGTCCTGCTGATAATATCGTCCTGAACCGATTTCTCCAGTTCAACAAAAAAGGCGCTGTACCCTACAACTCGAACCACCAGGTCCTTATAGTTTTCCGGATGCAACTGGGCATCCCTCAACGTATCGGCGTCAACGACATTGAATTGAATTTCCCATCCTCCGAGGTCAAAGTATGTCCTTATCAGATCGGCCCATTTCTTCATTCCCGCTTTGGTTTCCAGCGGTCCAGGATGCATTTTCATATTGAAAATCGTTCCCTGCACAAGGTTGATGTGCTCTAGGTGTGCGACCGACTTGATCGTCGCTGTTGGCCCATTGACATCTGTTCCCTGCGCCGGAGAACAGGCATCGCTCAAAGGAGCGCTGGCTCTACGTCCATCGGGTGTCGCGCCACAAAGCGCCCCATACCCAATGTGCGCCGCTACCGGAGCGATAGTCGCTCCGTATCCCTGCCCCGGTATGGTTTCGTGATTGCGCAGTTCCTTCAGAATGGTGTTCAGGCAATCCTTGGCGATATCGTCCACATAGGGATCGTCATTCCCGTATTTTGGGGCGCGCAGGCACATCTGCTGGATTTCGGGGCCGGTCGGATTTGTGGTACTGTCTTCGAAGTTCGTCTCGATTGCGTGCTTCAATTGAGACATGCTAAGTATCTGATCATCGAATATGAGCTTTCGAACCGCAGCAATGGAATTGGCAATCGTGGCTATTCCGACAATACAGGCGATGGATGCCCTGTTTCCATATATGGCGCCACCGTCATAATAGCTCTTCCCTCTTTGGATGCAGTCTCTGGTGAGCGAGGACAAATAGGGACAGGGACGGTGACTGGCATGAGCTTCGACAAGTGGGAGCTGCTGCAGAAACATGGCCCGCGCAAACTTCTCTGCAACTTCGTCGAAGGCAAGCATCATATCATCGAAGGAATTCCACTCCATCATATTGCCAACACCTGATTGCAGGGGATCGCCGGAAATGGGATCTCGCCCTTGCAGCATCAGTTCAAGAAGCCTTCCCAGGCTCATGGCGTGATAAGGAATCCCTTCAGTGCCTTTCCCGGCAAAGACGATTTCTGAGCATCCTATTATACAGTAATCGTAGGCGTCCTCCTTGGTGACACCGGGAACATATGCCAACTGGCTTGGGATAATCACCTCATCGTTGAATAGGGCAGGGTGACCGCCTCCGTGGGTTTTGATCGCCTCGCAGCACTTCATCAGGAATTTGTCCGGCGTCCGTTTGTGAATTCTGGCCGAAACCGTCGGTTCGTGGAGTTGCATATTGGAGGAAACTTCCAGCAGGAGATAGGACAAATCATTGGTAGCATCGTATCCGTTTCGCGTTTGTCCGCCAACGGGGACTTGTATCCAGAACGGATACCCGTTATGTGCATAGGTGAGAAGTTCGCCCGCAGTGCGATTGGACTCAGCGATCTTGAGCCACAGGCATTCCAGAAGTTCCATGGCTTCTTCCCTGGTAAGTATCCCTTCCTTGAGGTCCTTTTCATAATAGGGATAGCAATACTGGTCCAGCCTGCCCGTACCGATGGAAACCCCATTTGTTTCGATCTGCACCGAATCCATGATAAAGACAACGGTCTGAAGCGCCTCGCGGAAGTTTCTGGCCGGATTAGCTGGAACCCAATCGCAAACATCGGCGATTTGCTCGAGTTCCGCCTTTCTTTGCAGATCCGATTCTGTCATGGCTTTCTCACGTGCGAGATCGGCAAACCTGCGGGCCCATTTGATCACCGCTTTGTCAGCTACTATCACCGACTTCAGAAATGGTAGCTTGGTGTAGTAATCCGGACTGGCAGGATCCAATCGATTGATTTGGTCTTCCGCTTCCTCAATCAGTGAATTCAGTCCATGGGTGACAACTCGTTCGATATCGGGAGCAATATGACCGATGCCGCCCTGTTTGGCCATTTGGATATCCAGGAAGGTATGTTTTTCGGCCTGGCGAACTTCATCGGAAGTGAGTGCATCGGCAATGGCGCCCATGTTCCGCCCGGGCCAGTAATCCATTGAGCTCTTGAGTTGAGCTTTATCTTCATCGCTCAGTAGCCACGGATCCCCTTTCCTCGTGGAAATGGTGTCCAGTTCTGGTATTAACCAGGTATCATCATACTCGGGGAAAAGGAATACGCCCCGTGGCCTGGAAGCTATATTCCCGACGATCAGTTCTCCATCCTGGATCCATATGGGCACCTCGCTCAATGTTTTGTTGAAGGCCATAGCCTGTCTGAGTTCTGTGGTTAGCGCCTCTGTCTCTTTGTACGACTCGGTTACCAGCACGCTGCGATCGGCGCAAATGCTTGGTTTGTGTTCCAAATATATCTGCTTCAGTTTTGCGGTTCTTTCCGTGCTGGGTTTCGCCTTTTTACTATGTTTTTTCCCCGTTTCTGCTATTACATCCATTTTTTAAGACCTCCTGTCGTACTTTGTTTCACAGAGCTATTATGGGAAGTAAAGAATAATTTTCATGTCATTCCGCACTTGATATGGAATCCATTTTCATAACTCTCCCTGGATTCCCGCGAAAGCGGGAATGACATAATAGTATATATATCAACTGAGTCAAGGTAAATAACCTTATTTTCCCCGTAATAATTCAAAGACATCCCACTTGCCCGAAGTTGAAGTATGTGAATACTTGTTTTTTCGTATGGCCAAGTTTAGCGTTTCAGTGCATATATGTCAACTATTTAGGCCTCTATGGAAACCTTACCTTTAATATTGTTGCCATTATGCCCACAATGTTGCCATGCCTGGTGCAATATGTTATGGTATCTGAAAAGGAAAATACACTCATGTCAATGTCGTTGATCACTGACTTGGATGAATTGGATATCTCTCTTATAAAGGAACTGGATATCGGTCACAGGCAGAGTTATCAGCATCTGGCTGAAAAACTTCCTGCAAGCCGTAACACTGTGCGCCGGAGGTTGCAGCGGCTGCTGGATGAGAGATTCAT
>Ga0180431_10007804_pt1 | contig 12380 bp, 7 predicted proteins | sample SS_ome_11_FD_132459 | JGI IMG/M metagenome (GOLD analysis project Ga0180431, IMG submission 132459) | Hypersaline lake sediment archaeal communities from the Salton Sea, California, USA - SS_1_MS_1 metaG | ecosystem: Environmental > Aquatic > Non-marine Saline and Alkaline > Hypersaline >... | reverse complement strand
CGGGTCGATGAGCAGATCAAGATCCACCTCTTGAGAGATGAGGTCGACGAGTGGCTGCATGGTGAGCGCGATCGGGATCGGGCGACCCGCATCTGGTCCGAGCTCGTCACGTTTAACGAATATCTTGCTGAAATCAACAATCGCGGCGAGCTCGCCGCATTCGACCGCGATCTGATCTTATGGGCCATCCAAAGAATACAAAGTGAAGGGATCTCGGAGCGAATCATCGAGCACCTCGGATTCCTCTACGGCCGCGATGCGAAACTCGATGGATTGCTCGACCGACCTCAGGGCATCACCGGCGAGGTCTGGATTGATCACCTCCGGGGGGTGCTGGCCGAGTTGGAACGTGCGGAAGAGGCCATCCGATAAATCGACGATTTAGGAGTTGAAATAGCGCTTCATTCCAAGAGAACAGCAACCCATAAACTGCATTCTCATTGCCCCTTCCCCACCACGACGACGAATTCCCCTTTGAGCACGGTCCGCTGCGCGAGTTCTTGACCGAGCTCCGAGAGCGTACCGCGCAGCACCTCCTCGTGGAGCTTGGTGAGCTCGCGGCAGATCGCCGCCGGCCGTTCGCCGAGCTCCGCCAGGGCGTCGCTGAGAGTTGCCAGCAGACGGTGCGGCGACTCGAAGAAGATCAGCGTATGCCCCAGCTCCTTGTATTGACGGAAGAAGCGCCGCCGTCGCTTGCTGCCGTGGGCCGGCGGAAACCCGGCGAAGGTGAAGGGATAGGGAGGAAGTGCCGAGACCACCAGGGCCGCGAGCAGCGCCGAAGGGCCGGGAATCGGTTCGATCCGAATGCCGCGCACCGCGGCGTCACGGACCAGCGGGAACCCGGGATCCGACACCAGCGGGGTGCCCGCATTGCTCAGCACCGCCACCACCACTCCCTGCTCCACCATCTCCAGCAGCTGCGGCAGACGCTGCCGCTCGTTGTGCTCATGGAGCGACAGAAGCCGCTTTTTGATGCCGAGATGAGCCAGCAACCGGCCGCTGTGGCGGGTGTCTTCACAGGCGACGATGTCGGCGGCCTCCAGAGCGTCGCGCGCGCGCTCCGAGATGTCCCCGAGGTTGCCGATCGGAGAGCTGATGATGACGATCTTGCCGGCCATGGGACCTCCGTCGCAATCCCAAGAAGGGAATCCACTCCGCCGATGCTAGCATTGCCGGCGATGAGCCGGTTCGTCGCATCGTCGCTGCTGGGCCTCTTGCTGATCGCGTCCCCGTCCGGGCTCCGGGCCGCCGACGAGAGCCTCGTCGACCGCATCGTCGCGGTGGTCGACGAGGACCCGATCTTTCTCTCCGACATCGAGCGGGCCATCGCCCTCGGCCTGGTTCCGGCCGGCGACGGCGACAGCGTCCGCGAACTCGGGCGGCGGGTGCTCGACAGGCTGATCGTCCAGCGCCTCCGCCTCCACGAAGTCGACCGCTACCAGCCCGCGCCGCTGCCCGGGGAGGAGATCGACCGTCAGCTCGAGCTCATCCGGGCCCGGTTTCCGGACGATGCCGTATGGAACGTCAAGCTGGCCGAGCTGGGTCTGGACGAGGGATTGCTCCGGCACCTCGTAGCGCGGCAGCTGCGGGTGCTGCGCTACATCGAGCAGCGGCTGGGGCCGCGGGTTTTCGTGGATCTGGAAGATATCCGCACCTACTATGAGACCGAGCTCGCCGCCGAACTTGCTCGGCGCAACATCCCGCTGCCCCCTTTGGAGAAGGTGCGGGAAGACATTCGCACCCTGCTGCGCGAACGCCGGCTCAACGAGGAGATCGAAGCCTGGACCGAGCAGCTTCGCGCCGATGCGGATATCGTCGACTACTTCGATCGCACCGAGGAGGAGCTGCCGCCCCTCGTCCGGCGAATCGAGTCGCCCTCATGAGTCGGGGACGACCCGGATCATGACAAAGCCGGCGGGATCGTAGAAACGGCGGATGAAGGCGTTGATCTCGTCGCGGGAAAGCTCCGCGGCCCGCTCCACGAGCTGATCGCGGAAGCCGCCGGGGAAGCCGTGGCGCCGTTCCCACAGGGTGCGCCCGAGGACCTGCTCGGGCGCCTGCCGGGCCAATAACCGGCGGCCCCGGAGGAAGCCGATGGCGTCGCGGCGCTCCTCGGCGGTGATGCCCCCGGCCCAGAAGCGGCTCAGGACCTCCCGGAGCTTGCGCTCGGCAGTCCCGGCATTGGCACTGCGGGTATAGGTGGTCAGCGCATAGCTGTCGACCGCCACGCCTCCCCGGTTGATCGTCCTGGCACCGTAGGTCTCTCCTCCGCGGTGGCGGAGCGCCACGTAGAGCCGCGAGTAGAAGTGGCCGCCGAGGACGTGATCCGCCACCATGAATGCCGGCCAATCCTCGTCCTGATAGTCGAGCGACGGCCGGCCGTAAGCGAAGTAGACCTGGTTGAGCCCGCGCAGCGGGATCACGCGATCCTTCCGGCCTCCGGCGGCAAGCGGCGGCAGTATCGGATCGAGCCCTGCCGGGGGCTGCGCGAGCACCGGGGGCAGCAGGTCGACGGCGGCACGCCGCGCCTCGTCGCGGCTCAGGTCGCCGGCCAGGGCGATCACCCGCCCCGGGAGCCGAACCACCTGGTCACGGACCGCGGCCAGACGCCCGACGTCGAGCCGGGGCTCTCGCGGTTGCTCCCACCCCCGGCGCCGCGGATCGCCGGGGGAGAAGAAGATCCGCGCCTGGGCCTGGGCGAGCACAAAATGCGGGTCCTTTCGCGATGCGGCCCAGCCCAGCGCGCGTTCCTTCTTCCAGCGTTTCAGCTCGTCGCGGTCGAACTCCCGGTTGGCGAGGAGTTCGCGCACCAGCGCCAAGGTGGCCTCGAGGTCCTCCCTGAGGCAGGAGATCTCGAGGCGGCTGGACCAGGGCTCCACGATCAGCGCGAGCGCGAGGCCGAGCTCATCGGCGCGGGCCCGCAGCCGGTTCTCGGGGTCATGGAGCTGGATGGTGAATGCCTCCTCCGCGTGATGCTTCCGCGCCCACGGCGACCAGCTGCCCACCGGGAACTCGATCACCAGATCGACCAGCGGCACCCGATGATCCTCCAGGAGCACCAGATCGGTCCCTTCCTCCAAGGACAAGCTCCCCAGCGCTCCGGCGACCGGGCCAAGAGTCAGGACCAAAAGAGCAGCGATTCGCCGGCAGTGCCCGGTCATCGATTCAACAGCGGGTAGATCCAGCCGAAGAGCCGCACCACCAGCGGCACGCGTTCGGGCTTGATGTAGAGGCGGATCGCAGCCGCCTCGGCGATGAGCTTCCGGTAAGTGGCGGCGACCTCGTCGCGAGTGAGGTCGCGGATGTGGGAAATGCCGGTGAAGGCGAGCTCCTCGTCGCCCAACCACCAGGCGGCGCGGCCGATCGCGTCGGCGCGCAGGTCGGCGAAGAAGGTGCGGCGCATCTCCTGGCGGATCAACGCGCGTTTGGCGCTGGCCAGGGACTCTTCGGTGAGCCAGTCGAGCCGCGACAGCTCGGCGAGGGTCTCCTCCATCAGCTGAAAGCCCGTGGTTCTGCGGCGGTAGGGCAGGTAAGCCGCCGCAAACAGCACCGCTCCGCCCCGGCGTCCCCGCAACCAGATGGTTTCGGCATACAGTGCCCGGCGCTGTTGGTCGACCAGCACCTCCTCGAAGGGATCGACCTCGGCGCCGCCGAGCATCCGGGTCAGGACCTCGATCGCCCAATGGTCCTCGGCGCCGGCCGGAGGCAGGGGGAATGCCAGCACGGCGACCTCGGCCGGGGGGAGGTCCTCGGTCAACTTCACCTCCTCGGGGAAGCTCCAGCCCACGAGCGAGGGCACCTCGGCCGGCGTGATCCCGCCGGCCGGAATGACGCCAAAGCTTTCGCGCACCGCCGCCAGGGTGGCCTCGGGGTCCACGGGACCGACCACGACCAGATGGGCGTTTCGCGGCCCGTAGTACTGCTCATAGAACCTCCGGCACTGCTCCAGGTTGGCCGCGGCCACCTCCTCGTGGGTGCCGACGGGGGGATGAGCGTAGGGGTGATGGCCCAGGACCGCCTTGAGCGCGCGCACCTCGACCCGGCTCAGGGGATCGTTCTCGGTGCGCAGGCGGAGCTCCTCGGAGACGATCTTCTTCTCGTTGTCGAGGTTCTCCTGGCTGAGGACCAGGTGGACCATCCGATCCGCTTCCATGGCCAGCACTTCGCGATGGTGCTCGGGCGCGATCACCGACTGGTAGACGGTCTCGTCGAATGCGGTGTAGGCGTTCTGCCAGCCGCCGTGGCGGTGATGATGTTGGGCGTACTCGTCGCGGGCGCGGTGGGTGGTTTCTCCGAACATCAGATGCTCGAACAGATGGGCGAAGCCGCGGCTGCCCGCTTGCTCGTTCGCCGAGCCCACGTGATACCAGAGCTGCGTCGCCACCACCGGGCTTGCGGGATCCGGGAGGATGGTCACCCGCAAGCCGTTCGGCAGAGTGTCCGAGAGGAGTCCGGGCAGTGCCCCGAGGTCGGTTTCTCCGGCGGCGCTTCCGGCCCCCAGGGCCGCGATCAGGAAAAGAGCCGAGGCAAACACGAGCTCGAAGGTTCCTTTTGCGAGGAGATCATCTCAGGAGTCAGGGTGAACCGGGCCGGGGCTTTGCGGTGCGCGGCCGCAGGTAGCCTGCCACCTTTCCCCGCTCGGCCAAGTCGATCATGATTTCCTTGCCGGGCGGCTTGCCGTCAGGCAAACGGACGAGCTTGCACAGGGGACGGGCGAAGGTTTCTTTGCTCCGGACCCCCGATAGCGAGATCACGACGTGGCCGTCCGCCAGCTTGAGGAACGAGCCCGGCGGATAGGGACCCAGGGCATTGATGAAGACCTTCAGCAACAGGGGATCGTAGGCTTTGCCCCCCTGGGCGGCCAGCAGCTGCATGGCGTCGGGCGCGGCATGAATCGGCCCCCGGTGCGGCCGGTGCCGGGTGAGGATATCGTAGTCGTCGGCGATGTGGATGATGCGCGCGAACAGCGATGGCCGGCCTCCCGGATCGCGGTAGCTCCGGTGGTGCTCGAGCACCGCGAGCAGGCGGTGGATCTTGGCCTCGTGAAAGCCGCGTTGCCGCACCAACACCGCGAAGCCGGTCCGGGTGTGGCGGGCGTACGGTACCGTGAAGCCTCCCTCGGTCATGCAGAAACCGGCATCGTGAAGCATCGCCGCAACCCCCAGATCGGCGAGGGTGGCATCGGAGAGCCCGGCCTGCTGACCGATGAGCACCGACAGGTTGGTGACCATCAGGGTGTGCCGGGCGAAGGCCGGCAAGGTGGCATCGGCCTCCCAGCCCATGCGCGCGGCGTCCTGCGAGTGGGCGACGTCGATCAGATCGTGGATCACCCGGCGCACCGGGAGGGGATTGGGGAGACGATTGGCTCCCAGGTTGGCCACCGCTTCGGCCACCGCACCGGCACTGGCCTGGTAGACGTCGGCATAATCCTGGTCGAGATGCTCCTCATCGGAGCGGCGGAAACGAAACACCGGATGGAGCTCGAGGCTGTGCAAACCGGATGAGTTGAGCTTGTTCTGCAGCGCCGTCCGCGGCCGGGGCGGCTGCGGAGCGGAGTGGAGGCAGCCGATCAAGGCGCGGACCTGGGCATCGGGGAGAACTTCGTTGTAGGTGATGCCTCCCGCGTTGTGACGCAGCAACGAGTTCTTGAACGCCTCCGCGCGTTCGGGGTGCACGTCGAAACGCACCCGCAGATCGTTGACGTAGATCTGGTGCTCAACACATAGCAGGTGAACCGGTCCCAGCAGGTCGAAGAGCTCGCGGAGCACCTGGCCGAAGTCGTGCACCGGGGAATCGAAGGCGCGGTTGTCGAGGGCGTGCATGTCGGCCATGTGGACCAGTCCTTGCTGGAGGCGAGCGAGCTGCGCGCCCTTCTCGCGGACCTGGCGCGCCAATTCCCGATCCTCGCTGGCCGCGCTGCGGTGCAGGGCCCGGCCCAACTGCTGCTGGGCTTCCTGGAAGCGGTCAGCCATCTCCGTGCTCCTTGCCCAGGCGCCGGTGCTCGGCCGCGGCGCCGGTGCAAAGCTCCTGCAAGTCCTGACCGCCTTTCTTCTCCACCCAGCGGATCAGCTTCAAGGGCTCGTCGCCGGGAATGAGCCCGAGGCCGGAGATCGCCGCCCACAGCAGGCTGGCCCGGCCGGGGTGCAGCTTCTGATACCAGCGATGTGGCTTGACCCACTCGCGGAAGCGCAGCAGAGCCAGCTCCGGATCCAGCCGTGCCAACGCCTTGCCGAGGATTTCCGCCTCGCCGTGGCTGAGGCTGGCGACGGCGCGCCGCTCGAGATCTCTGGCGATGGGCGCGAAGGCCCGCCGTTCCCCTTTGGCGGCGAGAATCGTCGCCGCTCGGCATCGCACCTCCTCCTGCGTCGCCGCGAGCACTGCGATAAGGGTCCGCCCGATTTCGGGGGCGTACGGGGCGGCCTCCAGGAGGCTTATGGCCTCGAGCTGAAGATCGAGGTCGTCGCGGCCGACCATCTCCAGGGCCAACTCGACGGCCTGCTGTGGCCGGTGAGCGCTGACGATATGGAGAAGGTCGGCAGCCATGGTGCCGTGGGTTTGCGGGAGCAGCTCGAGGAGTTGGGAGAGGTGCGCGGACGCCAGCTTGGCCATCAGGTCGGTGCCGAGGCGGCGGCCGGCGCCGTGCCAGCGGTCCCGGAACAGCTCGAGCAGAATCGCCAGCTGATCGCCCGGCATCAGGGCGATGAGCTCCGGCAGCTCCGCAGGCGCCTCCCTGGCGGTCAGCGCCGAATCGAGGATATGGCGCAAAGCACGTTGGTCGGTGAAGGTGCGCAGCAGCCGCTGTCGCAGCTCCTCGTCGCCGTTGGGAGGCGGGGCGCGCCGGATGATCCGCACGGTCTCGAGCAGGTAGGCAAGCAGCCCCTCGGCGAGCAAGAAATCGCGGATCTCGCGCACCAGCGGCACGGCCAGCTCCGCGTCGACAGGGTCGTGCGGATCCCCCATCGCCGCCATCGTCTCCTGCACCAGTCGCACGCACAGGGCCGGCAACCCCTGCGAGCCCTCCTCATGGCCGAGGCTTTCGAGCTCCCGGGGGGCGAGCTCGTGCCAGCGCACCGCGGCGCGCTCGTGAAGGTCGGGCCAGGGATAGTCAAAGCTGTAGGAAGCGCCGAAGACGGCGGCCTGGAGCTGATTGCGGGCCCCGGTCGCATCGGCAATCTCCTCGCTCATCTCGTCGTCTTCGGGCACGAAGCCCTCGGTCGCCTCCACCTCGATGTGCTCGAAGCCCGCCTTCCACAACAGGGTGACGACGTCGTCCTCCTGTTGGCGGATGCCGGTGTAGCGGATCGAGAGGATGGCGAGCAGGCGGGTCAGCTCATCCCAGGTGACCTCCGGGTTGATCGCGACTTTGCGTACCCCGTCGCGGTAGAGGCGAAAGGCGAGCGAACGCTCCCGGTCCTCCTCCAGGTAGACGACTTCTCCCGCTCGCACCATCTCCCAGGGCCGGAGGTCGAGCTCCAGGGTGCCATGCTGCAGGGCCTGCCGCATCTCCGCGTCCACCTCCTCCAGGAACTCGCGGATCGCGTCGTTGTCGGAGTCGTAGATGAGGAAGGCACGCGCGGCCCGGGCGAGGGCCCGAAGCGCTTTGCTCGCAGCCTGTCCGGCTTCGCTTTCGCCCAAGGCCGGCTCGAGCTCGACCAGAGAGCGGTCGGCCAGATCTTCGGCCAGGGTCGGCTCGGGGGAGAATTCCGGTTGCGGTGCCGCGGGCGCGCCGGTCGCAGCCGCCGGTGCGGTGGGCTCGGGACCTGTGCCTCCCTTGTCGTCCGCAGAAGTGAGACGATCCTCCATGGTCCCATTCTACACCCGCCGCCCCGGCGGTCCGTTCGATCGCCTCGACGTCGGCGTCGGTCTGCCGCCGGGCCTTCTTCCGGTACTCGGCGATCAGGAGCTTTCTCGCCGTGCCGCGGAGAAAGGTATCGGCTCACGACGAGGCGGCGTTCTGCTTCGCCCACTCCAACCAGCGCTGCGTCCACTCGTCGGGTTCTTCCCAGAACTCGCTGTAGCCCTCCGGTCCCAGGGCGTCGTCCGAGAGGTGACGCAGCAGCCGGATCACCTGGAAGCGCATGTCGTTCTCTTCGCTCTGCCCGAGCTTCTGAGCGAGCCCGGCGACGGCTCCCGCCTTTTTCCAATCGTGATCGACGAGTGCGCTCACCAGGTTGGCGGCGATCTGATCGTCGGTGGTGGCGAGGATGGCCTCGAGGTACCCGTCGCCGTGGGAGCCGGGATCGCATCGCGAGAGCGCCATGGCGGCTTCGCCGCGGATCGTCTCGTCGTCGCTTTTGACCAGGGGGAGCAGCAACCGCGGCAAAGCGTCCGGCCTGGTCTCGCGCAGCGCCCGGACGGCCACCGGGACCAGGTCGTCGGAAGGCTCGGCGAGAGCCTGCTCGAAGAGCTCCTCGTTGCCCTCGGGCCAGCGGTGGGAGAGACCGTCGAGGGCGATGAGCCGGGCGGTTCCCTCGAGCTCACGGGCGAGCGCCTCGAGGGGCTCCCGGGCCGCGGGCTCTTGGTAGTGGGAGAGCACCTGGAGAGCCGGAAGATGACCGTCGCCGGCGAGTTCCCGGAGCCGCGGGACCAGCGCCGGCAGATTGAGCTCCGAGAGCTCGTCGACCACCGTGCTGGTGTGAAGCGGCGCGTCCTCGTCGGGGGGCTCCTCCTCGGCGAGCCACGCCATGAGCAGATCGCCGGCGCGCTCGCCCCCGGATCCGGTGAGCCCTTGCGCCAGCTGGTCCCGAGCGCTCCGGTGCGCCGGCGAGCCGGCCAGCTCGACGAAGAAATCAAAGCTCTCGGGTGCGCTTTCCCCGACCAGAGCGGTGAGGGCCTCGTCGTCCTTTTGGCGGGCACGCTCTTCCAGGTAGCTGAAAGCGTCGCTTTCGCGGGTGCGGGCCAGGCTGCGGAGGATCGCCTCGCGGTAGTCGCGCCCGGCCTTGCCTTGGACCAGCTTCAGGAGGGCGGCGCTCCCCTCGGGCCCTCCGAACGCCCCCAGGGCTTCGATGGCTCGGGTCGCCACCGAACCGTCTTCGTCCCCGACCGCCTCGGTCAGGGCGGCGAGAGCGGGTTGGTAGCGCGTCACTCCCAGATACTCGGCGGCCCGCCGCCGGATCCCGTTGGGCGTGTCGGTGTCGCTCAAAAGACTCCGGGCATGCTCGCCGAGACCCTCGCCGCGCAGCCGGGTGAGGTGGCTGAGGCAGACGGCGAGGAGATCGCCCTGCGGCAGGCCCTGGGCGACTTGCACCATGGCGGCCTGGGCCCGGGCGGGGTCGAGGTCGGCGAGCCAGTTGGCGGCGAGGACCCGGGTCACCTGGTTGGTCTCCGGGACGATCAACTGCTGCTCGAGCCCGTCCGGCTCCAGCAGAATCACCTCCTGGCGGTGGATCACCCACTCCTCTTCTTCGGCACCCGGCTGCTGGAAGTAGAGCACCCACCGGAGTCGTGCGGGCTCTTCATCGCCCCGCTCGACGATGAGCTCCGGCAGCACGATCCGCAGGCTCGCGCGGTGTTCTTCCCTGACCCAGGCTCCGAGCTCGAGAGCCTCTTCCAGGGTGCGGATCTGGCCGGGATCGAGGGTCCCGAAGCCCGGTACGTCCTCGTCCCCCGACGAGTCGGAGAAGGTGATCCCGACGGTGTTGCCGCGCTGGAAGGACTTGCCGCCGCTGGCATAGCGGACCTCGGCGTTGGAGAGGGAATAGAAGGAGGCGCCCTGAGCCGGGGCCAGCGCGTCGGCGTCGGTGTCCTCGAGGCGGGGCACCTCCCCCTCGGGGTCGAAGGCCACCAGGATGCCGTCGTAGGTGCCCCCGGAGGCATCGGCCTCGAAGAGGATCAGGTCGTTGCCGAAGGTGATGGGAAACTTGCTCCGGTTTTCCAGGGTGAGCTCCACCTCCCACGCCAGGTAGGTCCGGTAGCTCATGCCGAAGTATTGGGTCCGGCTGTCGGGGGTGGCCCGGCCGGTGGCGGTCAACGATTCCCGGAGCGCCTGGTGGATCTCCTGGGGCGTGGCCGGCGCCAGCACACCGGGACCGCAGCCGGTCCCGATCCAGGCGCCGGCGATGATGATCGCCGCAAGAAATCCGCTTGAGAATACATAGCTCCGACGCATGAAAAGCTCCTCCATGTTCGCGTCGACTTACTCAAAGCTTGTCGACGATTTCCTCAGTGTTTCTGAGTCCATTTACTCAGAACTCCGAGCAAATAGCAAGAGCGGCCCGGCGCAGCTGCGCAGGCAGTGGGGGCTGAGGCAAGCGGGGAATAAACGCCCTTCCCGGATCGGCTGTGATCCGGGAAGGGCGTTGGGAGTTCCTACTCGTGCCGGCCTTGGCGCCGGCGCCGGACCGCAACGGCGCCGAGCCCTCCGAGGAGCAGCACGAGCCCGCTGAGACCCACCGGCGACAGCGCCGGTACGTCAATGATCTGACGGATGCAGACGAGCGGAATGTTGTTGTTGATGATGACCGGATCACCCGCTTCCAGGTCGAACTGGAGGTAGTACGGATTGCTGCTACACAGGTTGGAGGTCAGGTACCCGGTGGTACCGCCTTCCCCGGCGCCCACGACCGTAGGATTGGGACCTCCCGTCGGATCGAGCGGCACCGCCTGCGGGACGCAGTCCGTGCTCAGGTAAGCGCGCGATGGTGGGGTAACGGTAAGGGTGTAGGTCCCCGGAGTGCCGTCGGTGAAGAACTGGTAGATGCCGCTAAAACCGTTCATCGTCGTCGTCACCGCGCCGGGGCCGGTGACGGTGATCAGTCCGCCGGCGATGATCTCGCCGTCGTCCTCACAGTACAGGTAGCCCTGCGGATCGTGGTCCTGACAGTTGGGGATCCCGTCGCCGTCACGGTCGTCGGTCAGGTCGCAACCCTCGCAGGCGTCGCCGATGAAATCCACGTCCTGATCGTCCTGAGCGGGGTTTGCGGTGGCCGGGCAGTTGTCGCAGGCGTCGGGAATCCCGTCGCTGTCGCCGTCGAGCAGATCGCTGCCGCGATCGCAGATGTCGCAGCCGTCGGGCACGCTGTCGCCGTCGGCGTCGAGGGTGTCGTCGAAACCGGCGCAGACGTCGCAGCCGTCGGGCACGCTGTCGCTGTCCGCATCCAGGGAGTCGTCGAAGCCGGCACAGGCGTCACACCCGTCGGGCACGCCGTCGCTGTCGGTGTCGACGGCATCGTCGAAGCCGGCGCAGATATCGCAGCCGTCGGGCACGCCGTCGGCGTCGGCGTCGAGGGTGTCGTCGAAGCCGGCGCAGACGTCGCAGGCGTCGCCCACGGTGTCGCCGTCGGCATCGGCCTGGCCGGGGTTCGGATTCGCGGGGCAGTTGTCGCAGCCGTCGGGAATGCCGTCGGTATCGGCATCGAGGGCGTCGTCGAAGCCGGCGCAGATGTCGCAGCCGTCGGGCACGCCGTCGGCGTCGGCGTCGAGGGTGTCGTCAAAGCCGGCGCAGACGTCGCAGGCGTCGCCCACGGTGTCGCCGTCGGTATCGGTCTGGGCCGGATTGGAGTCCGTGGGGCAGTTGTCGCAGCCGTCGGGAATGCCATCCGTGTCGGCGTCTTGGGTATCGTCGAAGCCGGCGCAGATGTCGCAGCCGTCCGGCACCCCGTCCCCGTCAGCGTCCTGGGTGTCGTCGAAGCCGGGGCAGACGTCGCAGGCGTCGCCCACGGTGTCACCGTCGGTATCGGTCTGGGCCGGGTTGGAGTCCGCGGGGCAGTTGTCGCAGCCGTCGGGAATGCCGTCGGAGTCGGCGTCTAGCAGATCGTCGAAGCCGGCACAGACGTCGCAGCCGTCCGGCACCGTATCTCCATCGGCATCTTGGGTGTCGTCGAAGCCGGGGCACAGGTCGCAGTCGTCGCCGTTGCCGTCACCGTCGGTATCGGTCTGAGCGGGGTTGGAGATCGCGGGGCAGTTGTCGCAGCCGTCGGGCACCCCATCGGTGTCGGCGTCTTGGGTGTCGTCGAAGCCGGCGCAGATGTCGCAGTCGTCGGGCACCCCGTCGCCATCGGCGTCGAGGGTGTCGTCGAATCCGGGGCAGATGTCGCAGGCGTCGCCGACGGAGTCACCGTCGGTATCGGTCTGGGCGGGATTGGAGTCCGCGGGGCAGTTATCGCAGCCGTCAGGCACGCCGTCGCCGTCGCCGTCTTGGGTGTCGTCGAAGCCGGGGCAGATGTCGCAGCCGTCGGGCACCCCGTCCCCATCCGCATCCTGGGTGTCGTCGAAGCCGGGGCACAGGTCGCAGGCGTCGCCGTTGCCGTCGCCGTCGGTCTCGGTCTGGGTGGGATTGGAGTTCGCCGGGCAGTTGTCGCAGCCGTCGGGCACCCCGTCGCCCTCGCCGTCGATGCCGTCGTCGAAGCCGGGGCAGATGTCGCAGCCGTCGGGCACCCCGT
>Ga0180431_10007801_pt1 | contig 12386 bp, 18 predicted proteins | sample SS_ome_11_FD_132459 | JGI IMG/M metagenome (GOLD analysis project Ga0180431, IMG submission 132459) | Hypersaline lake sediment archaeal communities from the Salton Sea, California, USA - SS_1_MS_1 metaG | ecosystem: Environmental > Aquatic > Non-marine Saline and Alkaline > Hypersaline >... | reverse complement strand
GAGGTACTCGGGTCTCTTCGAGCCAACCCTGAGGTACTGGAGATTGTGAAGGCCTACCAAGCACTCCCGACTCACGTTGTAGTGTTTCTAACAGGCCGTAGCGGTGAAGTTCGTGAGGCCTCCAAGAACTGTTTGCGTGGCTATGGACTATGTGTGGGTGACGGTGCCTATTTCGATAGAGGTGACGCTGACCATACGGACATGGCTAAGGTAAAAGAAGGGCATCTACACGCTCTTCTGTCCCATTACTACCCGCACAACGCCGTAGTGCTAGACGACCAGAGCAACGTGTATGACTACTTGGTAAGACACGCTGTGGACGGTCGACCTCGAAAAATCGACTTCCTCCGAGTGAAAGATAACAAGGAGATCCAACTATGCAAGTAGCAGTAGCTACTCTTGGTCATGGAGGAGGAGTTCCCTTCTACACTGACCAGCCTACGGGTAACACCAACTTTGCCGTCTTCCCAGATGTTTCAGAGGGCGACGTGCCCAAGCTGAAGCAGGAAGAGAAGGTGGATTATCTCCTTCAAAACAAAGAGTTCTGGCTTGTAGATTGCGGGCCGGAAACTGCTATACGTCTCTGCAAAACCAAGGTGGAATCCGGTGGGCTACATTCGCCAGTCCACAACCTGCAAGGTATTTTGCTGACGCACTGTCATGCAGACCACAGCCTGGGTATTCCTTCGATTGCGTGGTACTCCTATTTCATCGCAAAGCGAAGTGCGGAGGACAACATGAGACGGCCCCTACTTGTCGCTGCCTCAGATGTCCTGAGTATGTTGAAAAGCCAGTGCGTAGAACTTACGCGTTTCAGCACTCAGCAAAAGAACGAGAGGGACTCCCACTTATTGAAGGAGTTTGGGGAGCCTGGTTTGGAGTGGTTTTTCGATGTCCACGCTGTAGAGATGAGGGACACCATGCCAGCGTTCGGTAAGGCGTTTTTTGGGCAGAGTTCGGCTGACCTAGTGTCTGGACTAACAGCCTTCCTCCAGTCGGTCGACCATAACATCGAAAGAATGCCAGGTACTGCTATCACCTTAGCAAGGTCTGAAGGTGGCCTGATAGTCTTTTCTGGGGATACTGCACGCCCGTTGAACCTAGCGTACTCGAACGACAGCCTCAAGGCTGTCTATCATGACGTACAATTCTACAACGAAGGTGACGGCTTCGAGGTTCACTGTCCGTTCGGAGCACTAAACCGGCGCGTTCCCAAAGAGTACAAACACAAGGTGCTGCTGTCGCACTGCATTCCAAGTGAATACGCGGAAACTCAAACCAACTTCGGCTGGGCCTGCAAGGACCGCGTCGACTTCTATTCGTTGTAGCGAGTAACTGGCCGCCCTACGCCGAGTACCGGGGAGCACGTTTAACGTGGGTGCTAATGGCGTATCTTTTCAAACCTGAAAATAGGAGTTAGCCATGATTACGATACTACTTTTCACCACCGGTATGCTTATGTCACCTCCTCAGGCTGAGATTCATCCTGCTACGGATACCGTGTTGCAATGTGTATGCTCTACTCATCCGGACAAGAAGTCCTGTAGAGAAGCACGGCGGCAGGACGTGTCCGGGTCTCTGCACAAGATGCAGAAAGTAGCTGACGAGTTTCCAAAGCTACCCGGGTATATGCGTCTACCCTATCTCGCTGCCTACGCATGTGGGGAGTCGGGTTTCAATGAGCAACCCATCTGTGGTGCGGACCGTAGTTGCTATGATGCGTGTATGTCGAAGATCCCTGAAAACAGGAGGATTGGTAGGCCGCGCTCTAAGTGCATACAACAGTGCGACGGTATTGAGCGGTGTAATGACAGGGGACGAAGTGAAGGTATCTTTCAGCTAGGCAAGTACCATCGAAGGCGTTTGCTAAAACGTACCGGTGACGTATACGCCGCCTTTGACGTTGAGACCGCCGCGAGGTACGTGCTGGAGTCTCTTACGAAGAACTACAGCAAAGTTGTTGCGGACTGCAAGAACGACGGCTCAGATCGGTGGGGGCGTTATAAGCGTTGGGACATGGTTGCGTACCGCTGGGGTAAAGGACCAACTATGATACACGCTAGAAAGGCGACCAAGTCGTGTGCTCCTGACCTCAGAACCGGCAAGAATAGCTGCATAATCGAACCTGCCCAGAAACGCATACCCAGGTGCTTTGGGCAAAGTCGGTACGTACCCAAAGGGTACGTCTGGTGGTCAAAGGATAGGAGCATATGGGAATCGTAAACCCTAAACCAAAGCTGGATAGGGGCGACATGATGTACTTCGTGCGTCGTACTCGCCAAGAGCCCGTTATGATGCTGGTGCGTCGCGAGGCCAGTTGGTGGCGTCGAGCCTGGCATCGCCTGACGGACTGGTTACACATCAAGTGGTGCGGCTTTCGTACGGGGCACAACGTGATAGACATGGTCTGGGCTCGTGAAGATGGCAAAGGTTTCAAAGAGATTCACCATGGCTGTCACGATTGCCCCCTTTTCTGGACCGAGCGGGACCCCGATACGGCAAAATTTGATGACGCTGATGCAGAGGTAGTGAGAGGAATATAATGGAAAAGACTGATTTACTGGCTGTCAAGACTAAGCTCTTGAACAGTCTTAACGACGCCCTGGAACCCTACACGGCAGATTCTAAATTTGGTAAGCCAGACCTACTGGATACTGTCGCTAGGCGTATCGGGGAGAAAGGGACACAGCTCCTTGTCTTGGTAACGACGGAAACTGAGACAGTCAAGGCCGTTCGCATGCCCATGCTGGATTTCCGCCACGCTCCGGCCTTTGGATGGAGGTCTCCCCAGAAACTAACTGTGAATCGAGAGCTCATTTATGGTTTCCTGGGTGAGCTGAAAGACTTCCACCACGAACATGGAATCTTCATCGAAGAAGATGACATCGAACGCTACTGCAACGGGATGCACGAGACACAGCACTTTGAGGATTACGATGACGAAGTCTGAACATAAGGCACGGCACATTCAACCGCTGGGTCCGCGTGTACTAGTTCGAGTTGTCGCTACTGAAATGGAAAAGAGCAAGGGTGGTTTGTACCTTCCAGTAGGGACCAAGAACGACACAGCCTCCGTAGCGATAATCGGCGAGGTGGTTGAGGTAGCCAGAACTGGAGAGGACCACATGGGCAAGAACGTATCAGGCGTTCCATCCGGAGCTAAGGTAATACTTTCTCCGGACGTTGGACTCCAGCTTCCGTGGGACCCTTCTTTGCGTATGGTGCTGGTCAAAGACATTGTCGGCACCTACGAAGAAATAGACGGTGCGAGTCTCAATTGATTCTGTTGCGGGGCTGTTAGAACTCTGATAAAGTGGTTTCACCTACACCAAAAGGAGACAACCATGACTAGCATGCCCCGCAGCATCAGAATCACTTTCGAAGACAAAGGTTCGAGCGACAAAACTCAGATCTACGCGTCCCCGGAAGGTGATTTGGACAAGCGGAAACACCTTGCCAACATACATTGGACGGAAAGCCTGGGTGTTCTCAGTATCATCGGTCACACGGTGGCACGCACCATCAAGCCCGACGATGACGCAATCACACTCAGCGAAGTTCTCATGCCCTTTGCCGAGCAGGCGTTTGCCTAGTGCAAACGTTCTTGCCATTCAAGAGCTTCAAAAAGTCTATGCGTCACTTGGACTACCGGCGACTAGGCAAACAGCGCACAGAGGCGTGGCAACTGTACCGGATGATTTATGACCCGGAAGGTTTCACGCCTTGGCGTACCCACCCAGCGTACGCCATGTGGTTCGATTACCCAGACGCACTGCTTCTATACACGCTTCGGTGTTGCGAAGAATGGGAGCGTCGTGGTTATCGCAACGTCAAGATGCAGAAAGTGATGAAGTTCGCACGACGACACCTCAGTAGCGGTGTAGTTATGCCAGACTGGTTAGGTGACGAAGACTTTCATAGCTCTCATCGTGCAGCTCTTCTCTGGAAGAGTGAATTCTACGACAGGTTCAACTGGCCCGAAGAGCCGATCTACGATTATGTGTGGCCGGTTCAAGACCACGACCCTCTGCTAGACTACGATCACGTAGACAAAGCCAATGTTGTCAAACTTTGGCCGTGGAGGTCGGCACCGAAGCGTCCTATTTCGGTGCCCTACGGTCGCTTCAACCCTCCCCGAAAACGCGCCGCATAACCCCACCTCAATTTCTCGTATACTATATTCAAGTCTTGGGTAGCACACAGTGGGCCGCCTCCACTCTTCCGTTTGCTCTCCTCCGGAACTTGGCCCCACTGTGTGCTACGGTATTCTACCCTCCGTAAAGGAGACAACATGAGCCAAGATCGTAAGAAACTCAAACAGCTTTTGGAGGCCGCAGTCCCCTCTGCCGATGTAGAGGTGCTGATGGATCCGAAGAAATTCGGTATCAAGGACGCCGCAGACTGGGCTACGTTTCAGTTGAAGTTGACTTATCCGAATTCTTCTATCAGAAGAGCTACTTCCCCTCAGTTTGAGATCCGCGTTACCAACGATGTCGAGTATAGCGAATACGTGGTCGATGTCTTCGTTCGCGGTATCAAGAACGACAAGACAGGAAAGGGGCTTCGTGCCGCCTTGCAGAAGGCCGGGCTTGATGTCAAGGGGAAAAGATCCCCCAAGTTTCATTACGACGCTACCAAGACGTTCAAGTCTCTGTCGTCCATTTCTCTGAAGCTGTCTCGTCTCGCCAAGAGCTTCGCCAAGATGTTCGCCTCCGCGTATGGAATCAATGAGAAGGCTTTCTTGCCTTCAGGTCCCAAGAAGATAGAGCGAAAGACTCCGGAGAAAGTTCGTAAGAATCCGAATCCGCCGAAAGTGGTTGCGCCCGGGGTGCTTGTGGAGTTTGAGATTAAACAACAACGTCGCTCTGGCAGCGGCCTTGGAGTTGTCCTGAACGAGACCGGTGGCAAGAAGCACTGGGCAATCAAAGTCTTGGAGTACAAGTCCTATCGTGGGGACGACCAAACTGGTAAGCAGTGGAGGATCCCGAAAACCCGGGTTGATGTGTATACCGGGCACATATCCGACAGGCTTCATGAGGAAGTAGCCCGCGCCATGAAGTCGGACACGTACGCCGCAAGAGATCGAAAGCGAGACGAAGAGTATAACGTTGGCTACAAAGTAGGCGACTATGTCGTTATCCGCTTCAACTCTAAATACGGGGGCAAGGTATACCATACGTCAAAGGTGACGAAGGTACTCCCTGGAAAGCTGCAAGTCCTTAATCCGTTTCCTTGGCAAAAGAAGCGGGTGAAAACGTACAACATGAGCAGCATTCGTCCCGCAACTCAGAATGAGGTTGAATCCTACGAACGAAACCTAGCACGATACTAGCTTGGAGGTGTTCTGTGAGTGATAGATTTGGAGTTGAGCTAGACAAACTAAGAACGGCAGCAGGTGAATTGGCCACCGGATCGGAAGACAGGCACAAGCTGTTGGAGACCATCGAGGCGGCAACCGTAGAACTGCGAGGCTTAGTTCGTGGAGAGCGGTGGCCTTGGACCCGGTGGGTGCAATGGTGCGAGCGGTTTGGGGATATCCCTGACGTTGTGAATGTGGAACAGCGCCCCACGTACAAGAATCCGCAAGCGCCACTGAAGCTGAAAGCCTGGGTCGGGCGTGGTGACTCGTATATCGAGCTGCGTCCGGAGGCGGACCGTTTGCGTCTGGAAATCCGCTTCTACCCACTGCACTTGGCCGGTGGTCCACGAATTGACGCATTCATCGAAGCCGCACGCAGGCACGTAGACGTGCAGAACGCCCTTATGTCGCTGGTGCCGAAATTAGCCAATGTGGCGAAGTTCTGTGGTGGCATCGACTTCGAGAGCGTTGGTTCGTGGCCGGTACCGGAAGCCGACCGATACATCGCGCAGGGCGTGGCTAGGCTCGTGCAGGACGCGGGAGTGTAGGGCGTGGGTAAGAGGCGATGACCGCTTCAACCCCGCCTTCGTCCTAAGCGTTACTATAAAGATTCTTCGTAACTTAACGGAGGATCTACCTATGGGATGCCGATCCTGTGGCCGCAGCAAACGAGTGCCCAGTGCAATTCCAGTGAGAACCGCTGATTCAGACAAGCCGTCCGGGCAGTCTATGACGCAGTGGCTTGTGCCCATATTGGCAGCGTTGAAAGGCCGCCGTATTACGGAAGTGCAGTTCGACGATGAGAATGGGTTGAGCATTCTCCTCAGTGGTGGTATCGTGTTGCGTGTCCCACGCGACGATGACGAAGGTATGGGCGATGCTAATGTAAACGCCCAACTTATCCTAGCGCAGACTCCCGATGGAGAGGAGAGAGCGTTCTTTGATTTTCAGGCTATGGAGTCGGAAGACGAGGACGTCTTGACCGTGGGTGAACTTCAAACGCTGGTAACAGTTATAGGGAAACGACGCTAATGGGTGTACGATACTGGCAGGACAAGACGAAGGAGCTTCGGCAATACTTCATCAAAGTTCGGGAGCGAATGCCTGATGATTTCGCTCACTTCAACCACGTCAAAGTGAATTTTCTGTTCCGCGACCCGCCTGACACCGACAGCGATGGCCTGGGTGGTGAGACTATCATTGCGGGTTACGCAAAGAAGCTCGGAAACAAGGAACGGGATATTTACGGGTACGACTTCGAAATCTGCATGGCTGCCGCCGTGTGGAAAGAGGCGACCAAGAAGCAGAAGTTTCGACTTATGTGGCACGAGATGACTCATTGTCAGATCGACTACGAAGAAGACGAGGCTACTCCGGCGCGGGACAAGGATGGTCGGGTTCGTACGTGGATCAAGCCGCACGACGTCCTCATGAGAACCTTCTATGAAGAGGTCGAGAAATTCGGTCTGGAGCCAGGTGAACGCGCCCAGATTGAAAAGATGCTAGAATCGCACGAGAAGTACCAAAGGGTTGCTGATGCAAAGGCAGCCGCTAGGGCCAGAAGGCGCGCAAGTTCTCAGGACTCCGATGAAGAGCCTCGTAAGAAAAAGAAGAAGAAGAAAAAACGCCGCGACCCGGCTGATACAGGTCGCGGCCCACGCCGTCGTAAACGCGAAGAGTCCGACGACTAGTCAGCAGGTTTCTCGGGGGTTGGATTCGGAGTTATCTTCGGCTTCCCACCACCCGGGTCATTTGTTACTGACGTTTTCTTTCCGAAGTTGTACGCCAACAGCGCACTCATCATCCAGAAATGGTACTCTGAAATCTCCACGGGCTTCCCGTGTTTGAGGTACGAGTGAATCCAGATGAAACACGCGGCTGAAAGTAGGATAACGAATGCGAGTCTTCCTTTACTCGCGCTAGTCTTCCCATCGCCTTTGGTTTCAACCAAAATACCCGCTGCGGATTGCATGAAACTCATGATGACCTCCTTTCCTTGAAAGGATACCTAACGCTTCGGTAAACTACTGGGCATAACGAGGTCGAGGAATCATGGACATTCAAGCCAGAATAAAGGCCGCAGGGGGCCTACTAGATAAGCGTCGTGAAAAGTTGTACAGTGCGAGCTGTGTAACCCACGCGACTATCAAACCCAACAAAAAGATGCGCACGGCGGGCTCCTCTTTCGCCACGAACGAAGAGCTGTTCTCACACTTGTCTAGGAGTGTGCTTGACGGTCAGTCTGTGGTAATTCTTGAGCCTGAGTTTGAACCCCCTTTCACTCAGTTAGAAAGACTCATTTCCAAGATTGGTGGCTATCAGGTCAAGGCCTACGATTGCAACCATTACTTGGGAATGCTGCCTGCACCGCGTGTTGATATGGCGGAGCCGATTGTCTTGCAACGTCTTCGAAAGAAGAACAAGAACAAGGCAGACGAGCTGGTGAATCGTCATCCCTCACCTCCGGAGCCTGGTCTGCCGGATCTGCCCAAGACCGTTGACACATCTGACGACGGGTCAGACGAGGCTGAAGGGCCCATCATTCTGCCCAAACAAGTCAACGTAAGTATGAAGAGCACCTTCTACGTTGTTGCTTCTCAGGAGGGCGGGGTCTTCATCATTGGGCTGTTCCCGAAAGGTATGGCGATGCAAATGTTGGTTGCGGTTCGTTCCGCAGCCGCACCCCAAGATACCCTCGCCTTCCAACACCTTCGAGAAAAGCTCTGGATTATTCACACGAATGACATCAAGACTATCCGACGCATACGCTACGTCAATGGACCGGATGCAGAGATCCCTGATATCTCATTCGCCGATGTGATCCTCCCGAGCAAGTTCAAGAACCGGTTGATTCAAGACGTGAAGGCGTTCTTCTCCCCGGAGGCTAGAAAAATCTATCGGGAGTTGAGCGTTCCCTATAAACGAGGCTTCCTGTTTACTGGTCCTCCGGGCAATGGCAAGACCACGTTCATCAAGGCACTGGCCCATGAGCTAGACGTGACGGTTTGGGGTCTTGTCGCGCGTAGCGATATTCGGGACTACCATTTCGAAGACCTCATTCGTATGGCCTCCCAAAACGCCCCGGCTATCTGCTTCATCGAAGACGTAGGACGAATCTGGCGAGACAACAAGAACATCAGCAAGTCCGCGTTTCTCAACCTGTTGGATGGGGTGATGGAAATCGACGGTGGGGTGCTTATCATCGGTACTGACAACCACCCTGAGGAGATTGACCCCGCTCTGACAAGTCGACCGTCTCGATTCGACAAGATCTACCACTTCCCTGACGCTGGTCCCAAGGCCCGCGCGGCACTCATGACGAAGCTGGGTCGTGGGTACTTCACGCCGCAGGCCATTCAGCAAGTGTCTGTAGACGAAGGTTTCTCTATGGCTATGGCCAAGGAAGTTATCATGCAGGCGTTTCTGTTCGCGGCGACCGAACAGCGGGACCCAATGGACCAAGATCTCATCCGCGCTTATGAAGATGTGTGGGAGATGTTCGGTAAGAAGAAGGCCAAGAAGCGCGATGACTTTGGAAAGTTGAGGTAACCAATGATTGACCTAAAAACAGGTAGCACGTTGGTTGTTTCTAATAAGGAGGAATTCAAGGGTCTGCAAAGCAGGACGCAACATTTCTATAACGAGATGGTTAGAGCACAAGATGCCTTGAATAGAAGGCTTCCTGAACCAGAAGAGGATGAATTGTGGGATGCCTGGGATGAGGAGTACGAGGCTGCCTACACAAGAGAGGTGCGACCGGCTGAGAAGAAGTACAACGCTTCACGTGACGCCCTTCTGGAATCCGCCATCAAGTATTTCGAAGAAAGCGACCGCATGACTCCGGACTTATTGAATCTGTTTGAGTCAGCGCTTGGACGTAAGAATCCGCGCAAGACAATCAAAGCGCGTGACCGTGCAGTAGACCTACTCCTCAAACTCAAGGTCCGCTAAACATACCCGATAAAGATTGGGTATGTTCGCGTTTATACCTACCCCATTCATTGCCTTAGGCTACGGATTCCTCGTGGCCCTAGCTTTCACCCTCGTCAAGAAAGATGCGGCGTCCGGCCTTAGCGCCATGGATGTGCACCTATCAATCAACATACCTTTCGGTCTATCAATTGTGGCCATCTTGCTGTACCGCAAGATTTCGTCGGATGGTTGGGCCTTCGGCACAAATGCAGCCATCGGTGGTGTGATCTTGGCGTTCGCCTTCTACCTACAAACTGTGATAGTGACTCGCGTACCGCTGGTGGAGTTTGAAGGGTACGCTAGAGGAATGACGGCACTGTGGGTAGTCGTTCTATCAGTTGTACTGCTTCGCGATATACCCACAGTCCGACAACTCTTTGGTCTAGCGAGTGTTGTGGTAGGCGTTGTTCTCCTAACCACTACCCGCTAAGTTCTACGCAAAGGCGAGGGCAGCACGCGCCTGACGCGTAGCGAAGGCACCCGAACCCGGGGAGTCCAGAATGTCGATCATCATCTGCACTGTGATGCCCGAACCGGTAGCGATGTCTTCGACATCTACGACGGCCTCACCGCTGGAGTTCGTGGTAATGATGATCTGTGCCTGAGCATCAGTGGTGACAAGGGTGCCTGACCCACCATCACTGATTGTCCATGCAGCAGCTGCTGCCGGGATACCCGTCGGCAGAAGAATCTGAAGTCGCAGATCGATCTCCTCTTCAACGTCGTTGCCGTCTTTGTCGAAGAGCTGGAGGGTGACGGTTCTGACCTCTCCTACCTGGGTAGCGACAGTGGCGTTGACACCGATGAAGTCATAAGCCTCATCACCGAAGGCCGGGCTTGATTCCAGGGTACCGCCGAGTCCAGACGGGGACCCGAATTTCGCATCGAACGTCGCTTTTGTGTACGGGTTGTCATCCACGTCGGTCACGCTGATGAGGGAGGTCTTGGAACCGAGAAGACCCGAAAGCTGATTGACCACGTTGGGGGTCATCTCTTCGCGGCTCAGGGTGATGCTTGAAACGCCATCGATGATGCCCTTACCGGCACTGAAGATGACGCGGTTCTGAGGCACCAGCCCCTGTACCGTAAGTGGGAAAGTCATGTTGTTCTCCTAATTGCTGTAACGTTACTAGCCGAACACTACGTGTGTCCATATGTAAGGACGCGACAAGGGCTGCCCTTCATGTGTCCTTAATGTTAGGCATGAACCGCTACACTGGTAAAGTTAGGACGAATAAGTCGTCGCCGCATTATTTCTACCAAACGACTAGCCGCCTTACCATAACAAACCCATAGCCCAATACGGAGAATCCACAAATGGGTCTACAGACAAACGTTACCCGTAAGGCGGGTGGCAACGTAACCGTAGCTTTCACGAAGACCTCGAAGAAAGCCGGTGCCTCGCGACGTTCCGCCTCCAAAACCAGAACTGCCCTCGCCAAGTGGGAGCAGGAGTTTCTGGAGCAGCTCCTTCATGCGATGGAGAACTCTGTGCCGGATCAGGTGCGGGGGTCCAACGTTCTGAAGAAGCGGGTCGAGGAGGTCTTCGCGATCATCTTCGACATGGCTTCCCGTGAGAAGCCCTCCGGCGGTACGGACATGCGGAAGAAAGATCGTCCTTCCAAGTTCGCCCGCGCTGTCAAGTCCGCGTGCAGCCGTCGTTTGGCCGAGGCGCATGTCAAGACCTGGGGGCGGGTCAAGACCGCGCTCATGTCGTGGCATCAGAATTTCCTGGAGGAGGTCGTCGACATCATCGATGACGTCGTGCCGGGAGGGCTGAAGGGTGTCCTCGACAACCGCACCAAGTTCCGCGTGAACAAGGTGATGGACCTCGCTACCATGCACATGCGCAAGGTGAAGGACAAGTCCCACAAGCAGTTCAAGAAGCGGAACAACATGGCGTCCTTCGGGAAGCTGGCCCGTTCCAGAAGAACCGCCAGCATGCGCACCGCCCTGGTCAAATGGCAGCAGGGCATGCTGGAAGACCTGATGGACCTCGTGGACGAGATCGTCCCCGGTGGCCAGATGAACGCTCCGCGCATGTGGTTCCGCATCAACGAGGTGATGGACCTCGTGTGGAAGCTGAAGGCCAAGAAGTCCAAGAAGAAGGCTTCGGTCGGTGCCTTCCGATTCACCACCGCGTCACACCGGGCCGCCATCGTGCTCACCGCACTGACTCATTGGCAGCAGGCGTTCCTTGAGCGTCTCGTCATGATCATGGAGGACAAGGTGCCGGGTGACTGGTCCAGCTCCAGCAACAAGAAGAAGATCGAGGAGGTCTTCGACGTTGCGTTCCGCATGGTCGCTGAGGGTGACAAGGCCTTCAAGAAGTCACCGCAAGAGACTCCGGATGGCTGGAAGACGACTCGTCCCAACCAGTATGGCCCCGGCAAGTTCAAGCGGAGCTATGCGGAGGATAGGTACCTGGGAAACTGATTCACGCTGCCAAGAAACGCCATCGGCGCAGTCGCGGCAGCGGCAGGATTCAACCTGAGGACAGAGAACTTGCAAAGAAGATCATCAAATCGATTCCGAAGGGAAGCGGAAGAATCGACATGATCGAGTGGCTCAAGAAGTTCATCAAGGACAACGGAATGTCCCCTGACGAGTCAGCCGGGGTGAGTGATCTGCTTCCCGTCATCGAGGACGCTGGTTATATCCGCATGACCGAGCCTGAGGCGGGCGATGACGGCGGTATCGAGCGGTTGAAGTAACCGTCAATCAGTAAAGGGCGGTTATGCGAGTCAAGTTTGCTAAAACGCCCAACGGGGAGGTTGAGGCGCAGGTAATCGATTTCGACCAACTGCGCCTCACCTTATCCCGCTTCCTTTCCCATGAGTTGAGGCTTCCCGTCTCCTCATTCAGTTTCCCCGGCAAGCCAGTACTGAAAGATTCGGTTGTGGTAGGCGAGATTCGTGTATCCCGCTCTGCCCTGCAATCCAGGTGGTTCGATAAACGAGCCTCATTCATAACTGCGATTTCTTCCGTGTTCTCCGGGAGTTCGGAAGTAACTGATCAAATCCTTCAAGACGTGGCTAATCCTGTGTCTGTTACG
>Ga0180431_10007800_pt1 | contig 12388 bp, 8 predicted proteins | sample SS_ome_11_FD_132459 | JGI IMG/M metagenome (GOLD analysis project Ga0180431, IMG submission 132459) | Hypersaline lake sediment archaeal communities from the Salton Sea, California, USA - SS_1_MS_1 metaG | ecosystem: Environmental > Aquatic > Non-marine Saline and Alkaline > Hypersaline >... | reverse complement strand
TTGCTAGCCTTTTTTCGCGCTGCCCTCGCCCGACTGATCTGCGTAGCGATCCTGCAGGCCGTAGCGCTTGATGAAGCGCTCCACACGCCCTTCGGTGTCCACGATCTTCTGGGTACCGGTAAAGAAGGGATGGCACTTGCTGCAGACCTCAATGCGCAACTCCGGTTTGGTGGAGCGAGTTTTGAAGGTCTCTCCGCAGGCACATGTCACCGTACAGTCCACATATTCTGGATGGATATCTGTCTTCATTGCTGCACACTCCCGGGAACGCTGTGTCATAATCGAAATCATCACGCGGCCATTCCGTGTCATGGCCGCAATGGCTGACAAGGAAGTTAGTATAGCACGAATCGAGTTCCCTGCGCAACACAATAACCGCAAGTGTAAGCGCAAGAGTGAACGCAACGACTGCGTTGTAGATGCAGCCTTTCACGCCGGCCGCACCCAGCTAGTGCGGCTGCTTCGCCTCGAATGCCACGCTCAGCGGGATCGTGAATTCATCGCCCTCGACTACGTTGTAGATGTACCCCTTGTCGTAGTCCTTGGGGTCAATGAAGCGCTCGATTAGCGTCTTATCGCCCAGCGAGATCACCGTCCCATTCTCGCGGACATCCTTGATGAGATAGGAGCCATCAGAGCGCTCGGAGTTGTCCACAATGATATACCGGCCGATCAGGTCGGTGGCTTCCACGCCATCGGGAAGAACCGAGGGCTGGACCTTGAGAAGATTGTCATTCCAGTCGGTGACGTCAAAGCCGCTGAGCTTACCGCAGATCTCCCCTCGCTCCGCCTCCAGGATATAGTCCTGGTACTGTAGCTTCGTCCCCCGAACCAGCTTGGCCGCCTCGACCTTGCCGTCACGCAGGCGAACGAAGCCCATCTGGCCGTCGAGGCTTAGGCCGGCAGCTTCGACATGGCACGGCTGCTCGGCGATGATGATGATGTCGCTGCGACCGTCTTTGAGGTCTACCTGGATGGCAGCGGCAAAGCCTTCACCGTCGTGTTTATGCAGTCTGCGCGCCCGCGCAGAGCGGATGAACGGTTCCGCTTCATAGGGCTCCAATACGGTAACAAACTGGGTCTCGATGTCTTCCCCAAGGTGACTGCGGATGACGTACTTGAGGTAGTCATCCTGGTAGCGATGGTGGGGCGGCTCACCAATGGCAATAGCGATCTCGTCCACGGGAGAGAGGCAGTGCATCCGCAGATGGGGGTCGCGGCCCTCAGGCATCTCGCCGGTCTTGTAGAGCATGTCCCAGTCAATCCAGCAGCTTTCCGAGGTCGCATTACCGCGCTCGACATCCCGCAGGTATGAGAATGCCGCACAGCCTGCAGGAGCGTCCTGGTACTCGCGGGCTCCGGGTTCATTGAGCTTGGCGCCGAACTCAATATCCGGACCTGCGAAGGTGCCGGTGGGCTGCTTCTCGAGCTCCAGATTCGCGTGTGTTACCTCGCGGCCGCCGCCGTTGTTGACCATGCGATGATTAGTCCCGCCTCGCACCCAGAACACGTCCACAACGTAGCTGTCCTCTGTGGAGACGTCTATCAGGCTGACAGCTCGTCGGTAGGTTCTGAGGCCTTCATAGACCGCTGGCCCGCCGTCAATTATGGCAATGCGCGCGGTGTCGCCGCCGATGAACAGTTTCGTCTTGCCACCCCAGTTGCAGGTCTGCTTCCGGTCGTTGACGGTGACCGTGTTATGACTCATTGTGTGGTTGGTCCAGGCATGACGCTTTGGCCAGGAACCAGTGAACTCCGGATAGGCCAAGTCAGGGTTCATGACGAAGTGCTTGGCAAAGATGCCCATATTGAGGCGATCCTTGTGCGGATGCGAACCACAAGTCCGGCCATACGAGACATACACACAGCGGCCTGTATCTTCCTCCGCTAGCAATGAGGAGCCCTCAGGGCCGGCGGTCTGCAGTATCGCCAGCCCGTATCCGCTATGGTTGATGCTCTCGATTGCCAATGGCAGAGCGGGCTTCAGAGCGATGAGGCGGTCAATCAGCTCTTCCGGATTCTCGTCGAAGATGTCAACCTGCGCCTCCAGTTTCTCCAGATCATATCCCGCTGAGCGCCACAACTCATGGGCGATGTCCTCAGTGCCATAGGCCCGGAACCCGCTGATTAGCATTGGTATTGGTTGGAGCACGATGTTCCAGCTCATATACTTGCCTGAATCGCCGATCTTGGGCGTGACCTGGTCAAGGCAGCGAAAAGCCTTGGTTGCCATGAAGATCTGCTTCATCTTGGGGTAATCGCGGTAGATGTCGTACTTCGTGTAGCCCTTATAAGCGCGTAGCAGGTCTGCCACCGGGTAGAGACTGCGCGGACTCAATGAGTAGCTGGTGGAAGCCTCGAAGGAGGGGCCGTCGCGGTCCACCATGTCAACTAAGATTTCCGGGATGGGCCGATAGGATTCCTCAAATAGCCAGTCCAGGTACTTGTCGGTTAGGCCGGGCCGGTCCAGTGCGATCGCAGCCATCGCCATCGCCCTTTCGGTTGAGCCCACGTTGCCACGGATATTCTGCACAGTAACAGCCTCACAGAATAGCGTAATGAGATTGTCCTCGATGTGGCCCACGATCGCCTGCGTGTCGGGCTTCTCGTTGAGGCCGGGGTACTCTTGCCGCATCTGGCTGCAGAACGCGACCAATTCCGCATCATTGACCAATTGCTCATAAATGGCGTCATAGGCATAGGAGAGATGGCTGGCAGTACTCGTTTCCCAAATGCGGCCCAATATCATGCCCATGTGGCTGCCACCATCGGATATGCCCCAGCCGTTTTTCGCCACGAAGCCTCGGTAGTCAATGTTCGGATAGATATCGGCAAAGCGGTCCACCAAGATGGCCGCCTTGTGCGCGTAAATGGGATCACTGGTCAGAGCGTAAGCATGGGCCAGCTTCTGAGCGGCGCTCATCGTCTCACTCCATAACAAGTACGTGTAATGAGCGATGATAGTGAGGTTAGCCTCGCCGTATTTGAGGCCGAAACCGTCGTCAACCCATTTCTTGTGCTCGGGGTCCTTCGGGTCCGGATGGTCGGGGTTGAAAAGCAGGCTCTTGTCCGCCTTCTCGGGGTCGAATTCTCCGCGTTCGTCGAGGCCTGAGCGGTAGTAAGCGCCGTAGTCGTTCGCCGGGAAGAGGGTCTTACAGTTCTTGCACTGTAGCTTCCACGGATGCTTCTTACTGTTGTAAGCATAACGGCGATATCCCACATCCCTAATCTTAAAGAACTCGTCACCACAACTGGGGCAGCCTGCCGTGTTGTGTACGCCGCAGTTACGGGGCACCCACTGGCTCGGGACCATGCGCCAGAGCTCTTCGTCAGACATTTCGACGTATGGTTTGGCTAGATTGATAGCTTTTTGTTGTTGCGCCTTCGCCCAGTCGTACTTTTCGACATTGGCCAGCGCATTGGCCCGCATCTGGGCGGTGACGATATGGCTGCCCGTCTTGGCGCTTGCTGTAGTCAAGCAGCCAAAAATAGCGCCGACAACGAGTGGGATGGCTACATACATAATTCGTAAAAACATGCTGATTTCTCCTTGTGAGCTCCATACGGTTTAGACCGACGGGTCGGCCCTGCGCATGGGTGACTTCTCCGTCGTGTGGCGAGTTCCCTGCCAGGAGACGAGACTGACGGCGATGGGGTGAGTATTAGAGCTGTAGGCACGCGACTTGCTGATGAGACTGCTGCAAAAGCACAATTCAGACTATATCAGAGGGCCTGGATGTCAAGGGAAAAATCGGTCAGTGTAATGAGGCTCAAGACCCCGGTCTCGCTTTGCTTCAATCATCATGTAACTATAGCCGCGGTTGGCAGCAAACTGCGACCAAGCACCAAACTACTGCTTTGACCCTTTAGCAAGGGTCTCATTCGAGTGGGCGTGTCACGCCGTCACAGCATTCGATGGGCTTGTCCAGTTCCGGGCGCACCTGAGGCAGAATACTGCCCGGGGTGAGCTTTCCGCCGTCGGTGAGCCCATCTTCAGGCCGCTGTGCAAGGACGCTGATGAGCTGGTCGCGCCACAGGTCCACCCGTTCGCCATAGGCGGGATCATTGATGAGGTTTCTTGTTTCCTCAGGATCGGTGGTGAGGTCGAAGAACTGCTGCTCGCCCGCGATGGCCTCCCATACGAACTTCTCCTTGCCGTCGGTGACGAAATGCTGGCTGGTGCCCATGAAGGAGCTGTGCTCACCGTGCATCCACTCGCGCCATTGCGGGTTCTCGCCGCGAATTAGTGGAGCGAGGGTGGAGCCTTCGACGAAGCCTGGAATCTCCAAGTCAGCCAGATCCAGCAGCGTGGGCATGATATCCATGTGTGACACCGGCTCCTCGCGGGTGGCACCGCGCAGGGCGTCAGACCCGGAGGGCGGACGGATGACAAACGGGACCTTCGCCGAGCCTTCGTAGGCAACGGTCTTCCGCCAGAGGTTGTGGTCTCCGAGCATCTCGCCGTGGTCGGCGATGAACAGGATGTAGGTGTTGTGGGCCAGTCCGTGGCGGCCGAGGAATTGCAGCAAACGCCCTATTTGATAGTCGAGGTGATGGATCTGGGCGAAATAGGCGGTGCGAGCGTCCCGGGTAAGGTGATCGGGTAGCCGCCCTTGGGCACAGTCGGTCCGTGTCGCCGGATGCGCGAACTTCTCAGCCCAATCGCCGACCGGCGGCATTCCCACCTCCCGGTCTTTGAACCTGCGGTAGTTCTCAATAGGCGGGTCCAGTGGTGGATGGGGGCGGTGAAATCCGAGCTGGAGGAAGAACGGTCGCATCGGATCGCGCCGTTGGATCTGCTCGAGGGCGGTCTGCATGTTCCAGGTGTTCGGATGCAGCCGCTCCTCGTGAACCCACGGATGTACGACCCATGAGTTGGAGTTGATCTCCTGGGTGGTGTCGCGGATTTCGCCGTTGGTCTGCATCTCGAGCCACTCGTGGTAGGCGCTCTGCAGACCCTCGCCGTGGTCCTGGGGGTCATAGGTGAGGTTGATCTCAAAGCCGAGGTTGGCTCGCTGTGGATAGAAATGGGTCTTGCCCACATTGATGGTCTGGTACCCGCCATCGCGCAGGCGCGTCATCATCGTTTCGTCATAGCGCCACGGCACGCGGTCCTGGTAGCCGATACGGCCCGTGGCATCGGGCGTCTGTCCCCGCGCCATGCAGGCCCGGGTGGCGATGCAGCTCGGGCAGGCCGAATACGCGGCGGTAAATGTCACGCCCTGCCCGGCCATTTCATCCAGAAAGGGCGTATCCACATACGGATGGCCGGTATAGCCGAGGCAGTCGCCCCGCCACTGGTCGGGAAATACCAACACAAAATTCGGACGCTCAGGCATATCTGATTTCTCCCGTGCTCAATTCGTTTGAGACTGTTGCAAAGGTACACATTACACTACACGAGCGGGGAGTGGACGTCAAGCGAAGCATCAACTCAGTAATGATGCTAATTCAGCAACGCTTGCGTGAAGCTAACTTCTCCGTTCTGTGGCGAGTGCCCGGCCAGGAGACGACATTGGCAGTGGACAGACTGGTGGAACTGGAAACGTGAGAAGTGCTATCATACGTGCGTGCCTATCGTGTCAACGGATAACGAGTGGGGACGGGAAATGAGCCCGAGGCGGGAAGAGGGAAGCCCGAAGCAGGGCCAGCCACGGATTCTGATCATCAAGCGCAGTTCGCTTGGTGACATCGTGCACACGCTACCGGCGGTCAATGCGCTGCGGGACAAATACCCGGATGCGTACATCGCCTGGCTTGTGGAAACACGCTTCGCCAATATCCTCGCAGGGCATCCGGCGCTTGATGAGGTGATTGCGATAAGGCGCTATGACGTCAGTCAGCCGATACGGCTGATACGTGAAAGTTTGCGCGTGCGCCGGGAGCTGCTGGCACGGGACTTTGAGTGGGCCATTGACCTCCAGGGCCTGCTCAAGAGTGGGCACTTACAGGGCTTGTCTGGCGCGAAACGCCGCATCGGGTTGGCTGAGCCTCGCCGCGAGTTCAATTACTTCAGCCACCACATGTGTACGGAACTCGTGCCGGGAGACATCAACGCACACGCAGTGACAAGATACCTCCATGTGGCAGAGCATCTCGGCTGCGACATCAGTAATCCCCGCTTTGACCTGCACGTGTCGCCTCAATATGAAGACTGGGTACGGCAGATGTTCGCCGAGGCGGGTCTGGGCGGATCGAAGCTGATCGTAGGCATCAATCCCGGAGCGTCGAGTGTGCATAAACAGTGGCCGCCGGAGCGCTTCGTCGCGCTCACAAAGCTGCTGCCTGATATGCAATGGGTTGTCCTGGGCGGGCCTGCCGAGGTGGAACTGGCGCAGAGGATCGGCGACGGAATTGACGGGCCGGTGCTGGTCACCGCCGGCAAGACGAACATGCAGCAACTCATGGCGGTCATCAGCTCGCTCGATGCTCTGGTGACTGCCGATACCGGACCAATGCACATCGCCGCCGCGCTTGGCGTGCCGACAGTCGCACTATTCGGGCCGACCGACCCGCGACGTACGTGTCCCTTCGGCGAGATTCACACAGTCATCGTCCACGAGCAGGACTGCAGCTTCTGCAAGAACAAGCCAACCTGCCTCGACTATCACTGCATGACAGCGATAACTCCCGAAGAGGTAGCGGCAGCCCTCGAGAACGCGTTCCGCTGAGGCTTATGCCTTGTCGGATTTGGCTGAGTAGCTCCACAGCGCCTTCTTGGGGTCCGGGTTCAAATTTGCCTTTGGTCTCTCCGGCACCTCGCCCGGCGTCAGAGCATTGGCCAGCGCCACCGAGGTATCCTCGATCATCTGCCCTGCCTCAGGTATCAGCTTGCTGCTCATCGCCATCCGCACCTCGTAGCCGCCACCATTCGGGCCGAAAGCGTCAGGCGTCGGCACATATCCAACGCAGCCGTTGGCCAGCTCGACCACATAAGTAAAGGGGAAATGGGAACGCTCCTTGATGTTGAGGCCGAACTGGCAGAAGTACTCACCCGGATTGGCGAGGAAAACCACTGGCCCGATCTGTACTGCCTGAACCTCGCAGGGGACCTCCGGCTCGACCTTGTTCGCCTCGTGCAGCAGCACCACCTCGCGTGCGAACAGCCAATTGGCATCCTCAGGCGTGCTGGATTTGACTGTCGCCAGCTCCTCCTGGAAGCGCTCTTCGCTTACCTCGCGGGTGCTTATCTTCAGCAGTTCGCGACTGGAGCGAACCGGCGACAAGTCAGCGGGCTCAGCCATGCACAGGACTTTAAGCGCCTCGGCGCCGACTTTCTGCCCGACCCTGCGTGACCATTTCGGTCCGCTCTCCGGTTCATCATCGGTCAGGTTGTTGACCTGGGTGATATCGCCACATGCGCCATTGAGGAAGACGACCTCGCCGCCACCCATCCCGCCGGTGATGCACTTGCGCAGCCAGTATATCCAGTCAGCCGAAGCGCCGACATTGCCGGTCGTGCCGTGGCAGGTGAAGTTGACGATGCAGCCAAGGAAATCGCCGTTAGGACGCCAGCAGCCGACTACGCCGACTTCGGGATCCACGGGTCCGGCCGGCCCGATGATGTCGGGATTCAGCTTGCCCGGATGGGTCATCGTCGAGCCGTCTTTCATCCTGAAGCGGCGGTTGAAGGCGACAGTCGGCTCCTGGCCGCGGCCGACCGAGAGCAGCGCCTCCTCCTTCTTCTCATCCGCCATGATGACGGCCGTGGCGATCTGTTTGGTCACATGCTCCAGGTAACACAGGTCCGGAGCGGTGGACTCGTTCTGGGCGAGGTCCTCGCATAGCTCGGGATCGAAGGCATGGGCGTAATCGCCCGGCTTTGCGCCCATCATCGGCCCGCTGGCATGGGTGTGCGAGGCCCCGACCATGATATTGGCCCCGGGGATGCCGGTCTTCTCCTCGATTATCTCCCGTGCGCCCTCGACCACTGAGCGCCTCACTGACAGCGTGTCGAGACCCACGAGCGCGACCCGTTCCCCATCGCCCTCGATGACAACGGCTTTGGCGCAACAGGGATCGTGGATGACCTGGTTAAAACCCTTCCTGAAGCCCCCTGGTTTCTCCATCCCAATGGCCGGCGTGACGTCTGCGGATGCAAAGCCCACTTTCATGATGCAACCTCCCTGGCGGAAGCTGTGACCTCCGCGCAATTCGTTCTCATTGGCCGATGAATTGACAACCCCGCCGTGTCCTTGTCGGAGCAGGAGTACATTTGGTTGTCGGCGACACCATCTCCTCCCATTAGCGCAAAATGGTTTCGTACACTACTGACCGCGAGGCGCCGAATTGCCATCCCTATTGACTTCTCCTCAGTCATCGCTTGTTTTAGGAAAGTGCCGAATCCTTAAATAAGCCGACCCGCTAATTCAAGATTTGAAATAGGCATGACATAGCCTTTTGCAGCAACCTTCCCCAATGTCCCAGCCGGTGCCACCAATCGCGCCGGCCTTTTTCTGTATCAGCACAATGTGGCCTTGACAATCGAACAAATGTTTGATATACTTGCCTGCTTGGCAGGTCACCTTCGTCGCAGCAACTCCCCAGCCATCAGCGACCCGACCAGACGACGCCATGAGGGATAAAACGACCGCCCGGGAAGAGGTGTGGATATGTTGATGCAGTTTCTGGAGGCGTTCGGTGTGCCGGCACAGTTGATCCAGATATGGCGTGCCGCATACGGGGACGAATTGCTTCCGGTGCAGCGAGAAGCCGTGCAGCGATGCGGGGTCCTGGCCGGCAACAGCGTGATTGTATCGGCCCCAACGAGTTCGGGTAAGACACTCGTCGGTGAGATGGCTGCGGTGAGAGCAGCATTGGCAGGACGCCGCGCACTCTACCTCGTGCCGACGAAGGCGTTAGCCGAGGCCAAGTACGCGCTTTTCTGCCGCCTTTACGAGCCACTGGGGTTGCGGGTGCGGATATGCACCAGAGACCGCCGCGCTCACGAGCGTTGCGTGATACGCGGGGAATTTGACATCGTAGTGGCAATTCCCGAAAAGGTCCGCGCGATGTTGCAGCGTCCAGGAAAACTCACTGCTGACCTCGGCTCTCTTTTCGGCTCCGTAGTCGTGGATGAGCTACAACTACTCAATGACATCGAACGGGGGCCGTGTCTTGAATTGCTGCTCAGCAAGTTTGCCGGCAATGAGGGCATGCAGATAGTCGGACTCTCGGCGTGTCTGAGAGCAGAGCGTCAGGTTGCCGCCTGGTTGGAAGCACAGTTGCTGGAAATTGAACGCCGACCCGTCGAATTGCGTAAGGGCGTACTCATCGGCAATGAATTCCGCTATGTCGAGCACAACAGCGCGCAGGGCGGCGTGGAGAAATGGGATGCGGCGGATATCACGGACGCATCTTGTTTGCCGGACGCTCTGCGTATCATCGCGCTTGCCCTGGCTGATGAGCCGACGTTGGTATTCGTGCGCGACCGGCGCAGCGCGATGGAGTTGAGTATAGCGCTTGCAGACGCAATGCCGGCAACCGGAGAGTCGGCGACGATACGGGAGTTGGCGCTTCTGCCTGAGACTGCCGTGCGGCAGCGATTGGCGGAGCTGTGTCGGCGCGGCGTGGCCTTTCACAGCACTGACCTCCAGTTCGCCGAGCGGCAGGCCATCGAGGCGGGGTTCCTGCGCGGCGACATCCGGACACTCTGCTGCACCTCCACGCTGGCTCTGGGGTTGAACCTGCCGGCGCGCAATGTCATCATTGACCCGTTGCTGTGGCACCGGCCGAGCGGCACAAGCGGGCGGCGCGGGCGCTACAGTTTGCGGCCGATGTCGCCGGAGGAACTGGATAACCGGGCCGGTCGGGCGGGCCGACTCGGCTGGGCGGAGGCATTCGGTCGCGCCATCATACCGGCCGCCGGCGAACTCCAAGCAGAAACACTGATGAGCCGCTACGTGACTGCCCGAGCCGAAGATGAATACACCACGCAGATGGAGGCTGACAGGCCCGGCAGTATTCCGCGTTCATCACATGCACAGCGGCTGCTGCAGCTTGCCACCGTCTTTTCGACCCATACGGCAGCAGATCTGGCAGAGGCCTGGTCGCGAACGTACCTAGGCAGTACTACCGCAGAGGGAGACACGAGCAATCCGGTGCGCGCCCTGCAAATGCTGACAGGAGTCGCTGCTGAGTGCCGTCGCGCCCGGCTTCTGGCCGAAGAGCCGGACGGCTTCCTCGCCACGGCGCTGGGCCGCATCTTCGGCACAAGCGGCCTCTCGTTGGCGACTTTCCAGCGGCTGGCGAACGGCATCCGGGCTGCCGCTGGAGTCGCGCACCCTTGGCACGTCATGCTGCTTTCCGCGCTGACGGAAGAGGCCGCAGACAACATTCATCTGCCGAACCCCAATGGGCGGCACCACGATGCCTGTAACGAGTTGCTTCGTCTGGCGGAGCAGGAGTTGGTTGCAGATGGTGCAGTCTGTGACCGGATGGCGGCAGTCCTGTCTGACCCGACGCTGCCGTTGTCACGTCGCAATGCGGCCGCGCGCCTCGTACTGGCTCTGCTGCGTTGGGTAGGGTTGGAGACGACGGGCGAGCTCGAGGATGCTTTGGGTATTCCGGCCGCGCGGTTGGTCCACGCCGGGGAGACCGTCGGGTGGCTGATGGAGATATCGGCACGCATCGTACGGGAAGTCGGCGCAGCGGCAGGCAGTGAAGCGGTGAATGTGCTTGCTCGGCGCGTGTGTGGAGGCGTCGGAGCCAATGCCTTACCGCTGTATGCTCTGCAGGTGCCCGGTCTCGAGCGTGACTTTATGCAGACGATGGTAACGGCCGGATACGGAAACCCGGCGGCAGTCGCCACGGCGACCGAGAAAGAGCTGTGTGAGCTGCTGCCGGTGAAACTTGCGCGCCGTGTGCGCTACGCTGCTGAGGCGCAAATCCAGCGGGGGAGCTGGCGACGTGTACCATCCCAGGAACATGCGGAAGGTGACGTCCTGGTTCGGCCCGGAGCGCCCGGCGGCCCGGCGCTTCGGCTCGATCTGTCCAGGCCGCTGGAAGCAGTATTCCATGGAACACAGGTCTCGCTGCGGCCCGCGGAATTCGATATGTTGCGCGCGCTGGCGCGGAGGCCGGGGCAATGTGTCCCATATGAGGAGTTGTTCCAGAGCATGTGGGGTGATGAGCCGTTTATCTATCCCGGACAGCTCTACTCACATCGCAGCCGGCTGGCGAGGAAGTTGCGCGATGCTGCCACGGCCCGGTCGGAAGCCGACGAGGATGTACTTGTGACTGTGCGCACACATGGGGTGATGTTGAATCTGCGAGACCATGAAGTAGCTGTCATTGGTTAATGAGGCATGCGGTGCTCACGTTGACTCGGCAGCGATGAATGTGGCCGGATGCGAAAAGCGTTAATAGAGTTGTTATCAGGGCGGGACACAGCATGCGCCGACAAATGTATGCATCCCAGGCTTGTAAAAGCGTGCAGAATATAGTATAACTAGTGTGGCGCGGAGCTGAAGAGCATAACAATATACTCTTTGCCAAGATCACCATAGCGACATCTGTCTCGTCTCTGGATTGACTGCGGATGTCGCTCGCATAAAACCAACATATCTTGACAGGAGGACTAAACAGTGTCTGTAAAAGTTGGCATCAATGGTTTCGGTCGCATTGGACGACAGGTATTCAAAGCCGTCTATGAGCAGTATCAGGATGAAGTGGAAGTAGTGGCGGTGAACGACTTGACGGACGACGCCACACTCGCATACCTGCTGAAGTATGACAGCATCTACGGGAGATTCGACGCAGACATCAGGGATGGTGATAGCTGCATTCTGGTTGACGATATGGAGATAAAGAGCCTCGAGGAGCGGGACCCGGCGGAGTTGCCCTGGGGCGAGCTCGGTGTTGACGTGGTGCTTGAGTCCACCGGCTTCTTCCGCACTCCCGAAGCCGCTCGCAAGCACATTGACGCAGGAGCGAAGAAGGTCATCATCTCGGCTCCTGCCAGCGGCGCTGCTGACGATCTGGTCACCATCGTTCTGGGTGTCAATGACGAGATGTACGACCCGGCGAAGCACAATCTCATTTCAAACGCCTCCTGCACGACCAACTCGCTGGCTCCCATGTGCAAGGTGTTGCACGAGAATTTCAATATACTCGCCGGGCTGCTGACCACGGTTCACAGCTACACGTCGGACCAGAACCTCATGGACGGACCGCACAAGGACCTGCGACGGGCACGGGCGGCTGCCGAAAACATCGTACCAACCTCCACCGGCGCTGCCAAGGCGATCGGCATTGTGATTCCAGAGCTGGACAAGAAGCTCGATGGCATCGCGTTGCGCGTGCCGACGCCCACCGGCTCGGTAACCGACCTGGTGGTGACTGTGGAGAAGGCCACGACCGAGGACGAAATCAACGCAACGTTCAAAGC
>Ga0180431_10007798_pt1 | contig 12388 bp, 8 predicted proteins | sample SS_ome_11_FD_132459 | JGI IMG/M metagenome (GOLD analysis project Ga0180431, IMG submission 132459) | Hypersaline lake sediment archaeal communities from the Salton Sea, California, USA - SS_1_MS_1 metaG | ecosystem: Environmental > Aquatic > Non-marine Saline and Alkaline > Hypersaline >... | reverse complement strand
TTGATTACCCCCATAGCGATGGAGAAGGAGTTGAGATTTGCCATTCGTGAGGGCGGAAGGACTGTCGGGGCCGGCGTGATCAGCGAAATTATCGAATAGGGGAAGGTTGAGGCATGCGAGATATCGTGACATTGGCCTGTGAGGCATGCAAGAGCCGGAACTATACGACCACAAAGAATAAGCGAAAGACACCGGACAAGTTGGCGTTTAAGAAGTATTGTTCCGTTTGTAGGACTCATAGCCTTCATAAAGAGACAAAGTAGGTCGTTTTGGGACATGCAGGCCAGTAGCTCTAACGGCTAGAGCACCGGACTCCAAATCCGGGTGTTGGGGGTTCGAATCCCTCCTGGCCTGCCAGTTTTTTGTAGCACTGGAAAATCACCGAGACCTGTCGGCGAGGGCATACCGCCGGGAAAGAGCAGGCCCTGAAAGGATATGAAAAAGCAGAGCCAGAAGCAGAAAAAAAAGAAGAGCCAGAAAAAGAATGCGGGCGCAAAAAAAGGGGAGGTTTTGAGTCCAGATGCAGGCTCTGTCCCAAAAAAGGCGGTAAAGCCCAAGACACCGGTTCAGGCTCCGAAAAAGGCTCCTGAGAAAAAGAGAGGCGAAGAACCTTTTATTACCAGGTATATCGGTGTGGCGGGCCGGTTTTTAAGGGAGGCCCGCATGGAGCTCAAAAAGGTAAAGTGGCCCACAAGGAAGGAATTGTTGGCATCTACCGCGGTGGTGATCGTCCTTACCCTTGTGGTTGCCTTTTTCTTGGGCCTGGTGGATTTCGGCCTGATTAAGATCATCAGGAATATAGTGGGCTAGAATCCCCGGGAGGTCCCTTCGGCCCGGCGATTCTGATCCGTTTCTTATAAGGTAGAAGGGTGCGCCGGGCACAGTCAATTATCAATGTGAATCAGGGGTGGCCGTGGAACTAAAATGGTATATTGTACATACCTATTCAGGGTTTGAGAACAAGGTCAAGAAGAACCTGGAGGAAAGAGTAAAAAGGCTGGGTCAGGAGGACTATTTCGGCCAGGTTGTCGTTCCTACTGAACAGGTCGTTGAACTCAAGAAAGGACAAAAAAAGACCTCCTCCAGGAAGTTCTATCCCGGATATATCCTGGTTCAGATGGCTCTCACCAAGGAAAGCTGGCATATCGTGAGGAATACCCCCAAGGTAACCGGGTTTGTAGGGGGGGATGTAAACCCGACCCCAATCCCGGAGGAAGAGACGGAGAGAATCCTCCGCCAGATGGAAGAGGGCGTGAGTAAGCCGAAACCCAAATACCGCTTTGAGGAAGGAGATGAGGTGAGGGTTATTGACGGCCCTTTTAGTAATTTCCAGGGTGTAGTGGATGAATTGAAGCCGGATAAAGAAAAGCTGAGGGTGCTTATTACCATATTCGGACGTCCCACACCGGTGGAACTTGATTTCATACAGGTCAACAAGATCTAAAAGAGGATCATTATGGCAAAAAAGGTTATCGGATCCGTTAAACTCCAGGTAAAGGGAGGGCAGGCGAATCCTTCGCCACCTATCGGTCCTGCCCTGGGGCAATACGGGGTCAACATCGCAGAGTTTTGCAAAACCTTCAATGCAAAAACTCAGGATCAAATGGGAACGGTTATTCCTGTGGTCATTACTATCTATGCTGACAGGTCTTTCTCCTTTATTACCAAGACCCCGCCCGCATCGGTGTTGCTCAAGCAGGCGGCTCAGATTGCAAAGGGCTCGGGTGAGCCCAACCGGGAGCAGGTAGGGGAGGTGACCCAGGAACAGGTGGAAGAGATTGCAAAACTGAAATTTGAAGATCTAAATGCCTATGACTTGGAAAGGGCGGTCAAGATCATTCAAGGTACGGCCAGGAGCATGGGAATTAAGGTTGTAGAATCTTGATCGGAGGGGATGAAGGATTATGGCTTCGAGAGGGAAAAAATATCGGGAAAGCACTCAAAAGGTACAGAGAACAGAAAGGTATAGATTTGAAGAAGCGGTTCGCCTGGCCCTTGATTGTACCTATGTAAATTTTGATGAAACCGTGGATATGGCTGTAAAGCTCGGGGTGGACCCAAGACACGCCGACCAAATGGTCCGGGGGACAGTGGTTTTGCCCAACGGGGTTGGGAAAGAGGTCCGTGTTGCTGTTTTTGCAAAAGGGGAAAAAGAAAAAGAAGCCCTTGAAGCGGGGGCGGATTATGTAGGCTCCGATGACCTTGTAGAGAAGGTTCAACAAGGTTGGCTTGAATTTGATAAGGCAATTGCTACCCCGGATATGATGGGGACCGTTGGAAAATTAGGCCGTGTATTGGGCCCGAGGGGAATGATGCCGAATGCCAAGCTGGGAACCGTTACATTTGACGTAGCCAAGGCCGTGAGTGAGGTCAAAGCAGGCAAAATTGATTTCAAAGTTGAAAAAGCTGGCATCCTGCATGCTCCCATGGGTAAAGTTTCTTTTGGTGTTGGAAGGCTCCTGGAAAACATTTCCGCTTTTATGGATACCATCCTCAAATTGAAACCCCCTGCGAGCAAAGGAACCTATCTCAGAAGTATTGCCATCTCCACGAGTATGGGGCCAGGAATCAAGATTGACCCCGCATATGTTAAAGATCTATTAAGCCAATAAAACCGTGAAGATGCGGGCCGCCGGGAGTTGTGGTGTGAAATTGATGAGATCTTGACCCCGGGTCGGCATCGGAAATAGCCTGGTCAAAGACAGTAGGTGCCTTGGCGGGAATCGGAGGCGAAAGCCTGAAGATGGTCGCCGTGGGCTTAAATGGTATAGGCCTACCGAGACTCGAGTATAAGATGCCATATTGTGCACTCCTGCCTTTGACAGTCACTGTCAGACGGAGAGGAGGTGAATATGAATAGAGAAGAGAAGAAAGTGTTCGTCGCTGATCTGCATGACCGGCTTGAGAAGGCGGAGGGTAGCTTTCTCCTGGACTATAAAGGTCTTAATGTGGACGCTATGAGCAAGCTCCGCGGAGAGCTCAGGGAAATGAACGCGGAATTTCATGTCGTCAAGAACAGACTCTTGAAAAGGGCCTGTGAAGAGACCCATACCATTGCTTTGAAGGATTATATGGAAGGGCCCACGGCTATAGCGCTCACTTATGAAGAGGCTATCAGCCCAGCAAAGGTCTTGGTGAATTTCTCTAAGGAGTTCAAGACTTTTAAGATAAAGAGCGGTCAGGTTTCCGGGAGGATTATGGACGCGGAAACCATCAAGAGGTTGGCGGAGCTACCGGGGAGAGAGGTGTTGCTGGCCCAGGCCCTGTCTGCCATGCAGGCCGTACCTGCCTCACTGGTCAGGGTGTTGAACGGCGTTCTGGTCCAGTTTTTGAACGCGCTCAAGGCCATTGAACAGCAAAAATCAGAATCCGCATAAGGCGGTGCTTAAAACGACGGAGGTTTAAATAGAGATATGGCAGCTATCAGCAAAGAAGATGTTATTGAGTTTATTTCAAGCATGACTGTTCTTGAGCTTTCGGAATTTGTGAAAGAATTGGAAGAAAAATTCGGGGTATCTGCTGCAGCGCCTGTAGCGGTAGCGGCGACTCCAGGCGGCCAGGCTCAAGAAGAGGCGCCTGAGAAAACGGAGTTTGATGTGGTGCTTTCCTCTGTGGGTGACAAGAAGATCCAGGTGATCAAAGTGGTACGGGCGATTACAGGCCTGGGTCTGAAAGAGGCTAAAGCATTGGTAGACGGTGTGCCCGGCCCCGTAAAGGAAGGTGTCCCCAAGGAAGAGGCCGAGAGTATCAAAAGTCAGATTGAAGAAGCGGGTGGCACTGTAGAAATTAAGTAGACCCCCTGGCCGCCTGAAGCCCGTGGGGCGGGAAATGTGCCTTACGAGCCAAGGGCCTGTCAAGGATGAGTTAAGAGTGAGGAGACACTATGCCAGGAACAGACGGGAGGAGCAGGCGTAGCAGGAGGAATTTCGGTAAGATTGAAAAGGTTATTGAAATTCCAAACTTGATTGATATGCAGAAGCACTCTTATGCGCGGTTTCTCCAAAAATCGGTTCCTCCTGAGGAAAGGGAGGATGTAGGACTCCAAGGGGCATTCAAGAGCGTTTTCCCCATTCACGATTTTGCGGGAACCTCTTCCTTGGAGTTCGTTAAGTATACATTTGAGGACGTAAAATACGACGAGGAGGATTGTCTTAACAAGGGGATGACCTACGAGGCCCCTCTCAAGTTGACTGTCCGCCTCGTTGTATTTGATACGGACACCGCGAATGGGGCGAAGAGTATCAGGGATATTAAGGAGCAGGAGATATACTTCGGCACCCTTCCCATGATGACGGACCGTGGTACCTTTATTATTAATGGAACTGAAAGGGTGGTTGTCAGTCAGCTTCATCGGTCCCCGGGGGCCTTTTTTGACCACGACAAAGGTAAGACCCATTCAAGTGGAAAGCTTCTCTATTCTGCGAGGATTATTCCTTTGCGGGGATCTTGGTTGGACTTTGAGTTCGATCACAAGGACCTTTTGTACGTTCGTATTGATCGAAGAAGAAAGTTCCCGGCCACCATCCTGCTGAAAGCACTCGGTTATTCTACGAAGGATATCCTGATTCACTTTTATGACACAGAGACCATCCGTATCGAGAAGAAGGAATGCTGGATAGAAGCCAAGCTGGAGAACCTGTATCAAAAGAAGCTGGGAAAGGATGTGGTTAAGCCTGAGACCGGCGAGGTTTTGGCCAAGAAGGGCGAGAAATACACAAAACGGCTCCATAAACTTCTCCACACGGAGGGAATCGATTATATCCCTATTGATTTCAAAGACCTGGAGGGTCGGGTGATCGCAGGGGATCTGATCGAGCCTGAAACCGGCGAGGTGCTCATAGAGGGGAATCAGGTTTTAACGGGTGAATTGATCGACATCATCAGAAAAAACGGCATCAACCAGATAGAATGCCTGGTCCTTGATGCCCAAGGTGTGAGCACCACCATTCGGGATACGATGCTCCTGGACAAGATCAATACCCACGATGAAGCCGTCCTTGATATCTACAGGAAGATGAGGCCCAGCAGCCCCCCGACTCAGGAGGTGGCCAATAATTTCTTCAACAACCTCTTTTTCAACATGAACACCTATGACCTCTCAAAGGTAGGGAGACTGAAGCTGAACTACCGGCTAGGCCTCGATGTCCCTCTGGATCAACGTACCCTAAGGCCGGAAGACATTTTGGCCACGGTCAAAGAGCTGATTCATTTGAAGACGGCCGAGGCCATGGTGGATGACATCGATAATCTGGGGAACCGCAGGGTGAGGGCCGTGGGGGAACTCCTTGAGAATCAGTACAGGATAGGGCTGGTGAGAATGGAGAGGGCCATTAAGGAGAGAATGAGCCTCCAGGAAGTGGAGACCCTTATGCCCCATGATCTGATCAATTCCAAGCCGGCCTCTGCGGTGGTAAAGGAGTTTTTCGGGACGAGCCAATTGTCGCAGTTCATGGACCAAACCAATCCTTTGTCGGAGGTGACCCATAAGCGCAGATTGAGTGCCTTGGGGCCGGGAGGTTTGACAAGGGAGAGGGCGGGCTTTGAGGTCCGGGATGTTCACCCCACCCACTATGGAAGGATTTGTCCCGTTGAAACCCCTGAGGGACCCAATATCGGCTTGATCGTTTCTCTCAGCACCTATGCAAGGGTCAACCCCTTTGGTTTCATTGAGACACCTTACAGGCACGTTGAGAAAGGGAAGGCCACGAAAGAGATTGAATACCTCTCTGCCCTTGATGAAAGAGACTACGCCATTGCCCAGGCAAACGCGCCCCTGGACAGCAATGGCCGCTTTATAAGGAAGGAGGCGGCCATACGGAAAGAGGGCGAGGCCGGAAAGGCCCCGGTGGGGGATGTGAAGTATATGGACGTGTCTCCGGACCAGCTCGTCAGCGTCTCCGCCTCTCTGATCCCCTTCCTTGAACATGACGACGCCAACAGGGCTTTGATGGGATCCAATATGCAGCGCCAGGCCGTACCCCTCTTAAAGGCCCGGGCTCCTTTGGTAGGTACCGGAATAGAGCAGGTGGTTGCTCGAGACTCAGGGATTTCGGTCATTGCCAGGACGGACGGCGTGGTTGAGGATGTGGACGCCTCCCGTATCGTTATCAGGTCCAGTGGAGCTTCGGACAGTGACGAGCCGGAAGTGGAGATTTACAAACTGATCAAATACAAACGTTCCAACCAGAACAGTTGCTATACCCAGAAGCCGATCGTTTGGAAAGGTGATACCGTCCGGAAAGGGCAGATCATCGCCGACGGACCTGCCTCAGAGTTGGGAGAACTCGCCCTTGGGCAAAATGTCATGGTCGCCTTCATGTCCTGGGGGGGATATAATTTTGAGGACTCCGTATTGATCAGCGAGAGAGTCGTGAAAGAGGATGTTTACACTTCCATTCACATAGAAGAATTCGAAGTGGTATCCCGTGATACCAAGCTCGGCAAGGAGGAAATCACCCGGGACATTCCCAATGTGGGTGAAGAGGCCCTTAGAAACCTGGATGAGAGCGGAATCATTAAGATCGGCGCTGAAGTGAGGCCTGGCGATATTCTGGTGGGAAAAATAACCCCCAAGGGGGAGACCCAGCTGTCACCTGAGGAGAAACTACTGCGGGCCATATTCGGGGATAAGGCCGGGGATGTTAAGGATACTTCCCTGCGGGTCCCCCCAGGCGTTCAGGGTATGGTGATTGACGCCAAGATGTTCTCCAGAAGAGGCGTCGAAAAGGACCAGCGAACCTTGGCCATTGAGGAAGGGGAAAGACAGCGACTTGAGAAGGATTTGCATGATGAAGTGGAGGTCATCAGCAGAAGCGCCAGGGAACGGTTGAGAGACCTCCTGGTGGGGAAAAAGCTGAAAACCGATCTCCATGATAAAGGGACGAGGAAGATCCTTATCCGTGCCAATAAGGCCATAAAACCCGAGGATATTGAACGGATAGACGTTGAAGCCTGGTCAGGGGCCGATATCAAGATGAGCATGGACCTCATCGAGAAACTTGAGGCCATCGTAGATAAATATTCCACCAAGGTGGCCCGGGTCACCAAGCTCTTTGAAGATAAAACCGAGAGATTGAGCCTCGGTGATGAGCTGGCACCCGGGGTGATCAAGATGGTCAAGGTCTATGTGGCGGTGAAGCGCAAGTTGTCTGTGGGCGACAAGATGGCGGGCCGCCACGGGAACAAGGGCGTTTTGTCGAGGATCTTGCCTATAGAGGATATGCCCTATTTTGCGGACGGGACACCCGTAGACGTGGTACTGAATCCCCTTGGGGTCCCGTCAAGGATGAATGTGGGGCAGGTGCTTGAAACGCATTTGGGATGGGCCTCTCTGGGATTGGGCAAACAACTTGGAGCGCTTGTCGAAAAACTGAAGGATGCCAAAGCGCTTCGGAATAAGCTGAAGAAACTCTTCCCCAAACAGCAGTATCAGGCCTTTTTTGAAGGCCTCTCCGATGAGGAGCTTTTCAAAAAGGCGGAAATACTGACAGAAGGAGTCCCTATGGCATCTCCTGTTTTCGACGGGGCCAAAGAACAGGAAATTAAACATGCCTTGGAAGAAGCGGGCCTGCCCATTACAGGGCAAACCACCCTCTATGACGGCAGAACCGGCCAAGCCTTTGACCAAGAAGTCACCGTAGGCATTATGTACATCATGAAGCTTCACCACCTTGTGGATGATAAGCTGCACGCCCGGTCCATCGGACCATATTCACTTGTAACGCAACAACCCTTGGGAGGCAAGGCCCAATTCGGCGGTCAGCGACTGGGAGAAATGGAGGTCTGGGCGATGGAGGCCTATGGCGCCGCTTACACCCTCCAGGAGTTTTTGACCGTAAAGTCGGATGATGTGGCTGGCAGAACGCGCATGTATGAGCGGATCGTAAAGGGTAATAACGTGCTGGAGGCCGGTCTTCCGGAATCCTTCAAAGTACTTATGAAGGAATTACAGAGTCTGGGCCTTGAGATACAGCTTTTTGAGAACAGCCAGGTCTAAGGGCTGATATGCTTATGTTTATTGCGGCCCTTAAGAGGAACCTTTAATCCAAATCAGGAGAGAGGCATTGGAAGAAGTATACAGTTTCTTCGCAAAACCGAAGGACCCGTCGAGTTTCAATGCGGTCAGAATCTCCCTGGCTTCTCCAGAGAAGATCAGGGAATGGTCTTTCGGTGAGGTCAAAAAGCCCGAGACAATTAATTACAGGACTTTTAAGCCGGAAAGAGACGGCCTTTTTTGTTCAAAGATATTCGGCCCTATTAAGGACTATGAGTGTAATTGCGGCAAATACAAACGCATGAAACACAGGGGTATTGTTTGTGAGAAATGCGGGGTGGAAGTGATCCAGAGTAAGGTACGTCGGGAACGGATGGGTCACATTGAACTCGCTGCCCCCGTGGCTCATATCTGGTTCCTGAAGTGTCTCCCTTCCAAGGTGGGAAATCTTTTGGACTTGACCCTCAAGGATCTGGAGAGGGTCCTTTATTTTGAGGCCTACATTGTTATCGATCCCAAAGATACGCCCCTGTTACAGGGAAGCCTCCTTACGGACGAGCAACTTCGGCAAGCCAGGGAGGACTATGGGGATCGATTTGAAGCAGGCATCGGAGCCGAGGCCATTCAAACCATGCTCAAGCGCCTGGATCTGGATGAGCTTTCTGAAAGTCTCAGAATCGAGATGTCGGGTACCAAATCGGATGCAAAGCGGAAGAAACTGGCCAAAAGGCTCAAGATCATTGATGCCTTTAGAGATTCGAAGAACAGGCCGGAATGGACCATCCTGGATGTTGTACCTGTGCTCCCTCCGGACTTGAGGCCTCTTGTGCCTCTGGACGGAGGTCGGTTTGCCACTTCGGACTTGAATGACCTTTATCGACGTGTCATCAACCGAAATAACCGGCTCAAGAGACTGCTGGAACTCAATGCGCCTGATATCATCGTGAGGAATGAAAAGAGGATGCTCCAGGAAGCAGTAGATGTCCTCTTTGATAACGGCAGGAGGGGGAAAGTTGTCACCGGGGCCAACAAAAGGCCCTTTAAATCCTTAAGTGATATGCTCAAGGGGAAACAGGGCCGGTTTCGCCAGAACCTGCTGGGAAAGCGCGTGGATTACTCGGGCAGATCGGTCATTGTGGTAGGGCCTGATCTCCGCCTGCATCAGTGTGGCCTTCCCAAGAAAATGGCCCTGGAACTCTTCAAACCCTTTATCTATAACAAACTTGACGAAAAAGGCCTTGTCACCACCATCAAAAGTGCCAAGAAGATGGTGGAACGGGAAACCCCGGAAGTCTGGGATGCCCTGGATGACGTGGTCAGGGAGTATTGCATTCTGCTGAACAGGGCCCCCACCCTTCATCGTTTAGGGATCCAGGCCTTTGAACCCATTCTTATCGAGGGAAAAGCGATTCAACTCCATCCCTTGGTATGTACCGCTTTTAATGCCGACTTTGACGGTGACCAAATGGCCGTTCATGTGCCTCTCTCTATTGAGGCCCAGATCGAGTCCAGGGTCTTGATGATGTCAACCAACAATATCCTTTCTCCGGCCAATGGAGACCCCATTATCGTGCCGAGTCAGGATATTGTCTTGGGGATCTATTATATGACCCGGGATAGGCCCCTTGCAAAAGGAGAGGGTAAAATCTTTGCGAATCCTGAAGAGGCTCGGGCCGCTTACGACGCCGGTGAACTGGACCTCCACGCGGCCATTAAGGTTAGACTGGATGGCAATGTTGAGGATACCACTACAGGGCGGATTTTATTGAAAGAGATCCTGCCTGACGCGCTCCCTTTCTCCCTCATAAACCGCATCATGTCCAAGAAGGAGTTGCTTTCCCTGATCAATCAATCCTACCGGCGGGCGGGGATCAAAGCCACGGTCATCCTGGCGGATAGATTGAAGGATCTGGGTTACAAATATGCAACCCTTTCGGGCCTGTCCATTTCCATCAAGGACATGGTTATTCCGCCCCTCAAGGAGAAGATCATCGAGAAGGCCGAGACCGAGGTCAAGAAGATAGATGATCAGTATACGAGCGGGCTGATTACGGACGGGGAGAAATACAACAAGGTCGTTGATATCTGGGCCCAGTCTACGGAAGACGTGGCCTCAGAGATGATGAAAGAAATGGCCGTTGAAGAGGTCAAGGCTTCTGCAAAGAAAAAAGTGAAGGTCAACAGCTTCAACCCCATTTATATGATGTCCGATTCGGGGGCAAGGGGAAGCAAGGACCAGATGAGGCAGTTGGCGGGCATGAGAGGGTTGATGGCAAAGCCCTCCGGGGAGATTATAGAGACGCCCATTACCTCCAATTTCCGTGAAGGCCTGACGGTTTTACAGTACTTCATCTCCACCCACGGCGCCCGAAAAGGGCTGGCGGATACGGCCCTCAAGACGGCCAATTCCGGTTATTTGACCCGTAGACTCGTGGATGTGGCCCAGGACGCTATTATCACCCAAGAGGACTGCGGCACCCTGGAGGGTATTTGGGTGGACGCCCTGGTTGAGGGAGGCGAGATCCTTCAGCGTGTGGGTGAGCGTATTCTGGGCCGGGTGACGGTTCAGGATATCTATGATCCCGTGACAGGGGAGCTCCTGGTAAAGGGCAATGAAGAGATAGATGAAGAGAAGGTCAGAAGGATTGAGGAAGCCGGGTTAGAGCGCGTCAAGATCCGGTCGGCTCTCACCTGCGAGGCAAAACGGGGCGTATGCAGGAAATGTTACGGCAGAGACCTCGGCCACGGCCGGTCGGTCAATATCGGAGAGGCCATCGGCATCATTGCCGCCCAGTCAATAGGGGAACCGGGCACCCAGCTCACTATGAGAACCTTTCATATCGGAGGTACAGCGAGCAGAAGGGTGGAGCAGACCACCATCCAGCCCAGGAACCAAGGCAAGGTTAAGCTTATGAACCTCAAGACGGTCGAGGACAACGAGGGCAACCTTGTCGCTATGAATAGAAATGGGGAACTGGCCATTTTGGGCAAGGGTGGCAGGGAAGTGGAGCGTTATCCCATCACATACGGGGCGACCTTGAAGGTCCGAGAAGGACAAAAGGTCAAAGCCGGAGAAATTCTTGCCGAATGGGATCCTTTTACCATACCTATTATGACGGAGGTGCCGGGTGTCGTGAAGTTCGGCGATATCGTGGAAGGACACACCATGCAGGAAAAACGTGACAAGGTTACAGGAAAGATAAGCCGTGTCATCGTCGAACCCCGTGAGTTTGATATCCGGCCTCGGGTCTCCATTAAGGACAGTGCAGGAAAGACCGCCAGCCTCCCGGGCAGTGTAAGGGCCAAGGCCCGTTATCATCTGCCGGTAGGGGCCATTATTATGGTCAATGAAGGAGAAACAGTGGGGCCCGGTGCGATCCTGGCCAAGATACCAAGAGAAACCACCAAGACCAAGGATATCACTGGGGGTCTACCCCGTGTCGCCGAGCTCTTTGAGGTAAGGAAGCCCAAAGAGACCGCCATTATCAGTGAGATAGACGGTGTGGTGTCCTTTGGAAAATACACAAAGGGTAAGAGAAAAATGACCATCACCCCGGAGGTGGGTGAGGCCGTCCACTACTATGTGGGCAGAGGTAAACACGTGAGCGTCCTGGAAGGGGATTATGTGAGGGCCGGTGAAGCGCTGATGGACGGCTCCATCAATCCCCACGATATATTAAAGATCAGAGGTGTTCGCGAGTTGGCCAAATATTTGGTCAATGAAGTCCAGGAGGTCTATCGGCTCCAGGGCGTCAAGATAAACGATAAACACATTGAGATCATTGTCCGGCAGATGCTGCGACAGGTCAAGGTGAACGATCCGGGGGATTCTCATTTCCTGGTGGGAGAACACGTGGAAAGATGGCGATTTATTGAGGAAAATGAAAGAATTGTGGCGCAAAACGGCAAACCGGCCACCGCGGAACCCCTGCTCCTGGGCATTACCAAGGCATCACTGAGTACGGATAGTTTCATATCGGCCGCATCCTTCCAGGAGACCACCAAGGTTCTCTCCGATGCCAGTGTGGCCGGAAAAATAGATCACCTCAAGGGGTTGAAAGAAAACGTGATCATGGGGCGTTTGATCCCTGCAGGGACAGGGGTGGAAAGATACCGGGACATGGAGATGGGGGTGGCCCGCTGATAGGGCCGGGTTTTTTAAAAGCCCGTGAAGAGAAGCTTGACAAAAGGCAGAAAGAGGAATATAAAAAAAAGATTTGCTGATTTCGAAAGCCCCCATTGGTTGAACGGGGATTGGATGAGCTAAAGGGGATGAAAAGAGAGGAAAAGGTATGCCGACCATCAACCAGCTTGTGAGAAAAGGGCGCCGTAAATCCAGGAAAAAAGTAAAAACCCCCGCCCTTCAGGGTGCACCTCAAAAGAGAGGGGTTTGTG
>Ga0180431_10007797_pt1 | contig 12389 bp, 7 predicted proteins | sample SS_ome_11_FD_132459 | JGI IMG/M metagenome (GOLD analysis project Ga0180431, IMG submission 132459) | Hypersaline lake sediment archaeal communities from the Salton Sea, California, USA - SS_1_MS_1 metaG | ecosystem: Environmental > Aquatic > Non-marine Saline and Alkaline > Hypersaline >... | reverse complement strand
GTAAATCTCACCTCGATTCTTTACCTGGGAGCACTCACTTTAAAAGCTATATTGAACATAAAACTGGTTTATGGAATAATCGGATTGGCCGTTTTTTCAGTCCTTTACACCATCATCAACGGATTAAAAGCCATCGCAAGCACCGATATCATACAGGTGGGTTTCCTTCTGGTCGGCGGATGTATCACAACTTATCTTGCTGTTAATCAAGTAGGTGGCGAGGCTGGGATATGGGAAGGTTTCAGGACAATGTATGAAATGATACCGGAGAAGTTTCACATGGTTCTTCACAGAAATGATCCCGGTTATACTTACCTGCCGGGGATCCGGGCCATCTTCGGAGGAATATGGATCGCGGGGATATATTATTTCGGGGCCAACCAGTATATTATCCAGAAAGCATTCGGTGCAAAAAGCCTGAAGGAAGCACAGAGAGGGATGGTTTTTGCAGGTTCCCTGAAACTGATCCTCCCCTTTCTGGTTGTTATACCGGGCATGGCAGCCTTTGCATTGCATGCAGATATTGCCAGAGCTGATGAGGCATATCCCTGGCTGCTTGAGAATCTGATACCTTCAGGCATAAAAGGACTGATATTTGCCGCATTGATCGCTGCCATTGTCTCCTCGTTCAGCGCCATTATGAACAGTGCATCCACCATATTCACAATGGATATCTATCAACCATATTTCAACCGGGATGCCTCTGAAGAACGGCTGGTCGCAGTGGGCCGTATTTCAGGTATGATTGCCATGATCATAGCTGTAATTGTTGCCCCTCTGCTTGGAAGGATGGACCAGGCATTCCAGTTTATTCAGGAATATACCGGGATGATCAGTCCCGGGGTGACAGCAATCTTTGTTATGGGGATGTTCTGGAAAAAGACAACTTCCAATGCAGCTTTCTGGGGGGTCATCATTTCAATCCCCGTTTCAGCTTTTTTGAAATTTGTTTTTCCGGAGATCCCTTTCCTGGACCAGATGCTGATCGCATTTCTGACTATCTCCCTTTTTATCGTTGTTTTTTCTATCATGGATCGGGAAGGGAAGGAGACAAAAGCATTCAAATTATCCGCGGAGATTTTCAGAACCGACAGGAAATTCAATTTGATATCCATGATCATTGTCTTAATTTTACTTTCCATATACATCATATTCTGGTAAAAATGTCTATTACAAAATCTGAAAAACCAGTAGTGGGATTGGTGCTAATTGCGCTGATCACCGCAGGCGTGTCATGTACCCTTAAGGACCAGAAAACCGAAGAAACTGTCCCTGCGGAAAAGGGACTGATCCAGCTACCCCGGAATACGCCAAAGATACTTTTAATTCAGTATGTTGATGAAATCAATGGTACCTGGAGTTTCGGGAATTACTGGGAGACCTACGACACCGATGTCTACAACAGAACCTATGCGGATACCCTGAAAAAGTACCTGGGAATCGATTTGCAGATGATCCCACCTTCGGAATTGATACAGGGCATGGACGATGTTCCTGAAGATAAGGCTGAAGCAATGGCTGATCAATGGATACGGGAAGCGGAAGCTGTGTACGAAGTAGAAAAGGAGGATATTATCAAAGTGGGCCGGATGTATTTGTCGGTGAAAAAGCTGCTGGAGAAATATGATGCGAATGCCTGGTCACTGAGAAGCTGGAGGGTCATTGATTCCACACTGTGTATGCCTCCGCTGGCAGAAATGCAGTCCTACCTGGACGGGGTTCCCACCTGCTGCGAGGGACTCATTGAGCCCCTGGTTACACAGATGATTGGCACCTATGTTTCGGGCAGGCCAGGATTCATAGGAGACGGGCTCAGCTACAAAATGTTTGAACCTAAAGCGGGGTTTGAACACCCTGAGGATGTGATCATCCTGGGCCATTGTTATATACCCGTCAATCCCCATGGGAATGATCAAATACCCTATGTCATCAGGTCCCATGTTTACGGGAATCCCAATGCAACGGTGGTACAGCAAAAGCATCCCGCAGCTCCCTTTGTGGCTAACTGGGCTCACTGGCCTGTGGGAGAAAGGGTTACCCTTGTCAAATTCAATGTATTTGAAAAGGCGGTGGCGGTGTTTACCGGGAAGATCGTTGATGGTGACTACTACTATCAGGATTTTGAGGAAACCATGTGCAGGGATAAACTGGTGGTCAAAGTGGACGATTACCAGAACTGTTTCATGTTCCCTGTTACAGAAGGACCTGAATCAGAGGGGAGCCCCTGGCGAAAGTTCGGAAGATTCGGAGGTCACCAGGTGGCATTTTGCGGTGACTATCAAGCCGAAATCATCGAATTGGCAGAATTGATCGGTTTTGAGGTGGTCACCACAGAAGGTGTGACTGAAAACAGGGGACAACAGGCGGAAGGAAACATCGCAGAAATCATTTCCGAACACATACGTCTCTGACAATCATGATCCTTTGAGAAGGACCTGGGCTGCGAACCGGTTCTTTCCGGCAATCTCTTCGTATTTCCCGGGTGAAAGGATGCACTGCTGGCACCAGTGGCCTCCTTTCAGAACGGCATTGGGTGTCATCCTGAACTGATGGCCTTCTCCACATCTCCATTCAAGCGGGGAAAACATGTCCCCGTCCCACCCGCGGCTGACCAGCTCCCCTCCCCGGAAGGCTGCAGCCTGCTTCAGGGCTGTCATGTCCGGGCTTTCTTCAGATTCATCATACCCGTGTTCCAGCCTTACATAATCCCGGTCATGATCCAGGCAGGGCATTTCCTCATCCCATCCGGGGATGGACCGGAAGGCATCGGGAGAACCGTAGAAGGCACGGATCCTCTGCCGGTCTTTGACCCTGATCCATCCCAGCGGACCTGTGGGCCGCTGAGCCAGTCTTTTAAGCTTCAGATAGGTGATCTTCTGCACCAGCAGGCGGAAGGGTTTGAACTTCCTGTTGAGCAGGGCTGTGAGCTTCAGGTACCGGGGAAAATCATCCCGTACCTGCCGGAAATAATCTTCCAGGGTTTCTCCCCCTTCCCAGTGGTGCAGGTGACCGTTCAGGAGGTGGGCATCCTCAAAGAAGAGCATGTGGAAATTATTCAATGCGAACCAGCGCCGTTCCATCACCCTCCTGTAATCCATTCCTGCCAGCGCAAAGATCCTTTCCAGGAATTCCAGGTAGGTAGTCCTGCACTGCGGCCCTCCCGATACATTGTAGCATTTCCGCCAGAACCCGGGATCATCTTTCATGTCCAGGCAGCGTACCAGCAGCCTTCCCGAATCCCGCACGGTAATATTTTCCATGAAGGTACCCAGGGGCTGGTGGAACATGATGGGATCCAGCAGGGAGAAGATATCAGTGATCATGATGAAGGTCTGCCTGAAAGATACCCAGCGCCTGATGCGGGATTCCATGACTGCCAGCTCGGCCCCGATCTTGGTGCGTGTATAGCAATCGTATTCACATGATAGCATGGGATCTCCCACCCTTACCATATGGATAGGCGGCATCCGGCTGCCATACTGGGCCACGCTGCCCACATAGACCATCCTGATCCGTTCAGGGTCCTGTGCTTCAATGGCTTCGATGATATACCCGGTGGCAATGCGGTTGACTTTTTCCGTCATGGCGGGATCACGGTCGGCCGCCGGTGGGATCAGCGCCATCAGGTGAAGGCACCAGTCGATCCCCCTGCAGGCTTCATGTACATCTTCCCGGTGCAGTGCATCCCCCCAGACGATCTTCAGTCCGTTCCCTTCAACCGTTCCGGGTCCCCCGGTGTGGACCATGCCTGCCAGCTGTTCATATTTCCTGAACTGCTTTTTGTTCGCCCTGGAAGAACGCAGCAGCAATACAATATCGTAGCGGTCCCTTCTCTCCCAGAGCATCCTGAAGGCCTGGAAACCCATGGAACCGGATGCCCCGGTGAGCAACACCACCTCTCTGCTGTTTTTCATTGGTATCCTGTATTATTCATTCCTGAGGGCGGTATAGAGGGTTTCTTCCTTCAGTGCGGAGGCTGTGACTACCCGGATCCAGAGCCAGCCGTTGCCGAGCAGCAGCAACAGCAGCATGATGATGGTGGTGAAGGAAGTTCCGGTATTCGGACTCAAAATGGAAGGCATCGTGGCAATGACCGCGGTAAGGAAGCCCGAGCCGATCCCCATCAGCAGCAGGATCACATATTCCCGGACCACCAGCTTCCGGATAACCTTCCGCCTGTATCCCACCGCTTTCAGCAGGGCGATCTCCTGCCTGCGCTCCAGGATGCTGCGTGACAGGACCACCACCAGTCCGAAGGTGCCCAGCAGAAGGCCAAGTGCTCCCATGACCAGGAATATGGAGAGGTAGGTGTTGGTAATGGAGTTGAATTCCACCAGCCGCACAGCCGCCTGCTGCATGTCCCATCCGAAATCGCGCAGGCCCCTTTCAATCCCTGAACGGATCGTGGTTGTATCTGACAGTGTCCCATCCACCAGGAAGACATTCGTTCCGCTGCTTTCCGGAAAATGCTCCAGGAAATGTTCATTGGAAATGATCACGCTGCCCTGGAAAACAGATGGCGCCAGTCCCCCGATCAGAAGCAGGTCCATCTCCTTCCCCCGGCTGTTGACATAGTGAAGGGTATCCCCCACCTCCATCCCCAGGCCCCATTTGATCACCGTTTCATCGGCAATGGCAGGGACTACTCCATTTGAAAAATCCTGCTGAAGGGACAACCATGGCTGCTGCTCATCCAGCTGACAGGTGCGGGTCACAAATGAGAAACGCCCTTTCAGCTTCTCCGGATCCACTCCCAGGATCGGGGGATTGGAGACCCGGTTCAGGTTGAGACAGCTGGCATCATCGCCGGTGGCCTGCCGCAGCTGCACAAAAGCGTATGAATCCCCCAGGCCGTATTCAAATCTGACTTCCGGGTCATTGAGGTCCCTGAGCACGGGGACAGTCGATTCGGCATAAAAGAGGAACCCTCCCGTTCCGCTGTCAGGATCCCCGGCGCTGCTGAACATATCCTTCCGGAAGCTCCCGGTGGAAATGACCAGGAAAGAACCGATGGCGAAAAGGATCACGATGCTGATGCTCCGGGTGCGGTTCCGCAGTGCATTTTTCCAGCTCAGGATAGAGAGCCGGAGACGATCGTAGGTCTTCTTTTCCGTCTGCTCCAGGTTCCACAGGATGAGGAAAACAGCCGAAACAAGCAGGAAACCGCCCGCAATGAAGAAGATGGTTGCATTGACCACTTCCATCCGGATCAGCTGGGAGATGATCAGCCCCAGGGCGGCTGTTCCCGTGAGAATGGAAGCGGAGGCAGAGACACGCTGGGAGAAGAAGAATCCCCTTTTTTTCCGCCTCACCCTGTGCTTTCTATGCAGTTTTTTCAGCTGGTGGGTCAGTGGAAACCAGAGGGCCAGGAAGGAGACCACCAGGGTGATGGCCAGGCCTGTGAGAAGGGTTCCCGGTTTGACCTGGATCAGCATCATATCGGTGCGCACCACATCCTTCCACACCCCGTTAAGTGCATAAAACACCAGCCGGTTGTACAGCACTGCGAGCAACAGTCCCGCACCCGCCCCGGTCAGTGCCACCACCATGCTTTCGGCAAGCATGATCCGCCTGATCATTTTCAGGGGGATCCCCATATGGACCAGGGTCTGCAGCTGATCAACCCGGCTTTCCAGGTTCAGCAGGAAGAGCAGGATGGCCAGCAGGATCCCTGCCAACAGCAGAAAAAAACTGAGTCCGGCAAAAAGCTGGCTGAAATCAACCCCGCTGCGGGCTGCCTGATACCCCTGCTCCCTGACAGGCTCGGTGACGAACCCCAGCATGGACGGGTCCACATCTTCCATGACTTCATCTGCCAGGATTGCAGGATCTGTTTCCGGTGCATCGTAGCGGAAAGAAGTATAGGTGCCGAACCGGTTGCTCCACAGCTCAGCGCCCCTGGAAACATGGATATATGCCTTGGGGATACCGCGGTAACGGTCCCAGTAATCCTCATCCTTATCCCTGATCTTTTCCAGGTCGATGGGCACCCCGGTATCCCAGTCCCTGCAGTTAACCACATCTGAGAGCCCCGGGATGTCGGGCATCAGGTGCCTGTCCCCGTACCTTCCCTCCACGGGCACCACTTCCCGGATCCTGAAAGAAGCTGATTCCTCGTTCAGTTCACGGAGCAACCCCACCACATAATAGGTGATCCGGATGGAATCGCCCACCCCTGCCCCGAGGTCATCTGCCAGCCAGCGGTTGATGACGATCTCACCCGGCTGCAACAGATCCCCCGGCAGGGTGGAGACAAAGGAATAGGGGGTGGTTCTCTCTCCGCACCTGAGTTCATTGACGAAATAGGTAATGATCCCTGTTCCCGATCCGTCATCCATCCATAACTGCTCTGCGAGCAGGGAATCAATGAATACCCGGTCACTTTTTACCTGGATCTGCTGCCTGTCCTCCAGGGTGAGGAGGTTAAGGCCTGCATCGGCAGATGAAAAATGAGTGTCAATGGCTTTCCGGATCTCCTCATCGCCTGTCCCGTCTGCTCCCTCCAGCAGCATTACGTTGGCCTTCCCGGTGAAATCCATCAGCTGCTCCAGGCGGGAACGGGAGATGAACACGTTGAAAGGAGCGGTCTGGGAGGCTTCCAGGTTGAACCTCCCCAGCCGGCCCTCCCCCGCAATGGAAAGAACCGCTGCCCTGAGCGTGACCACCGATCCGGATTCAGAAACAAAAGGAGCATTTTCTGGCGCCAGGCTGGCCCTCCTGACCCTCAGCAGGATCTCATCTCCCCGGGCAATGTTGAGCCGGCTGGAAAGGTTCTCGCTGATGATGACCGTATCACCCGAGAGAGCACCGTAATAATCCTTTTGTCCGGCCAGGGTGTCAAATGTTTCATCCACACCCACCACCTGCACCCGGTTAACCCGTTTCTGTCCGCCGGCTGCCACAGCGATGCCCTGCTGCAGGAGCAAAGGGGAAACCGGGATTTCGAGCCGGGTGCTTACCTTACCGGCCAGTGCGGTGGTAAAATAGCGGTCGGAGGACTGCATCACATGGGTCACTTCCCCCAGCCGGTGGTCCACGATCCTGTTCAGGCTGTAATCCACAGAATCACCGACAATCAGGGCTCCTGTAAGCACAGCGGCACTGATGGCAATCCCGGTGGCAAGGAGCAGGTTCCTGTTCCAGTAGTAGGTGAGGTTATTCCGTATGAAGCGTATGACATTCATCACTGCTGATCCAGTTTTCCGTTCCGCAGTTCCAGGGTTTTTCCCATCCTTCCGGCCAGGTCGGAGGAATGGGTCACCACCAGGAGGGTGAGTCCGTCCTCCCGGTTCAGCTCCAGCAACAGATCGGCCATCCTCTCCACATTCTCCCGGTCCAGCGCACCGGTGGGTTCATCGGCCAGCAGCAGGGAGGGCGCATTGATCATGGCCCTGACCACGGCCGCACGCTGGCATTCGCCCCCTGAAAGCTTTCCGGGCAGCTTGTCGCGGTGGTCCCAGATCCCTACCCTTTTGAGCAGCTTTTCAGCCCGCTCCGCCCGGTCATCCCCTCCGGACCGGTCCCGGACCAGGGTGGGGATCAGCACATTCTCAAGCAAGGTGCACTGGGGTAGCAGGTGATGGAACTGGAAAACAAACCCGATCTGCCCGTTGCGGAAGCGGTCCATCTCCCGGGTCGAATAGCGGGTGATCTCCTCTCCGCGGAAAACCACGGAACCCTCATCGGGATGGTCCAGTCCCCCGATCAGATTAAGCAGGGTGGTCTTGCCCGAACCCGAAGGCCCGAGGATGGCCATCCGTTCCCCTTCCTCTACCTGCAGTGAAAGATCCTGCAGTACAGAGCGGAATGAGGGATCTTCTGGATTTCCGAATCCTTTGCTGATGTGATCAAGCTGTAACAACATGGCTGGTTTAATTCTGTTCTTTTTCAGTATTGTCAGGTACACATGCCTCGATGGCTTCCCGGTAGATACGGATCATCTGTTCGGCCTGCTGGTTGATGTTGAAATGTTTCTTCACACCCCCGGCCCCTTCCCTGCTGAGCTGATCCAGTCCCGGGGGATTCCCCAGAATTCCGGCAAGGGATGCGGCCAGGTGCTCCGGATCATTGGGCTGGTAGGTAACTCCTCCGCCTGCTGTTTCAACGATCTCCGGGAAAGCTCCCAGGGCAGGCTGCACCACGGGGACCCCCGATACCATGCACTCCAGCAGGTAGATCCCGAAAGCTTCCCCGTTTCTTACCGGCACGGAAACCACCGAGACCTTCCCCAGGAAATCCCTCAGGCCTTCTTCCTCGAAATCCCTGTGGAACTCCACCTGGTCCAGCAATTCGCGCTCCCTCAGTTTGCTCCGGATCTCTGACAGGAATTTCCTGTCATCGCCGGTGTATCCGCCGGTGAGGATCAGCTTCACATCTTTAAAATCTGACCACTGCCTGAGCAGGATAAATGCGTCCACCAGGATATCCAGTCCGTTCGCGTGGCTCATCCTGGAAACAAAACCGATGGCCCGTTTCTTGCGGCTGACCGGGGTGAAGGTATAGTCTTCGGGCTCCACTCCCAGGTGGACCGTCTTCAGCTTCTCAGCCGGAAGGGCCATTTTTTCCTTCATCACCTGTGCATAATAATTGCTCACAGCGATGAATGAAGTCACATGTGCCGCTTTGCCGGACATCAGTTTCCACACGCTCTCCCTGGCCGATGGTTTCATGACCTCCACCCAGGTATCTTCGTCCTGGAGCGAACAGACCACCGGGACACCCATTTGCTCGGACAAACGCGATGCCAGTCCGAGCAGCAATGCATTGGAAAGATGGATCACATCGGGATCACAGTTTTCCACGATCCATTCCACCATCTGTTCCAGTTCATCCTTCTGCTGTCCCTCCTCGCCCAGGAGCATGGAGATGGTCATCTCTTCCAGTCCCCTGGCATTGGTGGATCCTGCAAACCTGGAGGCCAGCCTGAGCATCGGCTGTGAATTGAGCAGGTGATCAAACCATCTGGGTGCTTTTCTGAACAGCGGGAAAAGCTGCTTGAGGTAAATGCTGATGGCCCCGTAAAAAACAGGGATCTCCCTGCTCAGGTCATGCTCATCGGCAAAAAGCGGAAGGTACATGGGGAGCTTAACCACCCGGTGCTCCGAACGGCGCATTGCTTCCACATACTTGGCATCCCGCAGGCAATTCCCGCAATAAAAACTCCCCCCTGAACCGGGGATGATATGCATGATTTTCATTATAGAGGCTCAATTTATATGAAAGAAATAATGACGTTTCTTTTCGCTGCTTACTTCTTCCCGAAACAATACACCCTGCCGTCGTCACCGGCTACATAGATGCGGTTGTTGACCACCGCCGGATTGGCGTGGACAGGGATTCCCAGCTCGTAGGTCCAGGAAGGCTTGCCGGTTTCCCGGTCCATCAGGAACACATCTCCCCTCATATTGGCCACCAGCAGGTGTTCCCCCACCACCACCGGGGAGGCATCCACCCTGCTTCCCGTATTGTATTTCCAGGCCACTTCTCCGCTGTTTTTATCCAGGCAGTAAATATATTTATCCCGGTTCCCGATATATACATGGTCCCCGGCAACCGCGGGGGAGCCGATAAACGGAAGGTTGGCCTCACTGCCCTCAAAGACCCATTCGATCTTCTGCTGCTCAAGGTCCACCGAAGTGAAACGGCCGTCGTAATCTCCCACCAGGGCACGATGCCCGTCGATGCTTGCCGAGCTGGCCACATAGGTAGCGATCTCCATGCTGGTTTCAGAACTGCCGCTGGAGGCATCCACCAGGTGGATATATCCGTCGCATCCGCCGAAAACCGCCTTGCCATCGTATAGAGCGCAGGCCCCGTTGATGAAATTACTGGTTTCGTACTTCCACAATCCTTCTCCCGTATGAAGATCAACCCCGTGCAGGTAGTAGTCATAGCTCCCCACCAGGATCACCTCCCTGTCGCCCGAGTCATAGTAGGTGGGCGAACCCATGATCTGGTTCTCGGTTTCATAGGTCCACCTGATATTCCCAGTTCCCAGGTCCACCGCGTGAAGGGTCCCTCCCAGGTTCCCTACGTAAACTGTTTCATCCACGATCAGGGCCGGAGCTTCAATGCTGTTGTCAGTGGTGATCTTCCATCCGAGGGTGCCGCCGGCAGTGATCCCGTAAAGGCTGCCACTCAGGGTGCCCACCACAATGGTCCCCCTGCACACCACGGGTGCGGCCTTGATGGCATCATCGGTCCTGAAATTCCAGAGCAGTTCCGGCCGGTCCGGCAATTCGGCACGGCTCACCCCGGACAGCCGAAAATCCCCCCTGAAATTGCTCCAGCATTCACCCGGCTGGGCCAGCATCCCCTGCAACGAGAAAAGGCATCCCAGGAGAATGGGGATCCAATGTACGGTGATATTGTTTCTAGACTTGATCATCCATGGAGTTTTTTAAGTCATAAATTCTTCATTTGCGTTTGACCAGGTCAAATCTTCATACCCTTTCTGCCGGTTCATGTGGCAGGTCCCCGGACAGCTGCTCTGCCCGGTCTTCTTTCAGGGCCAGAGCGCCGGTGGGACAGGCTTCAGCTGCTTCCAGGGCAGCCACCTTCAACCCGTTCTTCAGTGATTCGTTGAATGGGACCCCGATGGCCACTTCAAAACCCCTGCCAATAAAGGTAAGCCCGAGATCCTCCCTGTACTTTTCCGTAATACGTACGCAGACCCCGCATTTGATGCATTTGGAAGGTTCATAAATTACCTGTTCGTGCTGGTCAAGTTTTACACAGGTCACCCGTTCTTCGGAGCGGAACCTTTTCTGGTCGGCCCCGTACTGATCTGAATACGTGCGTAGTTTGCAGTCATGGATCCTCCTGCAGTCGCAGTGCATGCATCGCCTTGCCTCCTCCATGACCTGTCCGGCCGAAAATCCCTCAAACATTGATCCGGGTTCCAGCCGGTGCGCTTTTACAGACTCTTTCAGGTACTCTTCATATTCATCGGGGAGCAGTTTCCCGAAGCGGGAATTGAACAGGAATTTCTCTCCCTTCACCGGCTCGTTGCTGAGCAGCTGGTCCACGCTGAATGAAACCTCCTTGCCCTGGCCCAGGGCACGGATGGCCATCTTTGAGGGTTTCAAGGCACTTCCCACCACAAAAACGTTTGAATCCCCCACCCGGTATGTCCGGGGGTCCGCCTCCACTCCTTTTGCATGCATGCGGAGGCCCCACTGCTCTATACCGCTCTCACCTTTGCCCACCGCCACCACCACCGCATCGGATGTACCGCTCATCTTCCTGAACTCTTTCGCATCCACGGACCGGTCCAGCTGGAAGGAGACTCCCAGGTTCCTGATCAGACTGATCTCTTCCTGAAGCACTTCCCGGGGCAATTCTTCCGGCGTGGTCTCCTTGCGCAGGCTCCCCCCGGCTTCAGGATTCCGGTCAATGACCGTACATTGATGTCCCCCCAGGGCCAGGTAGTATGCCGCTGCAAGACCGGCCGGTCCCCCGCCGATGATGGTGACCCGTTTGCCCGTATCTGCCGATCTTTCCGGCTGCCAACGGCTCTCCTGTTCCAATTCATGGTCGCCCGCATACCTTTTGAGCAGGCAGATGGAGACCGGCTGATCGATGGATCTGCGCCTGCATGCCCCTTCACAGGGAGCCGGGCATATTCTTCCCAGCACAGCGGGCAGTGCAATGTCCTTTTTTACAACCTGCAGGGCTTCACGGAATTTCCCATCTGCCAGCAGCCGGTTCATCAGGGGAATATCCATATGGGCCGGACATGCCACCTGGCAGGGAGCCTCGCAATCACCCACATGCTCGCTGAGCAACAGCTCCAGTGCCATCTTCCTGGCCTCCCTCACTTCCTCGTCCATGGAAATAATATCCATCCCCTCCTCCACTTTCAGGGAACAGGATGGAATGATCTTCCCCGATCTCCGGTCTTTCACCACACATACCATGCAGGATGTGAAATGCTCCATCTCCTGCAAATAACACATGGAAGGCACCCGGATCCCCTCACCCCTGATCACATCGATCAGGACGGAACCGCTGTCCGCTTCCACCTCCCTGTGGTCTATTTTCAATCTGATCTTCATATTTCATCTCCTTTGCCGGTGCGGGATCCCTCTATTTAATGACTACTGCATCCTCCGGACATACCTGCCGGCATCCGTCACACTTGATACAGAGCTCATTGTCCACTTCGTGCTTTTCATGGGGTGAGAATGCAATGGCATCCACCGGGCACTGCTGTGCGCAAAGCGTACAGCCGATGCAGTCATCGGTGATCCCGTACCGGATCAGTTCCTTGCACCTGCCGGCGGGACACTCCCCCCTGATGTGTGCTTCGTATTCATCCCTGAAATACTTGAGCGTGGAGAGAATGGGATTGGGAGCGGTACGGCACAGTCCGCACAAACTTCCCTTTT
>Ga0180431_10007795_pt1 | contig 12394 bp, 9 predicted proteins | sample SS_ome_11_FD_132459 | JGI IMG/M metagenome (GOLD analysis project Ga0180431, IMG submission 132459) | Hypersaline lake sediment archaeal communities from the Salton Sea, California, USA - SS_1_MS_1 metaG | ecosystem: Environmental > Aquatic > Non-marine Saline and Alkaline > Hypersaline >... | reverse complement strand
GGGAGGGGACGCCTTTGGGTGGGAGGGGGCGTCCCCTCGCCCGGGAGGGAGGGCGTGAGGGTAGGGAGAGGGGATTGAAGGGTGAGGGGTCTGGGAGGGGGTCGGGGGGAAACGTGTGGGAGGGGGGAATTGGGTGTTTCCGGCCACGCCTCTTGAGGCCCGGCCGACCCTGCTGCAGGCAGCGTTCCCACTCTGGCCATCCGGTGCCGATCGTGCTATCATACCAGGCGTGAGATCCGTGTTCCAAGCCGCCCGGCGGTTCCGGGAGGCGGTTGCGGAGGGCCCGGCAGCCTCCACGCCGCCCCGACCCCGGAAAGTCAACTCCCACGCGTACGCATGCGGGGGGACCCAGGCGATTCTCTACGGAAGGTGCGCGCTCTCGGTTCAGGGCATCTTGCCCCGGTACGGTGCCGGTGCCGCCTGAACCGTTGTTCCCTGACGCCATATTCAATCAACCAAGGAGGAAGAAATCATGATGGCAATGGATGTCCCGCTTTCCGCCGCGTGCGGTGTGGTGTTCGCCGAAGCGGGAAAAAACCTGATCAGGAGCAAGGAGCCGGACAAGATCATGTTTGCGCGCCTTGTCGCGCTGGCGTTCGCCGGGATCATCACGGCGTCGAACGTGTTCTACTACATGCTGGGTTGGCCGGCCTGGGAAACCAACTTCCTTTGGGCGTGGGTCGACGGGATCATGGACGTCCCGCTGCGGGCGGGTTTTGCCCAGGGGCTGATCGCCATGACGGTCATTCCCGCATGGATCGGATTCGAGGTCGGGCGGGTGTTGATCCTGAAGGGCAAGGATCGCGCGGCTCGGATCCTCTACATCGTCCTGTTCGCCTTGGTGGGGCTGATCGTGGTGTTGATGTGGGACAAGACATTTAATATCGCAAGCACCTACGCCAAGTATCAAGCCGGCGAGTTTTACTCCTTCTGGCGGCCGGATTTCGCCTGGGGCTGGGCGATCACGAGCGTCTATTTCTGGGTCTGTTTTTTCGTCGTTAACTTCTGGCTCAGAAAAAAGAGCTAGCTCGCCAACGCAGGGATCGGGAGGGGGAGAGGCCCCCTCCCGCGCGGGCCGTCAGCCCGCGGTGATCAGCCTGGCCACCAGGTCCATGTCGGCGAGGGTTCCGGCCTGGAGGGCGACGGCGCCGGGCAGGTCGGCCTGCGCGGTCAGTTCCCGAAGCGTCTCGTCGTCGAGCACGCCGGCGCCGGCGAAGAGCTTGAGCAGCCTTGCGGGCACTCCCAGAGCGACCTCCGCGGCCCAGATCCGCGACCGGGCCTGCTGGAGCTCGTCGCCGGCGCGCGCGGCCGCCCGGCACAGGGCCACCGCGGTCTCGACGTCGGCCATGGCCGTGGCCAGCTCGAAGATCGCGTGCTGCTTTTTGGTCAGCTTCTTGCGGAAGGTGAGGATCGCGCATTCCGAGAGCAGCCGCGCGGCCCGGGCCACGGCCGGGCCGCCCACCTCGCCGAGGCCGGCCAACTCGTCGGCCATCTCGCCGTAGTACTTGCCCTTCGTCTTGACGCTCTGGCGCATCCGGAACACGCCGATGATGTTCTGCAGGATCTCGGAAGTGCCCTCGTAGATCGTCAGGATACGCACATCGCGTTTGATCTTCTCCACCTCGTACTCGGCGCAGTAGCCGTAGCCGCCCAACGCCTGGATGGCGTTTTCGGCCGCGGCGTTGGCGGCTTCGGTGGCGAAGAGCTTGGCCACCGCCCCCTCCACCTGACGGTCCTCCTCGCTCGAGTCGAGCAGCTCGGCCACGAATTCGACGTAGGCCCGAGCCGCAGCCAGGCGCACGCTATGGGGCACGAGCAGCTTGTGGGTGTAACCCTGCTTCTCGCAGAGGTAGGTGCCGAACTGCTTGCGCTCCCGGGAGTAGGCAATCGCCTTCTCCAGGGCCGAAAGCCCGCCGCCGAGTCCGAAGGCGGCGACCATCAGGCGGGTGAAGCCGAACACTTCGTTGGCCTGTTTGAGTCCCAGTCCTTCCTTCTCCCCGACGAGGTTGGCGACCGGGACGACCACGCCCTCGAGGATCACCGGCGCGGTGTTGGAGAGCCGGATCCCGTGCTTGATTTCGTGTTTGCCCGCGGTGAGGCCGGGAGTTCCCCGCTCGATCACAAAGAAAGTCGGTCCGCCCGGCGCCCGGGCCAGGATGGTGTAGAGATCGGCGATCGCTCCGTTGGAGATGAACTGCTTGACCCCGTTGAGCTGGTAGTGGGTGATCCGGCCGTCGGCGTCGGTGATGGGCTCGGCTTTGGTGGCGAGGCTCTCGAGATTGGAGCCGGCCTCGGGCTCGGTGACGCCGTAGGCCACGATCAGTCCCTCCTCGGCGATGCGAGTCATCCAGTGCTGCTGCTGCTCCGCCGTGCAGCCCACGCGGATCGGATCGGTGCCGAGGGCGATGGCCAGCATCGCGGTGGCCAGGCCCAGGTCGATCTTGGCGAACTCGCACGACAGGCGGTAGACGTCGTAGGCGCCTCCTCCCATGCCGCCGCACTCCTCGGGAAGGAAGACCAGGTGCAGCCCCACGTCCTCGCTGGTCATCGCGCGGACCACCTCCTCGGGGCAGACGTCTTGCTCGTCCCACTCGATCCGTTGGTCCCGTGGCGCTTCCCGATCGGTGAACTCCTTCAGGGTGTCGAGAATCATCTCCAGATCTTCGGGGTCCAGCCTCTTCAGTTTCATCTTCCGATTCCCTTTCCCAGCGGTGTGCATCGATTCGTCGCAGATTGGCCGCGGCACGGAAGGGCGACTCTAGGAGGGGAGGGGTCCGCTGTCAATCCGACGTGCGGAAAATGGGCATCCGAGAGCCGAAAGGTGAGTCTGGTGGCGGCGCCGGGGGGCGTGCCGTCGTGGGAATACGTCGGCCCGCTGGCGTGGATCTCCTTCGCGCATCACGGGATGGTATGGCGCCCTCTTCCCTGGGTCGATTGCCGTGGGGGGCGGCCACGGAGGACCGCCCGTTCCCCCACGTGGTAGAATCTCAATATTGGTATATCGGAGGAGATGGATGCCACCGACGGGAGTACGATTTTTTCGAGATCAGCGAGAGGACGCTCCAGTTCTCGAATGGCTTCGGGATCTTCGGGAACGAGATCGTCGTGCCTATGCCAAGTGTGCTGCTCGTATCCACCGCCTCGCCGAGCTCGGGCGTGAGCTGCGCAGGCCGGAGGTCGATTTCCTGCGTGACGGGATCTACGAACTTCGAGCTCGGAAGGGGCGTGTGCACTACAGGATCCTCTACTTCTTCCATGGCCGAGATGTGGTCATCCTGGCCCACGCTCTGACCAAGGAAGGCAAGGTGCTTGACGCGGACGTCGAGCGCGCTATCCGTCGCAAAGAGGCCCTGGAAGAGAATCCGGAGGCTCATATCTACGAGGAAATCTATGGGCAGGAAGACGAAGAACGCGGTTGAGATGGTCGATCGCCTTACGGGCGATGATGCCGAGCTGCGCCAGATGGTCGCTGAGGAGAAGTTCAATGCCCACGTCGCGAGGATGATCTACGACGGCAGGACCAAAGCCGGGCTCACTCAGCAAGAGCTCGCCCAGCTTGTGGGCACCCAGCAGTCCACCATCGCCCGTCTCGAGGATGCCGACTACGAGGGGCATTCACTGAGCATGCTCCGCCGCATTGCCGAAGCGCTGCAGCAACGACTGGAAGTGCGTATGGTGCCCGAACGGGCTGCTTAACCCGCCGGGAGTACCACTCTCTTCGCCGCCGGTCGGCTTGGCCCACCGGAGGGTGTAGGCCCGGACTCCTAGTAGCCCTGGCCAAGCGGCGTGAAAATCAGCTCGCCCATCACCGACTCCTGAGGGCTCGGCTGATGGCCGATGCGAACCCGGTTGATCATCCGCCCTTCGATGCTCGCCGAGGCGGTCAGCCGGGCTCCCGGACCGACAATGCTGTTCGCAATCCTGCTCCCCGCCACCACCTGGGCCCCCGACAGCAGAACGGAGCCCTCGATGCGCGCGTCCTCCCCGACCACCGCCCCTTCTTCGATGACCGAATGCCGCACGATGGCGGTCTCGGCGATCTCGGCCAGGGGGGAGATCTTGCTGAGCCGCCGGCGCAGGGGCCAACGGCCGCAGACCCAATCAAGGTTGGCCTCGAGATAGCGCTCCGGAGTTCCGAGATCATGCCAGGGCGCAGAGCTCACCAGCGCCTGGATCCGTCCGCCGCCCTGGAGCAACGGAATGTAGAGATCGTCGATGATGTCCGCCGGCCCCTCCTGGATGCGCTTGAGGATCCGCGGCGAGAGCACGTGGGCACCGGCGAAGACAAGGCGCTTCACCACCTTGGCGATCGGTTGGGAGTCGCGCAACGCGACCACACGCCCGCCGGCGCCGAGACCGACGCCGCCCCCCAGCGACGCGTCCGGCTCCCGCTGGTAGAGCAGGAGAGTGACGTCGGCGCCGGAACGCAGGTGTCGCCGGATCAGGCGCCGAAACGGCCAGCGGCAGAGGGTATCGCCGTTGACCACCAGCACGGCGTCGGCACGCGCGAGCAACTCGCGCTGCGGATAGAGCGCTCCGAGGGTCCCCTGGATCTCGTGCTCGGGCGAGTAGGTGATCGGCAATCCGAAGTAGCGCCGTCCCAGGAACCGCCCAATGGCCTCCGGGAGGTGATGCAGATTGACCGCGACCGCCTCGCATCCCACCTTCCCAAGCTGACGCAGGGTATGACCCACTACCGGCTCGCCGCAGATTGGCAGGAGCGGCTTGGGCACGAAGTGGGTCAGCGGTCGCAGCCGCTCGCCGTAGCCGGCTGCCAGGACCATCGCTCGGAGCCGCGGACGTTTCACGAGTCATCCCTCAGCCGGGCCGGACTTCACTCATCCGGTCCAGCATCCGCACGGTGGCCCGAATACCACCGTAGAAGTTGGGAAGGTGGAACTTCTCGTTCGGCGAATGGGCGCGGTCGTCCAGGAGACCGAAGCCGAGCAGCAGGATCGGCACTCCGAGCACCCGGGAGAAGGTGGAGACGATCGGGATCGAGCCGCCTTCGCGCACCCGCACCGGCCGTTGCCAGACCTCCTCCATGGCGGCCATGGCCGCTTCCGCCAACGCTCCGGTGATCTCCAGCAGAACCGGCTCGGCCCCTTCATACTCGAGGATCTCCAGCTCGACGCCGGGCGGCGCGATCTCCCGGACATAGGCGTCGAAAAGCTCGCTGATCTTACGCGGATCCTGATCGGGCACCAGGCGCATCGATACCTTGACACCGCCGGTGGCCGGCAGCACGGTCTTGGCACCCTGGCCCATGTAGCCGCCGTAGATGCCGTTGACGTCGCAGGTCGGACGCACCCAGACCCGTTCCAGGGTGGTGTAGCCCTGCTCGCCGAAAAGCTCCGTCACCCCGAGCTCGGCGCGGTACTCCTCCTCGTCGAAGGGCAGCGCCGCGAACTCCTCGCGCTCCCACGCTTCGATCTCGCGCACGTCGTCGTAGAAGCCGGGGATGAGCACCCGTCCGGTGCTGGCATCGCGCAGCCGCGCGACGATCTCGCCCAGGGCGTTGAGCGGATTGGTCACCGCACCCCCGAAGCCGCCGGAATGGAGATCGTAACTCGGTCCCCGGAGCTTGATCTCTTTGTAGACCAACCCCTTGAGCCCGTACAGCAACGCCGGCAGCCCCGGGGCATACATCGCCGAGTCGGAGATGACCAGGCAGTCGCATCGCAGCTGGTTGCCCGCGTCCTCGGTCACGAAACGTTCGATCGCCTCGCCGGCGGATTCTTCCTCGCCCTCGATGATGAACTTGACGTTGACCGGCAGCTTGCCGCGCTCGGCGAGGATCGCCGTCACCGCCTTGAGGTGGGCAAAGCACTGGCCCTTGTCGTCGGTCGCGCCGCGGGCGATCAGGTCGTCGCCCTCGATCGCCGGCTCGAACGGCGGATGGCGCCAGAGCTCGAGGGGATCGGCCGGCTGCACGTCGTAGTGGCCGTAGAACAGGACCGTGGGCTTGCCGGGGGCGCTGCACCACTCGCCGTAGACCAGGGGCGGATGGCCCGCGATCTCGATGAGCCTGGCGTCGAGGCCCGCGCTCGCCATCTTTTCCAGGACGAATTGCGCGCCGCGCAGCATCTCGCCGCGGTATTCCGGGTCGGTCGAGATCGACGGGATCCGCAAGAAGTCCTTCAGCTCTTCCAGGTAACCTGCCTGCTCGCGCTCAATCCGCCCGAGGACATCCCAGCTGTTGGTCGGCATCGATGGCTCTCCTATGGATCGGTGGTTGCGAGTGCAGTTTAGCAAACCCTGGCCGAAAACCCCCGTGCCCGATTCCGAGGTTGCCACGCGCTACGCTTCGCCGAAGAGCCGGCTGGAAGCCGGCGCTCCCGAGCGTGGACGCTTCTACGCGCTGCGCTTTGCCGACGAGCCGGCTGGAAGCCGGCGCTCCCAGTAGGGCGGGCTATTGCCCGCCTGGGGGCGAGGGGGGAACCCCCCCAGGCGCCTCCGGCGCCGGTACCAGCAAGGCGTGGAGATTGATCCAGTTGACCAGAAAGTGCGCCAGGATCGCCGCCAGGATGTTGCCGCGATAAAGGGTCAGGCCGGCAAAGACGAGGCCCGCTACGAGCGCAAAGAGCGTCCACATGCGAAACGCCGGCCCCGGTCCGGTGTGCACCAGGGTGAAGACCAGCGTGGCCCAGATCCAGCCCCAGCTCGACTGCATGGCGCCGCGGAAAAACAGCTCCTCGGCGATGCCCGAGATCACGGCCAGGGCGAAGACCTCCGAGCCGTCGAGCGGCCCCAGGTGACGGCGCAGCAGCTCTTCGAGCTCCCGCATCATCGGCAGGAAGCGCCGTCCGAGGTGCCAGCCGGCGACCAGCAGGAGGCCGGCGCCGGCGCCGAGGACGACGTCGAGCCACCAGCGCCGGGGGTCGAAGACCAGGTCGACAGGGATCGAACCCCGGCTCCAGCCGATCCAGATCACCCCGGCGACGGCCAGGATGAGATAGAAAATCCACGCCAGGCGGTAAATCTGTCCGGGCGCAGGGGCACCCTCCGGCTCGGGCGGCGGCCATTGTTCGGGCAAAATCGCCCCCGATTCGTCGGATTATTCGTCGAAGCCCTTGCCGGTCTTCTTCCAGTCGGCGAGGAAACGCTCGATCCCGACGTCGGTCAAGGGATGTTGGTAGAGCTTCTCCAGGACCTTGAACGGCAGCGTCGCCACGTCGGCGCCGATCTGGGCCGCCTGGACGGCGTGCATCGGATGGCGCACCGAGGCCACCAGCACCTGGGTGTCGAAGTCGTAGTTCTCGTAGATCTCGACCGCCTCTTCGACGAGTTGCATGCCGTCCTGGCCGACGTCGTCGAGCCGGCCGATAAACGGCGACATGTAGGCCGCTCCGGCCTTGGCGGCCAACAGCGCCTGGGCGGCCGAGAAGCACAGGGTGACGTTGGAGCGGATCCCCTCGCCGGCCAGGGCCCGGACCGCCCGCAGTCCGTCCGGCCCCATGGGCACTTTGATGACGATGTTTTCGCCCAGCTCGGCCAGGCGGCAACCCTGCTCGAGCATGCCCTCATAGTCGGTGGCCAGCACCTCGGCACTCACCGGACCGGGCACCCGCTGCGCGATCTCCCGCAACGTCGCCTGGTAGGGTCGGTCCATCTTGGCCACCAGGCTGGGATTGGTGGTAACGCCGTCGACCATCCCCCACCGGAGTCCGATTTCGATTTCCTTGATGTCGGCGGTGTCGAGAAAAAACAGCATAGTCACCTCGTCGTGGTTGGTTGTCGATGGGTTCTCAGTTGATCGGTTCTTCCTCCGGCGGCTTGACGGCATCTGCGTTCGCCACCGGTTCGGCTTCCTCGCCCTCGCGTTCGACGATCTTGGCCACCGCCACCAGGCGATCCTCGGGGCCGAGATCCATCACCTTGACCCCCTGGGTGGAACGGCCGATGCGGCTCACGCCCTCGACGTTGATGCGGATCAGCTTGCCGGCCTGGGTGATGAGAATCAGGCCGTCTTCGGGCCGCACCTGCCTGACACCGACCACCCGGCCCGTCTTTTCGCTCACCTTGAGATTGATGATGCCCATCCCGGCGCGGCCCTGCTGGCGATACTCCTCGATCGCGGTGCGCTTGCCGTAGCCGCGCTCGGTGACGGTTAAGAGATCCCCTTCCGGATCGAGGGTCGCCATCGCCACCACCCGGTCCCCGGGGCGCAGGCTGATGCCCCGCACGCCGCGGGTGGCGCGACCCATGGGCCGGGCGTCCTTTTCGGGAAAACGGATCGCCAGGCCGGAGGCGGTGGCCAGCAGCACGTCGTGGTTGCCGTCGGTCACCCGCACGTCGAGGAGGCGATCGCCCTCGTCGACGTTGATCGCGATGATGCCGCCGGCCCGCGGGTTGGCAAAGGCCGAAAGCTCGGTCTTTTTGACCGTGCCGTTCTCGGTGGCGAACACCAGATACCCCTCCCCGAACTCGCGCACCGCCACGGTGGTCGCCACCCGCTCCGCCGGATCGAGCTCGAGCAGGTTGACGATCGCCTTGCCGCGGGCGGCCGGCTCGAGCTCAGGGATGCGGTGGACTTTGAGCCAGTGGACCCGGCCGCTTTCGGTGAAGACCAGGATATAGGCATGCGCCGAGGCCACGTAGAGATGCTCGACGAAATCGCCGCCCCGGGTCTCCATGCCTTTGCGGCCCTTGCCGCCGCGGCCCTGCTCGCGGTAGATCGCCAGCGGCGAGCGCTTGACGTAGCCGGCCTTGGTGACGGTGATCACCATGTCCTCGTCGGCGATCATGTCTTCAATCGTGATGTCGTGGGTTTCCGGGATGATCTCGGTGCGCCGCTCGTCGCCGTAAGTCTCGCGGATCGCCACGAGCTCCCCGCGGATCTCCGCGAGCAGCAGTTGGTCCGAAGCCAGGATCGCCCGCAGCCGCTCGATCAGCGCCATGATCTCGCGATACTCGTCGACGAGCTTCTCGCGCTCGAGGCCGGTGAGCCGCTGGAGCCGCATGTCGAGGATCGCCTGGGCCTGGATCTCGCTGAAGGCCCAACGGCTGATCAGGGCATCGCGCGCCTCCTCGGGCGTGCGGCTGGCGCGGATCGCGGCGATGATCGCGTCGATGTGATCGAGGGCCTTGAGCAGCCCTTCGAGCACGTGGGCGCGGTGCTCGGCCTTGCGCAGATCGAAGCGCACGCGGCGGATCACCACGGTCTTGCGATGGTCGAGGAAGTAGCGCAGCAGCTGTTCGAGGTTCAGCACCCGCGGCTGGTTGTCGACGATCGCCAGCATGTTGATGCCGAAGCTGATCTGCAGCTGGGTCTGCTTGTAGAGGTTGTTGAGCACCACCTCGGCGATCTCACCGCGCTTGAGCTCGATGACGATGCGGATGCCTTTGCGGTCCGACTCGTCGCGCATGGCGCTGATCCCCTCGATCTTCTTGTCGTGGACCAGCTCGGCGATGCGCTCGATCAGCCGGCGCTTGTTGACCTGATAGGGAATCTCGGTGACGACGATCCGCTCGCGGTCCTTGGAATACTCCTCGATCGTGGCCCGGGCGCGTACGTAGATGGTGCCGCGGCCGCGGGCGTAGGCCTCGTGGATTCCCTGGACGCCGTGGATGAAGCCGGCGGTCGGGAAGTCGGGACCCGGCACCACCTCAACCAGCTCGGCAAGGGTGACGGCGGGGCGATCGATCATCAGGATGACCGCGTCGATCACCTCGCGCAGGTTGTGCGGCGGGATGTTGGTCGCCATGCCCACGGCGATGCCGGCGGCGCCGTTGATCAGCAGGTTCGGGATCCGCGCCGGCAGCACCACCGGCTCGCTTTCGGACTCGTCGTAGTTGGGGACCCAGTCGACGGTTTCCTTGTCGATGTCCTCGCGCAGCATCTCCTCGGCGAGCCGGGTCAGGCGGACCTCGGTATAGCGCATGGCGGCCGGGTTGTCGCCGTCGATCGAGCCGAAGTTGCCCTGGCCGTCGACCAGGGGGTAGCGCATCGAGAACTCCTGGGCCATGCGCACCACGGTGTCGTAGATCGCCATGTCGCCGTGCGGGTGGTACTTACCCATGACGTCGCCGACGATGCGCGCCGACTTCTTGTAGGGACGCCCCGCGCGGTTGCCGCTCTCCCACATGCCGTACAGCACCCGGCGGTGGACCGGCTTGAGGCCGTCGCGCACGTCGGGCAGGGCGCGGCCGATGATCACGCTCATCGCGTAGTCGAGATAGCTCTTCTTGAGCTCTTCTTCAATGTCGATCGGTTGGGTATTTTCGACCGGCGTCGGATGATCGTCGCTCATCGTATGCAAATTCCAGGCTGATCTTGAATCTTGATCCGACTAAATATCAAGGTTTTTCACCTCGAGGGCGTTCGCCACGATGAAATCGCGCCGCGGCTCGACCTGATCGCCCATCAGGACGGTGAAGATGTCGTCGGCGGCCACGGCGTCCTCGATGCGCACCTGGAGCAGCGTCCGCTTTTCGGGATCCATCGTGGTCTCCCAGAGCTGTTCGGCGTTCATCTCGCCGAGCCCCTTGTAGCGCTGGATGGTGATGCCCTTCTTGGCGTCCTCGTAGAGCTTGGTGAGCACGTCGTCCAAAGAGGCATGCTCGCTCGTCAGCTCGCCGCGGTGCAGCCGGAACTGCCGGCAGGTGAGAGCCTGGAGGCCGAAATGGTTCCGGGCCAGGGCGCGGTACTCGGCGGTGGCGAGCAGGTTCCAGTCGAGGCGCACCTCGCGATCGACGCCGTCGCGGCGGCTGCGAAAAACGATGGAGGCGGTTCCGTGCTCTTCATCGCTGCCGATCCGCACTTCGTGGAAGCCCGAGGCCTCGACGATCTCGGCCACCTTGCGGACGCGCTCCGAGTCGCGCAGGTCTTCCTTGCCCCGCAGTCCGTGCACCAGGGCGATACGCAGCGCGTCGCCCGGGATCCCGCGCGCCACCAGGCGATGCATGTTGTCGCGGAAGTGGTCGACCCGTTCGAGGAAGCTCCCCAGCGCGGCCCCCGCCAGCGGCGGCTGGCCGCCGTTTTCGAGCTCGAGCTCCCAGTGGCTGCGGATACGCTCGATCAGATAGGACTGATACTCCCGATCGTCCTTGAGATAGATCGCCTTCTTGCCCTCGCTGACCTTGTACAGCGGCGGCTGGGCGATGAACAGGTGGCCGCGCTCGATGATCTCGACCATCTGGCGGAAGAAGAAGGTCAGGATCAGGGTGCGGATGTGGGAGCCGTCGACGTCGGCGTCGCACATGATGATCAGCTTGTGGTAACGCAGCTTCGAGACGTCGAACTCCTCGCGGCCGATGCCGGTGCCGAGCGCGGTGATCAGGATCTTGATCTCTTCGGAGCTGAGCATCTTGTCGAAGCGCGCCTTCTCGACGTTGAGGATCTTGCCCTTGAGCGGCAGGATGGCCTGAAACTTCGGATTACGCCCCTGCTTGGCCGAGCCGCCCGCGGAATCGCCCTCGACCAGGAAAAGCTCCGAGTGCGCGGGATCCCGCTCGGAGCAGTCGGCGAGCTTGCCCGGCAGGTTGGAGACGTCGAGCGCGCCCTTGCGGCGGGTCAGCTCGCGCGCCTTGCGCGCCGCCTCGCGGGCACGGGCGGCTTCGATGCACTTGTCGACGATGCGACGGGCGTCTTTGGGGTTCTCCTCGAGGAAGCTCGTCAGCTTCTCGTTGAGCACCTGTTCGACCCAGCCCTTGACCTCGGAGGAGACCAGCTTGTCCTTGGTCTGGCTCGAGAACTTGGGGTCCCGGATGCGCACCGAGACGACCGCGGTCAGGCCCTCGCGCACGTCGTCGCCGGTGAGGTTCTCCTTGAGGTTCTTGGTCAGCTGGTAGCGGGTGACGTAGCTGTTGATGGTGCGGGTCAATGCCGCGCGGAAGCCCACCAGATGGGCGCCGCCGTCGCGGTTGTTGATGGTGTTGGTGAAGCAGTAGGTCTGCTCCTGGTAGCCGTCGGTCCACTGCAGGGCGATCTCGACCTGCTCGGCGCCGCCGCCGTCGTCGCGGACCTCTTCGAGGTAGATCGGCTCCGGATGAAGCGGGTTCTTGTTGCGGCTCAGGTGCTCGACGAAGCTGCGGATGCCGCCCTCGTACTGGAAGTCGACCGTCTTGTCGCTGCGCTCGTCGGCGAGCCGGATGTGGACGCCGCGGTTGAGGAAGGAGAGCTCGCGCAGGCGCTGCGCCAGGGTGTCGAAGTTGAACTCGCGAATCGAGAAGACCTGGGGATCCGGGTTGCAGCGAATCCGGGTGCCGGCGCGGTGGCTCTTGCCGATCGGCCGGATCGGCTCCTCCGGCACGCCGCGGTGATAGACCTGGTACCAGACCTCGCCGTCGCGACGGATCTCGAGCTCGAGCGTTTCCGAGAGCGCGTTGACCACCGAGACGCCGACGCCGTGCAGCCCTCCCGAGACCTTGTAGACGTTGTCGTCGAATTTGC
>Ga0180431_10007794_pt1 | contig 12395 bp, 9 predicted proteins | sample SS_ome_11_FD_132459 | JGI IMG/M metagenome (GOLD analysis project Ga0180431, IMG submission 132459) | Hypersaline lake sediment archaeal communities from the Salton Sea, California, USA - SS_1_MS_1 metaG | ecosystem: Environmental > Aquatic > Non-marine Saline and Alkaline > Hypersaline >... | reverse complement strand
GAGCCGGAGGAGAGGAGCATGCTGTCGCCGCTCGCCGAACGCATCCTGGGCCGGATTGCCGCCAGCCCAGTCGCCCACCCCGGGACAGGCGAAATCATTGCCGACCGCAACGAGGAGATAGACGAGGATAAAGTGGAGGCGATCATAGAAGCCGGCATCGACAGGGTCTATGTCAGGTCACCGCTTAGCTGCCAGTCGCGGCGGGGCATATGCCAGTTTTGTTACGGCAGGAGCCTGGCTCAAGGGCGCCTGGTCTCCATGGGAGAGGCAGTTGGTATCATCGCCGCCCAGAGTATCGGCGAGCCGGGAACCCAGCTCACAATGCGTACCTTCCACACCGGCGGCGTCGCCGGACTGGACATAACCAGCGGTCTGCCCAGGGTGGAGGAGTTGTTCGAAGCGAGATCGCCCAAAGGACAGGCTATAACTTCCGAGATCGAGGGCGTTGTCGAGATAGTCCGCACGGATGACGGCAGGAAGATAAAGATAATAAGCTCGGAGTCCTACCGCGATGATTTTGCCGTACCCAAGGGCTACGAAGTACTTGTGGAAGACGGACAGGAAGTCGACGCCGCAACCGTGCTGGCACAACCGAAAGCATCCGCGAAAGGAAAGGCGGCTGCCGAAGGGTCGCAGATTGTCTCCCACGTGGGGAGCAGGGTTGAACTCGGTAAGAACAAGATATCGCTGGTGTACGAGGAAAGAGAAGAACGCGAGTATATTATATCCCCGATGACCCCGATCCTGGTGAAGGAAGGAGACAAGGTCACGGCCGGGCAGCAGCTAACCGAAGGTATGGTCCATCCCCAGGATATACTGCGCATAATGGGCCGCGAGGCTGTACATCGGTACCTTGTTGACGAGGTGCAGAAGGTCTACCGCTCCCAGGGCGTTACTATAAATGACAAACATATCGAGATAATCGTACGCCAGATGCTGCGCAAGGTTAAGGTGGATTCCCCCGGCGACAGCGGGCTCCTGCCCGGTGAGCTGATAGACAGCCTGGCTTACGAGGACATAAACGCCAAGGTGCTCGCCGAGGGAGGCGAGCCCGCAACCGCCCAGCCCGTCCTGCTGGGAATCACCAGGGCATCGCTGAACACGGACAGCTTCCTGGCAAAGGCATCTTTCCAGGAGACGACCAGGGTACTCACCGAGGCGGCGGTCGCGGGAAGCACCGACAGGCTTACGGGTCTGAAGGAAAACGTTATCATCGGCAAGCTCATCCCCGCCCGCAGCGAGATTTCGAAAGCAGCCGAGAGGCTCCCCGAGCCGCCCCTGCTGAAGGGAGAACTGGAGGCAACCAGGATGGAGGAGATGGAAACGGATATCGAAGCCATGGCTGAGGCCGCGATACGTGACGAGGAGGAAGCAGCAGCCGAAGAGCAGCCGGAGGCGGCAGCGGAGGAGCAACCCGAGGCCCTGTCGGAGGCAGTAGCGGAATTGAAGGTTGAAGAGCCCGAGGCCGCGGCGAAAGAAGAGGCCCCCGAAGCGGAGGCGAAGGAAGAGACTGTAGCCGGGGCTGAAGAGCAGCCCGAGGCAGCGGCGGAGGCTGAGCCGGACGCCGAAGCGGAAGACGAAACAACAAAGTCCGAGACGGACACGGAAGATTAAGTTCAACTGTCAGCTTTAAACTCTATGTAGGGGCGCTTCGCGAAGCGCCCTTACATTTTATTACGAACCTCCGTCTCCCGTAGGGGCACGGCATGCCGTGCCCCTACTGAGCCCCGACCCCTGACACCCGTCACATGATTCCCCAGCCTGGAGCATCCGCTCCAACCTACCCACTAGAAATGCACCCGGTTCCCCCTCCCTCTAACTCACTCCCGCCAGGTGAGGGATGATTTTACCTTTCCCTCGACGGGAGAGGGCGATGAGGATGAACCGCGGGGGCGCTTCGCGAAGCGCCCCTACATTATTCCACAGCACTGCCTTTGACGCGGCAGCCTCGGCACTGTAAAATGAATGGCGATGTCCCGCGATATTTTCAACCAGAGGTAGTATCCTGATGCCGTCAGCAGGTAAAAACGAGCTTCCCAAGGCCTACGACCCCGCAAAGGTCGAAGCCAGGTGGTACCGGTTCTGGCTGGAGCGGGGCTACTTCACCCCCGAAATCGACCACGCACATAAGCCGTTCGTAATAATAATGCCGCCGCCCAACGTAACCGGCGAACTCCACCTCGGCACCGCGTTCACAGCCATTATCGAGGACACTATGGTACGATGGCATCGCATGAAGGGCGAAACCACCCTGTGGCTCCCCGGAAGCGACCACGCCGGCATCGCCGGGCAGAACGTCGTGGAACAGCTCCTCGCCCGGGAGGGGCTGTCGCGCCACAGCCTGGGACGCGAGAAGTTCCTGGAGCGGATGTGGGAATGGATGGACAAGTACCGTGGGATAATCGACGAGCAGCACAAGCGGCTCGGCGCCTCCTGCGACCTCACCCGGGAGCGGTTCACCATGGACCCCGGACCCAGCCGCGCGGTGCGCACCACCTTCGTCAACCTGTACAACAAGGGACTTATATACCGCGGTGAGCGAATAATAAACTGGTGTCCCCGCTGCGCCACCGCACTCTCCGACCTCGAGGTGGAGCACAGGGATATACCGGGCAACTTCTACCATATAAAGTATCCGCTGGAGGAAGGCGGCGAGCTTGTAGTGGCGACCACCCGTCCCGAGACCATCCTCGGCGACACCGCCGTGGCGGTAAATCCCGGGGATGACCGCTACGTGAACCTCCCCGGCAAACAGGTGATTCTGCCCGTGCCGGAGGAACTGAAGAGAACTATACCGGTAATCGCCGATGAAGCCGTAGATATCGAGTTCGGCACCGGTGCGCTGAAAATCACGCCGGCACACGACCCTGTAGACTTCGAAGTCGCCCAGCGTCACGGTTTGGACTCGATAAATATAATGAACCTCAACGCAACGATGAGCGAGAACGCGGGACCCTACGCAGGGCTCGACCGCTTCGAGTGCCGCCGTCAACTGGTTGCCTTCCTGGAGAACGAAGGTCTGATGGTGAAGATCGAGCCTTACCCGCAGTCGGTAGGACACTGTCAGCGCTGCCATACCATGGTCGAGCCCTTGCTCTCGAAGCAGTGGTTCGTGGAGACGGCGCCGCTGGCGAAACCCGCCATCGATGCCGTCGCCGACCGGCGTATCGAGATTATCCCCGGGCGCTTCACGAAGGTCTACCTGAACTGGATGGAGAATATCCGCGACTGGTGCATAAGCCGCCAGCTCTGGTGGGGACACCGCATCCCGGCATGGTACTGCTGCCGGTGCGACGGCCCCAGCATCACAATTCTGCCCCGGGAAGAATGGATTCTGGGGAAAAACCTGCCACAAACCTGGTATGGGTACGGCGAACTCAGGGAACGTGATATATCCCACGAGGAGATAGTGAAGAATATCGACTTTGTGGTAATCGACCTGCCCGCTGAGCCTGAAGTAGCCGGGGAAGACCCTGGTAAATGCCCCCGCTGCGGGGGAACTGACCTGCTCCAGGACCCCGACGTACTGGACACCTGGTTCAGCTCGGCGCTCTGGCCCCACTCCACACTGGGCTGGCCCGACGATACCGGGGACTTCAGGTACTTCTACCCCACCACAGTAATGGAGACGGGCTACGACATCCTCTTCTTCTGGGTGGCGAGGATGATAATGATGGGACTGGAGAACACCGGCGACATTCCCTTCAGCAAGGTCTACCTCCACGGGCTGATACGCGACGAGAAGGGTGAGAAGATGAGTAAATCACGGGGCAACGTAATCGACCCCGTGAAGTCGATAGAGAAATACGGCACCGACGCCCTGCGTTTCGCCCTGTCGACGGGGAACTCGCCGGGCAACGACATGAGGCTGAGCCCGCAGAAGCTCGAGGGCAGCCGTAACTTCACCAACAAGCTGTGGAACGCAGCCCGGTTCGTAATCAGCAACCTCGACGGCCAAGATGTGGGCGTCATTCCCGCGGCATTGCCCGCCGAAGACCGCTGGATTCTAAGCAGGCTGAACCGTCTCACAGCCGAGGTCACAAGTCTTCTCGACGATTTCCAGTTCGGCGAGGCGCTGCGCCGCGTCTACGACTTCCTCTGGACCGAGTACTGCGACTGGTATATCGAGATTGCCAAGATAAGACTCCGTGACGTGGAAAAAGCGCCGTCACCACTCCCGGTGCTTGCCGGCGTCCTCGAAACGTCGCTGCGCCTGCTCCACCCCTTCATGCCCTTTATTACCGAGGAGATATGGCAGCGGCTCAGGGAGCACCAGCCTGAGGGCAAGCCAGACTCCATAATGATAGCCCCCTACCCCGCACCTGCCACCGGGCTGTTCGACGACGACGCCGAGCGCGAGATGGAGTCGGTAATCGATATAGTGCGCTCGATACGCAACGCCCGCGCCGAGAGCAAGGTCGACCCCTCGAGGTTCATAGAGGCTATCATCGCAGCCGGCGACGCCGGTCCCGCATTGGAAGACCACGCCCCCGCCATCACCGCCCTGGCGAGAGTACGTCCGCTCAGCATTCTGGGCAGCGGGCAGCAGGCAGAGACGGGACGTGACGAGGCGAAGATACTCGTGCTCAAGGACGTCGAGGTAATCCTGCCCCTCAAAGGCATGGTCGACTCCGCGGCGGAGAGGGAGCGCCTGCTTAAAGAGATAGAGGCGGTTCAGGCCGAGATAAAGCACGCGGAACGTCTGCTGGGGGACGAAGCCTTCACCGGCAAAGCGCCCGCCACGGTTGTGGAGAAGGAACGCCAGAAGCTTAGCGACCGCAGGGACAGGCTGGGCAGACTGCAGGAAAGGCTCGACCAGCTATCTGCATGAAACCCACACGACCAAGAACCTGCAGGGGCGCTTCGCGAAGCGCCCCTGCAATCCCTTGACATCGCTTCGCCAGCAGGGGATGATATCTATTGAAAATGGAAGAATACCTCGGATGCACGGATATAATCGACTGCGACGCGGAGGCGATAAGAGTAAAAGCTCAATCCCTGACGCGCGGGCTGGAAACGGACAGGGAGAAGGCCGTAGCGTTCTACTACTTCGTCAGGGATGCGATTAGATACAATCCCTATGCTCCTGGCGATTACAGCGACAACAGGGCAAGCCTGGTCCTGGAACGGGGGCACGGGTTCTGCTACCAGAAGGCTATCCTGCTCGCCGCCCTCGCGCGGTCAACAGGTATACCCGCCCGCCTGGGCTTCGCCGATATCCGCAACCACCTGATGTCCAGGGAGTTCAGCGAGAAGATGTTCGGCAGCAACGTGCTCGTTTACCATGGTTGGGCAGAGCTCAATATCGAAGGCAGGTGGGTAATAGCCACCCCGGCATACGATATAAAAACCTGCCGGGCGGGGCGTTTCATGCCCGTGGAATTCGACGGCGTGAACGACGCCAAGTTCCATCCCCGCAACAGAGACGGGAAGCTGCATATAGAGTATATAAAGCAGCACGGTCATTTCGCCGACCTTCCCTGGGACAATATAATCGACGCCAGCATGGTGCTTATCGACAGCCTCGGCGTGGACAGGGAAGAGTTTATAGCCAAGTGGACGGAGAGGCGGAAGTGAGCCTCCCACCAATTCCGTGTGGGTCCGCCTCCGGCGGGTCATCCACAAGAGATAGAGATATATGAGATGCGGACGGGTTCAGGATATACTTCAAAAACGTCAAATTGAGGAGGCAAAATATGGCGGGCATCATGGGTATCTTCAAGGCGCTACTGGGCAAATGCGAAACAAAGGAGCTGGACCCGGGATTATGGAGCCTGGAGAACGGCACGTTACGGGTGAAGCTGGGTCAGGTGAGCGAACTGTCGGTTAAAGGCGGCGCGGTATACATGCGGGGCAAGGGACTGGACGTACCTGTACTTATAATAAGGACGGAGGACGACAGGTATATGGCATTCGCCAGCAAGTGCACGCACGGCGGTCGCAAGATAGACCACGTGCCTGCCGAGTCAAAGCTCCGCTGTTGCAGTCTCGGTCACTCGACCTACGACTACGACGGGAACGTAATCAAGGGTATGGCAAAAGGACCGATAGCCAAGTACGCAACCGAAATCAGCGGGGGCGACCTCATAATAAGGCTTTAGGTAACCTCTATTCAACGGCGCGCGATGCGCCCGCCCCGCCGATGACAGCGCCACCATGAACAGGGAATCGATGCCGGGGCTCACTCCACCGCGGGCACTACATGTACAGCCTTATAATCGCGTAAACATCCTTACCCGGGCTAAATCGAGGTTCTCGGCGGACGCATTTATAATAATTGAGACTATCTCCGCTCCGCCGGAGAGTTCTACTGTTACCCTGGCATTTACCACTCCGGGCTTCATCTACTTTACCTCACCCTTCAAAAACATTGCGCGCGCTGAGCTTCATCGCCCGCCTCCTGTTATCAGAGCATACTGCGCCCTTCAATTACACTATTGGGAATAGAAAAAAAGCTGAATCGCAATAAGGTCTACTCGAGCATAATGCGGGCGTCGACCACCACACAACCGCTTTTCCCCTCCAGTACCTTAACCGGATTGAGGTCCAACTCCGCTATCTGGGGTAAGTCTTCTATCATCGCCGAGACCCTCAGCAGGAGTCCCTCCACAGCCTTCACATCGCAGGGCGGCGAGCCCCTCCAGCCTTCCAGAAGCCTGTACGCTTTGACGGAGCGGGGCATCTCACGGGCATCTATATTTGTCAGGGGATGAATACGGAAAGTTATGTCCTTTAGCAGCTCGGCGTAAACACCGCCCATACCGAACAGTATAAGCGGCCCGAACGACGGGTCCTGGGTTACCCCGGCAATCACCTCGACTCCCCCTTCTACCATTTGCTGGACTACTACTCCCTGCATCTCATTCCCTTTTCCCTCGTCCTCCATACGACTCTTTATACGGCGGAATGCCTGTGTTACCTCCTTCTTCGAGCGCAGGTCGAGGATAACGCCGCCTACCTCGGTCTTGTGTATTATGGTATCGGAGAGAAGTTTGAGGACAACAGGGAAGCCGATTTCCGCGGCTGCCCTAACTGCCTCCCCGGCGGATGCGGCTGTTTCAGACCTCACGGTACGGATACCGTAAGAGTCGAGGAGCTTTTCAACGGCGGGGGCATCGAGCCAGAGCGGGCGGGTTTTTCTACGTTTCAGGGCGGATTCAACTATCTGTGCAGCCTCCTTTTTCTCTATGCCCTTGAGCGTTGGAACCGTTCCCCTGGGCCTTTCCAGCCATTCGCTGTACTCACAAGCCTTTGCCAGTGCGCTGGAAACAGCCTCTGGAAACGTGAAATTGGGGATGTATCCGTATTCCGTGCAGTCCAGATTGATATTGCGAGAGCCCATAAAGGAGGCAATAATCGTCTTACCGTGCCGGCGAAACTGCGGTATTACCTCCTGGATAGCGCCCGCCACCTCCTCGGGCTTCGTAATTATGGGCGGCACGAATATGACGACTATAATGTCCACCCCGTCATCCTCCGCCAGAATCCTCAGCGCCCCTCCGTACTGCGCGGCGTCTGCCTCCGCCGTCATATCCACGGGGTTGGTCAGGCAGGCGCCCCGCGGCAGCACCTTTCTCAGACCTGAAACAGTACTGTCCGAGAGGCTGGATAATTCGAGCCCCCTGCTGACACAGGCATCGGCGGTCATTATAGCGGGACCGCCGCCATTAGTCAGGATAGCCAGTCTCCTGCCCCGCGGCAGGGGCTGGTGGGAGAGCAGGTTCGCAACGTCGAAAAGCTCCTCCATAGTATCAACCCTGATTATACCCGCCTGCCGGAACATGGCTTCGGAAGCCACTTCTGCGGTTGCCAGAGCCCCGGTATGCGACGCCGCAGCCCGGGACCCTGCCGGTGTACGTCCGCTCTTCACCGCCACCACAGGTTTCCTGCCCGTCACGTTGCGGGCTATACGGGCGAACTTCCTGGGATTGCCAAAAGATTCAAGGTAGAGCAGTATGACATCCGTGCTGGGGTCTTCCTCCAGGTATTGAAGCAGGTCGTTGCTGGAAACATCCGCCCTGTTCCCTATACTTGCGAAAATTGAGAGGCCGACATTCAGGGTCCGGGCGTATTCCAGGACAGCCAGCCCGAGCGCTCCACTCTGGCTGCAAAGGGCTATATTGCCCGCGGGAGGGCTAATCGAGGAGAATGTAGCGTTCATGCTGACACCGGGGTCGTTATTTATGATGCCCATGCAATTAGGCCCGACGAGTCTCATCCCGTAGCTGCGGGTTATTTCGATAAGCTTCTCCTGCATTTCCATACCCTCGGGCCCGCTCTCGCCGAAACCCGCCGATATCACAACGATACCAGCAACACCCTTGCGTCCGCACTGCTGCACCACTGTGTTCACCAGCTCCGACGGCACCATAACGACCGCAAGGTCGACTTCATCCGGTATATCGAGAATCGACGGGTATGCCTTAACGGCGGCTACCGACTGTGCGTTGGGATTTACAGGATAGACGACTCCGTCGAAACCGTGATGCAGGATGTTACGGAAGAGCCTGTTCCCGATTGTATCCTTATTCTGAGAAGCTCCGATAACAGCTATGGAACGCGGCTTGAGGAAGGACCTCAATGAGGCTATAGTGGCTATTTTCTCACGCTCCGCCGACCTTTCCTCAGCCGCAGGCGTGGGAGCGATGGACAACGCTATGCGGTAGACGTCGTGTTCCAGTTCCTGTATTACCTGGAATCCGCTGTCCATAAGCACCTTCATCATCTGCGCGTTTTCGGCAAGCACCTCCGCCTCGAAAACACGGATGCCCTTTTCACGGGCTATAGCTGCGAGATGCTCCAGCAGGTGAGTGCCGATGCCCTTTCCCTGGTGCGCATCATCGACGACTACCGCGACTTCCGCCACGTGCACCCGGGGAAGCCTGTAGTAGCGGCATACTGCGATGATGCGTTCCTCCAAATCTTCGCCAAGGGTCGCCACCAGGGCAAAGGTGTTCTCGTAATCAACGGTGCAGTAACGTTCCACCTCCTCTCTCGACATCTGCTTGAGCCGGTGGTGGAACCTGAGATATACCGTATGGGGGCTCAGCCGCTGGAAGAAATCGAGCAGCCGTTCATCGTCATCGCGGCGGATGGGGCGGAGATATAGAGTGGAGCCGTCGCGAAGTATTACATCCGTCCTGTATCTATCCGGGGCGCCGCTACGGGAGCTTTTAGCCATAACACCTCACCATTCACATTATAACAGGTGAAGCTTTCCGCTCCACGGCTTACGGGGGAATAATTCCGATAACGCGTGCTAGCGCTAGAGGCATGAAGAGTTAATCCATTACTTATCTGCCAGAAGTTCCCCCAAGGCTTCGTCCAGGAAGCTATAGCTATAGACGAAGCCGCTGCGAAGCAGTGCCTGCGGCAGCACTCTCTGTCCCTCCAGGAAGGCCGTGGCAAACTCGCCGGTCAACAACCTGAGCATGAAGCCGGGCACATGGGGTATGACAGGCTTGGACCGTATGAGACGCGTTAATGTTTTCATTAGCTCACTATTACGAACCGGATTGGATGCAGTAACATTAACCGGCCCCGATATCTCCTTTCGCTCCAATAAGTAGAGGAATGCGCGGGTCATATCTTCTTCGTGAATCCATGAAACCCACTGGCGACCGCTTCCCCAGTGGCTGCCCAGGTGCAACCGTGAAAGCGTCCTGAGCTTGGGCAGTACACCGCCGCCGTTACCCAAGACATGGCCGAGGCGACAAATGACGAGACGTGCTCCGGATTGCGTCGCACTCATAGCGGCGGACTCCCACTGCTTTGCAACCGTTGCCAGAAAATCTTCACCCGGCGCGGCGTTTTCATCCAGGACCTCGTCCCCGTGATAGCCATAGTAACCCACACCGGATACGTTGATAAAGTGCGTTTCCTTACCTTTTCTCATAGCTACCGCTTCGACAAGGTTTCCGGTAGTCATTACTCTGCTGCTGACAATCGCCTGCTTGTTTTTAGGAGTCCAGCGCATGAATATTGAAGCCCCGGCAAGGTTGATGACTACATCATGTTCCGCCACCTCCCGCTGCCAACTGCCGCGTTCCGTTGAATGACACGCAATTACTCCGGCATTTCGGGGTAGTGCCAGTCGCCGCGTGCCGCCGCGAGTGAGTACGGTTACGTAGTGCCCACGCCCTGTAAATGCCCTGACCAGGCTGCTGCCGATAAAACCCGTTCCGCCGCTGATTACTATATTCACGATTCCTCACGCGAAGCTGAGTGAGGGCTTCTCGAAGGGAGAAATTCCCGTGTTGTAGTGAACACGCAAGTATTATACAATAAACCCCTGTTATAGATGCCTGTGAGTAATTTCATAACATGAGCCCGCTTACCGGATTTCTTCGGGTGGAAATGCTGCTTCGCGATGTGCTCTACGTGTCCTACCTCGTTCACGCGTCGCGGGTTCGACCAATGGTTCCCGATATACTTCCGCTGGCTACCCTCGAAGGAGACAACGTTTTCGTGTCGGTGGTCGTCCTGGAAAGCACGGGGGTGCGACTGAGCTACCTGCCGTTTCCCCGTTTCAGCTACAGGCAGGTCAACGTGAGGACTTATGTAACCGACCCGCAGACAGGCAACCGGGCGGTCTACTTCTTAAGAAGCGGGGTGACATCCAGATTCATATCACGTATAACGGGCGCTATCGGCGTGCCATGGCAGCATATTGAATGTACTGTGGATGTAACAGCCGACAGCCACCGTTACATTTCCAGTTATGAGGTGTCCGGCTACTGGGATGGGGAGTTCTCTATAGAGGCTGAGGAATCGATACTACAGCCGGTGCAAATACCACCGTTTGATAAAACGGAAGCTGCCGTTGACTATCTGGTTCGCCCCCTCATCGGGTTTATGGGACAGAACGGAAGAGTGGGACGCTTCTCTATCTGGCATCCTGAAGTTAAACCGCGTGCCGGCGAAGTGGGGTACTTCAAATTCCCACTACTCGATTCGATGAACCTGTTTGATGGAAAGAAGAGCAGGGAACAACAGAGCGTACTCCTGGTTTCAAGGGCTAGATTCTATATTTACATGCCGCCTGCAAAGGTCAAGCTATAATTACCGAGACGATGCGCCTGCAGGCGGGGGAGGTTTGAGCTATATGTGGATTGTAGAGGGTATCGCTGCCGGAGCGCTTGCCGGTGCAATCATGGGTGCCGCTTCCGAAATCGGCTACAGATTAAGAGCATTTAAGTCCAGCCTGGTAATCATCGACGGCTCCTTTGCACTGCGGCAGCTTGGAAGGGATCCGCGTGGTGCAAGTACATACGTGCTCGGAATCGCAATACATCTCGCTACCAGTTCGGTTTTTGGCATCGCCTATGCTGTTATCGCCAGACTCGCAGATTTCGATCCCAGAATGACAGCAGCACTTGTTCCCTATATCGCCTTCCTCTGGCTGGCGATGCTGTTCACAGCCCTGCCCGCCGCAGGTCAGGGTATACTCGGAAGGAGAATCGGCAGATTCGCATGGGCGGAGCAACTCCTTCTCCACGTTGTATACGGGATAGCGTTCTGGTGGGCACTGGGCTGGATGTAGCCTGATAATGCGCCTGAGAGTTTCTATGTCAATTCATAGAACGGGGGAATAAAATGACAAAGCTGGCAGGAGTCGCGCAGCTTCTCAGGGAACTTTTTGCGTCCCAAGGACTGGCGGTAATTGCAACACAGGGAAGCGGTCAGCCTTATGGTAATCTGGTAGCATTTGCCGAGACGGATGACCTCAAGCAGCTTCTATTTGTGACGAATCGCCATACCCGCAAATACGAAAATATAGAAGCAGATGGCAGGATAGCCGTGCTTGTGGACAGCCGTACAAACCGGCCGGCCGATTTCCAGAACGCTGTAGCGGTTACCGCCACGGGCATCGCCGGGGATGTGCCCGGGAGCGAGAAGGAGAGACTTGCGAAAATCTACCTCAATAAACACCCACAGCTTGTAGCATTCATAAACGAACCCGACAACGCTCTGGTCAGTGTTAATGTAGCTGACTACGTAATCGCCAAGTTCAGCGAGGTGAATACCGTACACGTCGGATAGTTAACGCAGAGGAAATTCCAGACACCTCCGAAAGCGCGTTTACCCGGAGCATATAGCGGCCGCCGGAAATAGAAGATGAAAATAGGTTATCCGTGTATTAACCGGACCATAGGATGCAAAGGCGACCGTACATTTCGCCTCAAGTCATACTCCGAGGAGCGGCTCATCGAAACTGTGCGGAATAACCTTGACTGTCTCCGCGCCATTCTGAGGTTCAACGTAGAACACAATATCCTGTTTTTCAGAATTACATCCGATTTAGTTCCGTTTGCCTCGCACAGCGTTTGTCACTTTGACTGGGTCGATTATTTCAAGCGTGATTTCGCATCTATCGGCAGCTATATCAATGCGGG
>Ga0180431_10007793_pt1 | contig 12399 bp, 10 predicted proteins | sample SS_ome_11_FD_132459 | JGI IMG/M metagenome (GOLD analysis project Ga0180431, IMG submission 132459) | Hypersaline lake sediment archaeal communities from the Salton Sea, California, USA - SS_1_MS_1 metaG | ecosystem: Environmental > Aquatic > Non-marine Saline and Alkaline > Hypersaline >... | reverse complement strand
GGCCTTCTCGAAGGAATGAACAACAAGATCAAAGTCATCAAGCGGATGGCCTACGGCTTCCGCGACGACGAGTACTTCTTCCTCAGAATCCGGGCCGCATTCCCCGGAAATGGGAGATGAACCCTTTTTTTCCCACAACCCGACAGGGTCGGTACGAAACAAATCAACACCATCAAGACAGACCATGTGCGCAACATATCATCGCTCCTTGGAGAAATCAGGAGACCCCGCCAACATCCCTACCGAAGCAGCAGAGAGAGTTTCGGCTGCCGACGAATAGATCGGGACGTGCGGTGGAGATTATTCCCGGAATCCCGCGACTTGCATATCACGCCGGTTCTTGGTATGCTGGAGAATGGTCTCTTGTATCGTGAATCTCTTCGGCAATTTCCGCCCGGGTGAACGACAAAACGCGACGATGCACCGGTTTCTTTCAGTATCGATTGTCCTGACGATGGTTTTTGCCGGCTGCGCCGTGTGCGAAGCGGAAACCGTGCTCTACGACGGCAGCCTGGGCACGCTGCCGGGCGCCCAAGGATGGGACTACGACTCGATCCCGCCCGGCGCCACCCAAACGATGGACGGCTCGGTCGCCGTGTTGAACACGGAGGCCGACAACGCCATCCATGCCGGCTACTCGCAAACGGTTGCGGCGGGACTCGATCGCATGGCCGGCTACAGCATTATCTTCGACGTGGAGGTCACCCGTGAATCGCACGTCAACAACGATCGGGCGGGCTTCAGCGTGCTCGCGCTGAGCAGCGACAGTTGGGGCATCGAACTCGGCTTCTGGACAGACACGATCTGGGCACAGGACGACGATCCGCTGTTTACGAAAGCCGAATCGGCGGCGTTCGACACGGACCTCGGCGTAACAACGTATCGATTGAACGTCTCCAACGACGCGTATTCGCTCGAGTCGGGCGGTACCACCATCCTCAGCGGACTCCTGCGCAATTACGCCGCCAACATCAACATCCCGCCGGACCCTCCCGAATATGCCGTCTACTTCCAGCAGGACTTTCTTTTCTTCGGCGACGATACGAGCAGCGCGCAGGCCGAGATCCGCCTGGGATACATCGCCACCGCCCCCGAGCCGTCGACGATCGTCCTGTTGGCTGCGGGCGCCGCCGGCTGGATCGTGTGGCACCGCCGCCGCCGCCGGAAGGTTTCCCGCCGCGGATGATGCTCCCATGGCACGAAGGGCAAGGGCAACCCGGTAATCAGGAGTATGGACCATGAAGAAGTGGCGGCTTCTTATCATCGTTCTCGTCGGCGTCGCGTTCGTCAGTGCCGCGATGGTCGTTCGCTCCCAGTGGCTGCGGCGGCCCGAGGTCGGCTCCGGCCCGGCGGGACCGAAAGTGCCGAGCGAGCCGTTCGAGAAAACGTGGACCGAGCGGAAGGTCCTCCTGCTGGGCATCGGTGACAGTGTGACCAGAGGTTTCGGAGCGGGCGATCGTGCCCACTCGTACTTCAACCGGCTGGTGAGCAACCCGCGCGATGAATACGCCGACATGAAGGGCAAGTGTCTCTCGGCTGTTTTGCCCAACCTCAAGACTCGGAACGACGCGGTCAACTGTAGCACCTCGCTGCAACATCTTCAGTACCTGGAAGATAGACTCAAAACGCAGCCGGACGACGTTTTCGGGCTGGTGGTGATGACCTCCGGCGGCAACGATCTGATTCACAACTACGGCAAGACGCCGCCCAAGGAAGACGCCATGTACGGCGCCACGCTCGAACAGGCGAAGCCGTGGATCGCCAACTTCGAAAAGCGGCTCGACAAGATGGTCGACTTGATCGAATCGAAGTTCCCCGGCGGGTGTATGATCTTCCTGGCCGACATCTACGACCCGACCGACGGGGTCGGCGACGCCCAGGTCGCCGGATTTCCCCGGTGGCCCGACTGCATGAAGATCCTCGATGCCTACAACGACGTGATCCGGCGATGCGCGGCCAAGCACAAGTCCGTCCGCCTGGTGCCGATGTACGACGAGTTCCTCGGCCACGGCTTTCATCACGCCGACAGGTGGCGGAAGCATTACGACAAAGAGGACCCGTACTTCTGGTACTACGGCAACGTCGAAGACCCCAATCACCGCGGCTACGACGCCATCCGGCGGTTGTTTCTGCTGGAAATGATTAAGGTGAAGGATAAGATTGGAGGGGGAAGAGGGAAGAAGGACGAGGGAAGTGGGGAGGCCAGTGGACAGAGGACACTGGATGGTGAGTAGTGGGTAGTGGGTGGTGAGTAGCGAAGAGTGAATAGTGACAAGAGCCCCGGTACTGCGTGCCGGGGTTCTGTGAGCACGACAAAATGACGAGGTGTCCGATGGCAGACGCCAAAAACGAATCGAAACCATCGCAATCCCAAGAGCCACAAAAACCACAGCAACCAAAGAAGCCGCAGGAACCCCAGAAACCGCAAGTCGCCTGGTGGAAACGCCTGCTGCTGGGCATGCTCTCGCTTCTGGTAGCCTCAGCCATTTGGCTCCCGTCGGTGCATCTTTTCTTCCGGCCGTGGAGCGTGCCGCCGAAGGAGGGAAAGATTTCGCGGCTGTCCGAAAAACTGGCCGCCCGGCATCTGCACTTGTGGACCGATCCGGAGCTGCTCCAGGGCGAGTTGGACAAGATGCGGGCGCCCAACCCCGAATGGGATTTCATGGGCCGCAGCTTTCTGGTCTGGTCCCTGGCGAATATATGCCTCCGCGAGCCGGACCGCAAGGACGAGTACTTGCCGGTCATGGATCGCATCATCGACGAGACGATACGGATCGAGCAGGAAAAGGGCAAGTACCATTTCCTGATGGCGTACGCCCAGGTTTGCCCCTTTGTCATGAAGCCCGAGCGGAGCCAGTTCCTCGACGGCGAGATCGCCCTGATGATGGCCATGCGGCGGCTGGTCGAGGAAAAGGAGTCCTATCGCGAGCCGCTGCGGCAGCGCGTCGACGTGATGGTCGAGCGGATGGAGACCTCGCCGACGATGTGCGCCGAGAGCTATCCCGACGAGTGCTGGCTGTTCTGCAACACGGTTGCCCTGGCGGCGATCCGCGTGTCGGATCACCTCGACGGGACCGACCACTCGGACTTCTTCCGCCGGTGGATCGAGACGGCTAAGGCGAAGCTGATCGACAAGGATACCGGGATACTGGTTTCGAGTTTCACTCTACGCGGCACGGTCATCGACGGGCCGGAGGGTTCGTCGATCTGGCTGGCCGCCCATTGTCTGAAGCTGATCGACGAGCCGTTCGCCCGGCAGCAGTACCGGCTGGCCGAAAAGGAGTTGGCCAGGGGGATCTGTGGTTTCGGTTACGCGCGGGAGTGGCCGCCCTCGCGGCAAGGGCCTTGCGACATCGATTCGGGGCCGGTGATCCCGGTCCTGGAGATCAGCGCCGGCTCGAGCGGGCTGGCGTTTGTCGCCTCGCGCTCCTTCGACGACGACGCCTATTTCCGGTCGTTGCTGACGACACTCGAGTTGGCCGGCTTCCCATACGAGAAGAAAGGCCGGCTGAAGTATTGCGCCAGCAACCAGGTCGGCGACGCGGTCTTGCTTTATTCGACGGTCCTCGGCCCGGCCTGGGCGAAAGTCCAAGGAGAAAAACAGCCATGAGCGATATGCCGAAAGACTGGACCCGCCGCGTCCCGTTCCTGCGGTTAGTAACACCCGGCGGACTGCTCAAGGCCGCTGTGACGCTCGTGGTGGTCTATGTCGTCCTCCACTTGCTCGAATGGCGGGAGTACACCGGCTTCCTCTCGGGCACGATCGCCCCCGGCGCCGCCGGAACGCGGCAGGCGGTGATGGGCGCATTTTACGTGTTCGCCTACCTTGGGTTCGTCCTGGCGGTGCCGATCCTATTGCTCGCGTCGGGGATTTTTTCACTGTCGTTGCGCATTGCCGGCCGGGGCGAGACAACCAGCCCGCAGGCCGACTCGGCTCCCGTGGATCAAGACTGACATGCAACCGGCCATCATACTTCTCGCCGCGATTACGACTTCGCTGAGCGCGGAGCCCGATCGCCCCGCCGAGCTGCGGGCGGCCCGGTATGTTGCCGATTCCGCGGAAGCTGCCTACCCCGGGCAGATCGAGCGGATCGACGTTTCCCTTTCGGCAGACGCAGAAGCCGGGCAGCGGCTCGTCGTTCGCTTTTCTTCCAAGGAAGGATCGTTTGCCTTTGCCGCGATCGGACGGGGGGCCCCCTCCCTGTTGACGAAAGACCGACGGGTCGACCTCGACCGTTATCTCCTGCAAACCGGCGCCGGGAAACTGCTCGAATTCCGCCGCCGCGAGACCGGAAAGCCCTTCTTGCCGTTCTCGTTCGAGTTGCAGCCGGACCATTTTCTGCCGGTTTGCCTGGATGAGGCGGGGGTGTTCTGCAAAGAAACGATGCTACTTGGCGAGACGTTTTCGCGGGCCGAAGCACCGCCGGATGCGGCTGCGTGGCCGCCGAGTGATGCGAAAGTGATCGAGCTGTCCGACGACTTGTTGATCGGCACGTCGCGGAATTTCCGGAACGTCGAACCGCGGATCCCGCAGCGGAAATTCGCCAAGGATTCGAATCTCGACTACACGTATCGCCCGCTCGACGAAGCGGACCTCCGGCGGATGCTCGCGGCCGGGTTCAACTACTTCGACCGGGTCTTGCCGGGGCAGTGGGAGTACCTGATCGACAAGCCGTGCTTCTTCGACCTGAACACGTTGCAGCGCGAGGCCCGGCCGCTGTTTCCCGAGGTCTTCTACCACCCCGGCTTCCAGGGCGTGGAGGACTTCCTCGACGAACCGGCGTTCATTTTCTTGCAGGACACCATGCACGAGGACTTCGCGGGCATGAATCCCGCCAAGGACCTCGCGGCGATGGCCCGACGCCAGGAACAAGCAACGCAAGACGAGTTCGACCGCAAGCGCCGCGGGCGGATCGACGGGCTTGAGAAAAAACTCGATGAAGCCGGGATCGAGCTGCCCGGCGTCGAACTCGTCGAGCCGCCGTTTCCGATCTGGGAGGAGTTCTACAGCACCGGCTGCTACCAGTTGCGATCGCCCGTCTCGGGCTTCGTGCATGAAGGGCGTTACAGACACCCTGAAACGGTCAAGCTGCTGAACAACACCTTCCGAACGTGGCTGCCGAAGAGGCCGGAGACGATGTTCCAGTTCTATTTCGCGTTCCTCCGCGGGGCCGCCCGGGTGTTCGACAAAGACTGGGGCATGGCAATCTACGGCCAGGCCGATTCGGACGTCTCATTGCTGGGAATCACCATGGCATACGACCGGGGCGCCCGGTACCTCTGGTTCTGGTCGAGCGACCGCGACCACCACCTGCCGTTCGAGGAACAGCTCGCGCTGGCCGAAGGGCTTTCGGCCCATATTCGGGACCATCCACGGGGACCGCGCCGCGAGCTGGTTCGCGGCGCCGACGACGCAATTGTTCTGCCGTACGGCTTCACGTTCTCTGTTTCCGATTGGCAGAAGCGCCGCATGGCGAACCTGTGGCAGCGGCCCTCATTTCCGCTCGAAGGCGGCCGCACGGCCGACGGCACGCCGTACTACAGCGTCCTGCGATGCGCAGCCGAGGAGATGGAACGGCTGATCGGCGACGGGCGCGAGTTTGATATCGTGATCGACGTGCCCGAGCTGGCGTCGGCCGGTTATCCGCGCCTGCACGATGTCCTGCCCGAGGCCCGACAACAGGCGTATGAATACCCCTGGTGGATTCACTACAAGCTGCAATTCGCTTTGGTCGTGCTGGTGGCAATCTTGTTGGCGATCTGGACTTACCGGCTCGTGCGGTGGATACGGCGGCGATTCCTTGCTCCCCGGCCGGCGGCAGAATAGAATGTCTTTTTGGGGAGCACATCACACGGAGGTGTAAGAGGGGAACGGGGAAAACAGCCATCGCACCATGACGCACCACGAAGACCATTTCGCCGGCCACGACGGCCTTGAGCTATATGAGCAATCGTGGCTTCCGGAGCAGTCGACCGGCGTGCTGGTCCTGCTCCACGGCATCAACGAGCACAGCGGCCGCTACGCCTCCTTCGCCGAAGAGCTGGTCGCCGAGGGCTGGGCCGTCTATGCCATGGACCTCCGAGGACACGGCCGCTCGGCGGGGCCGAGGAGCCACGTCGGCAGCTTCGACCAGTTCGTCGACGATCTCGAAGTCTTTCTGGATCGTGTCCGCGAGCGCGAGCCGGAAAAGCCGATCTTCCTGTTCGGCCACAGCATGGGTGCGGCGATTGTCCTTCGGCTTGTAATCCGGCGGGAGCCGGACGTTTGCGGCATGGTGCTCGGCGCCCCGCCGCTTCGGATTGGCGGTAAGATGTTTCCGATTCTGCGGCGTCTGGCCGGGCTGTTCAGCCATATCATGCCGCGACTGCGACTCGTCCGGCTCGGCACGCATTTCATGTCCCGCGACAAGGCGGTGGTCGAACAGTTCCGCGCGGACCCGTTGGTCTTCCACGGGCGATTCACCGTCCGCATCGGTGCGGAAATCCTGCGGATCGGCAAGCAGATCCGGCTCCACTCGGAATCGGTCCGGCTCCCGTTTCTCGTGATGCACGGCACCGACGACATCTGCACCCGGTGGAAGGGAAGCCGCCGGCTCTTCGAAGAGGCCGGCTCGACGGACAAGACGCTTTGCCTCTACCCGGGGCTCTGGCACGACCTGCTCAACGAGCCGGAAAAGGAGCAGGTTCGTTCGGACGTGATTCGCTGGTTGAACCGCCGCCGGGCCGCCGTCACCGTCCGAGAGAAATAGCCGGGACCGGGCGCGGCCAACGGTCGCGGCTCTATAGCAACCGTACGCCGCAGCCGTTTTCGTCGGGGAATCGGACCCGGCCGCGGTCGATGGTGACCCCGGCGGCGATGTCTTCGGCCAGCAGCAGCGCCCCGTCGAGATCGGCGTAGTCCAGCAGCGGCAACAACTGGGCGGCCGCCGAGATCCCGACGCTCGATTCGGTGAAGCAGCCAACCATCAACTTCAGCCCGAGCCGCCTTGCCGTGGCGATCATCCGCCGCGCCGGCGCGAGCCCGCCGCACTTGACCAGCTTGATATTGATGCCGTGGAAACACTCGGCGCACCTCTCCACGTCGGCTTCCGTCCGGCAACTCTCGTCGGCCACCACGGGGAGAACCGACTCGCGATAGACCCGCCGCATTCCTTCGTCGTCCTTCGGCGGCAGGGGTTGTTCGACGAACTCGACGCTGAGCTCTTTCAATTCCACCGCGTTGCGGATCGTTTCGTCCGCGTCCCAGCCGCAATTCGCATCCACGCGAAAGACCGCGTCGGTGTGATTGCGCAACTCGCGGACAATCGCCACGTCGTCGCCCGTGCCGAGCTTGATCTTGTAGACCGGCCAGCCCGGGAATTCCTTGAGCTTGGCGACCATCACGTCGATCGTGTCGATGCCGATCGTGTAATCCGACGGCGGGCAGTCGTCGAGGTTCAGCCCCCAGAGCTTCCAGACCGGCTCTCCGCGGAGCTTTCCCCAGAGGTCGTGCGAGGCCGTGTCGAGCGCGCATTGGGCGAACGTCGAGCCGCCGATCGCCGGCCGCATCGCTTCCCAAAACTCGTCCGGGTCATGGACATCGAGCGAAAAGCCCTCGATCTCGGCTCGAGCGTTCTCCAGAATCGCGGCGACGTTCTCTCTAGCGGCGCCGTAGAACGCAACTTCAACCGCTTCGCCAAACCCCCGCACGCCGTCCTGTTCGAGTTCGACGACGAGCGAATTCTGCACGGTCGTCGTACCCCGGGCAATCGTAAACGGATGCCGGCACGGCAGGTCGAAACGGTGGAGCGTGAGGTTCATGGGAATATCCTACAACGTCTGCAGCACTCTTCTGCAAAGCCGCGACCAGTGGTCGCGGAAATCCCGGGGAACGTTCCCCAATTCATTCTGTCTTGCGCAGAGATTGTTGCATCCAGTTCTTCCGTTCTGCATGTTCCGGCCCCGCTTCTCCGCGACCACTGGTCGCGGCTTTACAACCGAGGCCTGGCAAGTCCCGGTAATGGTCCGGGGGCGGGTGCCCCGGGCGTATCGAGCCTTAATAATGGTCCGGGGGCAGGTGCCCCCTACTTTGTCATCAATTCCAGCACGGCGGCGACGAGTTTCTCCGGGCCGTGGCGGATTACGTCGCAGGTCGGCAACTCCAATTCACGTTCCACGCGTTCACATTCCGCGGCAACGTCCTCGTCGTCGGGGAACTTTTGCCCGTTGACCGCCACGCCGATCACGCGGCAGGGGTGCATGATGTTGGCGGCCGATTCACAAAAATCGCGGACCTCCGCAAGCGGCTTCAAAGGGATATCCTCCATGCCGAAGATCGCCTCCCGACCCATCTCGTAACAGAGGATCAGCCCGTCGGGCAGCAGGCCGTGCAGCAGCCCGAGCGTGACGCCGGAGTACCGCGGATGGAAGAGGCTGCCTTGCCCTTCGACCAGGATCACGTCGTGGTGCTGGTTGGCGAGGATGAGCTTTTCGGCGGCCCCGCTGACGAAATCGGAAATGACGCGATCGACGGGGATTCCGCCGCCGGCGATGAGGATTCCGGTCTGCCCGGTGGCGACGAATTCCGCATCGACGCCCGCCCTGTTGAGCCCCTCGGCCACTTCCACGGCCGCGACCATTTTGCCGCAACTGCAATCGTTGGCCACGGTATGGATGCGAAGGCAATCCTCGCGGATTGCCCGGCGGGCGGCCACGTCGTGCTCTTCGTTATCGCGGAGGTCGATCAATCGGACGCCGTGCTGCGCGGCCGCCTGGGTGAATTCCGCATCGTTCTTCAACAGGTCGTGCAGCCCGGAGACCACGTCCATCCCGCGCCCGATGGCCTCCAGGACGATGGGCCGCCACAGCTCCGGGATTTTTCCGCCCGGCGGGGCGATGCCGATGGCCAGGGTGTTGGCCTCCGGCACGTCGGCCAGCGACCCGACGACGGGGATATCGCCGCCGACGCCCATCACCTCGCCGCAGGTCTTCCCGGCTGCCGGGCGATCGAGCACGGCCGCCACCTCCTCCGGCCGGTAACGAAGCACGCATATCGCCGTCTTGGCGGTATGCGAATCGTTGTAGCCGTCGGTCAGGAGGATCATCTTTCGCAGCTTCGACATAACGCAAGCTTATCCGGTAGGAGCGGACGGCACACGGAGTGTGCCTGCTACTTTGGCTGTTACTCTTCCTTGTAAACGCGGAATCCCCTCGCGCGGTAGTTTGCCAGGGCGTTGGGATGGTCATCGGTGCAGGTGTGGAGCCAGACCCGCGAGGCGCCGGTCTCCCATGCCCGTTCGACGGCCACGGTGAGCAAGTGCCCGCCGAGTCCCCGGCCAATGAAACCGGGCAACAGGCCGAAACGCGGGATCTCGACGTTCGCGTCCGGCTGCAATTCAAGCTCGAAGTATCCGGCGGGCGTGCCCGAAACGTACGCCACCCACGTCTCCAGCTCCGGCCGGTCGGCGTAGTCGCGCCACTGCCGGTCGGTCCACTCCGTCCGGGCGAACCAGTTCCAGTCGCTGCCGACGGCGGCGTCCAGAAACCGGTTGAACCCGGGGCAGGGGATTTCGACGCGCACGACCCGAAGCCCCGGAACATCGGCACGTTTCGGCCGCAATTCCTCCCGGCTCATCATTTCGAGAAAGTAGGTCTTTACCATGGGATCGCTTTTATCATCTGCCCGAGTTCCGGTCAAGGATGGGGTGGTTGACAATCGGAACGGGTTCTCCCAAAATGGGACCCCAGGTGTGTATTTGTAGGGAACGCCCTCTGTGGCGTTCCGGAGTACGGGAAACGAAATCATTGCTGCCTCCCGGAACGCCACAGAGGGCGTTCCCTACAGAAGATCACAACCGTTTTTGGCTCAAGAAATAGGGAGATTACGATGAGACTGCTGCCGACGTTGAGTGTCCTGGTGCTTGTGATGGCTGCCGCGTTGCCGTGCCTGGCCGAGTGGAAGCCGGCCGACGGGCCGCTCTTTACCCGTTGGGCCAAGGAGGTCTCGCCCAAAAACGCCCTGCCGGAATACCCCCGGCCGCAGATGGTGCGTAAGCGGTGGCAGAACCTCAACGGGCTCTGGGATTACGCGATCAAGCCGGAGAAAGACAAACTGCCTGAAAAGTTCGACGGCCAGATCCTGGTGCCGTATCCGGTCGAGTCGGCGCTCTCCGGCGTGATGAAACGGGTCGGCAAGGACAACCGGCTCTGGTACCGCCGTACCTTCGAGGTGCCCAAGGACTGGAACGGTGAGGCCGTGCTGCTGAACTTCGGCGCCGTCGATTGGGACACGACCGTCTGGGTCAACGGCAAGGAGGTCGGCAAACACCGCGGCGGCTACGACGCCTTCTCGATCGACATCAGCCGCGCCTTGAAAGACTCGGGGCCGCAGGAAATCGTCCTTTCGGTCTGGGACCCGACCAATGCGGGTTACCAGCCGCGCGGCAAGCAGGTGAGCAACCCCCGCGGGATATGGTACACGCCGGTGACCGGCATCTGGCGGACCGTTTGGCTCGAGCCGGTCAACAACCCGCGGATCGACCACCTGAAGATCGTGCCCGACATCGACAAAGAACAGGTGACCATCGACGTCAACACGGTGCTCTACAAATACGAGGAACCACGGCCCGGGGGGCTCGGGGTCTATACGCCTCGGCCTTCCCCGATCGTGGCTGCTGAGGTTCGTCAAGACAAGGCATCTGAATCGCCGGCAGCAGAACGGGGGAAGCAGGCAAAAGTAGTTGTCAGCGCTGGCGGCAAAGCGGTTGCCGAGGCGTCCGGCCCGGCCGACAAGCCGATGGTGCTGAAGATCGACGACGCGAAACTCTGGTCGCCCGATTCGCCTTTTCTGTACGATCTGAAGGTCACGCTCTCCAAGGACGGCAAGGCGGTCGATGAAGTCGAAAGCTACTTCGGCATGCGGAAAAGCTCGATCGAGAAGGACGACGCCGGCGTGCCGCGGCTGTTTCTGAACAACAAGCCGCTCTTCCAATACGGCCCGCTGGATCAGGGCTGGTGGCCCGACGGGCTCTATACGGCCGCGACCGACGCGGCCTTGCGGTACGACGTCGAGATGACCAAGAAGATGGGCATGAACATGATCCGCAAGCATGTCAAGATCGAGCCGGCACGCTGGTACTACCACTGCGACAAGCTCGGCGTGCTCGTCTGGCAGGACATGCCCAACGGCGGCAAGAAGGTCGTCGGCGACGAAGCGGACAAGAACTTCCGCCAGGAGCTGAAGGCCCTGATCGACACCCACCACAACGCTCCGTCGATTGTTATGTGGGTGCCGTTCAACGAGGGCTGGGGGCAGTACGATTCCGAGGGGATCACCGAGTGGCTCAAGAAGTACGACCCCACGCGGCCGGTCAACACGGCCAGCGGCTGGTCCGACCGACCCTGCAGCGACGTCCACGATGTACACAAATACCCCGGCCCGGCCATGCCGGCAATCGAGGAGCGGCGGGCGGCGGTGCTCGGCGAGTTCGGCGGCCTGGGGCTGCCGGTGAAGGACCATCTCTGGTGGGACAAGAAAAACTGGGGATACCGCAACCTCAAGACCGTCGACGAGCTGACCGCCGCCTACCAGGGCCTCATCAACAGGCTCCACCCGATGGTCGGCCGCGGCCTCTCGGCCGCCGTCTACACGCAAACCTCCGACGTGGAGGGCGAGGTAAACGGCCTGATGACCTACGACCGGGCGATGGTCAAGATCGGCGCGGAAAAGCTCAACGAGATCAACCGGAAGCTCTACCTGCCGCCGCCCGTCGTCAAGACCATCCTGCCGACCTCCCGGGCGAAGCCGCAGCAGTGGCGACACACGACCGAGAAGCCGGGCGAAGGCTGGGAGAAACCCGAGTTCGACGATTCGAAATGGAAGGAGGCCCCCGGCGGGTTCGGCACAAAGGACACGCCCGGCACGACCGTCCGCACCGAGTGGAAGACGCCCGACATCTGGGTACGCCGGACCTTCACGCTGGAGAAGGTCCCGGCCGATCCCCACTTGATGATCCATCACGACGAGGACGCCGAGGTCTACATCAACGGGAAGCTCGCCGCCAAGCCGGCCGGCTTCACGACCGACTACGCGCCGATGCCGGTCAACAAGGAGGCGAAAGCGGCCCTCAAGACCGGCAAAAACACCATCGCCATCCACTGCCGCCAAACCACCGGCGGCCAGTACATCGACGCCGGAATCGTCGAAGTAATCGAGCAGTAAAGCAGGGGGCACCCGCCCCCGGCCCAGCGATTTGTGGTGATGGTCCGGGGGCAGGTGCCCCCTCCTTTTATTGTTATGGCTCTTCCGGGTTTTCGGTGGGTGATGCCAGGGCCCACGGGGCCAGAATCCCCCCAAATGGAGACGGGAGCCCCCGGATTCCCCGGAAAACGCCTCGATTCCGCTCCACGGCAACTACTCCT
>Ga0180431_10007791_pt1 | contig 12403 bp, 8 predicted proteins | sample SS_ome_11_FD_132459 | JGI IMG/M metagenome (GOLD analysis project Ga0180431, IMG submission 132459) | Hypersaline lake sediment archaeal communities from the Salton Sea, California, USA - SS_1_MS_1 metaG | ecosystem: Environmental > Aquatic > Non-marine Saline and Alkaline > Hypersaline >... | reverse complement strand
TGGGGTTCCGTGTAGTCCTTTTTGCTCGTCCATGAGTCGCCGATTTTCACGGGATTCGGGGGTAGATCGGGAAGTATGGATCGGAAAAGCATTTTGATGCCTTGCTTTCCGCCCATCATGCCTAAATCGATCTTGGGTAGTGTATCGATACCCGTAAATTCCAGTTCTTCTCCGATGGTGGAAAAGCTGAGACCGAAGTGCTTACCGTAGAGGGCTTTTGTATCGATGTCCCGATCGCCCGGGGCACTATGGACGATCCAGCTCATTGAGTCCACTGTGATGTCGGTAAGGACGTTTTCATCGTCGTCGTATCCGGTGGCTTTTATCGAGTATGTCATCGTCCTATGAGTCTCTGATTCCATTGCTTGACCCATCATTTCCATGAATGTATTTTCGACGTCGTTGGTTCTATACGTGTAGTCCCTGTCCGTATCCAACCGATATCGGAGAAAAAATCCTGTCTCCGGATCGCCCCACCAGGGTTTTTTCGAGGCACATCCCATCCACAAAGTACAGACGAGTGTAAGCGTACAGATGAGGACGAGGATCGATTTGAGTCTCTTGTGCGTCATGGCAATTTCTCCTTTTTCCTTTGAATGGGATAAAATCATCAACAGTGGGCTCGTAAAAACATCTTGGATTTTATTCGTCTTGAAAATATACATATTCCTCATGAATGTCAATAAAAAATCTTGACTTTAAAGCCCGTATATAATACATTATATAAAATTGAAGAAAGTCGATGGTTGGGGAGAGAAATGCCGGAGATTACGTATAAAGAACTCGTGATCACGTGTGAAGCGTGTCACACAATAAAAAAATTCCCCGTAACGGATTATGATGAGTGTCTGGCTATCTTTAACGATTATCATTGTCCCAATGGATGCGGACGCAATCTGTACGGTTTTTTTACCGTGGGGAGATTGAAGAAAAAAAAGAAATGATCGGTATTTTCCCCCTTGACAAAAAGTGTAAAATTTGTAAATTATTCCAGTGAAGCTCTGTATCGTTCTTTCACTCCTGGTTTTACTCTTTGCCTTCTCCCGACTGGCAAAGAAAAAGAGGATCGATCTCAGGGAGAGAAGACAGAAGATACTCAAAAGACTGAGAAGAGAATAGTCGTTTAGCGGGAATAGCTCAGTTGGTAGAGCATCACGTTGCCAACGTGAATGTCGCGGGTTCGAGTCCCGTTTCCCGCTCTTTTTTTTGGCGGCGTAGCCAAGTGGCTAAGGCAGAGGTCTGCAAAACCTTTATTCAGCGGTTCGAATCCGCTCGCCGCCTCTATGTCACGCCGGGATGGCGGAATTGGTAGACGCAAGGGACTTAAAATCCCTCGTCCTTTCTGAGGACGTGCCGGTTCGATTCCGGCTCCCGGTACACATAAAACCCAGGGGAAGGCATGTTACCGGCCTTTCTGTGGGTTTTTTTATGAAGATGGTGTAAAGGTTCTATCAGGAGGTTCGATTGTTAGAGGCTGTTGTGTTCGACATGGATGGTGTCATCGTGGACAGTGAACCCCTCCACATCAAGTCTGAAAAGCAGGTATTTGCCCATTATGGCGTGCATTTGTCCGACGAGGAGCTTCGGGTTTATATGGGGCGATCCTCCAGGCTTCTGTTTCAGGACTTGATACAGAAATATGCCCTCGATACCAGTCTCGAGGACATCTACCCGAGCCACATAGAGAATCTGACACAATTGTACCGGGAAGAATCGGAACCCATTCCAGGAGCTTTGGAACTCATCGAGGATTTGAACATGCGGGGGATCGAGCTTGCTCTGGCGTCAAGCTCGGATCACGCATTGATCGCCGCCTTCCTGGAGAAGTTCTGGGATTCACCCGTATTTCGCATTGTGGTCAGTGGTCAAGATGTCAGCCAGTCCAAGCCGCACCCGGCTATTTTTCTCGAGGCCATCGGACGGCTGGGTCACCCTGCCAAAGCATGTGTTGTGATCGAGGATTCACAGGCCGGTGTGCTGGCCTCGAAGCGTGCCGGCATTCCGTGTGTAGGTTTTCGAAGCCCCCACACCCTTTCCCAGAATTTAAGTGAGGCCACGCTGGTGGTCGATGACCTGCGGGATCTCGATTATGATCGACTGAAGAATCTGGTCGACGCGGTGTAAGATCAATTTGTTTTAAACCATGATGAGGGATCCGGGAAGATGAAAATCATCGATTTACACCTGGAAGGAATCCAGAAGGATTTCTTCTTTCGTTTCACGTCGGATTCGGAATCGGAACGATTGCGGTTGTCGATTCAAGCCAGCGGTATCCGGACGCCGGTATTCGTGCAGAAGACCCAGAAGGGATACCGGCTTTTATCGGGATTTCACCGATACCGGATCGCTTTGGAATTGGGGCTCGAGAGCATCCCGGCATCACCGGTGCCTGACGGGGTGCCAGTGGAAAATGCCTTCCATGACGTTCTTCTGGAGCACATGGTTCACCGTAGTCTCAACCTCATCGAGAAGGCGAGAATACTGGGCATCCTGGACAGGCTTTGCTCGTCCTGGGAATCGATGAGAGAGCATTTTCTTCCGCTTCTGGAACTTCCGCCAAAAACCGAGATTTTACAGGACGTCAGAGACCTACTAACATTGTCCCCCAATATCCAGAGATATATCGAAAAATATGACCTGTCGCTAAAACAAGCCGTGCGATTCGGACGGTTCTCCCCGGAGGATCAGGATTTCTTCGGAGGTCTGGCTCTGGAACTGGACATTCGAAGTGTTGAACTCTCATCGATGATGGCGGCATTCCAGGATATCGCAGGCAGGGAGGGGCTATCGGTTACACAGGTTTCCGAGAGCTTGGGGTGCCCGAAGATAATGACAGATTCCCAACGGACACGTCAGCAGAGGATTGCACGCATCCGGACCGAACTGGAGAGAAGACAATACCCGAAAATCTATGCCTGGAACGAAAGTGTCGAAAATTTAAAGAAAGAGATGGAACTCCCGGAGCAAGTCCGGCTGTCGTGGGATCGGTCGCTGGAATCACCCGGCATCCGTATCACGCTGGACCTCCGATCTGGAGAGGTTTTACGTGAGGCGCTCCGTCATCTGACGAAACGAGAGAATCAGGAGCGGATAGAGGAAATGTTGCGTGTCGTATAACGTGTCGATTCCCATTAAAAAAATCTACGTCGATGGCAGCGTCATCGAAGAGCCGCTCACAGAGCGAGTCCTGGAGAACGCGCCCGGAATTCCGGAAGAAATTATCGATGTAGAAGCATTTCAAGAACGTGTCGCTGATCAACTGACTCTCTCCCAAGGCAAGAGGGTTCTTTTCATCACGGGCCAGAAGGGCGATCTCGTAAAACCCTGTCCGGGAACGTTGGCCCCGTATCTCTGCTGCCGGTACACCGTCATCAACCAGATCATTCAATGCCCGATGGATTGCACGTATTGTGTGCTGCAGGAATACCTCGACAGCCCTGTGATGATTCTGCACACCGATATGGATGATGTGTTCGAAGACATCGATGGTCTGTTGGCAAGTCAGCCGGGCCGGTTTTTTCGGTTCGGAACGGGCGAGTTATCCGACAGCCTGGTTCTGGACCACGTCACGGAACTGACGCGGGACTATGCCCGGTTCTTTTCCGAGAAACGGAACGCCCTCATCGAATTCAAGACAAAGACGAACCGTGTCGAAACTCTGCTAGCCGTGTCTCCCAAGAATATCGTGGTATCCTGGTCTGTGAATCCACAACCGATCATAGACACCGACGAGTTTTTCTCAGCGCGTTTGGAGGAGAGACTGGATGCAGCAGGGCGCTGTCAGGATCGGGGATTTTTATTGGGATTTCATTTCGATCCCATCCTCTATACGCCGGACTGGGAAGCCCTCTATCATCCACTCATCCAGCAGCTTTTTTCCCGTGTCGACGGATCGAGGATCGCCTGGGTGAGCCTGGGCAGCCTTCGGTATCCCCCCCGATTGAAAGAGATCGTCCTGAAACGGTTCCCGCGGAGCCGGCTTTTTTATGAAGAAATGATCCGGGGCATGGATGGCAAGATGCGTTATCCCAAGCCGATGCGGGTGGAAATGTACCGAAAGATTTTTGGCTGGCTTATGGAGAAGGCACCCGATCTTTTCGTGTATTTCTGTATGGAATCTCCCGATGTGTGGGATCGGGTGATGGGGACACATCCCGCGTCCAACGCAGAGCTGGATTTTTGGTTTGCGAGAAGTCTCCACCGGCGATTCCCGGAACTCGAATTGGACTCGCCTAACCGGGCATCGTACACCGCCTCTTGAACATCATACCTATCCATCATAGAAAGTAAATACTGATCATATCCTTTAGGGAAGGGAATGTCGTGATGCGTATAATAGGGTGATATGCCTCAATCTTGTTGATGCGATAAACGGAGGTACCCTTCCTTGTTAAGGCGACGTATCGGCTTTCTTCTCATCCTCGGTTTTGTCTTATCCCTTTCTTGCCATAAAAATCCTACCGGGTACAAAGCCTACGAATCGTATCCGTGGCAAACGGCAGCCCTGGAAGACCACGGGCTTGATCCCAACGGATTGAATCAGGCGATCCGCGAGACGGAGAACATGCATTTCCTGAAGAGCCTGCTCATCGTCAAGGACGGTTACCTGGTCCTGGAACGTTATTTTGATGATGGATGGCAGCAGGACGATGGTTGTGATGTGCGGTCGGTGACCAAGAGCTTTGTCTCCGCCCTTATCGGCATCGCCCTCCGGGAGCATCACCTGGAAAGTCTGAATCAGAAAATGCTCGATTTCTTTCCGGAGTACGTTCACGACGGCCTGGACGCGCGCAAGTCCGATATCACCATCGGACAATTAATCACGATGACGGCAGGTTATGATGGCGATGAAAATTATCCGGGATTCGATAATGCCGGTAATCATCTCCAGCAGATCATCGAATTACCTTTGAAAGCCGATCCTGGCGAGACATTCTGCTACTCGAATTATGGTGCGAACCTCTTGACCCATATTCTATCGAGAGCGACCGGCATGGACATACGCCTGTATGCCCATCGATACCTCTGCGATCCCATCGGCATCAGTATTTCCCGATGGATCGAGGATTCTCAGCGAATGCCCTACGGCGGTTATGGGATGCATCTGACGCCACGGAACATGGCCCGATTCGGTTATCTTTATCTCAGGAACGGTTTTTTAGACGGAAGGCAGGTGGTGCCGTCCCAATGGATTGAGGAATCCACACGGCCTCATTCGGAGGCGGACTACGGCTACCTCTGGTGGCTCTCTGAGTTTAACGGCAACGCCCTGTACATGGCGGCCGGGTATTCCGGCCAGTACATCGTTGTTATTCCCGGATTCGATATGATTATCGTCACCACGTCCAGGATCGGTAAAAATCCGCAAGAAGGCACATCTCAACAGCGGGAGGTCTGGCTCTTTATCGTCGATTTTGTGCTGCCTACCGTCCAATAGGGATGACGGAACGAGGTGTCGGATACGGTCAAGCATGCAAGGTATAGAAAAGGAATGGACAGGGGAATGCAGAAACGACAATCACAGATCACAAGCAACGGATATCGACCTAAGAACGAATTGGGCTTCGTCAAAAAGTGTGTTCCCGTCGTATGTCTCCTGGTAATATGTTCCCTGTTCGGGAGCGCTTGTAATAAAAATCCCGTGGAAAGCGATGAATTCGTTTCCTTCGAATGGCCTGTTTCATCCCCTGAGGAACAGGGATTCGATCCGGAGATGTTTTCCCGCGCGCTGGAGGAAGCGAAGAACCGGACATTCATATTCAGCCTGGTGGTCGTGAGACACGGATACCTGGTGTCGGAGTATTATCGCTGGACCGATTATTACAACAGGAATGATCCCTGGATGGTACGATCCATGACGAAAAGTTTTATATCGGCACTGATCGGCATCGCCATCGAGCACGGGTATATCGACAGTGTCGGTCAGCATGTGCTCGACTTTTTCCCAGAATACGTGACGCCGTCCCTGGACCCCCGGAAACAGGATATGACCATCGAAGATCTGCTTACGATGAAGAGCGGACTTCCCTCCGATGGGTCCGCAGATACCCTGCTGAGCGGTCAGTACGATTTTATCAAGGATATTCTGGAATGTCCGTTGATCGATGATCCCGGCGAGGATTTTCACTACTCGAGTATCGGAGCCCACCTTCTTTCGGGTATTCTCACCAAGGCTTCGGGCATGAATACGAGGGACTTTGCCGATCAATACCTCTGCGAGCCGCTGGGCATCTCCATACCGTACTGGGACGCAGATCCTCAAGGGTATCCATACGGCGGCAGTGGAATGAGACTGATGCCCCGCGACATGGCCCGTTTCGGCCTCCTCTATCTCCAGAACGGATCGATAGACGGCAGACGAATTCTGTCCGAAGCGTGGATCCGAGCCTCGTTCCAGGATTATGAGGGTGGCGATTGGACGTGGGGAGTCCTGGAGCATGTGGGGTACGGCTACCTGTGGTGGATGGCCGACATGGGAGACTACCGCATCTTCTTTGCGTTGGGTTGGTCGGGACAGTATATACTCGTCATACCCGATCTGGACATGGTCATCGTGACCACGTCGAATTTTCCGTTTGAACCCGAAGAATCCGATTTGAGGGAACGATCGATACTAGAACTGGTGAAAACGTATATCTTGCCGGCTGTGAGGTTTGATGAGGGCCACGGCGTCCGTTAATCTCCCACTCCTATTCATCCCCCCTCGATTTTCATTTCGAATAGATCTTATGCGACGCAACGTCTCCATTACAGAAAACGAAATGCGGTTCATAATATCATAAGTTTGGGTGCACCGGACGATCTCTCCGTGCGGACGTGTTGCAGGGAAATCGATGGTAAGACGTGTCCATCGAGAATTAATCAATAATTCGGTTCGTATGAGATAGGGGAGACCGGATGTTGAACCGTATTTATTAGTAGAACATCTTCTCTTCTCATAACCCCTTCCAGAGTGGTGGGCCGGGAGTTCAAGTTCCCGACCCGCCTCCCTCCTCCGTGTCGGTCGCATTCCTATACATTTGTAAGACATATTCTCTCCTGAGAATGGTTTTTTGTCCGATGTTTTTTTTATAGTTATTCTATAAATTAGGGATAGCCTTTTCTTTCGCAAGAAAACAGTCGATCATGCATGTTTTGTCGACTGTGATGCGATAAAAGGAGAGGCGGCAATTCTGAATATCCTTCCCAAGAATGAAGGTGGGTCGGGAATGCGAATTTCTGATCCACCTCCCTCCATATGACATTTTCATTCAATATGCATCGAATGTAAACAGGAGAGGTTTCTGCCATTTTCCCATTGACAATTTGTTGTTAATCCGTTACTTTGTGAATCATTATATGATAATCCTTTCCATGAGGAATACCATGCGTAACGTGTTTTACTCATCGGGCTTCCTGGTGTTATACTTTTTTTGCCTCGGCATCGGTCACCCGTTGTGCCAGGAATCTGTCGCCCCGACTTTTGTCGAATACTTGGCCGTTTGGGGTGAGAAAGGGGATGGGCCGGGTCAGTTCCAGAGCCCTCAGGGGATTTCGGTTGACCCGGCGGGATTTCTTTATATCGCAGACACGGGCAATCAGCGCATACAGAAGCTCGATGCCATGGGTCGATTTGTGGGCGAGATCGGTGGATTCGGGTGGGAAAAGGAGCAATTCGATCATCCTGTAGCCCTGTGTGCCAGCAACGGATTGGATGTCTTCGTGGCGGATTACTACAATCAGCGCATTGAACGGTACGATAAGGACCTCCACTATCTGGCTTCGTTTACTTCCTCGGAAGAATGGCCCGAACATCACCGATTCGGGTTTCCGCTGGACGTGGCTCTCTCCTTGCAGGGAGAGCTGTTCTGTCTGGATGGCGAGAACCGGCGTGTCTTAAAGCTCGATGTCCTGGGAAATCCTCAATCCAGCTTTGGCGATTTTGATGCCGGCGAGGGCCGTCTCATCGATCCTCAACGCCTTATCGTTTCCAATAAAGAAAAAGTGTATATCTCCGACGAGAAGGACAGACGCATCGTGGTGTTTGACATTCACGGGAATTATCTTCAACAGGTTGGAGACGGTGTGCTTGAGAGACCCGCGGGCATGACGTTTATAGACCCGAACATCCTACTCGTCGTCGATAGAGGGCCAGGAACCATCGTCGTATTCACCGATTCGGGAGCCCTGACGGGACATATCCGTACTGAATCAGAGAATATACCGCTACAGGTTCAGCCCTACGATGTAGCGGCCTGGCGGGATCGCCTTTATGTTCTTGACAACAAAAACCACAGGATTGTGGTATTCCGATGGGTCTACCGTCAGGGGTGGGCGCCGCGGTGAAACGGGCGGGTTCATACGCGACTACGAAGGTAGGCATCCCATTTTTTCTGCGCTTCCTTTTTATCGGTCTTGCCTTTACGACGTCCTCGTATCCCCAGCAAGGGACTCGCACGTACGATCCCCTCCGGCATGTTCTGCAGTGGGAAGCTACTGGCGGCGATACGGTTCTCGTTCTACCCCACCGATATCTGATCCCGGATTCCGTTTCCGTCGCTCAGGATTCACAGCCCTTGGTGGACAGTGTGGATTACCGTGTGGATTATCTGCGTGGTGAAATCCGCTTCTTCCATCCTCCCGATTCAGGGATGTCGGTTGTCGTGACATACCGCCGTTTGCCCCTTTCCCTGCCGCTTGTTCATCGTCATTGGGTTCCCTCGGATTCCGTGCCCGCAGATACAGTTTCCACACCCTCCGTGTACCGGATGAAACCCGAGGAAGAACAGAAGGGTGTCGAGTTGGGCGAGAACCTGCAGAGGAGCGGATCGATTTTCCGGGGCATTACCGTGGGGACCGACCAGGGCATGCGGCTGCAATCGGGTTTACGATTGCAACTGTCGGGCATGATCACACCGCAGGTGGAGGTCGTGGCATCCCTGACGGATCAGAATACACCCATTCAACCCGAGGGGAATACCCAGACCCTGCAGGAAATCGACAAAGTGTTCGTGAACATCAAGGCACCGGGCTTTGCAACCACGATGGGGGATTTTGTGCTCCGTGTGGATGGATCGGAGTTGGGCTCCTATTCCCGCAAACTCCAGGGAGGTATGATCACCGTCGAGAAGGGAAGCACAAAGCTGATGGTATCGGCGGCTGCCACCAAGGGTGAATTCACGACGAATCATTTTTTGGGTCAGGAGGCGAATCAAGGCCCGTATCAATTAACCGGAGCGAAGGGACAGAGGGAGATCATCGTACTGGCTGGAACGGAACGCGTCTGGATTGACGGGGAACCGATGACGCGGGGAGAGGAGAACGACTATACGATTGAATATGGAAACGGCCAGTTGACGTTCACGAGAAATCGCCTGATCACCAGCGATTCTCGCATTACCGTGGATTTCGAGTACTCGGATCAGGAATTCCAGAAAGAGGTTTACGGGGCTGCCGGAGAATTTCGGCTGTGGGACGACCGTATCCGGCTTCGCACTTCGGTGCTCCGGGAAGCCGATGATAAAGACCATCCCTTGGGTGTCACGTTGACCGACGAATACAGAACGATATTGGAGAATGCCGGAGACAATGCGGATGAGGCCGTGGTCTCGGGTGTGACGGCCGAGGGCGAGGGCCTGGGAGATTATATCCAGGTCGATTCTTCAGGCGTCGTTTTTTACCGGTATGTGGGAACCGGAGGGGGTGATTATTCGGTCCGGTTCTCGTACGTGGGGAGCGGACAGGGGGATTACAGTTTTCAGGGATACGGCATTTACAAGTACGAGGGGCAGGGAGAGGGAACGTACCTGCCGGTAATTCCTCTTCCGTTGGCCACGGCTCATCAGGCGGCCAATATGGGCGCTTCCATCGATCTGGGAAAGGGGCTTTCCATCGAGGGAGAGGTTAGCGTCAGCGACCGGGACTTGAATCGTTTTTCTTCCGAGGATGACGGCGATAATGTCGATTTCGCCTACAGTGGCCGACTCCGCATGGACGAGAGACCGGTACGGATTCTGGGCGTGGGTCTGGGAAAGATGAATTTTCAGGGAAACGGTCGATCCGTGGGCGACGCGTTCAGGCCTGTGGGGCGGATGACCGAGGTGGAGCACGGCCGAAAATGGGGTGTGGAAGAGGGGACGGTTTGGGGAGAGCGGTCTTACGAGATAAGCGGGGGATATGCGCCTTTTGAATTCTGGAATATCGGAGGAGAGATCGGATCTTTCAGGAGAGGGAGCCGCTTCCGGTCAGAACGAAAAAGGGTCACCACCCGGCTATCCAAGAACCGGTTGCCCAAACTGTGGTATACGGCGGAACTCATCGAAACCGGAGAGGGAGCCGGACAGGAAGGATACTGGTTGCGTCAGCAAGGCAGCTTGGAGGGACGTCTGTGGGGCCTTGCCCCTTCGATACGCTATCTGGGTGAACACAGGAAGGAGGATATCGATTCCCTGAGGACCGGTTTCCGATTCGATGAATGGACGGGAGTGGTGTCGATGACACGGGGAATTATCACGGCAAGCCTGGAAGAGACGGTTCGGGACGACCGCCTGTACAGCGGGTTTTCCCTGGAAAAAAATTCGCTGGCCAGGACGGATCGCCTGAAGCTGGACCTCCAGTGGGGAAGTGGTCTCACTTCTTCGTTCATGTACACACACCGCAACAGGGATTACACGGATGCAGAGATCGAAGATCAGAAGTCGGACTTGGCCGATGTGGAAGTTCGCCTGTCACCGGGCCGGCGGTTATTCCAGGGAACGCTCCATTACCGATTTTCATCGACACAGGTATCCGAAATGGTGAGGGACACCATCCGGGTGGGAGAAGGCCAGGGGAGTTATCGGTACGACGAAGACCTGGGCGAGTTGATTCCCGATTCCGACGGGGATATCGTTGTTCGCACGATTCAGACGGGTACGTTTCTTCCGGTGAATGATTTGAAACTGGGTGCGGAATTCCGCTGGGATGCGTCCCGCGTCTGGAAGGATAAAAAGGGTATCAAAGCGTTTCTCGCATCCTGGCAGAGCCGGAGTATCGTTCGTATCGAGCGGCGGGACAGGGAGCGGGATTTCGGCATCGTGAACCGATCCGCGCTTTTTCCACGATGGGGGGAAGACTCCACCACGGTCATGGGATTGTTATCCTTCCATACGGACATGGAGTATACCCCGCCGGCATCCGGATTTACACTGCGTTTGCGTTATCGGAAGGACGATTCCGAGGACTATCAGTTGATACAAGAAGGATTGATCCGCCATATGGAGGAAACAGGTGTGCGCATCAAAGGCAGCCTGTGGAAGCCAGTCGGCCTGCTTGCCGAGTATCAACATTTAAGGGAAACGAAGGAGTATACGGCACGCTTGTCGGATCGTCGGATACACGTCCATTCCTGGACACTGGAGACGTCGTATCGACCCAGACAGAAGATCGAAATCGCATTAAAAGCCAGAGTAAAACTCGGCCAAGACCGGACTCCTGATCCAGTGACCCGTGCCACCTCTGTCTTTTTACTCCCGAGGTTCAGCTATGCGTTTCGGCAGCGAGGACATCTACGCGCGGAATTGGAGATGGGCAGAATCCAGTCCTCGCCCGAGAACAGGACGCTCCCCTACGAGATGCTGGGCGGCGACCAGCCCGGGCGAACGGTGCGGTGGAACCTGTTCCTGACCTACCGGGTGACGGGACATGTGATGGCCACGTTGAGCTATCGAGGACGGCGGGAACCCTGGCGAACGCGTCTGTACCAGACGGGGCAGGTGGAAGTGAGGGCCTTTTTTTGACGGACCGATTGTCTCCGATGCATTGCATTAAAGATCATGTCGCCATGAGAGAAGGATTAAAATCGTCCGACAAAACTCTTAAAAAAGGCGTACGAGCGGGTTCGAAGATTTTTCACTTTCGGATTCTTCTCGCCCTCGGTCTGACTGTTTTCCTGGGAGTTCCTGATACGAGCCCCCAACAGACGATTGTCCGAACCATATCCTTCCACGGGAATGCCCATTTTCGGGAAGATGTGCTGAAGGAGATGATGGGCATCCAGGAACGCCGGCCTCTGCCCGCAGGCTGGCCGGATACATCCATGACGAGGCTTCTCTCCGGGTACCATAGACAGGGATTTTATTCGGCCAGGATTGATTCGCTCCGGGAACGGGTGTCTTCGGACAGTGCTCTCATCGACCTCGATATCTGGGTGTTCGAAGGGCACCGGATGAAGACGGGTCGTATAGAAATTCGGGGTGTGGACGATGGGTGGCGCCGCGAGTTCGGTGAGCGCATGGAAACGCAGGAGGGACGTTGGTTTGATGAGGCGGTTCTGGAACAGGATATACAGCGGATTCTCGACCATCTGGAAAACAACGGACACCCGTTAGGTCGGGTTGCCATTCATTCGCTTTCCTTGAACCGCGATAAAGACCCGCCGAGGATG
>Ga0180431_10007790_pt1 | contig 12404 bp, 7 predicted proteins | sample SS_ome_11_FD_132459 | JGI IMG/M metagenome (GOLD analysis project Ga0180431, IMG submission 132459) | Hypersaline lake sediment archaeal communities from the Salton Sea, California, USA - SS_1_MS_1 metaG | ecosystem: Environmental > Aquatic > Non-marine Saline and Alkaline > Hypersaline >... | reverse complement strand
CCTTCTCGCCGCAGAGCACACCGAGAGAACTGAGGAAATGGAGATTCTGCCCCATCTACCCATCTACGCGGCCGTGTCACGGCCGCAAGCGCCGAAATTGTGAGTGCAAGCCCCGCCTCGTCGCGGTAGAATCAGAATCGCAATGGGACGGAGCCGGCGGCATGTGACGGACGAGCGGAAGCTGTGCCGTGCAGCAGCGATAAGTAATGCGATGGTTGCGCGACATTGAAAGGACAAAGCATGGCCAAGAGACGAGCGTTCACACTCATCGAACTGCTGGTGGTCATTGCTGTGATTGCCATCTTGCTGGCTGTTTTGATGCCCGGTTTGCGCAAGGCCAGAGAGGCGGCCAGGAGGGTCAGTTGTGCCAACCGATTGAGACAATGGGGGATGGCCATACAGATGTACACCAATGACAATGACGCGGTACTGATGGCAATGGTCAATAAGTGGGGTGGGAACCCCTATCCTCACTATATCAATGACAGACCCCAGCAAAACAGCAAGAGCCGGGGAATGACGATGTGGAATATCCAAGGGATCAATCCCTACATTGGAGCCTTCAGCCCGGACTACCAGAATAACGGCGTCGCAACCGATATGGTTACCTGTCCCACATGCAGCGGTGAGTTCATGCAGGAATGGATAAAAAGGATCAATTGGCCCAATCATGACTTTGTAGAGTTTGCCTACAGCTATTTCGGCAGGGCCGACTTGCTTGAAGAGAATGAATGCAGTCCGGATGCAGGCAAATACTTGACCGGCAAGACGCTCAACGCGCAAAGACTACTGATGGCGGAGATTCTGAACCTTGACGTCAGCGATGGTGCCTATCGCTACAACCATGGGCGAAACGGCTGGTCGTGGAATGAGAGCAACTTCGCCAGTCCTCAGGGGGCCGTTCGTTCGCCCAACTCGAAAGCTACCGGTCGCAGTCAACTGTTCGGCGACAATCACGTGATGTGGAGGACAATCAGTCCCGAGAGCAACCTGCCCACCATGGAGGACAAGTTTGTCACCGAATGGAACGGTCCTGGCAGCGGGTGGGTAGGAACTGGCGATATGAGCTACTATTGACGCCCGCTTCCGGCTCGTTGGCGTGCCGGACACCGTTACGTTTCCCGAATGGTCTTCGTACCCTTTTTTGTGAGGTTGAAGAATGAGCCCGAGTCGCAGACGCTTTCTTAAACAGACGTGTGGAGTAATGCTTGGGATGGGGCTCATGCCCGGTGCGGCCGCCGCACAGACGAGCCGCAGGAAGAAGACGCCGCCCAACATCGTATACATCCTGGCCGATGATATGGGAATCGATTCCGTCAGCGCGCTAAATGCCAGGTGCGGGGTCAAGACGCCGAATATCGACAAGCTGGTCAGACAGGGAATGACATTCACCGATGCGCACTCCGGATCGGCGGTATGCTCGCCGACCCGCTACGGGGTGTTGACGGGGCGGTATTCGTGGCGCACGAGGATGAAAGCGGGCATTGTCGGCAAGTGGGGGCCTCCGTTGATAGCCGAGGATCGTCTGACGGTGGGCAAGCTGCTGCAAAAGGCCGGATATCATACGGCGTGTATCGGCAAATGGCACCTTGGATGGCAATGGCACGATAGCTCAGGTCAACCCACCGGTCAGGGCGGGAGCGTTGATTTCTCCAAGCCCGTTACCGGCGGGCCGATTGAGCGGGGCTTTGACTATTACTTCGGCGACGATGTTCCCAACTGGCCGCCGTTCGTCTGGATCGAGAATGAGCGGGTCACCGGTATTCCGAGCGAGACAATGGAAGCCGACAGCGCCAACGGCGTCTCGCCGGGACCGGCAATGGCGGGTTGGAGCTTCGAGGAGGTTCTTCCCACAATTACCGCCAAGTGCGTGGATTATATCACCGAGCGGTCCAGGAGCGAAAAGCCGTTCTTCCTGTACTTTGCGATGACATCCCCTCACACTCCGATTAACCCATCGGCGAGATTCCAGGGCGCCAGCGGCGTGAGCAAGTATGCCGATTACCTGATGGAGACGGACTGGAGTATCGGACAACTCCTGAACGCCATCGACGACGCGGCACTGGCCGAGAACACGCTGGTGATCTTCGCCGCCGACAACGGGACGTCGCCCAAGTGCGACTTCGAGGGTCTGGAGCAGAAGAACGTACATCTGCGTGAACATTGGCGGGGACACAAGGCGGATATCTGGGAAGGTGGACACCGCGTGCCGTTTGTGGCTCGATGGCCCAGGGTCATAAAGAGTGGCAGTGAGTGCCGCGAGGTCATCTCGCTCGTTGACTTCATGGCGACGGCGGCGGAGGTTGTGGGCGCAAAGCTGCCGGATGACGCGGGCGAGGACAGCGTGAGTCTCGTGGATCTGTTCAAGGGGCGCAGGCGGAACCGGCGCCGACGCGAGGCGATAGTGTGTCATTCGAGCAATGGATGGTTTGCGGTTCGTAGAGGACGATGGAAGATCGAGTTCTGTCCGGGTTCGGGCGGGTGGAGCGCGCCGAAGGGCAAACAGGCCCTGGATATGGGGCTGCCGCGATATCAACTGTACGATCTCGCGGTGGATCCAAAGGAGCAGAACAACGTGTACGAGGAGCATCCGGAGGTGGCAGCGGAGTTGACGGCCCTGCTTCGCAGGTATGTCGAGCGGGGCAGGTCCACCGCGGGCAAGCCGCAGACCAATGAGGGGCCGGTGCGCTGGAAGCAGTTGCCGTGGGAGTGAATCGGCGGAAGGCCGACGGCATAGTGGTGCATGATCCGCTTCTCGTGCCTGTATTGCCGACAGCCGGTCTCGCCCGATGCTCCGCCGTTCTCGCCACGCGCTTCCGCCGGCAGAGACCTGCGATTGCCATCTCGGCAACCGCCACTGTCATTGCCGCGCAGAGCTTGCCCTCGGCCCGATCGCCGGCGGCAATCCAGGCCTTCCCGGACGGTTCCCGGCCCCCTGCCCATTCGGCGGCGCTCAGGGCGCGCTTTGCGCCGGGGTGACAAGAAAGCGGACGGGAACCTTCGTCCAACTATTCCACGATCCACAGGTTGCAGATGTCGTCGTTGCAGGGCGGCACCGTCAGATCAGCAGGATGGGCTTCAGCCCATGCGGATTCTCATCTATGGAGCCCGGGCCACGGGGCCCGGGCCACGAGCGACGAAATTGCACGTGCAAACCCCGCCTCGTGATGGTAGAATAAAAACCGCAACGGGACGGACCCGCCGGCATGAGACCGACGGCCGCAACTGTACTGTGCGGTAGCGAGGAGTCAGACGATGGTTGCGCGACATACCCCAATGAGTTGGCAGGACACCATTCCGTGGCGATCACTTGCGCCGCGGATGCGTATGCGGGGACGAAAGTACAGGACCCCTGACGAATTTCGATTTTGAGGAATCTCCTTGGAGGATAGGAAGATGCGTGCGGGAGAAGGAAGAGACCTTGTCGTGGCGATGTCAGTCGTGGTTTTGGGGGGTCTCTACGGGCACAGTTGCACGCTGGCTCGCTCGCTGGTTACTTGGGGGTCCCTCACCGTGGGGTACGAGGTTTCTGATGGCAACGACATCGTTTCTGTGGGCCATAATTGGCCTGTCAGTCTGAAGCTCATGTCGGACGGCTCACTCCTAGGTGACACGACTACGCCGGACGGCAACGACTTCGTCGCTATCTCCGCTGGGTTGTTGCACAACCTGGCGCTAAGATCTGACGGGTCAATCGTCGGCTGGCAGAACCTGCTGTCCACTTTGGCGGTGCCCCTGGCATGGGACGACCTCGAGATTCCCCCCGATGGCAACGACTTCGCGGCGATAGCCGCAGGGCCGAACCACAATCTCGCTTTGAAGACGGATGGTTCCATCGTCGGCTGGGGTGCCAACAACTACGGCCAAGCCACGCCGCCCGAGGGTAACGATTTCGTGGCTATCACGGCCGGGACATGGCATAGTCTCGCCTTGAGGAATGATGGTTCCATCGTCGCTTGGGGCGCGAACGAGTACGGGCAGGCCACCCCGCCCAACAGCAACGACTTTGTCGCTATCGATGCCGGTGTGGGCCACAGCATCGCTTTGAGGTCGGGTGGTTCCATCGCCGCGTGGGGCGCAGATCCCTGGGGTCAGGCCGCGCCACCGGAGGGCAACGATTTCGTGGCCGTCGCGGCCGGGGGAAACCACAACCTGGCTCTGAGGAGGGATGGTTCCATCGTTGGATGGGGCGCGAACCTCTACGGCCAGGCCACGCCTCCCGTCGGTAACGACTTCGTATTCATCGCGGCGGGCGGCGGCACAAGCTACGCGCTGACACGCGGGCCCTGCGCATACGTTCTGGCTGGCGATCTGAACGGCGATTGCCGCGTGGACCTTGATGACCTTGAGCTTCTGATGGAGAACTGGCTGGTCGACTGTATTCTCTGCCCGGAAAATCCAGCCTGTGCGCGCGAGTAACAGATGCTGTAGGGTGTGCCGTGCATGTTGGTTGGGTTTCTATTGGGTTTTTAGGGTGTAGATGTTGGCGCTGTAGGGGGGGACCGTTAGTTTTTTGGCGCTTTGGGTGAGGGGGTTTTCTTTGATGGTTACTTTGGGTTTGGCGCCGGGGTGGTTGTAGGCGAGGGGGTCTTTGTGGGCGATGTGCCAGGCGCGGCCGGCGCCGGTCAGGGTGGCGCCGTTGACGGTTAGCTCCACATCATAGGCGACTTCGGTGGGGTTGACGACGCCGATGGTGAGGGCCTTTTTGTCGGCGGTCCAGGCGGTGGCGACGTCCAGGTCGTACAGCTCGCCGTCGACGGCGACCGGGACAGTGCCGAAATGCTTTCGATAGAGCTTCAGCACGAGGCCGGTGGTCTCGAACGCCGCGGCCGTGCGGGTGGTCTTGATGGCGCCGATGACGTTGACCGTCTGGGCGTAGTTGGCCATGAAGAACATGTCGCTGTTGCGGATCATCTCATGGAGCCCTGCGGCGATGCCGAGGGCGTCCTTGACGAAGTAGCGCGTCCCCAGCTCGCCGAAGACGTGCGGGCCGTACCAGTAGTTCCACTCGTCCAGCGCGATGCGAATGTCTTTGCCTTCGAGCGAGTTTAACTGCTCGCGGTAGCGCCGATGGGCCTCGACGATACCGCGCACCGCCTGCGGGGCCTGCCGGACGTGCTCGGCGATTGGCTCGCGCGACTGCCGGTAGAAGTGCTCGCTGATCAGGTCCATGTGGTCGGCGCAGCGACGCATCATGGTCTCGGACCACGGGCCCGCCGCCCCGACGGCCACGAGCTGGATCGACGGGTCGGCCTTCTGCATGGCCTCGGCGAATTCGTTATGCTTCTCAACGTATTTTTCGAGCGGCATGTGGCCGAGCTGCCAGCCGCCGTACATCTCGTTGCCGATGCCCCAGAACGTGACCTTCCAGGGCTTGGGATGCCCGTTCTTCGCCCGCAGCGCGCCCATCGGCGTGCCGGCGGCGCCGTTGACGTACTGGACCTGCTCGGCGGCACTGGCGACGCCGCCCAGACCGCTGTTGACGGCGATGTAGGGCTCGGTGCCGAGCAGCTCGCAGAAGCGCATGAATTCGTGGATGCCGAAATCGTTGTGCTCGACGCCGGTCCAGGCGGGGTTCTTGCGCGGGGGCCGGCGGTCGCGATCGCCGATGCCGTCCTTCCAGTCGTAGCCGCTGACGAAGTTGCCGCCGGGCCAGCGGTAGACGGGCGAATCGAGCTGCTTGAGCAAGTCGAGCGTGTCGGCCCGCATGCCCTCGACGTTGTCGGCCGGCATGAGCGAGACCGTGCCCACGAAGCAGGGGCCCTCGATCACTTCGACCGCCAGTTTGCCTTCTGCCGTATCTGCGCCGGCGGTGAGCGGGAAGGGATATTTTTTGTACCGGTTCGCAGTAATGGTAATGTGGCTGGAATCCTGATTCGCAAATCCGTCGCCCCACTGAAGCGAGATCTTGACGCTCGCTTTTCGCCCTTGCGGCTTGAGGTAGATATAGCCGGTGTATTCCCTGTTCTTGACCAGTCCCAGATCGAGCTGCTGTATGCCGCCGCCGGACCGAATGAGAGGCGTGTGCTCGCCGACGAAGGAGTTTTCCTTGACCATCGAGACCGAGTCAGCGGGTCCGGTGATCTGCCAGGGCGAGGCGGCGACGACGGGGAAGGGCGCTTCGGCGGTCACGCGCCGGCCATCGCGATAGGGCCTGTAGTTGGCGGTGACGGGATAGTAGAACTTGCGGTCTTCGAGCATTTCGGCCCAGATGCCGCCGTAGATGCAACGGCCAAGGTGCTCGATGAACTGCCCGTAGATGTACTTCGAAACCGGCTCGCCGGTGTCGCGCGCGTCGATGGTGACGCGCGGCTTGAGCGTCTCTTTGATGACGAACGTCTGTCCGTCGCGCGGCCGCAGCAGAGAGGGATTGCCCTCATCGTCCCAGGCCACCTTCATCCTGGACAGAAACCAGCTCTTGCCCTTGTCGTTGTTGCCCTGGAAGAACAGGTGCATTTGTCCGTCGCGGTCGGCAAAGACGCCGGGGTGGCCCGATTCGCTGGCGTTCCATTCGGAGGCGCGTCCGTTCGGCAGCAGGGGGTACTTCGAGAGCCGTTTCCAGGCGACTCCGTCGTCGCTGACGGCGCAGCCGATCTGCTGCGGCTCGTTGTTGTAGGCGCCGGCGTAGAACATGTAGAGCCGGCCATTGTGCTCGCACAGCGACGGCGCTTCGATGCACTTCTTCTCCCAGGACAGTTCGGGTTCGAGGATCGAATCGTCGCACAGTTGTTTCCACCGGCTGCGGCTATAGTCGGAGTCGGCCGAGGCGGCGGCGACCACGAGCTTCTGAATCTTCATGTCAGGATCGCGGGTCGCGCAGTAGAGAAGCAGCCGACCCTTGTACTCGATGACGTCGGCGTCGATGGCCCGCCCGCAGTTCCAGTCACCCGTCGGCCGGAAGATGGGATTCGTTTCGTTGCGCCGGAAGTGAAGGCCGTCGTCGGAGGTCGCGTGACAAATCGCATCCCTTCGTCCGGTCCCGTAGGTCTGGTAGAACAGGTGCACCTTGCCCCCGCGCACCAGCGCACCGGGTGCGGCCAGGCCCTTGCGCTCGTAATCGGCCTCGGGGAGAATCTCACCGACCTTCTTCCAGTTCGTCAGGTCCTCGCTCTGGGCGATGCCGACGGCGATGCCCTTGCTGCCCCGTCTGATGGAGTAGTACATCAGATACCGGTCCTTGAACCAGACCACGTCGGGGTCCTTGGCGAAGCGCCTGCCGTAGTCGTCGTCGGTGTAATACATCTGCGGCCGGCCCGGCGCGTTCGCCGCCGGTCCCAACGCCTCCAGGCGCACGTCGTCGAACCAGGCCTTGCCCGTCGATTGCCCCCAGCCTCCGAAGAGGCAGTTGATCTCGATCGCGGCCTGCGAGCGGGTCTCGAACTCCACCTGCACGCGGGTCCAGTCTTTCGTGCCGGTTACCGCCGGCGTCTGCGTGGGCTGGAGATTGTGCAGGTTCAGCAGGGCGCCCCGGCCGGAACCGGCGGCGACGTTCTCTGTTTTGATCCAGGCGCTGAGGCGGTAGCGGGTGAAGGGTCTGACGTTGACCGACGTCAGCCAGCCGGCGTCGGCGCCGCTTTCGGAGGAGATCATGGCGCAGCGCTTGCCCGTGCGTCCGCCTGCGACGCTGCGGAACTCGGCCCGGCCCCCGTAGGTCCGCCGCTCCCAGCCGACGGGGTCGTTGCCTGCCACCTGCTCGAAGGACGGGTTGGCGATGATGCTCGCCGCCGCCAGGGCCCGGGTCGAACAAGCTTGTCCTGTCAATACCGTCAGTATCGCTATCGAAATGATTGTCTGCCTGGTAGCCACGGGGCCTCCTTTCGATCATCCGGTTGATTCAAATGACGTTATGCCAGCGACTCATTGTAGGCCAAACGCCCGCAAATGCAATCACTCCACAGGAAACGAGCGTGTCTGTGCAGATTTCAGGGCATCGCGGCTCGGGTCCGCTACCCGCCCTCAAGGGCAACGCTCCTTGTCATTCCCGCGCAGAGCTTGCCCTCGCCATAATGTTCTCGCACATACAAACGAACGGGTGCGCGGGGCGGAGGTGCAGGCCGCAAGCACATCGCCCCGGCGCGCTGCGCGTCTCCGTTCGCCGGCTTCTATCGCATGGCGTTTTCGACAATCGTGTGGTAGAGTGAAGGCCATGGCAAACGAAGGCATCGAATATAAGACGACGGTCGAAGACGAGCATTGGCGCAACGAGGAGTTCCAGTGGGCGCGGCTGCTGTCCACCGGCCACGCCGCACGGGGCATGGTCCTGCTCTATTTACAGAAGGCCTGTACGGCGTTTCACGAATTCGAACCTGCGTTCGAGGCAGGTGCTCTGGATGAAGGCCGGCTCGACTTCTTCCGTCAGCGCCTGGGCAAGCGTCTGCGACAGCTCCTGGTGACCATGGAGAACAACGGGCTGGATCGCCTGCGCGGTGCGGCCGAGCTGCGCGAGATTCTCCAGAGCGTCGAATCGGCCGAAACCACGGCGGCGCTGGCCGCACTGACGGAAACGCTCCACCAGACCGGTCACGTTCTTGTGGACGCGCTCGAAGAGGCCTGACACAAACCGGCTCGATACGGCAAAGATCGCAATGGGAGAATTCACGCCCGCTGTGCGGGTATTGCGTTGTTGTGATTGATCCTGGTGGAGCAGATGTTTCAAAAAGGCGATGAGCGAGGTTACAAGACGCCGCTGGAGGGCATCCGGCAGAAAACGCTCGTGCACGGGCAACGGACGCTGATGGTCGAGTTCAAACTGACGGCGGGAAGCGTCCTGCCTCGGCATCATCATCACCACGAGCAGATCGGCTACTTAGTGCGCGGAAGGCTCCGGCTCTTTGTCGGTTCGGACGAATACGACGCGCGGGCCGGGGACAGTTGGTGCGTCGAAAGCGGTGTGGCGCACGGCGCCGAGGCGCTCGAGGATTCCGTGGCCGTGGAGGTCTTCTCGCCCGTGCGAGAGGACTATCTGCCCGAGCCGGACCGGTCATCATCGTAGAGAACAGGGGGGACAGTCGGCATGATTGGCGCAGTGAGAATGTGTGCAGCGGCCCTGGCGTGCCTCGCGTCGGTGACGTGTGGCGGGGCGACCGATTTGTCGGGTCCCTGGAGCTTTGCGCTGGACCCGAACGATGTGGGCGTCGAGGGGCGCTGGTACGACGGGGAGCTTCCCGAACGGCTTGACCTGCCGGGCGCGCTGCAGAACCAGGGCTTTGGCTTCGACGTTACGGCCGAGACCGAATGGACGGGCAGCGCTAAGAAGGAGGTTTGGTTGAACGACCCGCGTTACGAAAAGTATCGCCGGCCGGGCCATATCAAGGTGCCGTTTTGTCTCCAGCCGCAAAAGCACTACGTCGGGGCGGCCTGGTATCAGCGACGCATCGAAATCCCTTCGAAGTGGAAAGACAGGCGTGTCGTCCTGACGCTCGAACGTCCGCACTGGGAGACGCGGGTCTGGGTCGATGGCGCGTACGTCGGTCGCGACGACAGTCTGTGCACGCCGCACGAATACGACCTCGGCCGGCTTTCGCCTGGGCCACACGTGCTGACCATCCGCGTGGACAACCGCGTGATCGTGGACGTGGGCGACTGGTCGCACAGCGTCAGCGACCATACGCAGGGCAACTGGAACGGCATCATCGGCCGCATCGGACTCTCGGTGCGGCCCGACGTGTGGATCGACGACCTCCAGGTGTATCCCCACGTGGCGACCAAATCGATCACCGTGGAGGGACGCATCGTCGACACCTCCGCAAAGCCCGGCTCGGCTGTAGTTACGCTGGCGGCCGGACCCGAAGACCGCGAATCCCCAATCGAACGTCGCATCCACGTCCTCTGGGACGTCGGTGGCGGGACGTTCAACGCCGAGATCGCCCTGGGTGACGACGCGCAGACGTGGGACGAGTTTCACCCGGCGCTGTACCGCTTGCGCGCTGTACTGGACCGGCCCAATGCGGAGCGGACGGTCACGTTCGGCCTGCGCGAGATTTCGACCACGCCCGACAAGCTTTTTGCGGTCAACGGGCGCAAGACGTTCCTGCGCGGCACGCTCGAATGCTGCATCTTCCCGCTGACCGGCTATCCGCCCACAGACGTCGAGCCGTGGAAGCGGATCATCCGCATCTGCAAGGCCCACGGGCTCAACCACATCCGCTTCCATTCGTGGTGCCCGCCGGAGGCCGCCTTCATCGCCGCCGACGAGCTGGGCTTCTATTACCAGGTCGAGTGCGGGGTCTGGACGAACCCGGGCAACGGCACGCCCGTCGACAGGTGGCTCTGGAACGAGAGCGAGCGCATCGTGCGGGCCTACGGCAACCATCCCTCGTTCGTGCTGTTCGCCAGCGGCAACGAGCCGCACGGGCCGAAGCGCGAGGAATATCTCACGAAGTGGGTCACGCATTGGAAACGGAAGGATCCGCGTCGGTTGTGCACGACCGCCTCGGCGTATCCGCTGCTTCCCGTCAACGAATATCACGTGGACTACCATCCGCGCGGGCCCAAGGGCTGGGGCGGCAAGGACTACGCTGCCGAGGTCCGCGATCACAACGTCCCGGCTATCGTGCATGAGATGGGGCAGTGGTGCGTCTATCCGAACTTCGACGAGATCGAGAAATACACCGGTTCGCTAAAGCCGAGGAATTTCGAGATATTCCGCGATTCGCTCAGCGAGCGCGGGATGCTGGACCAGTGGCGGGATTTCCTGCGCGCTTCGGGGAAGCTCCAGGTCCTCTGCTACAAGGAAGAAATCGAGGCGGCGCTGCGCACGGGCGGCGTCGGCGGCATTCAGTTACTCGATCTGCACGACTTCCCGGGCCAGGGCACCGCGCTGGTCGGCGTGCTCGATGCGTTCTGGGACTCCAAGGGCTATGTCACGCCGCGCGAATTTCGCCGGTTCTACGGCACGACCGTGCCCCTGGCCCGCATGGAGAAACGGGTCTGGCAAACCAATCAGTGGTTTGCCGCCGACGTCACCGTAGCTCACTTCGGGCCCGAGCCGTTGCGGAATGTCACACCCGTGTGGCGGCTCGTGGATGATTTCGGCCGGACTGTCATGAACGGTATGTGGTTCGCCCGGGACATCCCCGTGGACCGGGGCTTTGCCATCGGCCGGATCGCCTTCGATTGGCAAACACTTTCTTCCGGCATGAGCGAATGGCCCAGGGCCCGCCCGTACCGGCTGTTCGTGGGTCTCAAGGATACGCCCTTCGAGAACGACTGGCGGCTCTGGGTGTATCCCGCAAGCGTCGAGACCGAGCCGGGCGACGTGCGGGTCAGCTCCGAGCTCGACGAGCCGACGCGGGCCCACCTGGCCGGCGGGGGCAAGGTCCTGCTCATGGTAACCACGACGCCGCCGGAGTTTCCTCGGGGCTCGTTCACGCCGATCTTCTGGAACCGTTTCATGTTCAACACGCAGCAGACCCAGACGCTCGGCCTGCTCTGCGATCCGGACCACGCCGCCCTGAAGCGGTTCCCGACCGATTTCCACAGCGACTGGCAATGGGCCGGGATCCTGGCGAAGTCGCACGCCCTGGTGATGGATGGGCTGCCCCGCGACCTGCGTCCCATCCTCCAGGTCATCGACGACTGGAACACCAATCGCAAGCTGGGTTTGCTCTTCGAGTGCCGCGTGGGCAAAGGCAAAGTGCTGGCGTGCTCGGCGGACCTGACGCGCGATCTCGACGCGCGACCGGCCGCACGGCAATTGCGTCGCAGCCTGCTGAGCTACATGGCCTCGAACGAGTTTGATCCGGACATCGAGTTGACGATCGACCAGGTCCGCAGTCTGTATCGTGAGCCCACCGTGCTGGAGCGAATCGGCGCGAGCGTCACCGCCGACAGCGCGCACGCCGGCTACGAGGCCCGCCTGGCCGTCGACAGCGACCCGGCGACGATGTGGCACACGAAGTGGAGCCCGAGCGATCCGCTGCCTCATTATCTCATCATCGACTTAGGCCAAGCCCGGCGCGTCTTGGGCCTGACGTATCTGCCCCGGCAGGACCAGACCAACGGGTGGATCGCAGAATTCGAGGTGTACGTCAGCGACGACGCCGAGAACTGGCGCCGGCGGGCCACTGGAAACTGGCCCAACAACGCGGAGCGCAAAACCGTCCGCTTCGAGCAAGCGGTCACGACCCGCTACCTCAAGCTTCTGGCGCTGAGCGAAGTGGGCGGACGACCCTTCACCTCGGCCGCCGAAGTAGACGTCCTGCTGGAATGACCGACGCGCAAGCGGCATTCCAACCAGGCGTGCGCCACTCCGCGCAGAATCCGCGATCCAGCCTTGACGTGACCGGCAGAACGTTGATAATGGCCGGCTCATAAAATCAAAGAGAAAAGAGAAAAAATCACAATGGGCCCGGCGCGCCGGGATGACTTTCTCGTCTTTGCTCGTTGCTTTTTGAATTTTCATT
>Ga0180431_10007789_pt1 | contig 12405 bp, 10 predicted proteins | sample SS_ome_11_FD_132459 | JGI IMG/M metagenome (GOLD analysis project Ga0180431, IMG submission 132459) | Hypersaline lake sediment archaeal communities from the Salton Sea, California, USA - SS_1_MS_1 metaG | ecosystem: Environmental > Aquatic > Non-marine Saline and Alkaline > Hypersaline >... | reverse complement strand
CGCCGAAATACAGGTCGTCGCCGGCCCGGGCAGCCGAAGCGACCACGACAGAGGGTTGCTCGGGTCCGGTGGCTTCATCGCTTCCGGCCGGTGCCGCTTCGGCTGCGGCTACGTCGGCCGGGACCTCGTCTGCCGGCGACACCGTGTCCACCTGCTGGACGGCCTCCGCCGTCGGATTGAGATAGACCTCGTCGACCAGACGCACGAGCAGTTCCGGATGCTGATCGCCGCGGGTGATGTCGCGTACCCGGCCGGCAACGCGGCGGAACACGAGCCCGACCTCCACGTCCGGCTCGGCGATTTCTTCGAGCAGCGCCTCGGTATAGGGGCTGTGGTTGCCCGCCCCGTCGGATGCGGTGTCGCCGGCGGCGGCGGCGAACGCGACGAGCCCGCCGCGCCCGGTGAGGTGCATGCGGCCGAGACCGCGCGAGACCGACGTCGAGCGGCTGGCGGTGCGCGCGATCTGCTCGACCAGCGGATTGTCGCGGCAGGCGTCGAGAATGGCGATCGAGACGTTGGCGTTGCGCTCCATGTCGGCGATCACTTCCTGGGCCTGGATGGAGCTGTAACGAAGGCTGCGCTCGCTGTCGGCGACCACGTCCACCGGCAGCAGGAAGTTCTCGCCACCGATCTGGATCCCGTGTCCGGCGAAGAAGAAGATCGCGATCTCGGCGCCGTCGCTGGCGCGGTCGAAGGCATCGATGGCCTCGATGGTCGCACGGCGGTCGGCATCGACAGCCAGGATCACCTCGAAGCCGAGCGACTGCAGCACGTCCGACATCGCACGGGCGTCGTTCTGCGGATTGGGCAACTGCGCGGTGGACTGGTAGGCGCTGTTGCCGATGACCAGCGCCACGCGATCGGCTGCATGCGCGGCCACGAGGCTCCATGCCAGCGCTGCGCAGGCGACAAGAATACGTCGCACCATCGATTCCTCCCAAGGTTTCCGGTCGACGACCCGACAACCCTAACGCCGGCAGGCCTGCAGGAAAAGCAGCAAGCCGGTCTCCGGCTCGAAATCGGGCCGAACAGCGGAACGCGAGACGCGTACACCGGCCGCGACTCCCGAGAACTGGAACAATTATAAACTACTGTTTTCTCTCGACTATTTCTAAAACATAACGTTTGACTGCTCACCAATTCTGGGGAATGTGGCCGCAACCCGTCTTTGACCAGGCCCGACCAGCTGGAGACCATGCCATGGCCCATTCCCATCTTCGTACCCGTCCGACAGCGCTCCTGGCCGGAGCCCTGTGCGCCGCCTTCGCGACTGCGGCGAGCGCGGAACCGATTTCCGTCACCGACCAGCGCGGCAACACCGTCGAGCTCGGGGGCCCGGCGGAGCGTGTCGTGACGTTCCCGATGCCGGCGGCCGCCCTGTTCGCCTCCGTCGACGGCAGCGCCGAACGGCTGGAGGCGATTCACCCGATGTCGGCCAAGGCGATCGAGGACGGTATCCTCGGCACGATCTACCCGGAGGCGGGCGACCTCTACACCGACATCACCAAGGGCGGCGTGTTCAACCCGAACGTGGAGACGGTACTGACGCTGAATCCGGACCTGGTGTTTCAGTGGGCCGGACGCGGCGACGATCTGCTCGCCCCGCTCGACAACGCCGGACTCAACGTGCTCGGCCTCACCTACGGCGATCAGGAGAAGACCGAAGTCTGGATCCGGACGATCGCGGCCGTCGTCGGCGAGCCTGAGCGCGGCGACATGATCGTCAGCCTGCACCACGACGCGATGGCCGACATCACCGCCAGGGTGGCCGACATCCCCGAGGCCGACAGGGTCAGCGTCGTCTACATGCTGCGCGCCGAGAAGAGCCTCGAGGTTCGCGGCGAGGGCAGCTACAATCATTTCTACATGGACATGGTCGGCGGGGTAAATCCGGCGAAGGACGCCGGCAGCCGCGTCAGGGTCAATCCCGAGCAGATGCTCGCGTGGAACCCCGACGTGATCCTGCTCGGCAACTTCGATGCCGCCGTTCCGGAAGACTTCTACACCAACCCGCTGTTCGCCGAACTCGACGCGGTGAAGGAGCGGCGCGTCTACAAGGTTCCCCTCGGCGGCTACCGCTGGGACCCGCCGAGCCAGGAATCGCCGCTGATGTGGAAGTGGCTGGCGGCGGTGCTGTACCCCGACGCGATGCCCGACGACATCCGCGGTGAGATCGCTTCGTTCTACGCCGCGGTCTACGGCTACGACGTGAGCGACGCGGAGATCGACGCCATCCTTCAGATGGACCTCAACGGCGGCAACGCCGGGTACGACCGCTTCGCCGGCTGAAGCGCGCAGAGCAGATGAACCACGCCGTGAACCGGGCCATCGCACCGCCGCGTCTGCTGTGGCCCGCGTTGGGGGGGACCTTGCTGATCGCGATGCTGATCGCGATCAGCATCGGTCGCTACGCCGTACCGTTCGATCGCGTCGTGGGGATCCTCCTCGCCAACCTGATACCGTTCGACGGTGCCTGGACCACCCTCGAGGCGACGGTGGTGGAGAACATCCGGGCGCCGCGGGTGCTGATGGCGGTGCTCGTCGGTGCCGGACTTGCGGTGGCCGGCGCCGCACTTCAGGGCACGTTCCGCAATCCGTTGGTCGGGCCCCAGATCATCGGCGTGTCGTCGGGCGCGTCGTTCGGCGGGGCGCTTGCCATCGTCTTCACCGATTCCAACCTGGCGCTGGTCGCGCTCGCGTTTCTCTTCGGCCTTGGCGCCATGGTGATCGTCTATGCCATGAGCCGGGTCGCGGGCCGCTCGCCGGTGATGATGCTCGTGCTCGCCGGGGTCATCACCAGCGCGTTCTTCACCGCGCTGGTCTCACTCCTGAAATACGTGGCCGACCCGGAAGACAAGCTGCCCGCCATCGTGTTCTGGCTGATGGGGAGCTTTGCCGCAGCGAGCTACGAGAAGCTCGCCTGGCTCGCCGTGCCGCTCGTCGGGTCTATCCTGATCCTCTATCTCATGCGCTGGCACATCAACGTGCTGTCGCTGGGCGACGAGGAAGCTAGCGCGATGGGCCTGAAGGTCGGGCGGACGCGCTGGATCGTGATCCTGTGCGTGGCTGCGATCAGCGCCGCTGTGGTGGCCGCCGCCGGCGTGGTCGGCTGGGTTGGTCTGGTGGTGCCGCATCTCGCCCGTATGGTCGTGGGCCCGGACCACAAGACGCTGCTGCCGGCGGCCGCCCTGATGGGCGGCATCTACCTGCTCGCCATGGACGTAGGCGCGCGGACGCTGACGCCGGCGGAAATCCCGCTCGGCATCCTGACGGCCATCATCGGCGCACCGGTGTTTGCATGGCTGCTCCGGCGAACCCAGGCGGCGGGCTGGGGCCGTGATTGATCTCGTCGATGGCGGATTCGGCTACACCCCGGGGCATTGGGTGTTTCGCCGCCATGCGCTCGCTGTCCGTCCTGGCGAGGCGACCGCCATCCTCGGGCCGAACGGACGCGGCAAGACAACACTGCTGAAATGCCTGCTCGGCCTGCTGCCGTTGCGCGAAGGGCGGCTCACGGCCGACGGCCACGCCGGCTACGTACCGCAGTCAAGCGGTGCGGCCTTCCCCTACTCGGTGCTCGACATGGTGATGATGGGCCGCGCCCGGCACATCGGGCTGTTCGCTGCACCGGGGGCCGACGACCGCGCGGCCTGCCGAAACGCCTTGGCGAAGCTGAAGATGTCTGCGTTCGCTGATCGCGGCTTCCAGGACCTGAGCGGCGGCGAACGGCAACTGGTGCTGATCGCGCGTGCGCTCGCCTCCGAATGCGGAACGCTGGTGCTCGACGAACCGGCCGCCGCGCTGGACTACCGGAACCAGAACGTGGTGCTGGCGACCATCGCCGCACTCGCCCGCGACCACGGCATGGCGGTGATCTTCACCACCCACGCGCCGCAACACGCGTTGCACGTTGCCGACCGGACACTGCTGATGTTCGACGCGGAAGACCATGTGTACGGCCCCACCCGTGACGTCATGAGCGAAGCGAACCTCTCCCGCCTCTACGGCATGACCATTCGCGGGGCCACGATCGCCGACCGCGGTCGGGAGACACACACCATGGTGCCGGTGTTCGATGCAGTCTGACACGGTGTTCTACGTCAAATCGCACTTCGGCGGAGGACCGGCGTTCCTGCAGGTCGGTCACTTCGCCGAACGGATCGTGACGGTACCGCAGTACGACCTCGGTGCCATGCTCGACCGGCCGGTACCGCCAGCGGGGATCCTGCTCACCATGCACGCCGATCAGGTTCACCTGCAACGGCTCGCGCCTCTTCTGGAGCGGTATGTCGACGGCGGCGGAACGGTGGTGGTGAACGGCCACGTCGCCCGGCCCTACCTCACGGAACTGACGCCTTTCGTACCGGTTGCGCGGCAGCGCCCCGCCGACCTGCAACTTGCCCGCGTGACCAACCATCCGGTGTTCACGCGCATCGACCCGGCCGACCTGCAGTCGCGCAAGGGCGTCTATGGTTTCTACGGGCGCGGTGCTAACCCGCCGCCGAAAGGCGCAACGGTGATCCATGAACTCGTCGGCGAACGCGCGCCGGTGGACTGGTCCGTCAGGCGGTCGACCGGCGGGCGGGTGTTCAGCCACGCTGGCAACGACCTATGGGGCGTGGCGGAACGGCCCGAAACCACAGCCCGGCTGATGGCGCAGCTCCTCGACTGGGTTCTCGCGCCATGAACCGCATCGCCGCGATCGACGGAGGCACGGCCTATCACCACGAAGCGCTCCACACCGAGCGCTTCGGGCGGTACTTCGACGACATCGTCTACGTGCTCGACCTCCACGCCGCCCGCTTTTCGGACTACGACGCAATCGTGGTCACCTGCCGAACGAACCCCGCGCTGCTCGCCCCGTACGCAGCGCGTTTCCGGCATTACCTTGCCGACGGCGGCATGATCGTGGCCATGGGCGAGACGTTTCCCGAACACTGGCTGCCCGGCATGCGCTGGCGGCCGCGCCCCACGAACTACTGGTGGTGGCTCGACCCCAACGCCCGGTCCGGCCTCACCGTCGCCGCGCCGGACCACAGCCTGTTCCGTTTCCTCACGCTCGCCGACGCGACCTGGCACTTCCACGGGTTGTTCACGCCCCCCGAGGGCGCAGTCTCGCTGATTGACCACGAGGATGGCGGGTCGATCCTCTACGACGATCGGGTCTCCACGGCCGGACGGATGGTGGTCACGGCGCTCGACCCGTTCTACCACCACGGCAGCCGCTTCATGCCGAATGCGACGAAGTTCCTGGACGGCTTTCTGCCGTGGCTCCGGGCCGAGGTGGCCGCGCGCTGATGAACGCGCAGACGCAGCGCTACGTCTTGAGACCGCGGAGGATGTCGATCGCCTCCAGCACGCTGCGCTGGGTGCCCCCCGCCTCCCCCACGGTACGGTAGAGGTCGGCAATGTTGGAGGCGGTACCGGCCGGCAATGCGTGGCCTGCCGCACGCGCCATAGCTGCGAAATAGCCGATGTCCTTGTGCGCATTGGCCAGCGAGAAGTTGAGGGCGGTTGTATCGCCGTTCGCCAGATACGGCATGAACCGGTCGAGCACGACACTGCCGCCACCGCCCTTCACCAGAACCTCCACGAGCACCTCACGCGAGAGCCCCGCGGAATCGGCAACGGCGGCCGCCTCGGCAAGGACCGCGCTGAAACCGAGCGAGACGTAGTTGTGGATCAGCTTCATGCGATGGCCGGCGCCGACCGGACCGGCGTGGACGACGATCTCGGCGAAGGCGTCCAGGACCGGACGGGCATCGGTAAAATCGTCAGCCTCCGCACCGACGAGAAGGTTGAGACGCCCCTCCTCCGCCTCCTTCGGGGTGCGGGTCATGGCGGCGTCCATGAAACGTCCGCCCGCTTCGCGCACCTGCGCGGCGATACCGACCGTCGATTCGGGAATGGCGGTGGAACAATCGACCACCAGAGTGCCTGCGGACAGGCCTTCCAGTACATCGCCCTCGCCGAGCACGACCGCCTCCACCTCCGGTGTGCCGGTGACGCAGACGATGATCACCTCGGCCCCGGAGGCGACAGCCGCCGGTGTCGGCCTGGATGTAGCACCCGCCGCGAGGATGTCGGTCGCGTCCCGGTTGCCGGAGTGGTCCTGGAACACGAGCGGATGGCCTGCGGCAAGCAGGTTCTTCGCGATCCCGTGGCCCATGCGTCCGAGTCCGATGAGCCCGATCCTTCGCATCCTGTCCGTCATCTCCAGGCCTCCCCTGCTGCCCTCTCCGACGCTGCGACGTCGGCGGCCATGTAGCGCGACTACCCTGCCGCGGTTTCGATACGCGCGAGAAACGCGGGCGGCACGGCATCGGTGAGCCAGACGCCGTTGCCGGTGACAAAGAACCTGCTGCCGGAACGGGCAAGCCCCGCCGCGTCGACCTGCAGGATCACCGGAACGCCGCGGCGCCCGCCCACCGCGAGCGCCGTCGCGACATCGGGTGAGAGATGGACATGGTGGCGGCGCATCGGCCTGAGGCCCTGCTCGCGGATCGACGGCCAGAAGCGGTCGACGGTGCCATGGAACAGAAGATCAGGCGGTGGTGTCGCGACCAGGTCCAGATCGACCGAAACCGAGTGGCCCTGACGGGCGCGGATGCGCGAACCGTCGGAAGACAGTTCGAACCGCTTCTTGTCGTTGGTGTCGACCACAGCAATCAGCCGCTCCCAGTCGACCGGACCCAAGGGAGGCCCGCTGCGTGTCCGGCCGCCTCGGGCGAAAGCCGCGAGAACCGCGTCCACGTCGGCCCAACCCTGGGCGTCGAGGTCGAGACCGGCAGCCTGGGGCCGGTGCCGGAGCCAGTAGGAAAGCGTCCTGGAAATCGCAACGCTATTGGACATGGCGGCAATATAGCCAATCCCGTCGGCGCACGCGACAGGCGAGGGACCTTCGCAAACGACGCGCCTCAGTAGCCGAGCGCGCAACCGTCCTTGCGCGGATCGGAACCGCCCGTCAGCGTGCCCTCGTCCCAGTCGATCATGATCGCCTGACCGCCGCCGTGGGGCGGGGACTCCTCCGCCAGCCGGTGGCCGCGCGCGCGAAGGCCCTCGCGGGCCGCGTCCGACACCCCGCGTTCGGCCTCGACCACCCCCTCGCGATGGAAGACCCGCGGCGCGTCGATCGCCTGCTGCGGATCCATGCCGAAGTCGATCATGTTGGTCACCACGTGGGTGTGGCCGAACGGCTGATAGTCGCCGCCCATGACCCCGAACGGCATGACGGCACGTCCGTTCTTCGTCATCAGGCCGGGCATGATGGTGTGCATGGGACGCTTGCCCGGCGCCACCACATTGGGGTGGCTTTCGTCGAGCCTGAAACTCGCACCGCGATTCTGCAGCACGATGCCGCTGCGCGGACCGGTGAGCCCGCTGCCGAAGGAGTGCTAGAGGGAGTTGATGAAGCTCACGACGTTGCGGTCACGGTCGACCACGGAGATGTAGACGGTGTCGCCGTCCGACACCGGCGACGGCGGGGCGTCGGTTCGCGCCTGCCCGGGATCGATCAGCGCGGCGAGATCTGCGGCGTACGACTCCGAAACGAGACCGGCAACCGGAACCGGTGCGAAGTCGGGATCGCCGATGCAGCGGTCACGGATCTGATAGGCCAGCCGCCCCGCCTCAAGCTCCAGATGCAGCCGCTCCGCCCCCATGGGCTCGAGCGCAGCGAGATCGAACCGCGACAGGATGCCCAGCATCATGAGCGCGGTGGAGGCCTGGTTCGGCGGCGGCAACTGGTGAACGCGGCAGGACCGGTAGTCGGCCGACACCGGCGTGACGTAGCGTCCCGACGCGGCGGCAAAATCGGCGCGGGTGTGCAGGCCACCGAGTTCGCCAAGCCGGCCGACGAGATCCTCCGCGATCTCGCCCTCGTAGAACGCCGCACGGCCGCCCGTCGCGATCTGCCGGAGCGCCCATGCCAGTTCGGGCTGGCGGTGCACCTCGCCCGCCCGCGGTGCCCGGCCGTCGCGCAGGAGCATGCGCGCGGAATGCGGGTCGTCGGCCAGCTTCGCGGTCGTGTCGGACCAATCGTGCGCGACCCGGTCGTGCACCACGAACCCTTCCTCCGCGTAACGGATTGCCGGCGCGAGAACGGGCCCGATCCCCATGCTTCCGTGGTCGGCCAGCAGCCGACACCATGCATCGACGGCGCCGGGGATGGTGACCGAATGGGGGCCGAAGCGCGGTATCTCCTCGAAGCCGTGGTCGCGATACCATTGCGCCGTCGCCGCCGCCGGCGCGCGGCCCGAACCGTCGAAGGCCACGAGATCATCGGTGCCTTCGGGCGCAAACAGCACGAAGCAGTCGCCGCCAATGCCGGTCGACTGCGGCTCCACCACCGCCTGCACCGCCGCCGCGCAGACCGCCGCGTCGATCGCGTTGCCGCCTGACCGCAGCAGCTCGAGCGCGGCGAAGGTCGACAGCGGATGGGAGGTTGCGACCATGCCTTCGGTCGCACGGACCGGCGAGCGGCCGGGCAGCTGGAAATCGCGCATAGGGCTTGTCACTTCTCGAGGGGCGGCAGCATTCGCCGGGATCATAGGCCGACCGGACCGGGTTGCACATACCGGCCGCGCACGTGGCATCGATCGCAATGCAGGCAAGCCGTTGAGACGGCCTTCACCCCTCGGCAATCATGTTCATTGACGCTGATCGGCATGCACGCGAAAGTCATGCCACGCCACGCCCCACTACCGCTGGAAGCAAGCAAGAACCGGGAGAAGACAAGATGCGCGCACGATTTACGGGTGTGGCCGCCGCCATGCTCATCACGGGACTCATCACCGTCGGGCCGTTGCAGGCCGAGCCGATCACCGTCGTCGACCCGACGGGCCGCGAAATCGAGTTGGCCGCTCCGGCCGAGAAGATCGTGGCCTATCCGGTCCCCTCCGCCTCGGTCGTCATCGCCCTCAGCGGCGGCATCGACCGGCTGGCCGCCCTGCACCCGGAGGCGAAGGTCGCCATCGAGGACGGTATTCTCGGGGAATTCTACCCCGAGGCCATGGACCTGCCGACCAACATCCTCGCCGGCGGCGCGACCCGCGGCCGGGAACCCGATCTTGAGGCGCTGCAAGCGTTCGACCCCGACTTCGTGATCCAGTGGGACCACGCGGACGAGCACGCCGACTCGCTGATCGAGGCCGGCCACGCAACGGCGCGGCTGATCTTCGGCGACGAGGACCACATCCACACTGCGCTGCGCATGATCGGCGGCGCAGTCGGCAACCCGGACAAGGTCGAGAGGCTGATCGAATGGCGCGAGGAAGTCGCGGCGACCATCCGCGAAGGCGTCGCTGACCTCGACGAGGCGGACAAGCCGAAAGTCGCCTACTTCTTCTACGCCATGACCGACCTCTACACCGAAGGTGCCGGCTCCTACATGGACTGGCAGATCGAGCTTGTCGGCGGCACCAACCCCGCCCACGGTATCGACGGCTGGGGCAAGGTGACCGCGGAGGAGGTGGCCGACTGGAACCCCGACATCATCCTGCTCGGGACGTTCGAGTCCGGCCTGCACATCGATCGGATCCTGGACGATCCGATCCTCGGCCAGACCACGGCAGCGAGGGAGAAGCGGGTCTACAAGATGCCGCTTGGCGGCTACCGCTGGGAACCGGCCAGCCACGAATCGCCGATGACGTGGATGTGGCTCGCCGAGATCCTGCATCCGGACCTGTTCGACTTCGACCTCCGCGCCGAGGTGATGGAGTGGTACCCCTTCCTCTACGGGCAGACGCCGACCGACAGCCAGATCGACGGCATTCTGCATGTCGACATGAACGGCGCCGGCATGGGCTACGCGCAGTTCGAGGCCGAGTAGGGACCGAAACGACCGGGGCCGCGGCCCCGGTCACATTCGCGCTCAGTTCCCCGCGAGCGACACGATCCGCGAATAGATGTGCGACAGCTTGAAGGCGTCCGAACCCGTCGCGCCTTCGGCAATCTGGTGGCAGTCGAAGCACGTCGAGCCCTGGTGATAGGTCTCCATCGTGGCGTTGCTCAGAATGGGCGTCCCGCGCAGATCAGCGAAACTGAAGCTCCTGTCCTGCTTCGGCACGAGTGCAGCGTCGTCGCCCGAGGCAAAGGTCCAGACGGAACCGACCTGGACATAGTTGCCGCGAACGTCGCCGTCCGTGAGCTGCGAGATCACCGAATTGTTCGACGACAGCATGTCGGTGTTGAGGCCGACGATGAAGTCCGTCTGGCCTTCCGACGGGTTACCCCACGGAAACGCGCGCACTGTCGCGGAAGGCACGATGCCGCCGTCGCACACGGGGTGACCGTCCGTATCGGTATGGGCGACGATCGTGCCGTCGCCGTTCTCCTTCATGCACGCGACGTTGGCGTCGGACGGGTCGGCACCCGCCGGCATAAACAGGTAGTCGCCCGTGTCGTCGAAGGGCTGCCGCGTCCACTTGCCATCGGGGTTCTTGAACCAGTAGGCGGCGTTGGGCGCGTTGGACACATGCTCGAACGTCGCCCAGACGAACTCCGGGTGGTTCTTCACGGTGCCGACGACGTGCATGCCGACCAGGGCGAGTTCAATCGTCTCGCTGTGGCCGGTCGGGGTCCAGGTCGTGTTGGCGGCGTCGGCCGTGTAGGTCGGAACTTCCGCTTCCAGCGTCACGTACGCACGGGGATCCGCAACGGTGGAGGCGTCGACCCAGGAGGTCTTGATCTCCAGCGCCAGCGCGTCGGGTTCGGCGAGATCGACGTCGGGGAACGCTGTCGCCATGTAGGCCTGAAGCGCCGTCACGTCCGCGTCGTTGTTCGGGTAGGCCGTGGCGTCCGGCAGGTCGCCGTCTTTCTGCCCGCTCACGAAGTAGGCGTACACGTCGTTGACGTGGATGCCGTAGTAGACGAGCGACTTCGCCTGCGACATCAGCACGCCGCCACCGCCGGCCTGCCCGAGTTCGCCGATTTCGTCGCCCTTGCGGGCACGCAACGCGGTCTTGGCCGTGGCTTCCGTGCTGGGGATGAGATGGCGTTCACCGTTGGCGTCGATCGGCGTGACGGTGAAGAAGTCCGGCCCGTCGACGACCAGCCCATCACCGGCCGGGGACGTCAGCCACAGGAACATCTGCTGGCCCCATACCAGGAAATCGCAGGCCGACGTGGGGCTGAAGGTGAGGCTGTCGGCGTTGACGACTGCCCCGCCCGCCGACGGGGTGCCGGATTCAAACCATGCATCGAAGGTGGCAGAGGGAACGACGCAGGTCGCCTCTGCCTCAGGGAGCGCGATCTGCGCGGTCGCGGGCGCAGCAAGCGCGGCCAGTACGGCGCCGACGAGCGGCGCGCGCCGGACGAGAGCGGCAAGTGCGGTCATGGTGTTTCGTGCCTCCTGTGCAGGATGCATCGCGGTCGCGATGCGGATAGCGATGCGAACCCCGACGCCGCCGACGCCGGTTCCGCGGGGCGATCCATGCGGATCGCCACGTAAGACGCGAATGCAACCTAGGCGAAACCCGTTAATGGAGTGTGCGGACGGCCACGCCGGATTCGACGGGAATCCGCCGGCTTTCAGCCGCGGCGGAGGTACTTCCAGCCGCGCCACTGGCCCGGATGCGACGCGATCCATGTCTCCAGGTGTCGTCCATAGGCAGCGAAGATCGCTTCCATGGCCTCCGCTTTCGGCACATCGCGCGGCCAGGCGATCGGATCGTCCAGCACCACGCGGAACGCCTGCGAACCTTCGTCACGCACCGTGGCAACCGGAATGAGCGGCGCGCCGGCAGCTACCGCAATGGAAGCGGCGCCGGTGGAGATCGGAAGGCTCGCCCCCATCACCGGCACGGGCGCGACCTTGCGGCCCTCCCAGGCTCCGGCCGTGATGGACACGACCCTGTTCTGCTTGAGAAGCGCCAGCAGCCGCCTGACGGAGCGCGGTTCTGCACCGCGCGCGATGAGCACGCGCTCTTCCAGATAGCGGTCCTCGATCCGGCTGCGGATGGGATTGAGATAGCGGATCCCGAAGCGGGTCTTGGAGAACCCGTGCTCTGGACGGCTGAGGTGCGAGAAGGCGAAGCCGGCGGCGTGCAGGCCCTTCTTTGGTGCAAGACCGTTGAAGACGAAGTGATCCACCCACAGGATCGCGCCGCGGCCATCGGCGAGCGCCGCGCGGAGACGGTCCAGGCCTTCGATCTCCACGTCCTGCCGCCAGCCGCCAGGCCGGTAGTCGCGCAGGATCTGGAGGTAGTGTTCAAGCCGCCCGGCCTCCAGTTCATCAACGAGGCTTGCAGGCGCGACGGCGGCCAACCCCGGCGGACGCGCCTCCGCGATCCGGGCCTCCAGCGCATTGGGCTTGCGAAACGGCTTGCCGGCGGCATGGATGGCGCGACACACGGCGTTCCAGCTGCGTGCGGGCACCGCCCAGGACAGCAACAGCAGTAGCGGCAT
>Ga0180431_10007788_pt1 | contig 12409 bp, 9 predicted proteins | sample SS_ome_11_FD_132459 | JGI IMG/M metagenome (GOLD analysis project Ga0180431, IMG submission 132459) | Hypersaline lake sediment archaeal communities from the Salton Sea, California, USA - SS_1_MS_1 metaG | ecosystem: Environmental > Aquatic > Non-marine Saline and Alkaline > Hypersaline >... | reverse complement strand
CTCTGTGACAGAGATCGTAGGGATGATCAACCGCATGACGAATGGCGAGCAGACGCACCAGAGTGATTGCGTGCGGCATGTCTGAACAGGCATGGGCGTTCGAACCTCGTGGAGTTCCCCGCTGCGTGCGCACACGTGCGAGCGATGTCTCTGAGAACGTCGAGCAAACCAAGCTAGTGTCACCGTTCGCCACACTTGCCGTGGTAGACAGCCATACCTCCGCGGTAGATCCGGCCGCTCTTGACGGATGGCGATCATTCACACGGCCCAAGCAGTTGGTTCCTGCCACCGGTCATCGACGACTCGCTCCCCGATCATCAGCGGATACAGGTGCAGCGCCGTGGCCACGGTCGGCGTCGGCGGCTCGATGGCGGGTGGGGTGGTGACCGTTGGCGTAGGCGTCGCCGTGCACTCGCTCGTGTGCTGGCTGGCCGGCGGTTGCCAGGAGCATGGGCACCGGTCCGGGCTGCTGGTGGTGCTGAAGGAGTGAGGTCCAGAGCCGCGTCCAGGGTCTTCCGTGCGAGCAGCGTGGTGGATCGGTCGGGAATGCGCGCGTTTGCGGCAGTCTCCAGGCCGGTGGTCTACCCGGTCCCGAACCGGTGGTGGCGCCGCCTTCGTGAGTCGTCATAGAAGCGAGGTAATGCCACCATCCCAAGAGGCCGTCTGGGGTGATCCGGTGCCAACGCTCCTCAGCGCGGGATCTCCAGAATCACGACCGTCCCGTAGTCGGGAGCGGTCTGGACGTCGAGGTTTCCACCGATCATGGCGGCGCGCTCTCGCATGCCCGCTAACCCGAAGTGCTCCTCGGCGACGAAGCGGCGCAGGTCCGATCCGCCGGCGATTCCTCGTCCGTCGTCGGTAACGGTCATGCGCAGACGGTCAGGGTACTGGGTCAAGCGTACGGCTATCTCCGAGGCGTCGGCGTGCTGGATGGCGTTGTGCAACGCCTCCTGAGCGACACGGTAGATGGCCAACGCGACCTCCTCGGACACCTCCAGGGCCTCGGCTGAAGCCTCGATGTGGATGGGCGCGGGTGAGCGCGCGTCCAGCCGCTCGACCAGTGCCTTGAGGGCTACGGTGGGGTTGTTTGACAGTAGGGGGGGACGGAGATCGTAGCAGATAGCCCGCAGAGTCTGCACCGATTCGTTGGAACGAGAAACCAGGGTGTCGAAACCCGCTTTGCTCTGTGACTGGGCGGCCAGGGCCTTGAGGTCACGGGCAACGGCGCACAGGTCCTGCAACACGCCGTCGTGCAATTCGCGAGATAGTCGCTCGCGCTCCGACTCGCGACCTGACACCGCCTCGCGATAGAGGGCCTGCATCTCGTTGGCTAGTTGTTGTTCCTGCTCGGCGTGACGGATGGTCTCCAGAACCACGGCCGCCTGGCGGGCCAACGCGGTCAGCCAGCGCACGTCTTTGGATGCGTAGGCCAATCCTCCAGATCTCTCGCCCAGTAGCCATAGTCCGTAGAGATCGGGCCCTCGCATCAACGGCACCCACACCACCGTCCACGTCAGGTCTGTCCGTCCCTGCGAGATCAGTACTCGCAGACGCCCCCTCACGAGCGTCGCCTCTCCGCCCGATGCGACCCAACGCACCGCTGCGTGGTGCACTGCCAGTCTCACGGAAGTGTCGCCAGTCGCCAGAAGGTCGTGTCCCTCGGGCAGCAGCACCTCGGCCTTCGACACATCCAGCACCCTGGGAACGTCCACCGCGAGCAGCCCGGCTATCGTCTCGCTGTCCAACAGACCGGCCATTCGATGGCCGTAGACGGCCAACAGCTCCTGGTGGGAGATGGGAGTACCATAGCGGCGTTGGTGATACCAGCGCCGCGCCAGGCGAATGATCCACATCACCACCAGTGTGCCCAGGCACCCTGCCAAGATCCACGACACCGGTTCGTACACTGTCCCTCCCTAGACCAGATCGCGCTCTCCGGCGATAGCCAGCGCCTCCTGGCGGCTGTGAACGCCGAGCTTTCGATAGATGGCGCTGAGATGGTTGCGCACCGTGCCCGCCGAGAGGTGAAGCGCCTGGGCGATCTGCGGATTGGGAAGACCACGCTTCGCCAGACGGAGGATGTCCCGCTCCCGTTCCGTGAGCAGCTCCCGATCTCCGACGAGCTGGGTCGCCTGTGCCAGCGCCTCGTAGGCCTGGCGGCTCAGATACAGCCGTCCGTCTGCCAGATCGCGGACGATGGCTTCGATCTGAGAAACGTAGTCGTCATCTTTGAGGATGTAGCCGCGAACACCGGCTTGGAGGAGATCTCGCACGTAGGTTGGCTCGACGTGAGCACTGAGAAGACAGATGCTTAGCTCCGGGAAGTCGGTACGTAGATCACGGACGGTGCTCAATGCATCGAACTCTGGCTCGAGGAGCAGATCCAGCAACAGGACGTGTGGTCGTGTGCGACGTATCAAGGGGATGGTCTCGCTGCCGCGCCGTGCTTCGGCGACCAGGCGGATGTCGGCCGTCTGGTCGAGGAGGGCGCGCAGCGCAATGGCCACGTGCGGATGGTCGTCCACAACAGCAACTCGGATCACCTGCGGTTCCTCCGTCGACGCGGAGGCTGTCGAAGTGGTCTGGACAGCCGTCGCCTTCAAGACCGCCAACGAGCCCAGATGGCACCATGATGATACCTGTGCCAGGCCAGGATGTCAACCGCTCGATGAGCGGCAGAGAGGTCCCTTGCCGCCCGGCGGTCGCTGGTGGCAGACTTTGTCAGGATGGAGTGGGGCCCACCGCACCGTGGCGACACTCAGGATGACGGGAACCCAAGTGCCATTCTGAGCGAGGCGCCTGGCCCTGAGCCAAGACGAAGGGAAGAATCTCAAGGCCTCCGCCAGTATGAGGCAGATTCTTCGCCTGCGTTGCGCTCCGGCTCAGAATGACGGATTGGATCTGGCATTCTGGGTACCTCCGGGGCCCGGCCATGCGGTTCGGTCTTGACGAGACCGATGAAGTCCGTTCGTAGCGCAGCGAAGGATCTGTGGGCCAGGTGTCTTCCGGAGCGTCCGAAGAATCGGATCCGCTCCGTTGCCCTGAGTTTCCCGGCGTCACGACTCGTCGTGGTCTCAGTGCAATGACATTGTCACGGTATGGCGTGACAGGGATCATGGCTGCGGCGTGGCAGGTGCCCATGGACAACGGCATCGGAATCCGGTATGGTGGGAAACAGAAGAAGGCTGCACCAAAGAGACAAGAGCCGTGCAGGAAGGATAGAGGACGACCGGCATGAGCACATCGCGAAGAGAAGGTAGGCAGAAGATGAACGGCAAACTGTGTGTCTCGGGTCTCGTTCCCGTCTTGATAATCCTCTTGTTTAGTGCGCTGATCGCCAATGGCTGCCAGTCGGCCAACGTGGTCACCGAGGAGAGGCCGGTGAGCGATTTCAACTGCGTTTCCTTGAGCGGTGGCGGCGAGGTAGTCATTACCCAGGGCGACGAGGAATCGCTGACCGTGGAAGCCGAAGGCAGCATGATGTCCTACATCAAGACCGAAGTGCAGGACGGCACGCTGATCCTTGGCTTCACAGATGAGGCCCAGCAAAAGGGGTTTCGCGTCACCAAGCCGATCGAGTTCCGACTGAGTATGAAGGAGATCATCGGCCTGGATGTCTCGGGCCCCGGGAACATCCACGTGCCGTCCCTGCACACAGACCAGTCGGAATTCGTTGTCAACATGGGGGGAGGTATCAGCGTCGACTCGCTCAGTGCAGAAGAGTTGGTGGTACGTCTCACCGGGCGCGCCAGAGTTGACGTTGCGGGTCAGGTTGTGGAGCAGAACATCTATCTCGCCGGCGGACAGTATCGCGCCGGGAAGCTGGAGACCCAGGTGGCCACCGTCGAAGTCAGAGGTATTGGCAATGCTATCGTCTGGGCCACCGACGCCCTGGATGTGCAGGTCTCTGGAGGCGGCAACGTGGAATACTATGGCAATCCTCACGTCATCCGAAAGGTCTCCGGCCGTGCCAAGCTGTGCAGTCTGGGAGTGCAGTAGTGGAGGGCAGGAGGATGTTGCAGGTTTTCACAAGTCATCCTCCGTTTGAGGCTCGAGAAGGACAAAGCGGCGAGTGAAGGAGGATTCGCATGTTACAGGGACAGAACCTCACGCTTACCTACCAGGATGGTGACGCCACCGTAAGCGCGGTGAATGACGTCTCCATCGTCATCGAGGACCACCAGTTCATCGGTATTCTTGGGCCTTCGGGCTCCGGCAAGAGTTCGCTGCTGTATCTCCTGAGCGGGCTGCGCCGGGCGACTGAGGGGGAGGTGTACCTGGACGAGCGCGCCTATGGCAAGATGTCGGAACGGGAACGCGTGGCCCTACGCCGCAGCGAGTATGGGTTCGTCTTCCAGCAGCATTTCCTCATCAACTACCTTACCGCGCTGGAGAACGTGATGGTCGCGGCTCCGGTTCAGGACAAGGCCCACGCCGAGCAGGCCAGGGCATTGCTTGCCGATTTGGGACTGGGGGACAAGCTGCACCGCTTCCCCTACGAGCTTTCGGGAGGCGAGCGCCAGCGGACGGCCGTGGCGAGGGCCATGATTCATCGCCCCAGGGTCATCTTCGCCGACGAGCCGACGGGACTGCTGGACCGGCGCACCGGTCTGCAGGTGATGGCCCTGCTGCGTGGCTACCGCGACCAGGGCAGCCTGATCGCCGTGACGCACAACCCCGAGATCCTCTCTGAGGCCGACCTGGTGGTTACCTTGCGCGATGGGCAAGTCACAGATCTTCGGGACAGGGTGACTCGCGAGGCACAGGGGTCGGTGACATGAAGCCCCTGTCAGCCTGGACTCACTGCCGTCGCCACAAGCGCAGTGTCGTACTGCTGGTGACTCTGGTCGTCTTGGTGACGCTGGGAATCGGTCTCATGGCCGGTGTACTTGATTCCGTTCTGGATAGTGCATTCGCCACCAGCAGCTACGTCACTCGGCTCAGTCGCGTGTACCCTGCCATCGGTCGTTCTCTCGAAGCGGCCGTCGTGTCACAGATCCGAAGCCATTCGGACGTGCACCGAGTCGTCCCGGAGAATGGCTTGCTGATCTCCCCCCCCTCGCTGTTCGGTGATCGATCCTTTGAGATCCTGGGGGTACCCGAAGCCGATGTCCCGATCTTGATGGACGTCTGCGACGTACGGGTGAAAGAGGGGCGCCTGCTCGGCGCGCGCACAAATGAGATCGTGCTGCCGGAAGAGATTGCCCGCGCACTCGAGCTGCAGATCGGTGATCGGATTGATCGCTCGGTTGACAAGGACTACTACGAGTATGTGCTGGAGCCATTGGTGGTGGTAGGTATCCTGGAGCAGGATCCTGGGGTCAGTTCAGGAGAAGGCGTTCTCCTAGGCTTCATGTCCTACGAGTACCTGGCCAGCCACGAGCTATACGCGCCCCGGCCATCCGGACTGCTGGTCGTCGCTCGAGAGGGTCGCAAGAAGGCGGTGGAGGGCTTTCTGGAGAACGAGGTGCTATCTCCGCAAACAGAAGTGGTGACCCAGGGGCTGGTCGCCGCGTTCTCTGATCGGGCTCGTGGCCTGTTCTACTTGGTTTTCGGCATCGTCGAGTGTCTGGTCGTGGTCGCAATTGCGCTGGTCGTCGGGACGATCAACCGGATTGCTCTGGCACAGCGTCTGCAGGAGTTGGGCCTGCTGAGCGCAATCGGCTATCACAAGAACCGCTTGATCCGTCGTCTGACGCTCGAGACGGCTGTCACTGCAGGGCTGGGTTGGGTGACCGGCATGATGCTCACCAGACTGATACTCGCCTGGCTGAAGGTGAACCTGTACGATCCCAGGGGAATGGAGCTCAATCTGGCGAATCCTGCGCCGATCTGGCTCACCATCCCTATGCCGCTGGCGGCGATTGCCTCTGCGGCCCTCGGCGTCGCGAGAGTACTTGGCCGACTCGACCCCGTGGCGGTCATCGAACGTGGGAAACTCAGCGTTGAAGCAGGGGGTCTGCGGGGAGTGGCCAAGCGTAGACGATCCCTACGCTCGTCATCCAGGCCGCTGTCGTCTCTCACCTTCTACCTGCGCCATCGTCGTCGGGGACTGATGTTGATCGTGAGCACGGCGCTGATGGTTGTGGGAATCGCCTTTCCAGCCTTTCTCATATCTCCAATCCTCGACGCGCAATTGCCCCTCATCGAGTATCTGCGCCACGTGAGTGTAGTCTCGCCCGAGGTGGGCCGCACCGTTGATCCTGGGGTGGCCACGCCGATGAGGACCCATCCCTTGGTGGAGCGCGTCGTTCCCGCTATGCGGTTGAATCTGAGGGTCAACATACTGTCCACGGATGCTGCGTTCACGTTCTACGGTGTCTCTGAAGACGATCTGCCGGCCCTAATCGATCTCTATGGTGTGTCCCTGAAGGAAGGCCGGTTGCCTCAACCGCGATCCAACGAGATCGTACTGTCGGAACCGGTGGCCCAGAATCGTGGCCTACGGGTGGGAGACGCGATCGGCCGGCCGGTTAGCGAGCTGGATAACGGCATTCCCACGGAGTTGGTGGTCGTCGGCATCCTTGCACCAAGCGACCGATGGATGGCATTCGCCTCCTACGAGTACCTGGAGAGCCACGAACTCTACTCATCCCGGCCGGTCCACCTGCTCATCGTCCCGGCCGAAGGGCGTGAATCCGAGCTGAGCGATTACCTGGAACACAACGTGGCCTCTGCCCAGACCACCGTGCGGACCTACAGCACCGAGTGTCGTGAGATTCAAAACGCGAAGCGGGGCATACTCCTGGTGTGTGCCGCGTTGGAGAGCATCATCGCCGTGGTGGCGGCCCTTGCGCTGGCCATCTTGAACTACATCTTCTTCACGCAACGGCGAGAGGAATTCGGCGTTCTACACGCCATGGGTCGCAGTCGAACGTGGCTCCTGCTCCGTACCGTGGGAGAATCCGTGAGCGTGGTCGGGCTGGCCTGGCTGATCGGTGCCGTGGTGTGTACGGCCGGCCTGATCCTCGCACAGGTCGGCATCTATGGTCCCCAGGGTATGAGCCTGGACCTCTCGACTCTGACACCCTGGCTGTTCACGCTGCCCGTTCCACTAGCCGTCGTCTCTGCCAGTGCGGGCGTGGTCGTCCGGATGCTCCGCCGGCTCGACCCCGTGTCCATCATCGAGAGGAGGTAGCCGTGGCCATCGAGTTCGTCTTGGCGGGCAGAATCGTCGGCCGACTTGGGGTGCACGGCGCTTGCAGGACCTTGAAGGAGATGCTATGAATCCCTTATCTTCATGGACCTATTACCGGCGGCACAAGGGGAGGGCCGGGTTGCTGATCGGGTTCGTGGCCCTCCTAGTCGCGGGGCTCTATCTGATGATGGCCATATCGTGGGCCGTATCCATCGAGCCCATGCGCTCGAATCGCATGTTCCTTACCAAGTTCAGCGTGGTGATGCCGAGCCATGGGAGCGAGATGAACGCGGCCGTGGTGGCACAAGTGCGGGCCAATCCTGATGTGGAGCGAGTCTGCCCCGCGATCCATAGCCTAGGCATTTCGCTGCCCGAGGCCACGGGGGGAGGCACCAGCTGGTTCAGCCTCCTGGGAGTGCGGGGGGATGATCTGTCGCATGTCCTGGATGCGTGCGGCGCCGTCGTGAAGGAGGGCCGCATGCTGGAAGCACGCACGAATGGGATCATGCTCTCCGAGCAGATCGCTAGAGCGTTGGGGCTCGAGGTGGGGGACGTGATCCACGATCAAGTCAACCGAGAGTTCTATGCCTCTATCGCCGATCCCCTGGAGGTGGTAGGCATCCTGGAAAGCGAGGTCCGCCTCGGCATCATCTCCATGGAGTACCTGAGCGGCCACGAGCTCTACCGGAGAATGCCTACTCGGTTCCTCGTCGTTGCTCAGAAGGGGCGCGAAGCTGCCATCGATGCGTTCCTGAGAAGTGAGATCCAGACGTCGCGAACGGGCGTCGCCACGCTCGAGACGCTGAATAAGGAACTGGCCGGCCAGTACAGGACAACCTACACGGTAGTCGTGCCCATTGTGCTGCTCGTGTCTCTGGCTGTCATGCTCGTGGTAGGAGCCGTTAACCGTATCGACCTGTCACGCCGGTTGCCCGAGTTCGGCATCCTGAGCGCGACCGGGCGCGACAAGCAATGGTTGACACGCCGCCTGACTTCAGAGACCGCCATGGTGGTCGCCGTGGGCTGGTTGCTGGGGATCCTACTGTCGTGGCTGGTCTTGTTTGTCCTGAAACTCACTCTGTTCGAGCCGCGGGGACACGATTTGCGGGTCGCTACGCTGGCCCCCGTGATCATGGTGCTCGCCGTTCCTGTGTCGGTGGTCATCTTCAGGCTGTTCACCGTGTCCCGGGTGTTCTCGCGTATGGACTCGGTGGCTGTCATCGAGCGTGGCGAACTCAGCCTCGAACTGCCCGAGCAACAGTCCGCAAAAGTGGCGGCCACGAGACGCAAGAGTTCCACGAATCCGCTGGCCAGTTCCACTTTCTATGCGCGCCACAAAGCGCGGGCGCTCGTCCTGACCGGCAGCATGGCGCTGATGATCATGGCGGTGGTCCTGGCCGTGTTCATGTTCTCGGCGACGCACGATGCCGGCAAGGCCAGCTATGGTGAACTCGCTCAGTTCGACATCGTCGGTGCAAGGATCGGCGCAACGCTGGAGCCGGGTCTGATGACGCAGATGAGGGCGCATCCGGCGGTCGAGAGGGTGATCCCGACCTTTCGACACACGATGCTGAGCCTGGTCATCCCGCCCTTTGGCAGCCAGAGCATCCATCCGTACGCTCTGCGTGCCGAAGACATGGCCTATCTGGTGGAGCTGTTCGACCTCCGACTGAAGGAGGGCCATCTTCCCAGACCACGCACCAACGAGATGGTCATTCCGGAGACCGTGGCAGAGAACCGGAATCTGAAGATCGGTGACGTGATAGGAGATCCCGATCGGCCTGCGTATCCTGGGGCTCAGAGCATCCGTCTTTCCTCTCCCTTCGTCATCTCGGGCATCTTCGCCAGGCCAGAGGCCGGTGGCGAGGACCATTGGTTGACCTTCGTCTCACTCGAGTACATGGAGAGCCACGAGGCGTATGGTACGATGTCGATGTCCATGCTGGAGTACCTCATCGTCCCGGTCGAGGGCCAGAAGGCGGCCATGGACCAGTGGCTGTTGAGAGAGGTGGATGGTCCAGCGGTAGTGGTCCAAACGTATCCCAGGGCAGCCATGGCAGCACGACAGGCGCTTCGCACGACACTGGCGACCATCGCTCTATTGGAGAGTGTGATCGCGGTGATGGCGGCCGTCGCCCTGGCGGTGCTCAACTACCTCTTCATGTCGCAGCGCCGCTCCGAGTACGGCGTGCTCCACGCGCTGGGACACGGCCGTAGGTGGCTCGTGTGGCGAACGGTGCGGGAGACACTGGTCACCACCGGGACCGCATGGACCCTCAGCGCCCTGGTCTGTCTGGCGGGCCTGCTGTACCTCAGGTTTGGGCTGTTCGAACCCCTGGGGCTGAGGCTGAATATGGTGAATCTCACCCCCTGGACGTTCACACTGCCCATCCCGGTGGCGGTTCTCGCCGTGACATGGGTGACCGTCACGCGGACCCTCTCGAAACTGGATCCTGTTAGCATCATTGAACGGAGATAGAGCGATGCGACGCAAGAAGATAGTCATTCTAGTCACTGGCCTGATACTGGCTGCGACACTCATGACCGGCTGTGGCAGCAACGCGACGCCGATGCCCACCGCAACTGCGGTGGGCACTGTGCCCGTATCACCTGGCCTGATGCGGACGGACGTCCTCTCGGCGCTGGGCATCGTCCGTCCGGCCCGGGAACTCCAACTTGGTTTCGGCGTCGGTGGTCCGGTGGAAGCGGTAGACGTGCAGGTGGGCGAGGAGATCAGCGCAGGTGACCTGCTGGCAACCCTGGATACCACGGATCTGGAGTACAGTGTGCGTGAAGCCGAGGAGGCTTTGGCTCTCAGCGAGGCGCTGCTGGAGCAGAGTTCGGCCGGTGCCAGGGAGGAAGAGATAGCCATTGCCGAGGCCGAGTACCGGCGGGCGTTGGCCCAGCACGAGGAGTTGCTGGCGGGCGCTAGACCGGAGGAGGTCGCTGCGGCGCAGGCGGAATACGAGGCCGAGCTGGCTCGGTATGAGCAGGTCAAGGCCGGGGCCGACGAAGAGCAACTCATCGTCGCGCGGGCCAATCTAGAGAAGGCGGAGGCGGCGCTGAAGCTCGCTCAATCTGCCTATGACGTAGTCGCCTCGAGACCCGGCGTGGGTTCTGGCCCGCAGGCCGCGGCCCTCCAGGCGGCGACGATAGACCACCAGACGGCAGAGGCGCAGTACGATCGACTGACTAGCCTGCCCACGCAGGCCGACTTGGAGGAGGCAGAGGCTCGTCTCGTGCGTGCTGAGGCTCTCCTGGCCCAGGTGCAGGCCGGTCCGACCGAAGGAGAGTTGGCGGCCAGTGCCAGTATGGTGGCCGTCGCGGAGGCACAACTGGCACTGCGCCAGGCCGGCACTCGCCCCGAGGATGTGGCTGTCGCTGAGGCGCGACTGGCGCAAGCGCGCACCTCTCTGGAGCAGGCCGGGCACTCGCTGTCCTTGGGCCGACTGGTCGCTCCCTTCGATGGCGTGATCTCGGCCTTGTACGTCGACCAGGGCGAGTGGGCGGGATCCGGCGTGCCGGCGGTGGAGATCCTGGATACCTCATCCTGGCGGGTGGAGACGCGCAACGTGAGCGAGCTGGCTATCGGTAAGGTGGAAGCCGGGCAAGAGGTCCGGGTCGAGGTGTTCGCCTTCCCGGGCGAGGCGCTGACCGGCCGAGTGGCCACCGTCTCGCCGGTGGCTGTGGTGCAGCAAGGGGATACGACCTACACGCTGATGATCGACCTCGAGCCCACCGACCTCAGCCTGCGCCCGGGGATGAACGCGCGGGTGGAGATCGAGACGGAATAGCGGTGGTCGGATGGGAGATGGCAGGGTGCCGCCGGTGTCCGCATTCTCGCGCAGAGGCGCCGGGGCGCTGAGGGTTTTCTTCTCCCTATTCTCGCGCAGAGCCGCAGGCGCGCTGAGGGTTTTCTTCTCCCTATTCTCGCGCAGAGCCGCAGAGGCGCAGAGTCTTGTTCTTCCTCGATCTCGCGCAGAGCCGCAGAGGCGCAGAGCTCTTTCTTGTTGTTTCCCCGCGACTCAGCGTCTCGGCGCGAAGTTTCTCTTCCCCTGTCTGGCGCAGAGTCTTGTTCTTCCTCGATCTCGCGCAGAGCCGTAGAGGCAGAGAGCTCTTTCTTGTTGTTTCCCCGCGACTCAGCGTCTCGGCGCGCGCTATCTCCCTACTCTTCGAGGCCATTGACGGCTCTGACGATGCCTTCTTTCATCAACGCAGCCCCGAAGTTGAAGATGTAGCCGAGTTTGAGATCAGTGAGACGCAGATAGGTCTGGATCTGCTTGCGATGCGCCCTGCTGATCTGTGTGACCGATTTGAGTTCGATGATTACCTTGTCCTCTACAACCAAGTCGGCGCGAAAGGCCTCATCAAACGAGATGCCTTTGTAGACAATCGAGATGGGCACTTGCCGCTCCACCTTCAGCCCCCGCTCCCTCAATTCATGGGCCAGGACGATCTCATATACCGACTCGAAGAGCCCGGGCCCCAAATGGCGATGGACATCTATGGCTGCCGCGATGCAGATGGTGCCAATCTCGTTCTCCGTCATTGGTCGTTCCTCTCTGGGTGATTCTCGCGCAGAGGCGCCGAGGCGCAGAGTATGCAGTCGGTCCGGCTCGCGCAGAGCCGCTCGGTTGTTTCTTTCGTCTTTCCCTGCGTCTCAGCGTCTCCGCGCGGACTCTCCCTTCTTCACTGCCCAGTTCTCATTCTCGCGCAGAGCCGCAGAGGCGCAGAGTATGCTCCTAGCCTATCTCGCGCAGAGGCGCTCAGTTCTCCTTTTCGTTCTTCCCTGCGTCTCAGCGTCTCCGCGCGAGCGATCCGTTCTTCACTTTCCGCCGACCGTCACCTCCACGATGCTCATGGTGTCGTTGCCGAAGATGTCCCCTGTCTTCGTTCTCGCGCAGAGACGCAGGGGCGCAGAGGTTTTCGTCTCTTTCTTGTCCATGTCTCAGCGTCTCCGCGCGAGTCCTACCCCCTACTCCTCGAGGCCATTGACGGCTCTGACGATGCCTTCTTTCATCAACGCGGCCCCGAAGTTGAAGATGTAGCCTAGTTTGAGGTCAGTGAGGCGCAGATAGGTCTGGATTTGTTTGCGGTGCGCCCTGCTGATCTGAGTAACCGACTTGAGCTCGATGATGACCTTGTCCGCTACGACCAGATCCGCGCGAAAGGCCTCTTCAAAGGAAATGCCCTTGTAGACGATCGGGATGGGCAATTGCCGCTCCACCTTTAGCCCCCGCTGCTCCAGTTCATGGGCCAGGACGATCTCGT
>Ga0180431_10007787_pt1 | contig 12411 bp, 5 predicted proteins | sample SS_ome_11_FD_132459 | JGI IMG/M metagenome (GOLD analysis project Ga0180431, IMG submission 132459) | Hypersaline lake sediment archaeal communities from the Salton Sea, California, USA - SS_1_MS_1 metaG | ecosystem: Environmental > Aquatic > Non-marine Saline and Alkaline > Hypersaline >... | reverse complement strand
TCCAGGCCCTCACCGCGGTGCAGCAGCTCAAGCGAGCTGCCATGCTCGGTGAGACGTTCAACGTGGAAATCGAGAAGCGCTACCTGTTCAGAACCGCACTGGTTCGCAGGGGGCCGGTCATCTGGAAGCATGACGTTGAGGTGGTATCGTCCCGTCTGGCCACGGCGCTGGACCGGTCGAGCTTCCGGGTATTCTTCGAGCCCGATCCCAAGCGGGATTCTGCCGGAGTGTTGAAGGACGCCAATCCCCCCAGGACCTCAGGCCCGCCGGCCGATCTGATTCTTCGCCTGGAAAGCCGAGGCAGTTTCCGCACATCATCCACGCGGACTGGACTCTTCACTGCCAAGGTGATCGCCGCCCAGACGCAGGAGGTGCTGGCCGACTACACGCGGACGTTCACCCGCGAGCGGTTCGACGCCGCCGACGAGACGCGGGACGAGATCGTCAAGGCTGTCGAGGCCATGCTGCGCCAGTGGTACGCCAAGTACCAGAAGGGCAAGTCCAAGGGCGAGTAAGAGCAGCGGCGTCTTCAGCACTTCTGGTCCCGTACCGGCCACTGGAGGGATTGTCGATTGACGCTTTTCGATTGACGACGAGACGATGGCGTTGACGGGGTCTGTGTTTATCGGATCAGGCGGGCCTCGATGTTGGCGATCTGGCGGTTGGCGAAGTCGTCCGTAAGGTACCACTGCTGGTAGAGGCTCTCGATCTGCCGCAAGTACCAGTTCACCGTAGACTTGCGCAGCGTGCGCTTGGCGTTCTTGGGCCGGATGCTGTCAGGGATCGGGGGCCGGATGCGATCGGTCGGCGGGCGGTACGACGGATTGTAGACCAGCACCGGCAGGGTCTCGGCGGGCAGCAGGTGACGCCAGAGGAAGGCCTGCATTCTGTCCTCGGCCGGGACGGCCTGGCGGACGATGGTCTTCTCGCCGACCTTCATACTGCCGATCACCGTCAGGTTCAGGGGCCCTTCCATTTCCGTAAGGGTGGTCTTGATCGCCAGGCGCGTGACGTCCTTCTTGGCTGCCAGCGTGGCGCCCGAGGAGACGAGCCCCTTGGGCAGGTCCTTGAAGCTCAGCTTGACCGGCCCGTCGAATCCGTCCTTGCGTATGGCGTAGACGGTCACCGCGACGGAGGACTTGCTCCGGATGCAGATGCGGGAAGGGACCACGCGCAGTTCGACGTCCGGCCGCGGGTGGCTGATCCGCAGCCGATAGGCGTAGGCCTTGCCCGCGTGCCGCCTGGTGTCGCCGATGTGGACGAAGTACTTCCCGTCGGCGGGGAGCTTGGCCATGAGGTAGGAGTCGGCGTGGTCGGTGTTCAGCCCGGAAGCGGCGTCGTAATGGTCGTCATTCAGCGCGATGATTTTGCCGTCGGGGCCGGTGACCTTGACGAAGGAATCGAACGGGGACCCGAGCCGCCGGGCGTGCACCTCGGCGACGAGGGTCTGGCCGGCCTTGCCCTGCACCTCGAAGACGTCCCAGTCGCCCGGGCGGTCCGCCCGCCCGTTGACGATGATCGGCAGGGTCACCTTCTGCGCCTTGGCCGGGGCGTTGTTGGGTTCGGCGTCCCGGCACTCCGGCAGCGTGTCCAGGGCGAACGGCACGTCGTTGGACATGAGGTTCCCGCGGGTCGCGGCAATCAGGTGCCGCCCCGGCTTGGCGTCCTTGGCGGGCGGCGACAGCACCGTGTCGTCCAGGTTCCAGCCGTTGGCCTCGATCTTGACCGGTTGGCCCGCGCGGGCGCCCAAGGGGAAGATGCTGGTCACGTAGGGCAGCTCGCCGATGGTGATGCGATAGGTGAAGCTTTCGCGGCCGCGGAAGAGCGCCTCGTTGATGGTGAGCACGTAATCGCCGTCCTCGGGGACCTCGTAGTAGAGCACGGGGTCCGGGTCGAAGCGGAAATCGTCGTTGTAGGCGACCTCGTTGCCTTCGTCGTCGTGGAGCCTGAGCACGGCCTGGAACCACCCGGGCACGCCGTCGGCGACGTAGGGCACCAGGTGCCGGGCCTTGGTGGTGATGACCAGGCGCTGACCCTTGTTGGCGGGGAAGCGGTAGCGGTTGACTTCGCCGGCGGCGATCTGGCCGTTCATCGTGCACGGGAGGGTGACGCGGACGAGTGCTTCGTCGGTCGGCCTCCTGCGCTGGGCCAGATGCTCCTTGCCGAGCACGGGTTTTCGGCAGGTTTTCATGGGCCTGCGGGCGACTTCGGGGACCTGGCCGATGTAGAACGGCAGCGCGTTGGAGATGCCGTGCTTCGTGATCACCCGGATCTCCCGCCGACCGGGCCTGGCGTCCGGGGCCACGGTGACCTCGGCGAAGACGAGTTCCATGTGGGCGCGCACGGCCGGGTTGCGCTCGTCTTCGGCGAACCGCCTCTGGATCCGTTCGATCAGCTTCTGCCTGGCGGCCTCCATCTCCGACGGCGTCTGCTTCGCGGCCGGCTTGCCGGGTTTCGGGGCTTTGGGCTTTACCAGCTTCGCGTTGCAGTTGCTGCACACGGTGGCGAAAGGCGGGTTGAGCCGACCGCACGCATCGCACACGATGCCGCGAACCTCGGGCGGCTTGACACGCTTGGGCAGCTCGAAGAAGGCCATCTTGGCGGCCATCGCGTCGCTTACCGTCGCGCCCTTCTTCTGCAACGTTCTCAGTTGCTGCCTGAGCAGCGACATCTCCTGGTTGCCCATCACGCGGTAGTATGCGATCAGCCTGACGGAGACGCCTTCGCCGCTGACGACCGGGTCGGAAGCGTAGGTGAGCCTCTGCCCGCCCAGCCGAATCGCAAAGGTGCTGCCCTGCTGTCCCCCGGCGGGATAGACGTAGCCGATGTACTGGTGCTGCGCCTGCGCCGAGGACGCCGCGACCGCAAGGACGGCCAGCGCCAGGATCGCAAGCCGATCTGGTTTACTCATCGAAAGCCTCAACTTTCTACATGATCTCTTCCAGGAGTCCGGTGGACCTCATGCCTTCCTTTTCGGTGTCCAGGACGTGGGCGTCGAAGCCGAGAGGATGGGGCAGCTTGGCGGCGGCGTCGATGCCGGCCAGGAGGTAGAAGCTGCCCAGCAGGTCCGCCGGGTAGACGGGCCTTTCCTTGACCTTCTCGCCCTTGGCGTCTGACGAGCCGAGCACGCGCCCGCCCTTGAATCCGCCGCCGGCGACCAGGACGGTGAAGACCGCCCCGTAGTGGTGTCGGCCGCCGTTCCAGGGCGGCTCCCAGGCGATCTTCGGCGTTCGCCCGAACTCGCCCGTGCACCAGACCAGCGTGCTGTCCAGCAGGCGTTTTTCGCTCAGGTCCGCCAGCAGCGTGGCCAGGCCCTGGTCCAGCGAGGGACACTGCCGCTTCATCGTCGGGAAGTGGTTTCCGTGCGTATCCCACCCGCCGGGGAAGCTGATGGTGATGTAGGGCACGCCGGCCTGGACCATGCGCCTGGCCGCCAGACATTCCTGCCCGAACGTGGTCCGCCCGTAGCGGTCCCTCAGCGCGCTGGGCTCGTTGTTGAGGTTGAAGACTTCCTTGCCCCTGCCCAGGATGAGCCCGTAGGCCTTTTTCTTGGCCGCCTCGGCGGTGGCCATCTCCGGGACGTCCGCCAGCCCGTACCCCATGGTGTTCATCTTGTCGAGCAGGTCGCGCCGCGCCCGCTGCCGCGTGTCGTTGATGCCCCGGTTGACGATGCCCTGGACCTCGAAGCGGTCGGCGTTGGGATTGCCGCCCGTGGCGAACGGCTTGTACCTCGGGCCGAGGAAGCCCTCCTCGGAGAACCGTCCGGCGGCCCGCAGCATGACGATGTACGGCGGCAGGAGCCCCTTGTACTGGTTTCTCTTGAAGTAGGCGAAGATCGCGCCCACGCTGGGGTAGGCCAGCCGGCCCCCGGGCTTGTGCCCCGTCTGCATCAGGTACGCCGCCGTCTCGTGCCCGTTGATCCCGTGCGTCATGCTGCGGATCAGGGAGTACTTGTCGGCCTGCTTGGCCAGGTAGGGGAACAGCGCGCCGAGTTGGACTCCCTTGACGTTGGTGGGGATGAACTTGTCGAACTCGCCGAGGTAGTCGTACCCGCTGCCGGGCTTCGGGTCCCACGCGTCGTTGTGCGACATGCCGCCCCACAGGAAGATCTGGATGACCGACCGGATCTTGCCCTTTTTCTTGGCCTTGGCCCGTGCGGCGGCGTCCCGGGTGGCCTTGAGTTCGGCGGCGATCTGCTTGGGGGTCTTCTTGGGTGTCTTCTTGGGCTCGGCGAAGACGCGGGAGTTCAATCCTCCGGCCGCGATGAGCCCCGCCGCGCCCAGCGCGCCGCGCCGCATGGCCTCGCGCCGGGAGACGTCCTGCTGGTTGTCCGTGGTGTGGTGCGTCTTCATGATTCCCGTGCTCCTGTTCGTCCCGCCCTGATGCCATCTCGGGAAACCGATTGTCTCATGCCATTATCCATTCTACGCGCGCCGGTCAATGCCGCAGGAGAAACTCCGGGCTGTTGATCAACGCCCAGGCCAGATCGACCCAGACGTCGCGCCCTCTGGCCACGCCGATCTTGGCGTATTCCTCGGCGGCCTTCACGTCGGCGTCCGTCGGAAACCGCGAGAGGATCGTCAGGTAGAGCTTCTCGGCGATATCCTTCGGCTTGCCTCCGGCCGAGAGGATCGCCCCGAGCTTCGGCCCGCGCTGAAGCTTGCTTTGTATCCTCGCCGAATTGAGCATGTACAGCCACTGCGTCGACGCCAGTTCGTTGATGCGCTCGTTTTCCATCCCCGTGGCCCGCGCCGAACGCCCGAACAACATCAGGAACGAACTGGTCACGCTGCCGTCCGCCAGCATCACCGCGGACATGTCCTTGGGGATATACGTGAAGGGTTCCGGAACGGCGCTGGTGTACAGGTCCGAACTGCCGGTGATCCGGTTCAGGGCGTCGATGAGCACTTCGGCCTCCACGCGCCGAAGCATGTAGCTGGCGAAGTTGGCCTGGGCCTGCGGGTGCTTGGACCGCGGGATCGAGGAGAACTGGTACGCCGCCGACGTCAGGATCAGCCGCTGCAGACGCTTCAGGTCGTACCCGCTCGAGACCAGCTCCTTCTCCAGGCAGGCCAGGAGCTGTGGGTTGCTGGGCGGGTTGTCCTTGCGGATGTCGTCCGGCTCGTGGATGATGCCGCGCCCCATCATCCACGCCCAGGTCCGGTTGACGATGGCCTTGGCGAACCAGGGGTTCTCCGGGCGAATCAGCCAGTCGGCGAACACCTCCCGCGGGTCGCGGTTCGGGGGGATGGTCACTTTGGTGCCGTCGGGGAAGACGGCCGTCAGGGGCGTGTTCTCGCTGAGCGGCTTGGCCAGCTCCCGCGGGATCTTGTTGGTCGCGGTGACGGACTTGGCCACGGCCGGAATCCCCGGCGCGATGCTGCCGGGCACCGCGGTCGACTTGAGCGGGTCCCAGAAGATGATCTCCTCTTTCCACTCGCTGGTGGGCTTGTACCCGACCTGTGAGAAGAACGCCGCCATGCCCGCCACGCGGTCTTTCGGCCAGCGATGGACCCGCGTGCCCATCAACGCCAGCGCCGTGGCCCCGGCGATGCCCTCGGGGTTCTTGCTCTGGATGGCGCGGTAGAAGTTGACCGCCCCGACGCGGAAGTTGCTCCCGCTCGAGGTCAGCAGCTCCCGGGCGAACGTGTTGTACGGCTTGTTGCGGGCGATCGACTCCCAGATATAGCGGTGGTAGGCCTGCGCCGCGTTCGGCCAGACCTTCACCGGAAACTCCGCCTTGACCCGCAGGATGTCGCTCCACTTCATCGCCCAGTAATCGTAATGCGCCTTTCGGTTGAGCAGACGGTCGATCAGGGCCACACGCTTGGTCTTGTCCGTACTGCGAATGAACGCCCTGGCCTCGTCGGCGGACGGCAGCGTGCCGGTCAGGTCCAGATAGGCCCGGCGGAGGAACACCGCGTCGGAGCAGAGGACCGGCGTGATGTCCAGCGTCTTCAGCTTCGCGAAAATGATCTCGTCGATCCGGTTGGCCGGCTTCGGCGGAACCGGGCTCTCCATAATGCTCGTCACCTGCCGCGAGGCCACCAGCCGGTACAGCACCGCCTTGGCCTGCTGGGCCAGGGAACGTCTCTCGTCGGCGACGTTGCGGGCCGCCAGGTACGCCGCACGCGTCTTTCCCGCCTGCACCTTCAACGGGGCGGCGGCGGCCTCGGCTTCCTTGGCGGCCTTGGCGTCCGCGACGTGGGTCTTCTTGGCCGAGGCGATCCGCGTCTTGAGGCTCGCCAGGTACTTTTCCGCCGACGTCTTCCGCGCCTGGGCCCGGGCCAACGCCTGCGCGGCACGAGTGGCCTTGATCGCCGCGGCTTCCAGCGTCTTGGCCTTCGGGGCCAGCGTCGCCCGGGCCGCATTGGCCACCTTGCGCTTGGCCGCGGCGTCGGCGGCGGCCTGCCGGCTTGCCGTATCGAGTTGGAGCAGCGTCTTGGCCGCGTTCCGGGCGGCCTGGCTCGCGGCCGTGGCCGCCGACAACCGATCCCTGGCGACCGCCACGGCCTTGTCGGCAGCCGTCTTCTTCGCCTGCGCCTCGGCCAGGGGCTTTCCCGCCGCCGCGACCCGGGCCTGGGCGGCCTTTTCAGCCTGCTGGGCTTTGGCCAGGGCGGCCTTGGCGGCGGCGGCCGCCTTGCGCTTGGCGGCGGCGTCGGCGGCGGCCTGCTTCTTCTCGGCGTCCGGCTTCTTGGCGTCGGCGGCGATCTGCTTGGCCTTGTCGGCGGCGGCCTGGGCGGCCTTCTCGGCGGCCCAGGCTGCGGCGGCTGCCGAGGTGGCCTGCGCCTTGGCCTTGGCCAGGGCCTCGTCGGCGGCCTGCTGCTGCGCCGAGGCGCCGGCCAGCGTCTTTCCGGCCGCCGCCGCCTGGGCCTGCGCCTGCTGCTCGCCCTGCCGGGCCCGGGCCAGCGCGGCCGCGGCGTCGGCAGCCGCTTTGCGCTTCGCCGCCGCCTGGGCCGCGGCCTGCTGCTTGCCCGCCGCGATCTTCTCGGCGTCCTGGGCGGCCTTGTCGGCGGCCGCCGCGGCCCCGGCGGCCGCGGCCACCTGCTTGCCGACGCTCGCCAACGCCGACTCCGTCAGTTTCTTCCTCGCCGCGGCCCGGCCGAGACTCTGCGCTGCGGCGTCGGCCCGGCCCTGGGCGGCTTGCAGGTCGGCCTGGGCCTTGGCCAGGACCGCCTGGGCGGCGTTGGCCGCCTTGCGCTTGGCGGCGGCGTCGGCGGCGAGCTGCTGCTTCCGCGCCGCCGACATGCCGGCTCGGTCGGCCAGCGCCTTGGCCGCAGCGGCGGCCGCCTGGGCGGCCCGGTCGGCGGCCTGAGAGGCCGTCGCCGACGACGCCGCATGCTTCCGGGCGTTGGCCAGGGCCGCGTCGGCGGCCTGCTTCTGCGCCGGGGCGCCGGCGAGCGTCTTGCCCGCCGACGCCGCCCGCCCCTGCGCCGTCGTCTCGCCCTGCCGCGTCTGGGCCAGGGCGGCCTTGGCCGTATCGGCCGCCTTGCGCCAGGCGGCGGCTTCGTCGGCCGCCTGCTTCTTCGCCGCCGCCGACGTGCCGGCGTCCGCGGCGATGCGCTTGGCCTTGGCCTCGGCCTGCTGCGCGGTCTGCTCGGCGGCCTGCCAGGCCGTCACCGCCAGCGCCACCTGCGTCCTGACGTTGGCCAGGGCCTCGTCGGCGGCCTGCTTCTGCGCCGCCGCGCCGGCCAGCGTCCGCGCCGCCGCCGTGACCCGCTGCTGCGCCTGCCGCTCGGCCTGCTGTGCCCGGGCCAGGGCGGCCTTGGCCGCGTCCGCGGCTTTGCGCTTGGCGGCGGCGTCGGCGGCGGCTTTCTGCTTCTGGGCCTCGGAGACGCCCTTGGTCTTGGCCTCGGCGGCCGAGGCCGCCTGTTCCGCGGCCGCCCGGGCCTTGGCCGCGGCGGCGGCCTGGCTCTTGGCCTTGGCCAGGGCGGCGTCGGCGGCTTTCTTCTGCTTTTCGGCCTCGGGCAGCGTCTTGGTCGCGGCGGCCAGCCGCTTCCGCAGACCGGCCTCGCCCTGCTTGGCCCGGGCAAGGGCGCCCTTGGCGGCGTTGGCGCCCCGGCGTTTGGCGGCGGCCTGGGCGGCGGCCCGCTTGGCGTCACTCTCGAGCCGGTTCGCCGCCGCCGAGGCGGTCTTGGCGGCGGCCTCGGCCGCCCGGGCCAGCTTCTCCGCCGCGTCGTACGCCTTCTGCAGCGGCGCCGCGACCGCCTTGGCGGCGGCCAGGGCCTTGTCCAGGGGCGGCTTGGCCTTCGTGGCGGCGCCGAGGACCTTGATGGCGGTGGGCACGGCGGCCTCGGCCCGCTTCAGTTCCTTCACGCCCGGCTCGCCGGCGAGGTTCTTCGTCTCGGTGGCCTTGCTCCGCCTGGCGTTGGCCAACCGCTTGGCCTTGGCGTAGGCCGTGTCCGCCTTCCGCATGGCCTCGCCCAGGGGTTTCAGGGCGGCGTCGGCGGCGCGGGCGGCCTTGACGGCGGCCTCGTAGGCGGCCCGGGCCTTGGCCTCGGGGCTCGGCGGGGCCTTGGGCTTGGGGGTCGGCTGGGCCTTGGGCTTGGCGGTCGGCTGGGCCTTGGGCTTGGCGGGCGGCTGGGCCTTGGCCTTGGCGCTCGGCTTGGCCTTGGGCTTGGCGGGCGGCGGGGCCTTGGGCTTGGGGGTCGCCTTGGCCTTGGCGATCGGCTTGGCCTTGGCCTTGGCAGTCGGCCGGGCCTTGGCGGTCGGCTTGGCCTCGGCCCCGGCCAGCGGGCCCGACCACGCCAGCATGAACGCGACAAGTGTAATCGCCTTTGTCTTCATCACGAGTCAACCTCACCTGGGATCTCGCGGATGGCCCTGCGCCCACGGCCATCGCGGAACGCTCTCGATGACTAGATGTCTGATTGTATCCGATACGGGACGCTCACCGAAGCCAATATGCCCATCAGCAGCCCGGTGTTATGCTCCTGCGCGCAATCCAGGCGCACACACAGCGCGCCGGCACGGCGTACGGCCCTGCCTCTTGTAGAACCCATGCCGCCCGGTGGCTGTATCGGAACAATACGGTCGATCGTTCCAGAACAGTTGCTCCCCGGGCGTGACAGCCCGCCGGGGCTGTCGTAGAATCAGACACGAGTTGCCGGGTGGCACGAGCGCTGCTCGCTTCCGGCCCGCAGCGAACTTCGGAGAAGGAAACGCCATGACCGCAAGACACCTCATCGCAGCCGCCGTCACACTAGCCGCCGTCCTGGCCGGGTCGGGCCTTCCCGCCTCGGCCGGGGACGTCCCCGCCCAACTGCCCGACCCGGACGGCAAGCCGGGCAACCCCGCCAGGCCGGTCAAGGTCTACATCCTGGCCGGGCAGTCGAACATGGTGGGCATGGGCAATCTCAGCGGCGCCCGATGCCGCTATACCGGCGTCTACCTGACCGCCGACCCGGCCGCGCCCAAGGGCCCGATGACCATCTACCCGGTGGGCAACTACAGGATCCGCGCCCACGGGGTCTATCTCTCGGCCGACCCGAAGGCCGGTAACGGCGCAACGGCCTCGGTCTACGCCGGCGCCTACAACGCGGCCGCCGACTACGACAAGGCCACACCCGCCAGGACCGCGACGGTGGCGCTGGGCGCCGCCAAGGGCACGCTGCCGACCGTTCCCGGCCCGCACGTGGTGGTGGTCCGGTGTTTCATCGACGTGCCGGCCTCGGGCAGCTACACCCTGCACGCCGGCTTCGGCGACAGCTCCCACAACGTCACGGAACTGGCCGGCAGGGAAGTCTACCGCAGGAACGCCGGCGGCCGCGCCGTCACCCAGAAGGTCGCCCTCGAAGCCCACAAGCGCTACCCCCTCAAGATCACCTGCGTCAAGGGCGGATCCACCGCGTTCTGGCTGAGCCGGGAAGACCTGCTCGGCCAAGGCGACCTGGACATCGTGACCCAACGGGAGGGCAAGTTCCCCTGGCTGGTCGACGCCAAGGGCAAGTGGACCGTCCGCAACGACGTGTACTTCCAGGAGGCCCGGGTCGCCAAGGAAGGCCGGGGCTCGCCCCTGACCGCGACCTCGAACGGGCGGTCGATCGGCCCGGAGCTGGGCTTCGGGCACGTCATGGGAACATACCACGACGAGCAGGTCCTCCTGATCAAGACCGCCATGGGCAACCGCGCGCTGGGCTTTGATTTCCGGCCGCCCTCCAGCGGCCGCAAGGCGCCCGACAACAAGTGGGAGTCCCGCGAGTACACCCTCATGGTCGAAGGCGTCCGCAAGACGCTGGACCGGATCGACAAGATCGTGCCCGGCTACAAGGGCCAGGGCTACGAGATGGCCGGGTTCGTCTGGTGGCAGGGTCACAAGGACAGCTTCTCGCCGGAACTGATCGCCGAGTACGAGAAGAACCTGGTCAACCTGATCCAGGACGTCCGCAAGGAGTTCAAGGCCCCCAGGATGCCCGCCGTCGTCGCCACGGTAGGCTTCGGCGGGCACAACATGGCCGACAAGTTCGTCAAGATCCTCACCGCGCAGATGGCCGTGGCCGACCCGAAGAAGCACCCGGCGCTGGCCGGCACGGTGGCGTCCGTGGACACGCGCGACTTCTGGCGGGAGGTCGACGAGTCCCCCACCAGCCAGGACTACCACTACAACCGCAACGCCGAAACCTACATGCGCGTCGGCGACGCCTGCGGGCGGGCCATGGTCAGGCTCCTCGGCGGCAAGGCCGAGCCGCTCCCCCAGCCCGCCAGGCCGAAACCCCCCGCCAAGACACGCCCAGAACCGGCCAAGCCCGACCAGGCCGCCGCGCAGGCCGCCCTGGCGCCGATCGTGATGGACGGCATGGCCCCGGCGTTCCTGGCCGACCCCAGGTACAAGGCGGCCCTGCTATCCGAGGCCGCCGGCGAGAAGCCCAAACGCCCCTCGCAGTTCCTCCGCGGCGCGACGTACCGCCTGTGCCAGCTCTATCGCGCCGCCGGCGTGAACGACTACGGCTGGCACACCTTCGGGCCGGACCTCAGAAAGGTCACGTGGGCCTATCACAGCTTCGACCCGAAGGAAACCCAGCCCAAGGACAAGCCCCGGCGGTTCCGCAAGGTGACCTTCCCCGACGGCATGGCCAACTGGTTCGCGCCGGACTTCGACCCCGCCAGGGCCGGCTGGAAGACCGCCCTGCCGCCCTTCGGCCAACTCGGCGGCGAACTGAAGCCGCTGCGTGAGTCCTGCACGCTGGCGATCTGCGGCTGCGGCCAGCCGCCCAAAACGCTGTGGGCCAAGGAAGTGCTGCTGGTTCGCGGCACGTTCGAGATCCCCCCGCTGCGAGAGGGGTATCGCTATCGCCTGGTCGTCGGCGGCAGCGCGCACGTCAACGCCGGGGAGGGCTTCGCGATCTACGTCAACGGCAAGCTGCTGGCCCAGTCGAACGACGGCGTCGGCAAGCGCCAGGGCGCCCAGCCCCGGGGCGGCCACATATACACGGACTTCCGAAACGAGTTCAAGGGCGGCAAAGTGACCCTCGCGGCCATGAGCTTCCTGAGATACTACCACCCCCGCATCAAACCCTACCCCCCCAGCGGCCACTTCACCCTCTGGATGGAAGAGGCCAAGATCCCGCCGGTGGCCAAGTGAACGGCCGGCGGCTTCGTCTTGCCTTCTCCCGCCGGTGGCCGTATCTTTTTCCCCGTACAGCCGCTCGAAACAAGGGGCGTGATGACGATGGGTATAAAAACCGAACAAGGGGCCGCCCTCCGACAACCCACCGGCCCCGGCCAACCCCTACCCAAAGACCACCCCCTGGCCGAAACGCACCGGGAAACCGACCAGAAGGTGCTGGAGACTCTGCTGCGAATGAACCTGGAAAGGTCGGGGGATGGGTGAGTGAAGGGTGCAGAACGCCGGAGAATGACTATGAAGGCGGAACGACGAGTTGTCATTGGTGACTTCCTTTGGCTTGTCTACAGTCTTTCTCCGAAGCTAATCCGAATCCTCAGTTGACTACTTCTGTCAGAGGAAGAGTGCAATGAGCATCATCCATATCAAGCGGATCCAGAGGGCTCTGACGAAGCTCTACGAAGATAAAATCGACCTCAGTGACATCCCACAGAGGATGTCTAATGCCGACGAAGAGTCTGCTTTTCTGTCTAGAGCATTGTCGGCGTACACGATAAGTGTACTGGCCGAGCTCGAAGAAGAAGCGGCGGCGGAATCTGTAACCGATGGTTTTAACGACAATGGGATCGACGCCATTTACTACGACCAGACGCGTTCAGTACTCTTTGTGGTTCAGGCAAAGTGGATCGCGACAGGGAGAGGCTCATTTACGCAGGCAGATTCCAAGAAGTTCATCGATGGTTTTCGCGACCTTCTGAATCTTCGCTTAGAGCGGTTCAACGAACGAGTTCAGAATCGTGAAGCAGAACTTGAGGCCGCTCTCTTCGACTCAGATGTTGCCTTGGTAC
>Ga0180431_10007786_pt1 | contig 12411 bp, 12 predicted proteins | sample SS_ome_11_FD_132459 | JGI IMG/M metagenome (GOLD analysis project Ga0180431, IMG submission 132459) | Hypersaline lake sediment archaeal communities from the Salton Sea, California, USA - SS_1_MS_1 metaG | ecosystem: Environmental > Aquatic > Non-marine Saline and Alkaline > Hypersaline >... | reverse complement strand
CCTTGACTCCTTTCGCGGCTATCTCTTTACGGAAGTCTTCAGCTGGCTGATTAATCTCATAACCCTCAACCAGCAAGTCTAACAACCCCCTTTTGTCAATGAGGATTTCCAGCTCGGAAATGAAATAAGACCAATACTCATCGCCTGAGACTTCCCCTAACTTGTACTGTTTCATCTTGGGATCGGAGGTCTTGTAAAGTTTTTCAACTGTGTCTCGCGAAACATCAAATCTATCGGCGACAGAGTCCAAAAATTTTTCTGTGCCCCTCAGGAAATAGACACCGTCCAGGTCAAATACGACTGCTTTGAGGCTCATATTATCCTTTATTAAGTGTGAAAACAAAAACGAGCGGAAACCAGACAACTGAGCGGGCGATTTTGTGAACCCGGCGCCCGAAATAGTACTCGCCGCCCTGCGGCCGTGATACCAGCCGGTGCAGCCATTCCAGTCCGGCTTTCTGCATAGCCTGTGGTGCCCGATTACGCCGGCCGGAAATGAAATCAAAACTGCCGCCAATCCCCATCACCAATCGCGGTGAAGTCAGCTTAGGAAGATTTTTCTTGATCCAGATATCCTGATAAGGGGAACCGAATCCAACCAGAATCACCGCCGGAGAAATTGACTCAATTCTAGCTAACAGAGCTTTAGATTCCCGTTCCTGCGGAGCAACTTCCAGGGAAGCAAAATCAGAACCGGGAAAACGCTCCCGAACCGCGGTTTCAATTTCCGACGAACCGGATAGTGATCGGTGCGGATTCAGGTGTAAAATACGAAAATTTTCCTTCTGGGAAAGCTTTAAAATATCCTGAACCAGGTCGCTTCCGGGAACAATCTCCTTCAACCGAACACTGGTAAACCAAGACGCAATCAGGGGCCCCGAGCCATCCAGCACCGCTAGATCCGATTGGTTCAATATGTCGCGAAATTCCTGGTCGCGGCGCGCCTGCAAAATGAATTCAGCATTGGGCGTAACTACGTGGCGGCTTTTTTCGCTCTGCAAAAATCGGCCGATTCGCTCCAGGGCTTCGGCGCGACTGACGGCATCAATCTTAGTCCCCATGATATTGGTACGGATTCTTTCCATCTAACCTTCGGTTAAGGTGGATACGTGTATAGTTTCGTGTTGAACGGGTTTATGACTTAGATCGCTGGCAATGACCGCAAACGAATCTACAGAAACTTTGATTTGCGGTTTCTGCCGACACCAGGTTTTGAGAATTTTCTTATCAGCCTCTACTTGTGAGCGGAAGCGAGCGATTGTCAGGTGCGGTCGGAAACGACGACGAGGCGGCTTGCCAATCCCGGCCGTCATGACCGCTTGGGCAAGTTTTAACTGCAGAGCTGTAAGATTCTGATTTTTTTTGGGTAGAAACCAGAGAATCCGCGGGGTACCACGCTGCTTATTCACTTCTAGCCGTCGCAATTCCAGTTCAAACTTAACCGAATCAGCAGCTACATCATCTGCTATCCCGCAAATTTTTTTGATATCCCATGCGGACAGATTTCCGAGAAACAGCAGAGTTAAATGCATATTGGAAAGCGGCGTCCAGTTCACCGGCAAACGCTTGTCATTTAGCTGGTGTTGCAAATTCAAAATCTGCTCCTGAACGGATTTGGATAGATTTATCGCTACAAAAATACGCCGGGAAGGAACATCTTCCATGGTTGCATAATAGCAAGAATAAGCGTAAAATACAAGCACAGTCGATATGGAAACCCTTTTTTCGAAGAAACTGGATAATAACGACGCTCAGTGCCAAACTTGCGCTCATTTTTGCGTTATAAAACCAGGAAAACGAGGCATTTGCGGAGTTCGAGAAAATCAAAGTGGCCAAATCAAGGTTCTAAATTACGGCAAATTGGTAAGTGCGAATATTGACCCAATTGAAAAAAAGCCGTTTTTTAATTTTCTTCCCGGAACAACGTCATATTCAATTGCCGCCGCTGGTTGCAATTTTCACTGCGGGCATTGCCAGAACTGGCAGATCTCGCAAATCAAAGAAGCTGAAAAAACAGCCCTGCAAGCGACAACCGTGGAACCAAAAGAAGTTGTTGCCGCCGCCAAAGCGACCGGTTGTACTAGTATCGCCTACACTTATACCGAGCCAACCATTTACGCCGAATTTGCCCTTGATGTCATGAAACTAGCTCGAGAGGCTAAGCTCAAAAATGTTTGGGTCAGCAACGGATTCATGTCACCCCAAACCCGTACCGCGATACTCCCCTACCTGGACGCCATCAATATAGATCTCAAATCTTTTAATAACAAATTCTACCAGAAAGTTTGCGGCGCCAGTCTGAAACCAGTTTTAGAAAACATTTCAGCTTTCAAAAAGAAGGGTGTTTGGATTGAATTAACCACACTGATAATTCCGACCTGGAATGACCAGCCCGCAGAGTTTAAACAGATAGCTGATTTTATCAAAAATGAGGTTGGCCCGGATACACCCTGGCACATCTCCCGATTCTCTCCCGAGATTTCCTACCAGATGCAGGATTTGCCAACTACGGAAGTGGCCACAATCAAACAGGCTTTGCAGATTGGTCGCCGGGCCGGACTGAAGAAAGTTTACGCCGGTAATGTCAGCAATCACGAACTCGAACAAAATGAAACAACCTAAAGTTGTTATAGTCGGTGCCGGCCCTGGAGGCTTGCTGGCAGCCAGCGAAGCTGCCCGCGGCGGAGCCCAGGTGACAGTACTGGAAAAGAATAAAACCTACCATCGTAAACCTTGTGCCGAGGCCGTAACCGGTAAAACCCTGGCCCGGTTTCCTTTCCTATACCCGGCGGTGGAAAGGATGTTTTCGGAAGCTAAGATTATCTCTTATGATCGCACCGCCAGGTTTAAGCGACGCGCCCCTTTTTTGATAGCAATTGACAGGGCTAAACTTGACCAGGTGCAATCTCAGCAGGCTACCGTAGCCGGAGCGGAAATACTCTACGGAAAGAAGGTAGTAGAAATTCGGAAAAAAGAGGTTCTGACCAAATCCGGAGAGTCTTACTGCTTTGATTATCTAATTGGAGCGGACGGAGGCCTTTCGGTGGTGCGCAAGCACCTGGGGATCCCGACCGTTTTCTTTGGCGCTGCCGTCCAGTACCGCATTCCGACAGAGACAAACGAGCTAGTATTTTGCCTGGACCCCAGACGTTTTGAGCATACCTACGCTTGGTCATTCCCCCATCGAGGCTACACCTCGGTCGGCACGGGTTTCTCCCGTGTGCAAAAGGCTAGTATCTTTGTCGGGCAGCTAAAGCGCTTCTGCCAAGAATTGGGGTTGGACTGGAGAACTAGTCAACTAGAGGGTGGCATGGTCAATACTGATTTCCGGGGCTACCGATTTGGAAATATTTTCCTGGTCGGTGAAGCTTCCGGGCTGGTTTCCGGACTGACCGGTGAAGGTATCTATAACGCCCTGCTTATGGGAAAGGAAATCTCCCGGCAGATAACTACCGGCAGCCGATCCTCAAGACCGATCGAAGAAAGAATGAGTAAGAAAAGGCTGCATGAAATACTGATCAGAGCCTACTACACTTGGCCTGGGTTTTGTGCAGTTTTCTATCGCTTTTCCCCGGAACTCAAAGTTTTTAAGGAATAACATGTCATTAAAATTCGCCGCCATCACCCCTCACCCCCCGATTATTGTTCCCGGCGTCGGTAGCCGGGCTGATTTAGCAAAATGCCAAAACACGACCGACGCCATGAAAAAGTTGGCCATGAACTTCGCTGCCACATCTACACAAACGATCCTAATTATATCCCCTCACTCCCCGGTAGCTCCTAGTGCCTTTGCCGTCAATGCCTCTCCCTCACTGGAAAGCTCGCTGTTAGATTTTGGTGCCGCTGAGCCGCATTACACTCTAGATACAGACAGTGAGCTTGCTAGCGAGATCATCAGCCAAGCCAAGCCAGATCTGCCGGTTACACCCATTGAATCTCCGATCCTAGACCACGGAGTCAACGTCCCGCTCCATTTCCTGCTAGCTAAGAAACCAGTGGTTAAATTAGTTTCAATGAGCTTTTGCGGCCTATCTCTTTCCAAACACTATGATTTTGGTAAATACCTTGCCAAAATAATCTCCGACTTGAAAAAGGAGATTGCCGTAATTGCCAGCGGTGACCTTTCTCACCGACTCACACCCGAGGCGCCCGCCGGATTCTCCCCTCGCGGCAGTGAATTTGATGAAAAGATTGTAGCCGCAGTCAAAGCCGGCGACACCAAATCTATTCTAGGAATCGATGCGCAATTAGTTAATGATGCCGGTGAGTGCGGCCTGCGCTCGATTGCCATACTTTTGGGAATACTTGGAGAACAAGCCAGGTCAGCCAAAGTTCTTTCGTATGAAGGCCCTTTTGGGGTCGGTTACTTAGTCGCTGATTACAAATTAAACTAACATGCCAAATCAATTTACCAAACTAGCGCGCGCTGCTATTGAAAACTATACCCGTACCGGTAAAATCATGGATTCTCCCGATAAATTACCACCCGAGCTGTCGACTGAGAAATCCGGTGTTTTTGTTACCCTGGAATCCGGCTCGGGGCATAAACTGCGCGGCTGTATCGGCACCTACCTGCCAACGAAGCCAAATATCGCCGAAGAAATCATAGCCAATGCCATATCAGCCGCGTCAGAAGACTACCGCTTTCCACCCCTTAAGTCTAAGGAATTAGATGATCTACATATCACCGTTTCTCTTCTGCAGAAACCAGAACAAGTAAAATCTCTAAAAGAGCTGGACGTCAAGAAGTACGGGGTTATTGTCAAGACGAAAGATGGCCGCTCCGGCTTACTGCTACCAGACATTGACACAGTCAAAACACCGGAGGAGCAAGTAGCTATTGCCGCCCAGAAAGGCGGAATTGATTTGGAAGAAGATAATATTTACCTATTCCGCTTCGAGGTTATTAAACATAGCGATGAAACGTAGTATTACAAACGTTATTCCAGCTACCAAAATTGGTCTGCAACGAGATCAATTTTTCTCATATCTGCCGCCAGAAGGAAAGAAGACTTACCCCGGCCAGCTAGTTAAAATACCGCTTGGGCACCGGCAGGTTTACGGCGTTGTACATAGTCAGGAAACAAAGGATGTCCCGGCCAAGCTGAAACCCATCAAAGAAATTGTCGAAGCTTCCTCAGTTTTGACCCCGCAGCAGCTACAACTGGCGGAGTGGATGTCAAAGCACTATCTAACTTCATTGGGGCTGGTTATCAAAGCAATGCTGCCGAAGAGATCCGTTCGCCCACCCCAATTTCAAGCCCAGCCGGTTCAACTAGAAGAGCCGCATCACCTGACCGACCAGCAAAGACAAGCCTTAAACACAATCAAGAAAGGCAGAAAACCGGTTACTGTGCTGCACGGCATTACCGGTTCCGGAAAAACGGAGGTGTATTTACAAGCAATCGCCGGATGCATCGCGCAAGGAAAACAAGCTATCGTCCTGATTCCGGAAATTTCGCTAACACCGCAGACCACTGACCGCTTTGTCGCCCGTTTTGGTTCTCGAGCTGTGGCTATTTTGAACAGCCGGATGGCGTATGGCAAGCGCTACCGCGAATGGCTTAGAATCCGAAACCAGAAAGCCAAAGTAGTGATTGGTCCGCGCTCCGCCATCTTCGCACCGGTGCAAAAGCTGGGATTGGTTGTAATTGACGAAGAACACGAAACTAGTTACAAGCAATGGGACCAACACCCTCGCTATCACGCCCGGGAAGTGGCAATAAAATATGCGAGGATCACGAACACTCGGGTAGTTCTGGGTTCAGCCACTCCCTCTATCGAAACTTATTATCAAGCGCGCCGAGGTAAATTTAACCTAGCTAAGCTAACCGAACGAATTAATCAGGCGGAGCTGCCGCCGGTACAGATTGTCGATATGCGCCAGGAACTAGCCGCCGGGAATCGGTCAATTCTGAGCGAAAGCCTACAATCGAGAATCAAAGAGGTTCTGGATAACAAACAGCAGGCCATACTTTTCATAAACAGGCGCGGAGCTTCTACTTTCGTTATGTGCCGCGATTGCGGTTATGTTGTCGAGTGCCCGGACTGCAGCGTTTCCATGACTTATCATTGGCAAAATGGGCAGCATTTACTCTGTCATCACTGTGGACGGCGAGAAACCAGCCCCACCCGGTGCCCGGAATGCGACAGCGAAAAAATACGCTACTTTGGTGCCGGCACCCAGCGCGTTGAAGCGGAAATTGCCAAAGTTTTCCCCCGAGCCCGTATCGCCAGAATGGACACCGACACCACCCGAGGAACTGATGACCATTCTAAAATATTCCGCAGTTTTGCTGCCCAAGAATACGATATTTTGATAGGCACGCAAATGATCGCCAAGGGCTTCGACTTGCCAAATATAGCCCTGGTTGGTATCATTTCGGCAGACACCGGGCTAAATTTTCCTGATTTTCGCGCCCATGAACGTACATTTCAGCTTCTGACCCAGGTAGCTGGGAGAACCAGCCGGCGCGATAATAACGGTCTTGTCATTCTCCAAACATATCATCCCAAAAACGCCGCCATTAAGGCGGCAGCGAAACATGATTTTGATACATTCTATAAGGCTGAAATTTCTAACCGACGGAAAACCTGTTACCCACCCTTTGCCGATTTTATCAAACTGACTCTTACCGGTAAGGATGATGCCAAAATCAAGGCTGCGGCTACCGAACTTGCCGGCAAATTACGCCAGGAACAAAAAGGGTTCGAGGTTCTTGGCCCTGCTCCGGCCTTGGTCGAAAAAGTACAGGGCCGCTTCAGCTGGCACGTTCTCATCAAAACTATCGACAAAAAAATGCCGCCTGCTCTCAAAAAGATAAAGGATAACTGGACCGTTGACGTATCGCCATTAGATTTACTCTCATGAATGAAAACACTCCTCCCGAGACCAGGGTATCCCGCCGAGACAAGGCAATCCTTTTCGGCTTGGTTATAATAATCATCATTTCCGTATTGGTATATTTAGTAATTACCTGGCAAAGCAACAAAAGTACCGACACGGATACCGAAAGTGAAGAAACAAGCCAGGAAATCGAGGTGGAAAAGATTGCGGCAACCGAGGTCAGAAGGCTGTTGGAATCAGATGAACCACTAATACTGATAGATGTGCGCCAGCCTATTGAGTACGCCGAAGAGCACATTGACGGAGCCACAAATATCCAGCTCACCGAGCTAGAAAACATGAAAAAATATTTACCAACAGATGTTGACCTGATTGTGATGTGCGATGGCAGTAATTGTAATCGCAGCGGAGCAGCCGCCCAAATGCTCGTGGAATCGGGATTCAAGAGAGTCCGGGATTTTGCCGGCGGCACTGAGGAATGGAAAAAAGAAGCCTACCCAACCACAATCGGGGTGGTTTCCGAGGTCGGTTATTTGCAAATACCGGAAATTTCCGCCAGTGAGCTGGATTCGGCGATCGATTCCGGAGTTGGCATAAACCTACTCGATGTTCGCAGTTCCGTTGATTACGCTGCCGGTCACATTCCGAGCGCTCGTAACATCAGCTTCGCCGACGCCGAAAACATGGCCCAGACAAACGCCATCAATCTTGATCGAACCATAGTTGTATATGGCGGAAGCAATGACCTAAAAGCTGAAATGACTGCCCAGACCCTACTTGCTAACGGAGCCAGCGACATTTCCATCCTTACCTCCGGTTATCCGGGCTGGGTAGAAGCTGGTTACATAACAGAGTGATATGCAAACCAAAAAGTGCCTTATTCTGATACCAGTCATCATTGTCAGCTTAACAGGGTGCCAGCTCTTTACACCTGCTCTGTCAGAATTACAAGTCGGAACTGAGATTGACGATGTTACCAAGCAGGTAACAAACCCGACCGACGTTATAGATCGCACCTCCCCTATAATTTATTGTTCGGTCTTCTTGCAAAATGCCCCCGCCGGAACTAAACTGAGAACAACCTGGGAAAGAGATGGGCGCCAGGTTACTGACCCCATTGAAATCGAAGCTGAGGGATCGAGATATGGCGCCTTCACGCTTAAGAAACCGCCGGAGGGATTTCGCACTGGCACATATAACGTCAGAATTGAGCTTGTAGACACGCCGGTAGCCCTAGAAAAATCATTTGAAGTAGAATAAAAAAACAGGATCCAGGAACCTGCTTTTTTATTTATCGCCTTCTATCGATTTCAGTACCACCTGGTTGCCGGCAGTCTTTTTGATAATAACTTTGGCGCCGGCAGCGATGGAGGCACGAGCCAGCGACTCGACATTGAACCGGAGATTTTCCGGTACTATTTCGGAGCCATGTTCGACAACAGTTCCCAGCTCCACCTCAATTTGGGTTATTTTACTAAGCCCGTTAGCCTTTGCCCCTTCCAAGGCCATTTTGAGCACTTTGTCAGCCGCGTGCAGATCATGCATACTTTTAATGGGTAGCGCAACTTATACAGGGGTCGTAAGCCCTGATCATCTTACGAATCTCCTTTTTTTGTTGCGACAATTTTTTGTCCTTAATAGTTGGTAAGTAAACATCAAGGTCCTGCTGAATATTGAACAGGAATTGGGCGGTCGGCGTAATGATATTGCAGTCTGTCACAATTCCCTGTTCGTCAATTTCGTATTCATGATAGAGAGTTCCCCGAGGAGCTTCACCGGCACCAACTCCGCGCCCGGCCTTAACTTTGGGTTCCACAAAAGGCTTATCACCCTTAGTCTGTGAATATTCTTTCGATAAACGCTGGAACTCTTCGACACAATGGACGATCTCGATAGCTTGGGCAACGACATTGTGAAAAGTATTATAATCAGGAAAATCTATTACCGACTTATCGAGCATTTCCTGAGCCGCCGAGGACAAGTATTTGTAATTAAGGTGTATCCTGGCAAAGGCATTTACCAGATATTCATTACCTTCATGCTCAGAACTTTTCACAAGCTTGAAAGGTTTTTGAACCTCTTTGAGATTATGGACAAACTTTCTTGCGGGCACTTTGTAACCGCGAGACGAGGCAATATCTCCTTCATAAATAGCGTACTCATTAGGGGTCACCAGGGAAACGAATTCTGTTTCGCGACGGAAATCAGGGTAAGTCAGTTTGTTAAATAACTCTGCCAATTCAATAGCTATCGGTAGAATATCTTTACCCTTTTTTGCTAGCTGGCGAATCTTCTCGCGGGTTGGATACTTGGTGAAACCGCCGACCCGTGGCGAGACCGGATGAACTGTACGTCCGCCAATAAGAGCTATAATTTTATTGCCAAAGTCACGCAATTCCAGCATTCGCTCAGACATCTCCGGATGGTCTGCCACCATTTTCAGATCATCCTGATAATCCAAAAAGTCCGGAAGAGACAAGAAGTATAAGTGCAGGGCATGGCTCTGAATGGTCTGGCCAACCAAGATCATCTTGCGCAACAAGAATGTTTCCGGCGAAACCTCGAGGCCGAGCGCTCTTTCTACTGCCTGATTGGCAGTAATACAATGAATAACGGGGCAAACCCCGCAGATACGCTGGGAAACCTCTCCTATCTCATCATACTTGCGCCCTACCAGAATTCCCTCGAAAAGCCGCGCCCCTTCAAAGGTTTCCAGCTTAGCTTTGTCGATATCGCCATTCACGATATGGGAAACAAAACCAAAGTGGCCTTCCGTACGCGCGACATGGTCCATTGTAATCTTCATAAATTTTACCTTTTGTCCTTTACTTCGCGGGCAGCCTTTATTTCCTCAATGGTATCAAGGTTGCCGTAGCGTTCGAACAATCTTTTTTTATCCTCTGGGGTAACTATTTTATCAATTGCCTTCTCAAAATTATCAATATCAGGCTCAGCTACCAATCCCCGGCAGCCATCACACGGATATCCTGCTTTAGGACAGGGAGCGTTGCAACCACCCAGACTAATCGGCCCCATACAAGGCATGGCCTTGCGCCCGGTTTTTTCATTGGGCTGCAGCAAACACTCAGTTTCACGTAGCTGGCACTCGTAGCAAACAGAACGCTGCGGAATCTCCGGAATCCGTCCCTCTTTAAGTTCATAAAGTAAACGGATCACTTCACCGCCATCCACCGGACAACCCGGGATTTCAAAATCCACCTTGACGTATTCCTTCAGCGGCTTCACTTCCAAATTATCAATACCGCGAATATCTTTGTAAACCTGGGTGATGACCTTGTCTTTGTCCAAATAATTCTTAAGTTCGGGAATGCCGCCGATAACAGCACAGGCCCCCAAAGCTACCAGTATTTTGGAATTTTTTCTGATCCATTTCAGCTTCTTGATATTATCCTCTGTCAGCACAGACCCTTCCACCAAAGCCACATCGTAGTGTTCCGCCTCCGGTAATTCTTCCACCAAGCGAAAATGACCCAATTCGACTTCTTCTAACAAATCCAAAAGTTTCTTCCCTTGATCTATTATAGGAAATTCGCACCCCTCATCAGAGGTTAATCCAAAAATTCCAACAACAGGTTTTTTCTTGGTTTTAGCCATGAAATTTTAACCTTTACCTCTTATGTTATACTAAAATCAAGGTATACGCAAATGGCATATAAGGTCACAATAAAGGGTTTGGTGCAAGGGGTAGGTTTTCGTCCCTTTGTTTACCGCCGGGCTAAACAGCTGGGTTTTTGGGGTTACGTGAAAAACACCGGCAGCGGGGTGGAGATTCTTACCAATAAGAAATTTGATCCGAGGAAATTTCTGGCCGGGAAACCGCCGATGGCCAGGGTTGATAGTTTTGAAATTAAAAATTCAAAATTTAAAACTCAAAAGAGTTTTAAAATTAAAAAAAGTCAAAAGACGACAGGTTATTCGGAAATTCCGCCGGATATCTTTTTGTGCCCGGATTGCCTGAAAGATTTACGAGACCCAGGAAGCCGACGCTACCAATACCCCTTTATTTCCTGCACTAACTGCGGCCCCCGCTTCAGCGTAGTTAGGGACACCCCTTATGACCGAGAGAATACTTCCATGCACAAATTCAAGTTATGCCCGAAGTGTGAGCGTGAGTACAACGATCCGGATTCACGCTGGTATCACGCCGAGACGATCGCTTGTCCTAATTGTGGTCCCAAGGTCAGCTTACATTACCGCGGCAAAAAATTGGACAATGATGACCCGATCGCTGCTGCTGCTGAAAAAATAAAAAAGGGGGAGATTGTAGCTATAAAAGGTATTGGCGGTTTTCACCTGGTCTGTCAAACGGACACAAAAACGGTTCAGAAGCTGCGCCGGTTAACCGACCGCCCCCGCAAGCCATTTGCTTTGATGCTCAAAAATATTACCCAGTCGAAAAGTATATGCACGATCAACCAACTGGAAAGTGAGACCCTTTGCAGTGCTGCCCGCCCGATTGTGGTTTTGCGAAAGAAACAACGTCCTGATTTTACCGAGGTGAGTAATCTTGATTCACTAGGCCTGATGCTCCCCTACACCGGCTTACATTACCTCCTTTTTGACCATTTTGACGAACCGCTGGTATTCACATCAGCCAATCTACCTGACCACCCACTGACCACCAAGCGCTCGGAGCAATTTGTTAAATACGTCTTGGACCACAACCGGGAAATAGTAAATGCCATTGACGATTCTGTTATCAAGGTCATAAATGGACACGCGCTCTTTCTTCGTCGCGCTCGCGGTTATGTGCCGACACTTATTGCCAAAAAGGTCAAAACAGGTGGGCTGGCTCTGGGCGCGGAACAAAACAGCACTTTTTCAATTTCACTCCCAGAAGGAATTATTACTTCGCAGCATTTGGGAAATATTCGCGAGCCGGAAGCATACCTGCGTTTTAAGAAAACGACTTCAGACTATCTTAATTTCTACAAATGCAATCCTCAGCAGATCGTGAGCGATCTACACCCTCGCTACCAATCGAGTGAATATGGACGGGAACTGAAACTACCGCACCGGCAAGTTCAGCATCACCAGGCACACATTCGAGCCGTAGCAGCTGAACACGGACTGACTGAATATATTGGTATTGCGGCAGATGGCGTTGGGCTAGGCTCTGATGGATCAATTTGGGGAGGGGAAGTGTTTCTAACGCAAATCGAAAAACGTAGAACGCAAACTACACGAATCGGGTCACTGGAGTTGCAACCGATGATTGGCGGGGACAAAGCCAGTGAACAGCCGCCGCGGATGCTTTTTGGCATTCTGGCAAAATTTCTGGAGCCGGCAGATCTGAACAAGTTTATGCAGCAATTTTACTCAAGCCGAGAATTGACTGTGCTAAGAAAACAACTAGCTTCCGGGTTTAATGTCACGCCAACATCTAGTGCCGGCCGAGTCCTTGACGCCACAGCTGCTATTCTAGGATTTTGCCAGGAGCGAACATACGAAGGCGAGCCGGCCATTACACTTGAAGCTAATTCTACTCTTCCCTACCAAGACCTTGAACCGATTATAAAAACTGATGGTAAAATTAAGCGGTT
>Ga0180431_10007785_pt1 | contig 12411 bp, 9 predicted proteins | sample SS_ome_11_FD_132459 | JGI IMG/M metagenome (GOLD analysis project Ga0180431, IMG submission 132459) | Hypersaline lake sediment archaeal communities from the Salton Sea, California, USA - SS_1_MS_1 metaG | ecosystem: Environmental > Aquatic > Non-marine Saline and Alkaline > Hypersaline >... | reverse complement strand
TCAGCAGGGCCAGGCACGCGCCCGACAGCCGCGCGTGACGGTGTCCGAAGACCGCCTGCGATTTCATGATCTTCGCTCCTCCTTCTCCAACGCTCCTCGAAAGAGCCTTCTCTCGGCCCCACACCGGCTGGATCCGGTCGCTGCGAGCCTTCTCGGGCATCCTCCAAGGAATCCGGAAGCCCTTCTCCGGTCGGCTCTCCGTCCACCTCCACGATACTATGATCTTATGCGCAGCCAAACCCCATTTCCACTACCGAGGGAGGGGTGGGCGTTCTCGGGGCGGGCCTGCTCCGGTCGGATCGAAGGTGACGGCTCGCGGAGCCGTCCGGGCGCCTCGCTGCGACGATCGGGCTGGGGCCGCCTCAGCCCACCGCCCCGACGATCGGGGGACGTTTCCCCAAACGCTAAAGTCCACCCACTCCGACGGACGATAACGGTCGTAACGGTTATGCTGGCTGCGGTGTGTTTGTCCACCGGCCGCGTTGGCGGACCACGGGTGCCGCAGGCAGAGTGTGCAGCAACAGGAGGGAGTAAGCCGATGAGCGGCTCGAACAAGCGACGGCGCCCGTTGCGGTGGCTGCTGGCCGGACTGGGGCTGTTATTCGCCCTGGGACTGACCGGCTGCCAGGTGGACCTCGGGGGCCAGACCCTACCCAGCCCAACCTACATGACCGACGATGTCCAGTACTTCGCGCCGGGACCCGAGTTCAAGCTGGCCCGGGAGGCGGCCGCCCTGAAGGCCGCCCAGCAGGAGCAGCAACTTCTCGGCCCATAGGGTGCGTCGACGCTCCCTGGTGGGTGGCACGGGCACCCCGCCCGTGCGCTCATGCATGCACGAGCCAGACGCGAGCGGCACCCAGCGCACCAGGCAAGGATGGACGGACCACGCGGTAGGGCTGATTTCGAGGTGAATTCGCTCAGGGCCTGAAGGGTCGGGGGCAGGGGGTAGATGCCGTGCGGGCGGCTCCCGTCGGCGGAACCTTCCGGCTTGGCAGGCGCTAGGGGGGCGACGCCTTTGGTTGCTGACGTCCAACGAGCGAGGGACCGCCCGGGACGTCAGCAGCCAGAGGAGATTGTTGCTTCCCCAATACTCAATCGGCGGGTCGCGGTTTTGTGGTGCGGGCGCAGCGGCTGCAACGTGCAAGCCCGACGCCCGCACCACAACTCGTCGATCGACAGGGGGGCAGAGAACCGTCCCGCCACGCGCCGCCGTCTCCCACGCGCCGGCGCCGAAAGGACCCAGATCGTGGGCGAACTCGAACTGTCGCAGACTGCCCAGCAGTGGGTCAATCTGATCCTCCTTTGGGTCGGATTCGGCACGCTGGCCGGGCTTCTGGCGAAATCGCTGATCCCGGGCCGCGAGTCGGGCGCGGTCGTCACCGTGCTGATCGGCATCGTCGGCAGCGTCGTCGGCCCGCTGCTCCTCTGCCACTTCTTCCAGTGGAAGGACTTCAACCCCATCAGCCCCTTGGGGTTTCTGGCCACCGTCGGCGGCGCGTTGGTCTGCCTGCTGGCCTACCGTCTGCTGGCCGGAATGGTCTTCGTCGAAGAGGACGAAGACCCCGAAGCGTGACCCGCCCCGACGCACGGCGACCCGCGGCGGTCAATTCGCCCGCTTCAGCCAGGCCTCGCGCCAGAGCTGATGGCAGTCGCGGGGGCAGCCTCGCCGCGAGATGCCGTTACAGGTGACCCCCTCAAGGATCACCGTGTCGGCGATCGACCTCATCTCGCCCGACCACTCCAAAATGAGCCGCTCCACCCGACTGGCCACCCGATACCGGCGCCCGCAGCATTCCGCCGTTTCCGGGGCGAACCCCAGACCTCGGGTCCGTCCATGCTTGTCGAGCGTGGCTTGGATCTCCTCCTTGCTTTTGACCTCGACGATTTCGCCCGGCTGAAGATCCAAACGCCCGTTGACGCTCCGTGCGTGCTGGCCGCGGAGCGTGCCGACCCGTTCGCGATGCCGTATCCGTCGCACCATGTTGCGGCCCAGCACGAGCAACATCCGGCCCAACTGCCCGATCGTCAGGTTCCCGGAGGCGACGTCGCGCACGTACTGGCGGGCGTCCCACCAGGGCAGAGGAGTGGTCGCCCGAACCAGCTCGCTGGCCTGGCAGCAGTACCGGCCGCTCTGCCGAACGGGTAGCTCCCGTGGGGGCTGGGCCGGGCAGGCTGCTTCGAGCGGCGCGTCCTGGATAGCCCCGGGCGCGTCGACCGGCTTCAACCAGGCCTCTTTCCAGAACATGAGGCAGCCCATCTGGCAGCCGCCGTGCGACGCCCCATCGCACCGCACGCCCTCCAGAAGCACGGTCCCCTTCAGACGGGCGACGTAGAAGTGGTGGTCGAGAAAGACCTTATCCGCACGTCGATACACGCGGAATCGGCCTCCGCAGTGCTCGGCCATCTCGGGCATGAAGGGCACGCCGTCGAGCTTCCCTTCGGAGTCGAGCGTGGCGAGGATCTCCTGCCGGCTTCGGACCTCGACCAGGTCGCCCACTCGCCAGGACGGCCTGCTCTGGGCACCCCGTTTGCGGAACATCATGGGCGTTCTCCCAGGTTTCCTGGAGCTTGCTGAAGAATGCTACGCAAGTACGTGGGGCACCTGTCCAACGTCCCTGCATTGACCAGACTCAGCATCCCTGTTTCCCAACGGTCTCGATCTTGGCACGCTGGAAACGTGCCCCACGACTTCCTCAGCAGTCTCGCTTGGTGTATGCACGAACCGCTCCGCGTCTGCACAACGGTCGACCACCCGGCGTGATCGGCGTCGGGGGGCCGGGCTTCGGACGGAAGCCCTTCGTTGGGGGCCGTGCCGGGCTCCGTCGCCTCAGGCGGATCGGGCGAGGACCACGTCATCGACGTTGCAGAAACGGTCCTGGTACCAGCGTTTCAGTCGCAGAAGCTGCGCTCGGGGTGCGCATCGGGGGAAGTGAGTGTAGTGATAGCTGGTGACCTGCGACGTCTGCCAATTCCGCTTGTAGTCGAGCGAGCCGGCGCCCAGGTCGTACAGGTGATCGCCCCGGCGAAAGCTGTCTTCCAGGATCATCCGCTGCAACACGGTCCCCGGCCCGTGGGACGACAGACCCGGGTCGAACCCCACACGCAGGCCGAAGACGCTGCCCCGGTAGTGGTAGTTGTAGGCGAACGCTACGGGCGATCCGTCGAGCAGAAGCAGGTTGAGGTCGAGGGCGCCCGCCTTCGCGGCGACCGCGTGCGCGTCGCGGAGGAACGGCTCCACGGTGGGGTGACAGAGCGTCGTTCCGCTGGTCGAGGCGCTCTGCCAGCTTTTGCGGGCGACCTGGAGACAGGCGTCGTACAGGTCCCAACGGGGGTCGCCGTCGCCGAGGGCTTCGCCCTGGGGCCGGTAGCGGACGTACGTCACCTCGCCCTGCTCGGCCAAGCGGCGCTCCAGGCGGCGGACGTTGTGTCGCCATTTCTTGGTCCGGCCCTTCCAGTATTCCTCCCACGTGCCCGACGTCTCGATCACCGCCGCCCGGACGAACGCCTGCTCGCGCGGCCGGAAACCGGCGAATTCCATCACCCGCTGCGTCCGCCCGAAGTCGTAGCCGACCTTGTCGACCCACCGGAGATCGAGCAGGTCCCAGTCCCGTCGCGTCTGCCGGACGTGGTTGAGGCCGGCGAGCAACGTGGCAGTCGGATTGGGTCCGATTGGGCCGTAGAACGTGCCCCAATTGTGCAAGGGGAACGTCAGGGTACGGACGGGGCCGACGCGGGTCCCTTCCTCGCGGACCACCAGGGGCAGGATGCCAATCGGTCGGTCGGCGGCCGAGACGATCAGCGTCCGCAGCCTCTGATTTCCGCCGAAGTGCTCCCAATACACTTCGAGCCAGTCGAGCGAGTGGAAAAACGTCGCGTTGCCGGTCTGCGGCAGAAGGGCGTTCCAAAGGAGGCGGTAGCCGGCCAAATCCCGGACATCGTTGATCTCTTCTACGCTGGGCATGTCGAGAGCGGACTCCGAGGTTGCGAGAGTGGACACGCGCGGTAGCAGCCGACGCGACGCCTTACCAGCGAGAGCAACTGGCGTGCCATCCGGCCCCGCGGCGTCCCGGGCGTCGTGACCCCTCGGCTTCAACTGCTTAGAAGATAAGCGTTGCGGAGAGGGACGCTACCCCGGGCCCACAGATGCCCGAGCCGACGACCCCGCCCGAGCGTAGCAAAAACGCCACGACGGGCCCCGGGCGCGATCACCGACGGCCACGGGAATCGAGCCAGCCCTACCCCGGCCGGGGGGTTGCGATTGCCCCCTGCAGATCGATACCCGCCCCCATGACCTGACGAGGGGCTCGCATCCCGGCGGGGACTGGACTAACCCCGATGGGCTGGGATACGATGACGGCAGACCGGCGCCCGATCGTGGGACGCGGTGTGCCTTCGGCCGGGCAACTCGGGGTCGAGGGAAGAACGAGGGGGGAGACGGCGAACACGGGGTGGCTGGCGGGGACGATTCATCTCATCTGCCGTTTGCCGCGACCGCTGCCGCTTGGAGCGACCGCATTCATGCGGTCTGAAGTCGCTTCTGCCCGGTCGGACCTGAGGAATCGAGATCACTGCGGACGGGTGTGTCCGGGCTTGCCGACAGCACGGGAGAATCCGATGGCGGAGGAGTGGGAAACCCGGATCCGACAACTGGAAGCCAATATCGCCCGGGCCGTGTTCGGCAAGGACGATGTGGTGCGGCTGTGCGTGGTGGCCTTGCTGGCCGGAGAGCACGTGCTGCTGGAGGACGTGCCGGGCGTGGGGAAGACGTTGATCGGCAAGGCGCTGGCGAAGAGTGTTTCCGGCACGTTTCGCCGGATCCAGTTCACGCCCGACTTGCTCCCGGCCGACATCACGGGCAGCAGCCTCTACGACACGAAGCGGCAGGAGTTCGTTTTCACGCCGGGGCCGATCTTCGCCAACGTGGTGCTGGCCGACGAGATCAACCGGACCACGCCCCGCACGCAGAGCGCGCTGTTGGAGGCGATGAGCGAGCGCCAGGTCTCGGTCGACGGCCAGTCGACCCCCCTGGCGCAGCCGTTTCTGGTCATCGCCACGCAGAACCCGTTGGAGTTCGAGGGCACGTACCCCTTGCCCGAGAGCCAGCTCGACCGGTTCCTGCTGCGGATCTCGGTGGGGTATCCGGACCGGATGCACGAGTTGGCCGTGCTCACCAGTCACCGGGAGGGCGAGCCGGTCGACCGGTTGGAGCCGGTCGTCAGTTGCGATTCCGTGATCGAGTTGCAGGAGGCGGTTCGTCGGGTGAAGGTCGACCCGTCGATCGACGACTACCTGCTCGAAGTAGTCCACGCCACGCGCCGCAGCGAAGATCTGCACGTGGGCGTGAGCATTCGGGGCGCCCTGTCGCTCTACCGGGCGAGCCAGGCGTCGGCGCTGGTGGAGGGCCGCGAGTTCGTCGTGCCCGACGACGTCAAGCGCCTGGCCGTGCCCGTCCTCGCCCACCGCGTGATCACCAAGGGCTACCTCCAGGGGAGCCAGCGGGAAGCGATCGAGGCGTTGATCCAACGCTTGGTGGAAGAGGTGCCGGTGCCGAGTTGAACGCCTTGGGCAAGGAGCATGGATCCGTGCACAACGCCCCGCTCCGCCGACGTCCCCTCGCGCTGCGAGGGGTGACCGAGACGCTCTGGGCGTCCGCGCGTCGCAGCTCGCTGGTGCGATGGGGGCTGCGCGTCGCGCAGCGGATTCGCCGGCCCAGGCGGCGGTGGTCGGGCACCAGCCTGTCGGGCGAGGGCTGGTACTACCTGTTCGTGCTGGCGTTCGTCATCACCGCGACCGCGCTGCGGGAAATGAACCTGATGCTGGTCCTGGTGGGGATGCTCCTCGGGCCGCTGCTGTTCAGTTGGCGGCTGGTGGTGGCCACGTTGGCCGGGCTGGAGGTCGAGCGGAAACTCCCCTCCGGCGTCTGCGCGGGCGATCTCCTCGTGGTCAACGTGGGACTGCACAACACCCGGCGCCGACTGGGCAGTTGGGCGGTGGCCGTGCAGGACGAGGTCCGTGCCGAAGCCGGGCCGGGGCGCGGGCGGTCGATCCGCCCCACCGTCTTCTTCCTCTACGTACCGGCCCGACGGTCGCGAGCCGGCGTGTATCGCGGCCGTCTCACGCAGCGGGGGCGCTACCGCTTCGGACCGACCCGCGTCTCCACCCGCTTCCCGTTCGGACTCTTCGAGCGCCGATTTACCCTCAACGAGACCCACACCCTGGTCGTGGCCCCGCGCCTCGGCCGGCTCACCCGCCGCTGGATCACCCGGCATCATGAAGCCTTCGAGGGCACGCAGCGTCGGGAGCAGCGAGCGAGCCGGGCGACGGGCGAGTTCTTCGGCGCGCGGGAATGGCGGCCCGGCGACAGCCGCCGCTGGATCCATTGGCGGAGTTCCGCCCGGCACGGGAAGCTGATCGTCCGGCAGTTCGAGCAGCAGCGCAACCGCGACGTGGCCGTGTTGGTCGACCTCTGGCGTCCGGACCGACCCGATGCGGCCGCGCTGGAAAACGTCGAGCTGGCGATCAGCTTCGCCGCCACGGTGGTCGCCGACCTCTGCCGCAAGGGGGGCAGCAACGTGGTTCTCGGCACGACGGGGGGCGAGCCGGCGTGCGCGGGTGGTCCGGCGTCGGTGGCTCTGATGCAGGGGGCGATGGAGCGGCTGGCCGTGGCCGAGGCCTCGGCCGAGGATCGGCTGCCCGGCCTGCTCGACCGTGCCCTGGGGCAAATCGAGCCCGGCACGGAAGTCATCCTCGTCAGCACCCGCCCCAACGACCTGAGCGACGCGGAGCGATTTCCGATGCTGTGGCGGGATCCTGCGGGTCGGGCGATGGCCCGACGCATCCGCACGATCGATGCGAGCGCGGAGGAACTGGCCGAGTACTTTCAGGTGGAGTGAGGACGGAAGGCGCCGCGGTGTACCTCGAACGATTGCTCCAGATCCACGTCGCCACCATGGCCGCCCTGGGCGCGCTGCTCCTGGGCCTGGGCCAGCGCAACCCGGCGCTGCCGCTGTGGATGCTGACCGCGGCGATCACGTCCGTGTGGGTAACCGACGTCACCGGCTGGTTCCGGCTCAACCGCGCGGTGACCAACGTCGCCGCCGCCGTGGCGTTTTGCATCTTTCTCTGGCAAGTGTCCGAGCTGCGCGGGCTTGTGCGCATCCTGGCCATCGGCAACCTGCTGGTCTACCTGCAAATCATCCTCCTGTTTCAGGAGAAGGAGCCCCGCACCTACGGGCAATTGGCCTTGCTGAGTCTGCTGGAAGTCGTCGTGGCGGCGGCGTTCCGGCAGCAGGCCATGTTCGGACTGTTGCTGATCGTTTACCTGTTCATCGGCCTTTCGGCGCTGGTCCTGTTGTTCCTGGTTCGCGAGCGGCGGCGCCATCGTCCGGCGGCAAGCCGTTGGCCGCCGCGCGCCGCGGGCGGTCGCTGGCCCCTGGCCGGCCAGGAGTCGGCCTTCACCGATTCGGTCAGCGCTTCGGCCGGCCAGGCGGGGATCGGGCGCGAGCTGCGGCGTCGCGTAATGCGGATGGGGGTCGGCACGCTCGCGCTGACGATGGTGATCTTCTTCACCCTGCCCCGCTGGGGACGTCACCCTTGGCGCGGCGCCACGGCCGGCGCACGCCACACTGTCGGTTTCTCCGACCGCGTCACGTTGGGCGAGCTGGGGACGATCCTGGAAAACCCCGAAGAGGTGCTCCGAATCCAGTTATCCGACTTCGCCACCGACGAGCCCCGCCGCGTCGGCGAAGTCTACCTCCGGGGAAGCGTGCTGACGTACTATGAGGACGGCGAATGGCGCTATCGGGGCCCCGTGGAATACGACGTCGTCGGCCCGCTGGGCACCGTACCGATTCTGAGCACCGAGCGACTCCTCCGGCAGAAGATCATCATCGAGCCGATGGATCACGAAGCGCTGTTCTGCGTCTGGCCGTTCGCCAGCGCCGGCGACGACCCGCGCCTGTTCGTCAACCCGGGACGCCAATTGCTGCTCCGCCGCCACGACCTGATGGGCCAGCGGTTCGCCTTCGAGTTGGCGACCGATGCCTTCGACCGCAATACGCAGCTCCCGCGCACCCCGGCGTCCCGGCGCGATCGGCTCGAGGCCCGCTTCCTGGCCAGCCCGCCCCCCACCGAAGGCCCCGACGCGCTACCCGGTCTCGTGGCACTGGCCGACCAGTGGCTGGAGGAGTCCTCACTCGACCGCGACAACCACGATGCCTGCGCGCGGGCCCTGGAGCGGCAACTGCGTGATTCGGGCCAATTCGAGTACAGTCTGGAGGGGCAGGCGCGAGACGGCTCCCTCGACGCCATCGAGGACTTCGTCAGCAACAACCGCCGGGGACACTGCGAGTATTTCGCCACTGCCCTGGTCCTCATGCTCCGCAGCCAGGGAATTCCGGCGCGCCTGGTCGTGGGGTACAAGACGGACGAATGGAACGATTTGGGCGAGTTCTTCCAGGTCCGCCAGTTGCATGCCCACACCTGGGTCGAGGCGTACCTCTCGCCGCGGCAAGTGCGCGACTGGCCGGCGCGGGACGGCCCGCCCCCCCAGACGGAGTTCGGCGCGTGGATTCGCCTCGACCCCACCCCGGCAGGTTCCGGCCCGCGGATCAACAGGGCTCTGGACCTGTTCGGCAAGTCGTTCGACTGGCTGAACTTCGTTTGGGCCAGCTACATCATCGAAATGGACCAACCCCGCCAGCACGAGGTGATCTACGACCCCCTGACCGACGCCCTCTCCGAAGCCGCTCGACGCCTGGTCGATCCCCGGTGGTGGCAAACCACGTTCGACCGAATCGCCGGCGCCGTGGGCACCGGCCTGCGAAACCTGATCCTCGTGCTCGCCGGCGCGGTCGTCGTGATCGTGCTGGTGTTGGCGTATCGCGGCTTCCGGGCGGTATTGGGCCGGTGGCTTGTGCGGCTTGCGGGTCGAACGGCTCGCGGCACGCGGAGCCTGGGAGCCCGGGTCGAGTTCTACCGCCGGCTGGAGGCCGCGCTCGCCCGGTTCGGCCTGGTCCGCTCCCCCGCGCAGACCCAACGCGAATTCGCCCGACAAGCCGGACGCAGGATCGCCGAGTCGACCGGCGAGGGCCACCTGGCCGGGCTCCCCGGCCAGGTCGTCGAGGCCTTCTATCGCGTTCGCTTCGGCGGCACGACCCTGGACAGCACCCAGGCCGACGCGGTAGAACAAGCGCTCAGGCGGCTCAAGCAAGCGGCCGCCGGAAGGTCGTAGCCGGCCAGCGCCCCGCGGCAGTCGGCGCGCGGTTCGACCCGGGAAAGCCACTTGCGGCTCCACCCGACGCGTTGCCTCGTCGATACGCTGCCGGCGGTGTTTTAACTCCAAAGGGGTTTCTGATGAAGATCGGCCTGGTTGGATATCAGGGTTCGGGGAAGAGCACGCTTTTTGAATGGCTCACGGGGGTGGCGGTCGACCCGTCGCTCGTGCACAAGGGCCAAAGCGCGATGGCCACGGTCCCCGACCCCCGCATAGAAGCACTCACGGAAATATACCATCCCAAGAAGATCACCCGGGCCGCGCTGGAAATCGTCGACACCCCCGGCCTCCACCGCACGCACGAGGGCAACGCCGCCCGATTGGCCCTGATCCGCGAGGCCGGCTGCCTGGTGCTCGTCGTGCCCGCCTTCGATCGCTCCGACACGCCCGCCGAGCTGCGGTCGTTCGAGGAAGACCTGACGCTGGCCGACATGGAGATCGTCGCCGGGCGGATCGAGCGGGTCGAGCAGGCGCTGGCGAAACCGCTTCCGCGCCACGAGCATGAGCAGTTGGCTCACGAGGAAGAGACCCTCAAGGTGGTCCTCTCCGCCATGGAGGCCGGCCAGCCCTTGCGCCCATCCGACATGACCGACGAACAACTCAGGGTTACCCGATCGTTCCGGCTGTTCAGCGAGAAGCCCCGCATGGTGCTGATCAACACGTCGGATGACGAAGAGCACCCCGAGCGGTTCACGGCGTCGGTGCCCCCGGGCGTCCCCGCCGAAGCGGTCCCGGTCGGGCTGGAGCTCGAGCTGGCCCGGATGAGCCCGGAGGAGCGGGCGGAGTTCGAGGAGGAGATGGGCGTCGGCGGCACCGACCGCGATCACTTGATCCGTACGATCATGGAGGCCTCCGGCCAGATGCTCTTCTTCACCACCGGTCCGAAAGAGGTCCGCAGTTGGATGCTCCGCCGCGGGGGCACGGCTGTCGAGGCCGCCGGCAACGTCCACACCGACATGGCCCGGGGCTTCATCCGCGCCGAAGTGATGACCGTCGCCGACCTCGTCCGCGTCGGCAGCGAGCGCGAAGCCAAAGCCCAACACCTCATCCGCCAAGAGCCGAAAGACTACGTCGTCCAGGACGACGATGTTTTGCTGATACGGTTCAGCGTGTAGGGCGAATCACGATCCGCGCGCAGCCGGCGGCCGCGGAAGATTGGATCTGGTTGATCCTCATCGTTGTCGACAATCGCTGGAGACGGCAACAGTATGAATCGTGATACAGAATCCCCGAACAGAGACGACCACGCACCCTCCGTCCCCAAGTCTGAGCACTTGGCGGTGAGAGGTTATCAACCTCAGGGGGGGCCCGTCAATCCGAGCGATCTCAAACCGCCGCGCGGCGACACGGCGATCGTTCCGCCCGAACGGCCGGCGCCGAGACAGTAGGGTTCTTCATCGAACGAGCCGGACGCCTTGGGAACGATGGACACGGACCATGATGTCCGGACCGGACGAAGACAGTGCCTGTCGCGCTCCCTGCGCGAGTGACTGACTACTCCCCTCCCTCCACGATCCGGCACGCCGGCTGGGCAAAGTCGACGCGGACCTCGTCGCGCGCCACGCGGCAGGTGGCTCGGTTCGGAGCACTTCGTCGGGCAGCGCTTCGCGCGCCGCGAGCAACTCGTCGTCCGAAACCGGCACGATCGCGTCCGTCGGCTTGGCCTGCGGGCGTCGTCTTCCCCCAGCGACGGCACCGCCGCCGACAGAATCTGGGCCGACCCCGCCGGCCGTGCGGCCGAGGACCGAGGGCGGGACCTGGGAAGGAGAAAAGAACGCGCTTCCGCTCCCCGTCAACTCACTGCCTTTCCCCAGTACCCACACCCTACTCCCTACTGCTCACTCCCTACTCGCACTCCCGTAGCCGCCCTTGCCGACGTTCGGGTCTTGCGGCAGGGTGCGAGGGTAGGGGGGAGTGCTTCGGGGGGGGACGGGTTGGCGGTAGCTGGTGAGCCAGGCTTCACGCTCCTCTTCGGTGGCGTAGTAGCGGAGCCAGACGACGGGGTCGCCGTCGGTGTAGGAGCAGTCCCAGTGGAGGTAGTTCGTGCCCAGGTCGATCTTCTTCTCGCGCGACGGGAGGATGTCGCGGTAGATCAGGCAGTAGAGCTCGCGATCGGAGAGGTGGTCGGTGAAATCGAGGACGATCCGCTTCTCATAGAGCTTCTCGACTACGTCCCAGAGAATCGTGTGCAGATCCTCGTCGCCGAGCGTGGCCGGACGGGGCGGTCGCAGCTCCGGGTCGAACCAGCGGTAGATCGGGAGGATGGGGGCCGTCTCCCAGGCCAGCATCGACGCCAGGAACTCGTTCTCCACGGTCAGGGGCAGGTGCTGAAGCCGAATCCGGCTGATCGACTCGTCGTAGTACGGCTCCAACTCGTCGCGGAGCTCCGCGTTGCGCAGCAACTCCTCCACCTCTTCCGGCCGCGGATGGCGAGAATCGACCATGAAAACCAGACCTTTATCGGCAACCTATTGAGCCTAACACGGCCAATGAACCGAGGCAGCCAACGAGAACCCGGTCTTCGGGCCTGCCCCGCCGATCACTGACAATGCAGACAGCAATAAACCCTGAGGAACGCATCGACTTCCGACCCATCAGTCACCCATAATCTTCGACTTTACCAACAATCCAAAACCGTTCAAGCATCGGCCCCACGATTCCCGCTCCGGGCGGCCGAATTTCGGCCCGCCGGGCCGCAAAAAACGGTACGACCGCGAAAGTCCCGCCGAGCCAGGCGGCAGAACCGGACCGCGCCTGGGGGGGCCGCAGGTCGGCGCTCTTGGGTGCTGCCGGGGGCCAAGCCGCAAGCGGCCACTCGCCACTCACCACTCACCACTCGCCACTATAGATAGACGCGGCGGTTGTAGATGTACCACTCGACCACAAGGACGGCCAGGCCGGCCAGCAGGAGCCACTTCCAGAGCTCGCGCCGGGTGGTCTCAGCGGCGGTCGTCTGCGCGGCGACGGGCGTGCCGCGGCCGATCTGGACCTCCTGGGTGGGTCGGATGTCGCTCTCCGGGCCGTCGAACAGGTTCACGGCGAACCGCTCGATCCGGTTCTCGCCCGAGCGGACCTCGTAGACCCCCAGCTCCGACGTCCCGGCGAACTGGAACCGGCCCGGCGCGGTCTCTTCCAGC
>Ga0180431_10007784_pt1 | contig 12411 bp, 10 predicted proteins | sample SS_ome_11_FD_132459 | JGI IMG/M metagenome (GOLD analysis project Ga0180431, IMG submission 132459) | Hypersaline lake sediment archaeal communities from the Salton Sea, California, USA - SS_1_MS_1 metaG | ecosystem: Environmental > Aquatic > Non-marine Saline and Alkaline > Hypersaline >... | reverse complement strand
GCGCGCGGGTACTCCCTGATCAAGAATGTTCCACCTCCGAACTCGTCGACGATGATCCCGACGCGTTCCAGTTCCTCTATGTGGCTGGTGATCACACCTGCCGCCTCGAATGGGACCTCGACACGGGCTGGGATGAGGAAGATCTGACGGACGATCCCTTCGGCGCCCCATTCCTCTCGCAGCCCTTCGTAGAGGATTCGTTCGTGGGCAATATGCTGATCGACGATCTCCAGTCCGTCTGCAGTCTCGACCAGAAGATAGGTCGATTGGAGTTGACCGATCACTCGTCGATCCCCGGTGACTCTCACGTTCTCAGCCTGTCGCAGCTGTCCCGACAGCCGCATCTCGTGCGGCAGATCAAACGGAAGCGCCTGCGTTCTCTCCAAACGGGAGCCTCGGCGCTCGCCGGCATAGCGCGGTCGAGGTTCAGCGGTCTCCATGGCGCTCCCATCCGGGGCTGACGACACAAGCGGAGCCACAACCTGCTGGCTCGACAGCGCCTTCTGCAGTGCGGCAGCGACGGTGTCCTGTACGAGTCGCGAATCCGAGAACCGGACCTCTTCCTTGCGTGGGTGCACGTTCACATCTACCTGCTCATGAGGTAGATCGATATGGATCACCGCCAACGGGTATCTCCCCGGACGAAGTAGACCGCGGTAGGCGCTGGCTAGCACGAACGACAGCCCACGATCGCTGATGAATCGCCCGTTGACTACGAAGCTCTGATCTCGGCGATTGCCCCGCTTGAGATCCGGTCGGCTGACGAATCCTCGAACCCCAACCCCCCCACGCTCGGCTTCCACAGGAATCAAGCCATCCGCCACCTCGGTCCCGTAAATCTGCGCAAGTCGATCGTGGAGAGAGCCCACGGCTGGGGCTGAGAAGACCTCGCGGTCTTCGTGTGTCACCGTCCAACCGATTGTCGGCGATATGAGCGCGAGTCGCTGGATCACGCGGTTCGCGTGCATGAATTCCGTCCGTTGCGAGCCGAGGAACCGGCGCCGAGCCGGGACATTGAAGAACAGGTCCTCCACCTCGACCGTCGTCCCCACCGGGCGCGATCCCGGCACGATATCCGTCGCCACCCCACCGTGGATCTCCAAGACGTGTGCCCCGTCCCCTTCCGCCGCACACGATGTGATCCGGGTGCGAGAGACGGCGGAGATGCTCGCTAGCGCCTCTCCACGAAACCCGAGTGTCTCGATTGAGAACAGATCCTCTTCCGTTTCGATCTTGCTGGTCGCGTACCGCTCGAACGCAAGACGAAGTTCCTCTCCCCGCATTCCCTCCCCGTCATCTCGCACGACAATCAGAGACCTGCCTCCATCACGAAGGGCTACATCGATCCTCTCACTTCTTGCGTCCATCGCGTTCTCGACAAGCTCTTTCACCACCGACGCTGGGCGGTCGATGACCTCTCCTGCAGCGATTTTCAGCGTCACAAGTTCACTCAGTCGTCGAATGGACATCGCGTCTGTAGGCTATCCGATCATCCCTCCTCGGACAATCGGACCGCTTGCCTCCCGTGGAGCCAGTGCGGTATCGTCTGCGCTGAGCATCATGCACTCAATCAACAGCCTACGACAGACACTTGGCCTCACCAGCGCAAACCAGGTTCGGAATCGCATCGAAGCCATCAAGGATCTGTTGATGTCGCACATACGACGGGGTCCAAACAATCAGATCCTATTGACCGATGCTGGCGCCGAGCTGCTCCGGCATCTGCAGGAATTACACGATAGTGGGCTCACCATGACCGAAGCGAGTGATATCTTACGCTCTAATGCTTATAGAGAAAGCCCTCACGCCACATCGGTTTCATCGCGTTCTCGACTAAACGACACCAAACCCGATCATACCCATGCTCAGATTACTTCCCTGCAACAGGAACTCACATCCCTCCGCCGCCGCGTCGCACATCTGGAGCAGCAGCTGCTTGCCATTCGCGGCACCAACCCCGATCCGCCCCCTTGGTGGGCAGCCCTTAGAGAGGAGATCGATGCCCCTTAACGTTCCCTGCCTTCAGAACCTTCGCCTTAGGGAGGTCGTACAGAAGATCGACGATTCCCCTCAGCTCGATGCGTACTGGTCAGGCTCGAATATCACCGCAATTGATCGCATGGGAATCAACGATCATGGTCCGGTTCACGTTCGAATCATGACGAACATCGGCCTCAAGCTGCTTCGTCTTCTCGCTCAGGGCGGCGTCACTCCAAGCGCGGTTGCCAATCATGGTTTGAAGCCCGACGATGCGGAAGTGATCGTCGTGCTCGCCTGTGCCCTCCATGACATCGGGCATATCGTCCATCGCGAGGAGCATGAGTTCCTATCCCTCATCCTTGCTGCGCCGCTGATTGATCAGCTCCTTGAGAACATCTACGACACGCACTCGATCGCGTTGATCAAGGGCGAGGTCCTTCACGCGATCTACGCTCACCAACGTGAGATCAGAACCCTCACAATCGAGGCCGGCGTTGTGAAGGTCGCCGATGCGTTGGACATGGAGTCGGGGCGCGCGCGGATTCCATTCCAGATCGGAGGCCCCACCATCCACTCGGTCTCCGCAATGGCAATTCGGAAGGTTCGACTCGAAAAGGGCGCACAACGCCCAATCAAGATCTCAATCGAGATGTCAAACTCAGCCGGCATCTTCCAGCTCGACAGCCTCCTGCGCGAGAAGCTTGAGAACTCAACCCTTTCCGAGTACGTCGAGGTCGAAGGGAACGTCGTCGGAGAGGAGAAGAAGATCCTTCAAAGATACTCGATCAACTGAGAGCCATCGTAAATCGCCTCCGACAACTCCGCCGGACCGCACAACGGCGCTCATTGCTTGTCGTGACTACCCCATCCTGCGAAGAGATGTCCTCGCGAGACGCCGCTATGCCCCTTCCCTAGGCTTCTTCCGCCTCCTGCTCCATGCTTTCGCAACAAAAGTACCCTTTTGTTGCGAATCTTGTCACCCATCCGCGGCAGCCGCTTCGCTACAGTGCATGTCGACTGAAGGAGGACACATGCCGCTCGATGTGACGCACGAGGACTTCCTGACACCTGACCAGGTTCAGGCGCTCAAGACCTACTGCCAACACGGTGCAGCCTCTCCTCCGTCCGACGGCCGGTCCAACACCATTCGCGACTGGGCCATCCTTCACGTCGCCCTCGACTCTGGTCTTCGAGTGTCCGAGATCTGTGCACTCGAACTGCGCGATGTCATTCTCGATCATGTCCATGCCTCGCTCATCGTCCGCGACGGCAAGGGGCACAAGAAGAGAGGCGTACGCATCGGGTCTGCATTGTGTGATCATCTAGCTCAGTTCATTGCCTGGAAGGAGACCGTCGGCCAATCCACCGCAGGTCGAGCCGCACTGTTTGTCTCCTCTCGCGGCGGCCCCCTCACTCGCACAGCGGTGTACAGGATTTTCCGGAAGCACGCTGACTGCGTCGGTATTCCCAAGCGGTTCTCTATTCACTCCTGTCGCCATACGTATGCTTCGCTGCTCTACCGTGCATCCGATTTCAACCTCCGGCTCGTCCAGAAACAGCTGGGACACCGGTCGATTCAAACGACACAGATCTACGCTGATGTGCTCAGTGAGGATGCCGCTCTGGCCGTGGAGAAGCTTCCGCAATAGGTTCTGCGCTCCCGCCCTTCTCCATCTCCGCACTTTCTTGACAATCTCCAGCTACACTCCGTTGGATGACGATAGGGCGGAATCCGAATCTCCACGTTCTTTTCGGCCTGTTGGCAGTACTGGCTCCGCTGATCCTGTACGCCGACGCTATCTTTGCTACGCCTGTCCTTGACGTCCAGATCGGGTTCGGGGGACACGTCGTCTCAGAGCGTTTTGCGCCTGTCCGGATCCGAGTTGAGGGCTACGATAGCCCAACGGCAGCCACCCTGCTGATTATCCAGTCGCTCGGCAACCCATGGCGCGGAGCCGCAACGGTCCGCCAGCAGCCAACTCTCGCCGTTGCCATCGATGGCGTGTATCACACTACTATCCCCATCTACGATCCGCTGAATCCGATCCGGATCGCGTTGGTTGACAGCAACGGTGCAACACTTGCTGAGCAAGAAGTGAATCTGCGTCCCACCCGACATCTTGATCCATTCCCGTTGACCTATGGCATCCTTCCACATCCCCTGTCTCCAGATGGGATCCCTCCAATCCATATTACTGAGCTTCCAAAGGATTGGTGGGCCCTTGATGCTGCACAGAGTCTCTGGATCTCCGGGGCGCCACCCCAAAGCGAGTGGGATACGATCGAGCAATGGGTGTTCGCAGGCGGAAGCGTCGTCATTTTCAGTGGATCCGACTTCTTCCGCCTTGACTCCCCAGTGGTCCGGAGGCTGCTCCCTTTGCGGGATCCCATCCTCGTCACCGCCCCCCCTGCAATCGCACATCTGGCGGGGACACGAAAGACTGGCAGTGACACGGTCCTCCGACGCGCCGGCGTCCCGCTTCTCGTGATTCGACGCTACGGTGCAGGATATGTCGCGCTTGTAACTGTGAGGGGCGCCGACCTTACGCGAGATGAGCTCGGGCTTGTGGCCAACACAATTCCCACCACAACACGCTTGACCTTGGCCGACTTCGCGGAAAGGGAACTCGGAGAGCTCCCTGTCGTTCGTCCCGGGCATCCGGCGGCGTTGCTTCTCGGATTGGGCGGTGTTGCAGGTCTTGCCGCATGCGGCGCCATCGGAAGAAAGCACCGATTGAGCGGGGTCCTTGCGGCACTGGGCCTGTGTGTGTTTGGCTCGGTTTGGTCCGGTTTCTATGTAAACCGAAATCACACAGTAGTGCCTCTTTATAGCATTTCTACATCTCTATCGCTTCACGCTTTGTTCGGTTCATATGTCGATACCTCCAGTTTCGTGTGGCCTCGAACAGCGCGCTTCGTTGACATTGCAGCACGTGAGTCAATCCCCGTTCAGATCGTCACGACACCTCCCGGCAATGATCCACTTGCCTCCCTCATGCCCGCCTCGCAAGCATCTCCGACCCTGTTCGAGCACTCGTTTCTCGAGGGCCGAATCTCAGTCCCGATGCAGTCAGGTGCCCGCAAGACATTCTTTTCGTGTCGTGCGTCGCCATCCTTGCTGCAGCTCGCCTACGATGACACTCTCGACGTATTCGTCCTGCATCAAGGACTTGGTGAAGCCATTGATGAGGCGTGGCTCATCCTCGATGGCTTCGGTTTCCACATCACCTCAGTTCCTCATGGCACAATAGTGTATTCGCAAGAAGCGGTCCGCAGCTTGCGGGAACTCACCTCGCTTGCCTCCAGCAGCTCGCAGTCCGCATTACGTTTCCTGTCGGACATATTCCCCTTCGATAGGGGTGTGTGGCTCATCGGACGGTCGGCTCGTTGGGTCGAATCCAGAGAGGAACCAATCCGAAAAGTGAGACTTGTGAGCCTTCACGTAGCCGAGGGGGTGCACAATGAGTAGCTCCTGCTCTCCAATCTCGCCACATGTGATTCAGGGGTACTACTTCCTCCTCGTAAGTTGCGGCATTGCACTTCTGCTCTCCATTCCACCGTCCACACATGTCGCTCAGCTAATGGAACCGCATTGGGAACCGCCTCCGCAGGCGTTCTACATGACCTACGTGATCGTCACTGCAATCCTGGGACTTGCTCGCGGGTCCGCCGCACCGTCGTGGGGACGCGTCGGCTGGCGCACAGTCTCCTCGCTTGCGCTGCTCGTCCTGTTCGGACAGTGTCTTGTCCTCCCCCATCTGCTCTTCTCCCGCGCCTTGCTGCCAAACAAGGATATCGTTCCGCTTCTCCTCTTCGTGTACGCAGCGCTTGTTGGCTGGATGTTCTCGCTTGTCGCACTCCGACTCGAGCTGTGGGGAACAGCACGTCGCACGAGGCCATTCCTTGTCCAATACGCTGTCCTCGGCCTCGTTCTAATCGCTCCTTGGCTTCTCAGTCTCTCAGAGCATGTTCCGCGGATCGTTGCGACATTCAGCCCGATCGGCGCAGCACTGGGGATCGTGCATTCAGCGCCCTCTGGAGAGCACGCTGTGGCGTTCGGCTTCGTTGCGTTGATGATTCTCCTCCAGTTACTCGGACTAAGACACCCGATCAGGAGGGCTCATGCCATTTGATTTCTCACGTCTTCTCCAGTCCATCGAGATTCGTGCTCGCAGGGTCCGCGGACTGTCAGTTGCTAGCGCTGCCACGCTATATGGGGCACTCACTTCGCTGATTGCAACGGTCGGGACCCGTCTGCTGCACATTCTCTTGCCCAGCTGGTCACTGCTCGCGTTCGCCGTACCGCCCTTCCTCGTCGGTGCGGTAGCCTACGCATGGGGACGCTCGCGCCAACCGGCGTTCCCGAACCTATTGCTCCATGTCGATGACACGCTGGGGCTGGATGCTCGCTTCAGCTCGCTCTACGAGCTGCGACATCGCGGAGGTCAATCGGTCTTCTCCCGCAGAATCGAAGCAGCAGTGAGAGACGCTTCGGATTGGCGCAGAGCGCTGCCAGTCGGGCGCCCCACCATCTTGCGCGCCTCAGCCAGTGTTTGCTGTGTCGCGACGGTGATCGGCATGTCATTCGTTCCGCTTCCTGTGCTCGTTCGATCCAAACTTGAGCTGGTCGATCACACGGTGGCATTATCGTCGGTCTCGGTGTCTGAGGATGTCGGATCGCTTGCTGCGCCTGTGAAGCAGTCCACCCATTTGCCATCGGCGCCGATCCGCGGCGACTCCAACGATGCCGCGAAAACCCCCTTGACCGGCCCTCCCGAGCAAGACCACACCCTTGAAGATGTCATGCGGGACCTCTCAGGCATCTCTCCCAATGAGGCGCTCCTGAGCCCGATACCGCGCGACGAGATCGATGAGCTCGCCAGGCGGGAGAGGGAGGCCAGGCGAGCCATCGCCGAACTGCTAGAGGACATCCGAGAGCGCCTTGAGAATGCCCCCTCTTCAGGGTCCCAAGATCTGACCGACCAGGAGCGGAGCGACCTCCAACGCGAGCTTGGCCGCGAGGGGCTTCCGCCAGGAATGCAGGAAGGAATCAACGAACTACTCAATCAGCCCGAGCATCGGACCGCAGAGGAGATGGTCGAGCAGCTGATCGAGCGGTTCGGAGAGAATGAAGAAAGTGAGACTCCGTCCTCCGAAGACCCGAACTTCTCTCCGCCGCAGAGTACGGCGGTCGCTCCCAGCGCTCAGAACATCGATGATCTGCTTGAGAGTCTCGGCCAGTCGTCCCTCGACGAAGAGGGGGGCATTGACGTAGAGGTCCCCGCTCCTCCCGGTGAGAAAGGGGAGCCATCTGAGGGAGCAAGTGGAGAGCCATCGACCACAGGCCACTCGGGCGAGCCAGGGCCTGATGGATCAGAAGACCCCGATCTGGCTGGCGGGACGGCCGGATCCGGCGGACTGCCGGGCGAGGACGGGGAGCGGACGCCAGACTTCCTTCGCGAGGAAGAGCGCGCGAATATCGGAGCAAGCGGCACCTTTGTCAACGAGTATGTCACCGAGGGAGTACCGATAGAATCCATGCCCAGCACGGATGGTAATGCGCCCTCCCTCCGGGTGAGCTATGAGCGGATTGTTTCGATCCTAAGAGAACGCGGACTGCCCGACGGGGCCATTGAGATTGTCCGGGACTACTTCAATGCGATTACAGAAGGAGGAACATGATCACGGAACGAGACTTGGAAGCAGCGCAGACCGTTTTTCAGCGCCTGACATCGTCGATTGAGGAGGTGATCGTCGGTCACGGCGAGATGATCCGCGCTGCGCTGATCGCGCTTCTCTGCCAAGGGAATCTCGTCCTCGAAGGTGTTCCCGGTCTCGGGAAGACCCTTTTGGTGAGAGCTCTGGCTGCGGCGCTGGGGTTGCCGTTCTCGCGAATTCAGTTCACCCCGGATCTCATGCCGGCTGACATCGTCGGAACGGATCTCATCACCGAAGAGTCGGGGCGCCGCACGTTTGCGTTCTCCCGCGGCCCGATCTTCGCCAATGTGGTCCTCGCTGACGAGATCAACCGCGCCACGCCTAAGACGCAATCCGCCCTACTCGAGGCAATGGAGGAACGAACAGTGACTGTTGGATCCAACACCTATGAGCTTGAGGAGCCGTACATCGTGTTGGCTACGCAGAACCCGATCGAGATGGAGGGGACCTATCCACTTCCGGAAGCCCAGATCGATCGATTCCTCCTCAAGGCGAACGTTCCCTTCCCGTCGCTCGAGGAGCTTGTAGCGATTACCGAACGAAACACCGAAGGAACAGGCATCCGGCTTCCCGATCCAGCGGCTACTGCAGAGGATATCCTCTCCGCTCGTGCCGTTGTTCGAGAGATTCCGATTGCTGTAGCCTTGCGAGAATACGTAGCTCGCCTTGTTCTGGCAACGCATCCAGACAGCGAACATGCGCCAGCGAGAGTCCGCGAGTATGTGGAGTACGGAGCAAGTCCGCGCGCTGCTCTGGCAATCATCATGGGCTCCAAGGCCAACGCCTTCCTCTCGGGAGAGGTCAACGTGCGTCGCGAGGACATTCGCCAGCTCTTCCACGCCGCATTGGCTCATCGCCTTGTGCTTAACTTCAAAGGAGAGGCCGAGGGCGTCCCGGTCAGCGAGCTGCTCGACGACGTTTGGGATCAAGTACCCACAAACTCATAATGCCGACGTTCATCGACGAAGCCTTCCTGCAACGCCTGGCAAACCTCCGCTTCATCGTGAAAGGCCGGAGGAAGGGACATCTTGCCGGCCTGCACGCATCGCCTCGCGCTGGCGTCAGTCTCGAGTTTGCAGACTACCGAGAGTATGCTCCGGGAGATGATTTCAGATACATCGACTGGAACGTCTTTGGACGGCTTGATCGGTTGTTGGTGAAGACCTACGTTCATGAGGCCGACCTTCCGATCCACCTCTTGGTTGACCTGAGCGCGTCAATGCAAATCGGTGTCCCAAGCAAGAGCAACTACGCAGCGCACCTCGCCGCGGCAATGGCATATCTTGGACTCCGCGGGCTCGATCGCGTCGGCCTGTTTCCATTCACCGACCACTTGATTTCGGGACTCCCGGCCCGTCACGGCATGGGTCAGATGGGAAAGATCCTGCGACACCTCCGTGACGTGGAACCCGGGGGGGGCACATCGATCCAGCAAGCGATTCTCGATTTCGTCTCCCAGACACGAGAGAGTGGGCTCACCATACTCATCAGCGATTTCCTCGCCGCTGGCGCGGGATTCGCCGACGGCTTGGCACGGCTGCGCTACCGAGGCGATGAAGTCATCCTCCTCCAGGTTCTCGATCCAGAAGACCTCGCCCCTCATGCCGCCGGAATGACACAGCTCGTCGACATCGAATCCTCCCGCCACGCCACACTGACGATCGGCCCCCGAACGATCGAGGAGTATTCCGCGCGGATCCGTCGGAACCTCGATCACCTCCAATCCCTCTCGTTCGAGCGCGGGATCCCCTATTTTAGAACCACCACAGACATTCCGATCGAGCGATTCCTGCATGTGGATCTCCGAAATGGGGGGCTGCTCAGATGACGTTTCTGAGTCCCGCTGCGTTCTTCCTTCTCTTCGCAGCCCTGTTGATTGTGATGCTCCACCTGCTGCGTGCCCGCGAGCGGCGGCGAACCGTGTCCGCGCTATTCCTCTGGGAGGGCCTCACCGGCGATCCCCAGTCGCGGGCTGCACGAATCCGCCAGCAATTCGACCCTCTGTTGTTACTCCAGTTGGCAGCCCTTTTTTCCATCGTCATCGCGCTCGCTCAACCCGCTTGGCAGATGCGAACTGCATCTGTCTCCGGTCTAGCGATTGTCCTCGACGGTAGCGCCAGCATGCAGACACTCACGCCTGATGGCTCGACACGCTACCAGAGCGCATTGGAGGAGGCCAACTTGCTACTCGACCGCTACCCTTCCTCTACCACAGCGGTCCTTCAGCTGTCGGCACAGCCGGAGATTCTCGCCCGCCCTGGCCTGAGCGATCCCGAGCTGCGGGAAGCGTTCCTCAGTTCAGCTCCGACATGGTATGGCGATGGAACCGTAGAAAGCTTGCACTCTCTGCTTGGTAGTCTTGGTGGTACGTCACGGTTTCAGAAAGTCGTCATCCTCTCCGATCATCCATGGCCCGATGTGCCCGATTCGTTCGACATGATCCATGTCGGAGGTGGCGACAATCTTGGTCTCATCGGCTTCTCCGTTCGGGAGAACCCCACGTCCTCCGGCGTGACTGCCTTTGTGACCGCTCTCAATGGTACCGACACGTATCAAGATGTCACCATCAAGATCGATGATCGGGAGAATCAAACCACGCTGTCTCTACTCATGCCCCCCGGTTCCATCGAGCAGTATGTCATCCCATTCCCTAGCTCGCGAGGCACGCTGTTCACTGCACTTCTTGAACAGGAAGACGACTACATGCCAGACAACCGACGCTACTTCTCTCTTGACCGCCCGATCGATGTCCGAGTCCACTGGCTCGGAACTGAGAATCGCTACATCATGGCCGCGCTTCGCTCGATCTCCCCTGTAGTGCTTGTGGACGACCCTGGCGATGCTGACCTCACGGTCGTCTACAACACAACCGCTCCGGCATCCCAATCCGGCACCGCGCTTCTCATTCACGGAGGAATAGAGAGTCTCCTGTCACCTGGGGAGAACGTTGCCGTGAGTCAAATCGAGGTCGCTTCCCCCGACCACCCGCTGTTGGATGGCATCGATCCTGCCGGCTTTCTTATCCGCGAAGCACCGGCCATTGCATTGCCGCCCGCTTCACGTGTCGTTCTCACATCAGGCGATGTGCCCCTGCTCGCAACTTATGTCGCTGAGAACAGAAGCGTCTTCTACCTTGCGCCCGACATCATGGAGACCAATCTGCCGATCACGATCGATTTCCCCATCCTGATGCGGAATATCGTCTCAACACTGGTCCGTCTTCCTTCCAAACTCTCCTACTCGGCAGCCGAGGTTGGAGACCCCGTCTCGCTCACAGGACGTGGGGCAATTGCTGGTTTGTATGATGCATCGGATAGAGCCATCTCCCTTCCAGCGGGGCTTACAGCCATTCGCCCCGTCACCCCGGGATTCCATACGCTCCTCACCGATAGAGGTGCCTTCGCGATTGCAGTGAACGTTCCAATGCAGGAGTCCGCGCTGCCCTCCTCCGAGAGCGAGGTCGATGGAATCGAGGCGACAGCAGGCCGTGCCCTTCGATACCTCCAGCTGTGGCCCACGGCAGCAGCGTTCGCCATTCTCCTTCTCGTGGTGGAAGCGCATTGGCGTTACGAACGCCGCGGTACCGTGAGGAGGACGCGATGATCCGGCTGTTGCATCCCTACATGCTGTTCGCGGCGCTTCCGGTGCTCGCCTGGATTGCGTATTCGATCCTGCATCACCGAAGCCGCCCTGTTCTTCGGGGCATCACCCTTCTGCTTCTCGTGTTCGCGCTCGCCGCACCCCGCATTGCGCAACAGCGAGCGCAACACAGTGTCGTGTTCCTCGTTGATCGCTCCGCAAGTGTCACGCTGACATCCGACGATAGCGCAACTCGAGACGCCGTCCAACGGATCGTCTCCGAGCACCCTGACTGGAGCTTCGCGTCGGTCGAGTTCGCCGAGACGGCGGCGCTCACCGCGCCGCTCGACTCATCCGTGTTTCCTATCGGCGTCATCCCCTTTCCCGGCGCGGCATCGAACTTGGATGCAGCCGTCGGATTGGGACTTTCGATTCTCCCCGGCGGCGGCGCCAACCATCTGATTCTGATAAGTGACGGCCTATTCACCGACGATCCCGACATTGCGCTCACGGCAGCTCGCCTTGCCGGGGTTTCCATCTCCACTCTCCCAGTCGGCGATAGCCCTCGCGCGGATGTAGCAATGGTCTCAATGCACGGTCCTACACGTGTTCCCGTGGATCGCGTGTTTTCGATCGACATCGAGATCGAGTCCGCCCAACCAACCCCTGCGAATCTCGTCGTCTACCGAGATGATGACCTCCTCTCGTTCGAAGAAATATTGCTTCGAGAAGGCGTCACCCGCGTCTCCATCGAGGACTCGTTTGCGGAACCTGTCACGCACACCTATCAGGCAATCATCAAGGCGCTAGACGACCCCATTGCGAACAACGACACCCTCTCGATTCTGGTCGAGGCGTCCGACCAGCCGTCGATCTTGATCGTTGACCGCCTGGGAGAATCGGCAATCCCTGCTCTGCTTGAAACGCTCGACCACACCTACGTTCGTTCCGGTACGATCCCATCTCTTGAGGTGCTCTCAGGGTACCGCCAGCTGATCCTCACCGGCCTCTCGCTCGCAACCCTTACACCCGCTGAGCTCGACGCCATAGGCAGTTTCGTCCGGGATCTGGGTGGAGGACTCTTCGTTGCCGAAGGCTCAGAAGAAGTCCGCGGAATCGGTGAAGGTGGGATCG
>Ga0180431_10007780_pt1 | contig 12416 bp, 18 predicted proteins | sample SS_ome_11_FD_132459 | JGI IMG/M metagenome (GOLD analysis project Ga0180431, IMG submission 132459) | Hypersaline lake sediment archaeal communities from the Salton Sea, California, USA - SS_1_MS_1 metaG | ecosystem: Environmental > Aquatic > Non-marine Saline and Alkaline > Hypersaline >... | reverse complement strand
GTCTTCCGGCGAGAGGCTCTAGCGATTTTCAGGCCCCCGCCCCCCTGAACCCTCCATCCTCCCTTGCCGTCTTGCTGCTGTGGCACGCATGGCACAATGCCTGGTGGTTGCTCGGCTCCCAGAACAGCGGATCGTCGGGCCCTGTCACGGCCTGGATGTGGTCCACGTCCGTTGCCGGCGTTACTCGCCCCTTGGCCTGGCAGGCCACACACAGCGGATGCTCGGCCAGGAACGCACGCCGGTACTTCTGCCAACGCTTGCCGTAACCACGCCGATGGGCATTCGGCCGCCTGTCGTCGCTTTCTTTCTGCTTCTGCTTCCTATGATTGGCACACCTGTTGCCATCCCTCACCAGGGCGTGGCATCCTGGATGCGTACAGGGCCTGAGCGTGTTGGCCATTACCTCTCCTGTCCCACCACAGCCCGGGCAGATAGGCCGCTCGTGGTGCATGTCCAGGCGGCCATCAGAGCCGCATCCACAGGGGCACTCGATCATGAGCTATCCGCCTCATCCTCGATCGTGAGCGTCCCCCGTGCCCGTACCAGATCGTTGGTCGTGTCCCACAGCACGTAGCGGAAAATTCCCGCCGTGGCCGTGTTCGTGTCGTCGTCCTCCACCGTTACCTCGTTATTTGAATCACCTGCCACGGTGATCTCGCCGGCCCCGCTGGTGAGGCTCCACAGGATGGTGTCTGGCTCACCCACCTTGTAGACGGCGAACGTCAGGGCGGCCGCACTGAGATCCACGGCGTTGTCGTCGCTATCAAGGATCGTAAACAAAAACGGCCCGAATGCGGCGTGCTGATACTGGGTAATCGCGTTATCGGTGATCGCTCCCGCCGAGACGGTCACGGCGACCGGAGTAAACGTCACCTGCGTCGTACCGCTGGGGGCGGCTGCCAGGGCGGCCGTGGTGAAGTCGTAGACGGCGCCATCCAGCACGAGCATCGTGTCGACCTTGTCCGTCACGTCGGAAATCCCCGAGAGCTGCGTGTCCAGGTTGGCCGATGCCAGGCCGACGGCGTCTCTGACTTCCGAGGCACTCAGCCCACCAGAGGGGGCCTGTTCGAGGGCATTGGTGGTCAGTCGCCGCGTGCCCGCATCGTCCTCGGTCATCTCCCATAGGTGGTCGAGTTTCGAGCCATCGGCCTCGATCGCCGTCTTGACGTCGGCGGCGTCGTGCGTCGAGAACCCGGTGGCCTTGTAATCGCCGATTGTCTCGCTCGGCACGGCCTTCTGGTTCTTTCCGCCGAACGTCGTCCCGGTGGTGTGCCCTGCAATCGCCTCGTCCCACACCTGATCGGCCACGGCGTTGACGCCTGCGGCGGAGAGGCTGAATCCCGTTTTGTCCGAAACGGTGACGCTGGTGGCCGTGGCCCATGCCGCATCGCCCCGAACCCGCAGTGCCTCCAGCGAGTGGTTCTCGTCGTTGAACTCACTCCAGTCTCCCTCCGTCGCGGCGAGCCGTGCAATCACCGAGTTGTCGGCCACCTCGTCCTCGGCAGCCGCTACGCTAATCAGGTGATCCAGGCCAATGTCTTCGAGTGCCGTTTCCACGGTGGCGTTGATCGCCGTCACCAGTTCGGGGGCCACGTCGTCTGCGGCGGTGATGCTGATCCCATCGCCGGAGGTCGAGGTGGTGATCGCGATTCCATCTGCTTCCGCGACATTGATAGAAATACCGGGGCCAGAACTGTTGTCAATGTCGATTGCACCGTTGGCAGTCGCGACATCCAGGTAGATTCCAGGGCCGTCTGCGTGGACAATGTGGAGTTGCTCCAGCGTCAACGTCTGGCCGCCCGTGCCGTCGAGCATATCTTCCAGCTTGGCAAGATTCGCAGCGGAGATTGCACTGCCAATCGCCGTGCCGCCCCACTTCGTCACATTTGCCGGAATTGGTCCCAGCGTGAACGAGCCGACAAATCCTGTCGGGTTCTGCGAGTCCACGGCCAGCGTGCAGAACACCCCATAGGTGCTGGCCGCCGCAAATCCATTAACCGCCGTTGCCGCCACGGCCACCTCATGGCAGCCGGCCGGGTAATCGGCGTGCGACAGCAGCGTGGCACTCCCGCTCAGCACCGGCGCCGCATCCGAGGCGGCCCCGGCCAGCCGCACGTCGTACAGCGGCGAGGCCCCGTCGCCACCCGATCCGCTCGTGTCGTTAGCGGCGAACCAAAAATAGACCGTATCTTCCAGCGTGGCGTGTTGATGCATTAGGCCACCATCGTTCCGTTATAGAGATCGGCACCGAGGTTGCCGAATTGCATTTGGTTCATAATTGCCCCACTGGGAGGCCCCGCCGCCCCAAAGTCCCAGTTATCGTTGTTCCCGCTGTCCGTCCACGGCCCCGCGCTGGCGTCGATCTCCGTCGAGCCCGCCCCGTCCGAGGCATCGCAGTATTCCACGTCCCCGGTGCCCGAGGCGACTGCCGTGCCGTCCACGTACAGATACCAAGCGGCGGTTGCCGAGAGCGTCTGCCCGTCCGCCGTGAAGTTGCCGCTGATGTCCCAGGTGCAGCCGTTCATCTGGTCGGCGTCGCCTTCCATCGTGAACGCGCTGGCCCAGGAGCAGTTGCCCGGATCGACGGTGATCGTCTTGCCGTTGGGGTCGAAGTCGCCGGTGCCGGTGCTCGTGCCCGTGAATGATTGCGTGGTGACGTTGGCGCCCATCGTCACGTCGCCGGCGGTCTTGTTGACGACGATGTCCTCGACGCTCTTGCCGTCAAAGTCTATGCTTTGGTCATTGCTACCGCTGAGGGTGATGGTGCCGGTGCCTGCGGTCCAGGTGACACTGCCATCACCCTCGGCTCCAACCTCCACATCGCCTTCTAGCGTGAGGCTGGTATCATTGGTGTCCAGATCGAGCGTCAGCGTCTCGCCCTCATCACGCGAGTAGACGTTGAATGTACCCTTGACTGTCACCGCAGCGGGCAGTGTGATGCTGAAATTACCGGTAACATACAACTTCAGTCCGGCATTGAATATGCTGCCAGACGTAATCACCACACCGTTGGTGCTCGTTACGTCCACACTCAAGTCGCCGCCGGACGCTATATCAATAGCCAAATTACTGCCATCTATTGCCCCCGTGCCATTAATCGTTCCCGTCGCAGCAACCGTGATTCCATCATCTACGCCGTCGGCGACATCATGCGTGAATGTACCAGCTACGGTTAGAAATTTGCTCTCACCGACTGCTGATTGCGTAACACTTGCTCCGGCCGCAATCTCCAGGTGAGGAATAGGACGAGCCCCGTGCCCCGACCATGTCAGCGTCTTGCTAGCCCCTCTCATAATCAGCTTGCCGGTGCCTCCCGGCGTGTCGTCAATCGCCGTCGCTGTCACGCTACCGTCACAGTCGATTGCACCCGTGCCAAAATCAATCGTCCCGTCCAGCGTCACGTCACCGTTATGGGCACCGGCGTCGTCCACGGTCAGCGTCTTGTCGTCCAGGTCGAGGTTGCCCGTGTTGCCGCTCTGCGCCAACTCGCCAATCGTCACACTCGCATCCAGTAGCACGTCGCCGCTACCGTTGGAGTCGAAGATCGCCTTGTCGCCGTTGTCGTCGGGATAGTCACTCGTCAACGGCGAACCGCCAGACGAACTTGCCCAGACATCGTCTGACCAGTTATCGGGGGTTCCGCTGCCAACGTAGTAATAGTCAGCCACGCCTTACTCCTCCACCGGCTGTGGGTCGATCCGGAAGCGAGCCTCCAGCGACAGGCTGGCGTCACTCACGTCGTCGGGGATCTCGCCAATCAGCAGAACCTTGGCAATCCCGATCCCCGTCACACCACCCACGGCCGCCTCCAAGGCGGTCACGTCGTCGAGCATCGCTGGCAACCGGGCAACGAATACCAGCACTTTGGTGTCGAGGTAGCTGTTAAGCGTCATCGTGTCGCTGAGTCGCTCACTCCACGACTGCGTTTGTCCGGTCAGCACTTGTGTTCCGCCTGCGTTGGCCGTACAGTGCAGCTTGAGATCGTGATCGGCCGCCAAGATCGCATCAGGCGTCTCGAACCAGAAGTTGTTGTGGACGCTCGTAACACCAGCCAGCGCCTCCACGTTGCCCAACAACGTCGGCACGTTCCCCGGTTCCACCGCACCGGCCAGCGTGCAACCGAGGATCGCCCACGGCGTGTCGCTGGGAGGGCTGTAGGTGCCGCGCAGCACCATGCTGCTGGAGCGATTGTACAAGTCCTTCTGCTGCTGGGCAGCGGAGGGAATCTGCGATTGGATCAGGTTGTCTGGCATGATTGCTCCCGTCCCCCGGCAGAGCCGGGGGCTGTTGGTTATCAGCTTTTCACCCACGCCAGGGCCGCTTCCCCTACGATCAGCAGCCCGCCGGAAACCACCGCGGCGACCAGCGACACGAGCGCCCAAAACGCCTTGCCACGGATGCGCCGCAAATCAGCGACCTGGTCCTTGAGCACGACCACGTCGCTTTTGAGCCCCGGCCGGGCGTTGCCAAAAGTCGCGCCTTCCAGCGCGTGTAAGCGCAACTCCCTGGCCTTGCAGACTTCCGCCTGGGCGGCCTGCTGGCGGAGAATGTCATCCTGCTTGTCGAGGATCTGCTCCTGCTTCTGGTAGATGCGATTGAGTCGCTCGTCGGTGGTCACTGCACGGCCCCCTTGCTCGCCTGCTTCTCAACCTGCACCCCGTACCCGCTCAGGTCGGGAGCCGCTGCCTCCTGGACTGCGGGCGGCTCATCCGGCCCGCTCAAAAGCGAGTGCAGGCCCACGCCCGCCAGCGGCACGCTTCCGCAGCCGGCCATGATCGCGGCCAGCTTGGCGGCGGTGGCCAGCTTCGAGGGGGTTGGGGCCTGGGGGCTGGGGGCGGGCGATTCGGACGGGCCGTAGTGGTAGTGGATCTCGTTGCCGATCGCCACGCCCATCTCGTCGACCTCGTCCTCGGGTTCATCCGTCGACTGCCCCAGCGTCCCGTCCTGCGTCTTGCGGACCAGCCGCTCCACCAGCGCTCCCTGGCGTTGCATCCGCTCCAGCGCCAGCCCCTCGTGTGCCAGTCTCGTGTTGGCCCAGTTCTTCTTCAGCTTCTCGGCCCATGCAGGCATCGTCGAGTTCCTCCCGGGCTTCCGCCGCCATCGACCGCACGAGATCGGCGAGTCCGCCGTTACGGGCGGCCCGGTCGATCTCGGCAGTCTGGCGGACGAAGGTTTTCATCGGGTCACTTCGCGGCGACGGTGTTCGGACCGGCGGGCACTTCCTTCGATCCGACCTCGCGGGCACCCAGAGCCTCAGTGAGGGAAACCATGTTCTTGCCTTCGAGGTAGTCGAGATCGAGTACCTTGTTGACGGTCACGAAGTTGGCCTGGGCCACGTTGCCGATCTGGAGCAGCGTGTTGGCTGCCTGCTCGGCAAATCTCTCGGTTACGTCTGCCATCGAACTATCTCCTGGGGTTAAAACAGAAACTTCCGTATCGGCCATGCCGACACCTACTCTGGTTTGGGTTTTGGATACTCGAACAGTTTCAACGTCACCGTGTCACCGGGGAAAATCTCCGTCACGGTCTCCTTGCCCGTGGCGGGGTTGATCGTGCGTAGATACCACGGCCGTGTATCGGCGTCTTTCCCTGCCGGCCCCTGGGCACCGTCCTTGCCGTCGCGGCCGTCCTTGCCGGGCGGGCCTTCTTTCAATGCCAGCCCATCGATCGCCTCCCTGAGTTGGGCGATCTCGGCCCGCAGTTGTGTGAGATCGCCCGCGGCCGGTGCCACCCCGGCCGCGGGCGGAAGCGGCGCCACCCCAACCGCCGCCTCGTCGGGAGAGTTTCCATCGGTCCATTCGGCCTTGATCCACGCGGCCAGCCACACCGAGGACGGCCCGCTCGTGGTCCATGGGCCGTTGCCCAACTTCGTGCACTCGGCCACGATCCCCACCAGCTCCCCCTCGGCGTTGTAGATCGGGCTGCCCGAGTCGCCTTCGCGGGCGTTGCCGGTCGCACCCAGCAGGTCGCCGTCCACGCCCACGGCCTCGCTGTAGGTCGTCTGGTAGCTTCCCTGGCCGTAGCCGGCCCAGTAGATCGCCTGCCCCCGGCGGGGCAATCGCTTGGCCAGCGGCATGCACAGCCGGTTCGGGCAGGCGATCTCCAGCAGCGCCGCGTCCCGCGTGGCGTCGGTGGCCACCACACGGGCATAATACCGCTGGCCTGTGGCGAAGCGGACGACGATCCGCGCCCCGGCCTTCAGTACGTGCGCCACGGTGACAATCAGCCCGCGGCCTCGTCGCCACTTGACAATCGCCCCGGTCCCGTGGGCGGTCACGTCGCCGCGGGTACTCTCCACCCGCACCACGACCGGGCTGGGCTGCCGTGCCCCCGCTTGGGTCTGTCCCTGCCCCTGCCCGGCCTGTGGCGGACTCACGACGCTGCACCCATTCGGCCCGCACACACGCTGTCCGTAGAGCAGCCCGCCGCCCTGTACCGTGTAGCCGCCCGGCACGGTCATCGACGAGCCGCCCATGATCCCGCGCGACTGGTACGTGGGGCAGCCGCCGGGGCCGCACTGCCCGCGGGCGATTCCCACGGCCATCAGGACCGAGCCGACCAGGAGCCAAAACCAGAGCATGCGTCGGATCATTTCACGATTCTCCTCTTCTCAAGAACCCCCAACCGCCGCTCCATCCGCACCAGACTGCGAGGCGAAAAGTCCTCTGCGTTGGTTTGGTGCGGCAGAAGCCCGAGCGTCCGGTGGGCCCCGGCCACGAGTTCCGAGCAAAATGCGTCGTGCCGATCCTCACCATGCACACGCCGGCAGATCCGCGCCAGCAGCGTGTGTCGTGCACGAGCAGCACCGTCCCAGTCGTAGGGGTGGCCCAATTGCGTCTCGCCCCACTGGTACAGCATCAGCGCGGCACCCCAGGCAAGCGGCTCAGCCAGCGGATAGTGATAGACGTGCCCAGGATACTCCAGGACGCGGTGGCGAAGCTCCTGGACCTGAACACCGGAAACCATCTCGCGAGCCACAAGACACGGCCGGATGGCCTGGGATGTGGACTCGAGAAGCACGTAGTGCCGACACCCGCGCCAGTAGGTGACGATGCCTACGTGAGTGAGCCCGGTAAAGCACCCGCAGGTGAAGGCCCGGATTACCGAGCCGGTGGGGCTGCACGAAGAGAACCCGACCACGTCGCCGGGTCGGGCGTCACGAATGAATTGGCCGATTTTGGGGGAGCGAGGCATTGCATCCAACCTCCCCCGAGGCCGGTAGTAGGATTACCACGGATGGACGGATCGGTCAAGGGGCAGTTTAAAACAGCACTTCCTGCCGGAGCCGGTTGGCGGCGATCTCGCAGTACCTCTCTTCGATCTCTATGAGAATCGCTTTGCGGCCGAGATCTTTGCAGGCCCGGCCAGTCGTGCCAGAGCCGGCGAAGGGGTCGAGGACGAGATCGCCGTCCCTGGTTGTCCACTCCGTGAATTGACGAACCAAGGCAAGCGGCTTCGTTGTCGGGTGGAGAATGTTCGCTTCAGGCTGAACGCGGAGAATGTTCGGAACGGCCCGCGAATTTTCCGACCACGCCAACTTGCCGCCGCGACGGTGGGCAACCATCACAAACTCGTAGTTCCGGCGAAACCTCCAGCCCATGCCGTTCCCCCGGCCACTTTTGTCCCACACGACCGCGTGGAAAAACTCCAAGTCGGTATCCATCCATTGCGCCACGCGGGCAAAGGTCGGCTTCGGTCCGCCGCCGCAGCAGCAGCAGCAGCAGCAGCAGCAGTCGGCGGCCAAGACGCGAACAGCCATCGCAAGCCACCCCAACATCAACCGCTCCCAGCCATCGCCCGCGTCGTTCAGGATCGTTTTGCACGCCCGAACCCTCGCGCCCTTGACGCCGTCGCGGACCCTCGCCGCCTGCAAGTCACCACCCTGATTCCCATGCCCGTAGGGCGGGTCCGTCCAAATCAACCGGACGCTCCCCGCCTCCAGCAACGGCAGCACGTCGCGGCAATCGGCATGGTACAGGGTTATCCCGTCCTTGCACGTACAGGGCTGGTTGCCGCAGCGGTAGCAGTTAGGTAGTTGGTTCATCACTTCCCTTCACTCCCCATGATCCTTGGCCCACTTCGCCCAATAGTCCGAACGAATCATCGCCGGCGTCTCGACGCACACGACACTCTCGCCAGCGGGATGGACATCACCAGTGGCCCGCACGCCGCAGGTGTCGACTCCCTCGATCGGCATCGCCACCCGGCCGCCCTCGATCACCTGCACCACCGGCGCATCGGGCGGAACGCCGTTGTCGATCAGCGATTGCAGGCAGTCACGCAAGGTCGAAACAGATACGCTCATTGTCGTTCCTTTCACGGTCCGGCCCAGGTAGGCAACTGCCTCCTCCACCATCCACTCATCCTCGCCCAACTCTAGCTCAACGTCGGCCTTGTCTTCGCCGGCTTTCAGGCGATTGACGACCTGCTGAATCTCCGCACCGTAAAAGGCGTTTCGGCAGCGAGGACGGCAGAATTCGTACTCCCACTGATAGAGGAAGCAGCAATTTGAGCAGGCGTGAAATCTTTTCCCGCAATATCTGCATTGCGCCATTGTCACATCCTTTCAAACCGGCCGACGGGCGGGGCCCCGGGGGGATGGCTGGCCGCCCGCCGGACCGGCCAGGTTCGTTCACGGCTCGTCGTACGGATCGAATTCGTCGGTCGCCAGTCGCGGCGTCGTCGGCACGTCCAGAAGCGCCGCCGGCCGGCTGTGGAACTGGGCCGCCGCCTGCCGGGCCGCCTCTTCCGTGCACAGCGTCACGGCGAAGATCGAGGCGGCCCCAAACAGCTTGGTGAACGCCGGCAGCCCGTCGACCTCCGGCACGTCGATCCGCAACAGGGCCACGCCAAGCGCCGCGTCCTGCGACACCCGCCCCGCGTACCGCGAATGGCCCATGATTTCCACAATCGCCCACGTGTCCTGGGCGGCCGTCTCGGTGTTCTCGGTCATTTAGTCAGTCCTTTCGCTACTTGGGTTTGCCGGGTTTCTTTGCACTCGCCTTCACTCCCCCACCTTCCCCCGTCAGGGTCTTGCGGGCACTCGCGGCGGCCAGGTGGTTGGCGGCCGCCGTGACCATCTCGCGCCAGTTGCCTTCGTGAATCCGCTCCAGGCATGTCTGGGCCCGGACGATGCAGGCGATTGCCGACAGATCGGGCTCATCGCTGTACGGGGCCAGTTCGCGGCCGGACAGCGCCTCCGCCTCCGTCGGCAGCGGCCCCTTGGTTCGCTTCTCGGCCGCCGCCCGGGCCTCCGCTTCCAATCGCTCGCGATAGCCCGGCCCCATGGCCTTCACCGCCGCCGCATCGAATTCGGCCATCGACACCGAGCCGTCGGGCCTGGACGGCTCGATCTCCAGGTACGCCTTCTTCCGCGACTTCCGCGTGGGCGGCTTGCGGGCGGCGCCGGGCCGGTTGGTTGCTGGTCGCCGTGCCATCGCACTACCCTCCCTATCCAGGCAAACCTTCCCAGTGTTCGATCGCGCCATACCCGGCGTCGGCCTCGGCCTCCCCGCAGAACTCGGGATGCTCTGCCCAGAACCGATCAAAGGCTGCCGTCACGGCCTCGCCTTGCTTGCCGCGCAGGCCCAGCTCCTTGGCCCAGAACTCCCCGTGTTTGGCCTGGAACTGCTGGAAGTCGCCGAGCGTGAGAATGTCCTTCTGGCCCATCTTCGTCAGCACATTCTCGGTCACGTCCAGCTTGTCGATGGCCAGCCGCTTCCAGCCCGGCGACGTGACGGGCTCGTAGTCGTCTTCGCGGAGCCAGAACACGATCCCCTTGGGCCCGGCCACGCCGAGCTGGTCCTTCTCAACCTTCACCACGTCATGCTCGCTGCCGCGCTTCCCCAGGCCCTTGCAATCGTGGATCAACCGCACCCGCTTGGGAACGAGGCCGTTCTGCTTGGCCGTCTTCTCGGCCTCCGCCTGCCCGTCCAGGCTCTCGATCCGCACCGCCACGCCGGGCGTGCCCCAGACCTTCGACAGCGTCTCCTCGACGACCTGGGAATCGTCGCGCCACACCACGCCCGTCAGTGCATCCTCCACGGCGCGGGCCAGTTTCAGCACGTCCGGTTTGGTCGTCGGCCGCGCCTCCTCGGCCCACGGCTTGAGCTTTCCGGCGTTCCGCCCGGTGCCGAAGTGACCCTTGGGCCGCGACCTGGAAAACACCATCGACACCTTGACGGCTCCGACCAACAGCGGACCGCTGTAGGCCAGCCGCGCCGCGCGGGCCACGTCCTGACGCCACGGCTTGAGCTTCTTGGCGTTCTGGTGGACCGGCCGCAGCAGCGGGCGGCCGTCCTTCATCACCAGCCCGCCGCCCTTCTTGCGCATCGGCATCGAGCAGACGGAGCCCTGGGTAGCGGCCTGGCCGAGGACCTCGAACGCGATCACGATCGGCTCGGCGTCCAGGTCGATCCTCCCCCGCACCTCGGCCGCCGGGCTGATCGGCGTGGGGTTGCCGGGCGTGTTGTCCATGGCGTGGTGTTTGGGGCGTTGGCTCATCGGTCCTCCCTCCCGTCGAATCTCCGATCGCGGCCGTCCAGTCGGTACACGCTCCCCGAGCAGATCCGCGATACAATCCGATCGTCGTACACTTCGAGCAGTTGCTTCGGCGCGAGATTGCTGATCCAAATCGTCGGCCGGCGGCCACGCTCGTCTGCGCACCGCTGCACGGCCTGTAGCTCCAGGCTCGGCGCGTCCGACCGCGAGCCGATTTCGTCGATCGCCACAAGCCACGCGTCGTGGATGTGTTCCCACAGCCATTGCTGGCGACCGACCACGGCGTCGATCAGCTCGCCGGGCTTGCCGATGAACCGCGGCCCCCAGATGCGGCGCAGCAGCCACAGCGCCGCCGAGGTCTTGCCGGTCCCCGTCGGCCCGTGGAGGAACAGGGGCCACCGTCCCTTGCCGCGCACCAGGTCCATCACGAGCCGTCGCAGGCCGGGCTCGATCTGGTCCCACTCGGCGGGCACCTCGGGCAGCAGCGCCCGCGGCTCCCGGCATAGCGTCAGCGGGCTAGTCGCCTCCGAACGGGAATCGTCCGGGTGTGCGAAGTCTGTCCGGCTGATTCGTTGTGCGTCCACGGGCTCCCTCCTTTGGCGAAAAACATCCTGCGTAGTTGTTGGCCATCGAGTGCTCGATGGCTGCGACGAACGCGGCGGGGGTGGGAAACTTCCTGAGCAGCAGGCCGAGCTGCCTGGCGGGTGACTTGTACGCCTCGCCGCGACTCCGCTTGTAGGCGCACCAATCGGCCAGGGCTTGCCGAACGTCGGCGGTGTCCGTCCCCGGCGGGTAGTCGATTTCGTCGAGGGGGACTACAGGGGGTGTTCTTTTACTCTTCTCTTCTCTTCTCTTCTCTTCTCTAGGTAACGCGCCCGGCGTTACCCCAGCGTTACCTTTTTTGGCCTTGTGCCGCGCCACCCGTTTTGACGTAAGTGCCCTGGCCTTAGCGGTTTGGCCGTTATGCCGATCGAAGCGAGGAAACCGAAATCCCCCAGATTCGCACGATTCAAGCCAGCCTACGCGTGGCAAGAGCATCGCATCGGCAAAACCGGTAACGCCGGAGTGACGGTCGATGGCCGTTTTGGTAACGCTTGCAGCGTTACCGTCGCGTGTCTGTTGATCGGCCCAGATCCACAGCCTCACGAGCCCGCCGAGCACCTCGTTGATTGAGACTCCGAGGGCATCTGCAATGGCGTCGATTTCCGGTTTCCCCGGGGTCACTGTCTCGATCTTGATCCAGTCGCCAGCCATACAAGCCTCCGTGCGCTCAACGTGCCAACGTGTGCCGTTCCCGTGGCCGCAGATAGTCCAGCCCGACGAACTCAAACACCTCCCGCTCACTGCCCACCGCGGCCACCACTTCCCTGGCGACGGCCACCGCCTCCGCTCGGGCGAATCGCCGTTTCGTGATCGTGCTCATGTTTGGGTCTCCGTTCGGTTCACCGGAGCCAGGCACTCGGGACAGTGCGTGGCGTCATCGCGGATCGGTGCTCCGCAGGCCGTGCAGTACGTCATCGCTCAGTCCCCCGCGTCTGCTGACGGGTACGGCCGCCGGGCCCGCCACTGCCGAACGGCCGCCTGGACCACGTCCAGCAGCGTCCACCGCTCCGGCACGTCGAGGAACGGCCCGCGGTGGTGCGGATCGTGGTACAGCCGCGGGAAGGCTCCCTTGCGGCGCGGATACAGGTTGACGATCCAGCCGGCCGCCAGGTGCCGCAGCTGGTAGCAGCCGTCCGACGGATTCGTCAGTCGCATCCCATGTTCGGCCGCCAGCCGCTCGGCCTCGTCCCGAGTCTTCTCGCACTTCTGCACGCGGTTCATCGTCGTCCCCCTTTCGGTAGCCTCCGCCGTTCTTCCCGCAGCATCCGAAGATCGGGCGGGCCGTAGGAAATGTCGCCATCGTCGTCCGGCTC